>Ga0193726_1000033_pt1 | contig 357502 bp, 310 predicted proteins | sample H2c1metaG_FD_144928 | JGI IMG/M metagenome (GOLD analysis project Ga0193726, IMG submission 144928) | Soil microbial communities from a riparian zone of the East river system, Colorado, United States - H2c1 | ecosystem: Environmental > Terrestrial > Soil > Riparian zone | place: USA: East... | reverse complement strand
CCAATTCACTGCGAAATTCTTGTGTTTTCCCTGCGACCACCAAGCGTGACAGCAGCGGCAACGTCACGGTTCCCAGCGCGACGCCAAACAGGCCCAAGGGCAGCTGCATCAATCGGAATGCGATGGCCAACGCAAAAATGGCGCCGTCACCCAACGTCGAGGCGAACATCGAATTGACCAGGACATTGATTTGGGTGGTACTGGCGGCAATCACCGCAGGTCCCATCAGCAACAAGATGGCTTTCACTCCCGGATCGCGCCAGTGAATGTCCGGACGAAACCGATAACCCAGACGCGCGAGCGAGGGCAACTGCACGGCCAGCTGCAGCGCGCCGCCAATGACCGTTGCAAACGCCAACCCGATCAGCGCGCGGGTACCGAAGTGCGGATCGATCCAATATCCCAACCCAACGCCGCCGACGATCGAACCAATATTGAAGAAACTCGAGGCCATGGCAGGCATGCCAAACCGATTCTTGGCATTCAGCATGCCCATCACCAAAGCGGCGATCGACACCAGCAGAATGAAGGGAAACATGATGCGGGTGAGTTGCGCGGTCAAGGCGGCCTTTTCGGGGCCGAATCCGGGCGCGAGCAAGGCCACCAACTGGGGAGAAAACACCATGCCGGCGATGCACAGGACACCGAGCAATGACGCCGTCATCGTGGCGACCTTGTTCGCGAGCCGCCACGCGTCCTCATCGCCGCCGCGCGCGATGGTCTTGCTGAACGTCGTGACGAAGGCCATGGACAGCGCGCCCTCGGCAAACAGATCACGCAGCAAATTGGGAATGCGGAACGCGGCAGTGAAGGCGTCCATCGCCATGCCGCCGCCAAACAGCGCCGCGAAAATTTGCTCGCGCAAAAGCCCAAGCAACCGGCTGCACATTACCGCGAGACCAATGAGGCCTGCCGCCCTGGTATTCAGGCGGTCCTTGCGTTCGTCGTTTGCAATCGCAGTTGTCGCTTTAGGGCCGGTCACGGAACTCTAGTCTACAGGGTCTCGAGATCCGGCCATCTAACTGGTGCTCATCATGGCGACGACGGTCACCGCCATGACGCCCGTCGCCGCCCACCCCAAACGGCGCAGCCGCGGGCGGATGACAAAGTCGCCCATGACATCCACGCGCGAAGCAAGAATCATCATGACCGCCATGATCGGCACCGCGATGATGCCGTTGATCTCCGCACTCCAGACCAGCGCGCGCACCGGATCCAAGTGCGTAAAGGTCAAGGCGACGCCGCCGATGGTGGCGATTCCGATGATGCCGTAAAAGCCCAAGGCTTCAGGCAGCTTTCTATCCATGCCGGACTGCCAGTCAAAGCTCTCCGCCACGGCATAGGCGGCGGAACCGGCCAGCACCGGGACGGCCAGCATGCCGGTGCCGATGATCCCGAGGCTGAACAACAAGAACGCCGTCGGACCTCCCAATGGACGCAGCGCCTCGGCCGCCTGTGCGGATGTTTGAATGTCGACGGTGCCCGCGAGATGCAGCGTAGCCGCCGTGCTCAAGATGATGAAGAAGGCGATCAGATTTGAAAATCCCATGCCCACATAGGTGTCCCAGCGAATGCGGCGCATTTGGCGGCGCGCGACATCTGAGGTATGCGGGAGCGTCGTGACGCCGCCATTTTTCGTACCTGCCACGCGCAGATCCTCCATCTCCTGTGCGGCCTGCCAGAAGAAGAGGTACGGACTGATGGTCGTGCCGAATACCGCCACGATCATGGTAATGGTGTCGTGATTGAGTACCAGATGCGGCAGCACCATTTCGCGCACGACCGTCCCCCATTGCACGTGGATGGTGAAAATCACGGCAACGTAGGACAGCAGCGCCAAGGTGAGCCACTTCAGGTAGCGAACGTAGGTCTCGTAGCGCAGATAAACCTGCAAACCCAAGCACAGCACGCCGAAACACACCGTGTAGAGGTGCGCGTACCCGCCTAACAGCAGTCGCAGCGCTTCGCCCATCGCCGCGATGTCTGCGGCAATGTTGATGGTGTTGGCGATCAGCAAAAGTCCGACGATGGCATAAAGCACCGACCGCGGAAAAACTGCTTTGACGTTGGCGGCCAGGCCTTTGCCAGTGATGAAGCCTAGGCGCGCACTGACCATCTGGATGCCGACCATCAAAGGATAGGTGAGCAGCACCGTCCACAGCATGTTGTAGCCGAATTGCGCACCGGCTTGGCTGTAGGTGGCAATCCCGCTCGGATCGTCATCGGCCGCGCCCGTAATGAGGCCCGGCCCCAACTGCTTGACTCGGGGGTCGTCCGTGAAGCTTTTCAGCAATTTAACCATCGTCGTTCTCCAAAGAGGCACGACTTGCGGCTGATGCGAACACAAGCGGATTAACGGCGATTCAGCAGAAGCGAACCCCCAATCGATCCGGTCGGATATGCGTGGAAATCGTCCTGCGCCTTATGGCAGGACGACGCTAACGGCGAACCTTAAGCGTTATCGAGCCAGAGGGCGCCGGATACGGCGCTGATTGCCACTCGAACAACAACTCACAAGTTCTACCCTGTTACCTATAACGTCGCGGAAGATAAACTGTGACTCTACTGCTGTAAAGCACAAATTTACCGCTCCGCCATGCTTATGCCGTCAAAGCCGCCTTGGCCTTCGCCACTTCAGCAATGACTTCGTCCGCAACGTTGCGCGGAACCGGCTCGTAATGCGAGAACTCCATCGTGTACGAAGCGCGGCCGCTGGTCATGCCGCGCAACTGTCCGATGTAGCCGAACATCTCCGAGAGCGGCACGATCGCAACCACTGCGATATTGGTGCCGCGCTCCAGCTGGTCCTGCACCGAGCCGCGGCGACGATTGATGTCGCCAATGACATCGCCCAGATAATCTCCCGGCGTCACGGTTTCGACCTTCATGACCGGCTCGAGCAATATCGGCGCTGCTTTGCGGATTCCCTCGCGAAATGCAGCCTTGGCGGCGATTTCAAAGGTCATCGCATTGGAATCGACGTCGTGGAAGCTGCCATCGATCAGGGTCGCCTTGAAGTCCACGGTCGGATAGTGCGCCAGGACGCCATCTTCCTTCTGCACCTTGAGGCCCTTCTCCACTGACGGTACGAACTCGCGTGGCACCGAACCACCGACGGTCTCGTCGACGAATTCGAAGCCGGCGCTGCGTTCCTGCGGCTCGAACACGATCCACACCTCGGCGAATTGCCCGGAACCGCCGGTCTGCTTCTTGTGAATGTACTGTTCGGTGATTTTCTTGGTGATGGTCTCGCGGTACGCGACCTGCGGCTCGCCCATGACGCCCTCGACGCCAAACTCGGTGCGCATGCGATCGAGCGTCACCTCCAGGTGCAATTCACCCATTCCGCGCAGAATGGTTTGGCCGGTCTCGCGGTCGGTTTCCAAATGCAGCGAAGGATCGGCGCGGACCATCTTGCCCAAGGCGCTGCCGAATTTCTCCTGTTCAGCCTTGACCTTGGCCTTGACCGATACGCTGATGACCGGTTCCGGGAATCGCATCCGCTCGAGCACAACTTCATGCGCCGCGTCGCATAGCGTGTCGCCGGTTTCCGTATCCGCCAAAGAGACCAAGGCAATGATGTCGCCGGCACGCGCCTCTTCCACCGGATTGGCTTCCTTCGCGAACATTTCGACCATGCGACCGATTTTTTCGCGCTTGCCGCGGGTCGAGTTCATGACCGACGCACCCTTGGTCAAAACGCCGGAGTAAACCCGAATGAAGGTCAGCGCGCCGTAAATGTCGTTGATGACTTTGAAAGCCAGCGCCGAAAATGGTTCGTCGTCCGAGGTCTTGCGCTCGCCGATCGGATTGCCGTCCGCATCGACGGTCTTGATCGAAGCCACGTCGGTCGGTGCCGGCAGGTAATCCACGACGGCGTCCAGCACCTGCTGCACACCCTTATTCTTGTATGACGAGCCGCAGAGCACCGGCGTGAAGGCCGAATTCAATGTTCCCTTGCGCAAACAAGCACGCAAAATGTCCCCGGACGGCACGGTGCCGTGCGTGAGAAAGGCTTCCATCGCCTCATCATCCTGCTCGAGGCAGGTATCGACCAACTCCGTGCGGAACTTGCTCACATCCGCCAGCAGTTTGCGGTCGCTCGGCACGGTAATGTGCAATTTGTCCGCCAGGTCCGCGGTTACCTCGAGCGTCTGCCACTCCGCGTCCTTGTCGTCGGAATCCCATACCAACGCCTTCATTTCCACCAGGTCGATCATGCCCTTGAAGTTATCCTCCGATCCGATCGGAAGCTGCACGGGTAGCGGCCTTGCGTTAAGACGCTTCTTGATCATGTCGACGCAGCGCAAGAAGTTGGCGCCGCTGCGATCCATTTTATTCACATAGCAAATACGCGGAACGTCGTAGTTGTCGGCGAGGCGCCAATTGGTTTCGGATTGCGGTTCGACCCCGGCAACGCCGTCGAACACCACGACCGCGCCGTCCAGCACGCGCAGCGATCGATTCACCTCGATGGTGAAATCGACGTGTCCCGGCGTGTCGATCAAATTGATTTTTTTGTCGCGCCAGAAAGCGGACACGGCGGCGCTTTGAATGGTGATGCCGCGCTTCTGTTCCTGCTCCAAATAATCGGTCGTCGTCGAGGTCTTCAGATCCTTCGTATCGTGAATGTCGATGATGGTGTGCTTACGCCCCGTGTAATACAGGATGCGCTCCGTCGTCGTGGTCTTGCCGGCGTCGACGTGGGCGATGATGCCGATATTGCGAATATCGGAAAGGGGGGTAGTGCGGGCCATAGCGAATTCCGTAAAAGTTGCTTAAAGGGTGGCCTCAGGGGCCGGGTCAAAAGCCGCGCATTTTGCCACGACATCGGGGCATCTGTCGAAAAAAAAGCGCTATTGCGCCTTAGGGCTTAGGATCGGGCCCCAAGGCGTCGCCCGTGAGGGCTTACCCCTATTTGACGCTGTATCCGCGCCCTTCAAGGCACGCGGCTTGAGCCCGCGTGTAATTGGATCGATTGCCGGGCGCCGAACCGCCCCCGGGCTGAGTGGGATCAAAGCCGGTTTGGCCAACCGCCCAGCGGTAACACTCGAATTTATCCTTACCCAACTGCTCCTGGGATTGGCCATTCTTTGGGTAGGCAATGAGTTCCGATGGGGTCGCTGCCCCTTGAGCACCACCCTGATTCTGGAGTCCGGCCGGCGGCGCGACCGTTTCATACTGGCTCACATCGCCATTCCAGCGGTAGTAGGTGTTGTCAGCGTAGTAGTAAGGAACGCCGCCCCACCAATAGGTCGAGTAGTAATAAGGAAGCGTTGCGAAATAAAGGCCGAGCCCTAAGCCTCCCAGGCCCCAACCCCAGGGCCCCCAATAGCCGCCGCGCCAACCATAACCGCCTCGCCAGCCATAGCCTCCGCGGAAGCCATAGCCTCCGCGAAACCCTCCGCCATAGCCGCCGCCATGCCAACCGCCGCCACCAAAGTGGCCGGCATGTTGCGCGTATGCCGGAGCGCTCGTCGCCATCAGAACACCCGCACCCAGTGCGAGAGAGAATGAACGGATCTTGTTGAGCATTTGCATCAGAGCACCCGTGGCTTCCAGGCCGAATAAAGTTACGCCGCCGTTACATCATATAAGACCTGCATAGTAGGCGGCAGTTCAACTTCCATTTAAGACCAGCGTCACGATTCATGCGCGGCCTCCGAGCTCATGTAGTATTGAATGCAAGGGAAACGGCGCCTTGACACGGGGACGCTATGGAAAATGGGGAAGGTTCGAGTTCATTAAGCCGGCGCCAACTGCTGCGCATGATCGGCGCCACCGCGGGCGCTTCCGCGATGTACCAGGCGATGAGCAGCCTAGGGTTCGCCGCCGAATCGCCCTATCAGGGCCCGATTGATCTGCAGGGCGCACCGCGCGGCGGCTCGGTGGTGGTTCTCGGTGCCGGGATGGCGGGCATGACTGCCGCTTTCGAGTTGCGCAACGCCGGCTACAAAGTTCAAGTACTCGAGTACAACGCCAGAGCGGGAGGTCGAAACTGGACGCTGCGCGGCGGCGACCGCTACACGGAACTCGGCGGGAATACGCAGCAGTGCGAGTTCGACAAGGATTTTTACATCAATCCCGGCCCGTGGCGAATTCCGTATCACCATCACGGCATGATGCATTACACCAAGCTCTTAGGGATTCCGCTGGAGCCGTTTTTCCAGGTCAATTACAACGCCTACCTGCACAGCAGCAGCGCATTTGGCGGCAAGCCGCAGCGCTTCCGTGAGGTCAAAGCGGATTATCAGGGACATATCGCCGAACTCTTGGCGAAAGCTACGCAACAGAATGCACTCGATGCCATGGTTACCAAGGAGGATCGGGAAATGTTGCTCGAGTCGCTGCGCCAATGGGGAGCGCTCGACAGCAGCCACACCTACATCGCGAGCGAGGCGAGCGGCGATCGGCGCGGCTATGAAAAAAGTCCCGGCGGCGGCTTGAGCGGCCGGCCCATCCATTCAAAGCCGATCGCGCTTCACGACATCCTCGATTCGGGTCTGTGGTCGGGGGTGGCCAATGGCGATACGTTCGATATGCAGACGGCGCTGTTTCAACCGGCGGGCGGCATGGGCCGCATCGGCGAGGCATTCGGCCGCGAGCTCGGACCTTTGATCCGATACAACGCCAAGGTAACGGATATCCATCAGAATGATCGCGGTGTTAGCGTCACATTCACCGACACGCAAAGTCCGGGCGCGCCGCAAACTGTTCGAGCCGACTGGTGCCTGTGCACCATTCCCCTCCCCATCCTGGCGCAAATCTCCATGAACGTTGGCCAAAGCATGGCATCGGCGATTTCCGCAGTTCCCTATGCGCCGGCGCTAAAGGCAGGATTGCAATTCAAGCGCCGCTTCTGGGAGGAGGACGAAAAGATCTTTGGCGGCATCACCTATACCGACTTGCCGATCATGAATATCGGCTACCCCAACACCGGTTTTCAGAGCGGCGGCAAAGGAGTGCTGCTGGGCGCCTACACCTGGGGCATGCGAGCGATGGAATTTGCAGCGATGACACCGCCGGAGCGGGTGCGAAAGGTCGTCGACTACGGCAGCCAGATCCACCCGCAGTACCACAAGGAATTCGAGAATGGCGTTGCCGTGGCGTGGCATCGCGTACCCTTCACAATGGGGTGTTTTGGCATGTGGACCTCCGCGACGCGCGCCAAACACTATGACGATCTGTGCCAGATCGATGGGCGAATCGCTCTCGCGGGCGAGCATGCCTCGTTTCTTGGCGGGTGGCAGGAAGGAGCGGTGACCTCAGCGCTCGATGCCATCGGTCGACTTCACCAACGTGCGGTCGCGCAAGGGGAAAAAGCATGAGGAAACCTGCGTTGACTCCTGCGCTAGCCCCTGCGCGAACCCGCGCGCTGCGCGTCGCGCTGGGCAGCGCGTCGCTGCTCCTCATGTTCAGTGCCTATGCGTTGAGTGCCTATGCGGACAGTCCATTGCTTACCTCGCGTAGCACCTTAGGCTCGCTTAGCGGCGAGCAAATATATGATCACATATGCCTGGGATGTCATATGCCGGGGGGCCAGGGTGCGGTGGGCGCAGGCTCGTATCCTAAACTCGCCGCGAACAAGAAATTCGTGTCGTGGCGGTTTGTGGCCCTGACCGTGTTGGACGGGCGCAATGGCATGCCGCCATTCGGATACCCGAGCGGCAGTCGGATGGATTCCGGTCCAGCGCACTTAAGCGATGCCCAAATCGCGGATGTGGTCAACTATGTGCGCACCCATTTTGGCAATGAATACAAGGCCGAAGTCACGGCCGAACAGATCTCGTCCTTGCCGCATCCGGCCGCTGAACTTATTGGGCCGCAATAGGTACACACAATCGGCAAGACAATTGGGCCATGGAACTTTGGGGGGTTGTTATGCGAAACTTTCTAGGTATTTTAGCATTCAGCATCGCCATCGCGGTGGCGCCCGCAGGCGCTGCACTTGCGCACGGCGGTGGTTCGTCGGGATCCTCGGGAATGGTGACGGCGACGCCGCGCAACGCCGGAGATGCCGCAAAGAACGCCTACAACGAAGGCGTCCGCTATATCAAGAAAGCGCAAGAATACGATGCCGAATCAGCCAAGGCATCGACGCCGGAAAAGACCGCGAAAGCGCACGACAAGGCCCAGAAGGCATACCATGATTCTTTGGGATCATTCATCGACGCCGTCGGCGCTGATCCGAAAATGTATGCGGCCTGGAACTACCTGGGCTTTGCCAACCGGCACTTGGGCAATTATGAGGATGCCCTGTCCTCCTACGCCAAGGCGCTCGAGATCAATCCCAATTATCCTGATGCCATCGAATATCGCGGCGAGGCTTATTTGGGCTTGAATCAGATCGAAGACGCAAAGGGTGCCTACATGGCGCTATTCAGCGGATCAAGGCCGCTCGCCGACGAATTGATGGTCGCGATGCACCACTGGGCCGACGCGCGCCGGCAGGACGCTCAAGGCTTGTCGTCCGCGGACGTCGAAGCCTTCACCAAGTGGATGGATGAACGCGCGAGCGTAGCCGCGCAAACCGCGTCGCTGGCCATCGGTACGGAACAGCCCTGGAGACAGGGACCACACTAAATTAGCGATTTATTGACTCGGGCCATCCTGGCCCTCGCCCTGCGGGCGCTTGTTCTTGCTGCGTTTGCGGCTCCGAACGCCGCGCACGCCGCCGATGACATTTCAGGCGCCGGCTACGAGTGGCACCTACCCCGGGGATTCCCGCCGCCTGCAGTCCCGCTCGGCAATCCGATGTCCGCCGCGAAGGTCGCATTAGGCCGGCGGCTGTTCTTCGAAACGCGCCTGTCATCATCTGGTCGATACTCCTGCGCAAGTTGTCATCGGCCGCAAATCGCCTTCACCGACGCTCAAGCGCATGCGCAGGGCGCCACGGGCGAGCGCGTGAGACGCGGCGCCATGAGTCTCACCAACGTCGCCTACAATCCCGCCTTCACTTGGAGCAGTGACAGAGTGCGCTCGCTCGAAGCGCAAATGCGCCAGCCGCTGTTCAACGAGCATCCAGTGGAGATGGGCCTTAAAGAAGACGGAGCAATGGCCGTCAATGCCCTGGCCGCCGACCCCCGTTACGGCGCGCAATTTACCGCGGCGTTTCCGGGCCAGCCTCAGCCGCTCTCCCTGCAGCACATTATCGAGGCGATCGCTTCATTCGAGCGAACCCTCATCTCCGGCCGCTCGCCGTTCGATCGCTACGTCTTCGATGATGACCGCACCGCTCTGTCGGAGTCAGCCAGGCGCGGCATGGCGCTTTTTTACTCGACTCGAGTCGGCTGTGCCCAGTGCCACTCGGGAATCAACTTCACCGGGGCAATTCTCTACGAGGGCCATACCAAAGCGCGGGCACTTTTCGCGAACACCGGCCTTTACGATTTGGACGGACGCGGTTCTTACCCGTCGAGCGATCGTGGGCTGATTGAGGTCACGCACCGCGCCGAGGACATGGGCAAGTTCAAGGTTCCCACCTTGCGCAATGTGGCGCTCACCGCGCCGTACATGCACGACGGAAGTCTGCCTAACCTCGACGCGGTGCTGGATCACTACGTTCGCGGCGGTCACAAGACTGCGCTGCAGGACCGCCGAGTCCGATCCTTCGTTCTCTCGCAAGCGGAGCGCGTCGATTTACTGGAATTTCTGGCGAGCCTCACTGACCGCGAGTTCGTCGAGAATCCTGAATTTTCCGACCCAAATTGAGCCTTTAGGCCTGAATTTATTGACCCATGTCGCGGTAAATCGCCGCCGGGCAAGAGATTATCGCGGGCCATGAGACCCGCCAAGCTAGTGTCGGAAGCCAGCCTCGGCACTAAAATGATCTTGGCCGTGGCGTCCAGCTATGTCATCGACGGCATTCTGCTCACCGGATTCGCGATCTCAGGTACGGTGAACGCTGCCGTGCCTCTGGCCTATACCGCCATCGGCCTGTTCGTCAGTTCGATATTCCTTCTGTTTCGCGTTTGGATCATCAAGTACCGGCGTGACACGAGCGGCTTTGCGCTGGCGCAGGTCGTCGCCTCGAGTTCCATTCAGCTCGCCTTCGCCGCACTGGTGCCGCAAATGGCGTTTTATTTCTTCACCGTGCTGTTCGTCGTATTTGGCTGCGCCAGCTTAGGGCTCTCCAAGAAACAATCTGCCATTGCCTGGATTGGCGTCGGCCTCGCAGCGGCGCTGGTGATGTCCTCGATCAATGCCAGAATATCGATCCCTCAGGACACTTCCCTGGTCCGGGGCCTGGTCTGGTTGTGCTTCGTGGCCACGTTGGGCCGATGCATACTGCTGGGAGTATTCGGCCGCGCGCTGCGCCTTCGACTGCATGACAGGCGCCAGCAGCTTCGCGACTCCGTTCACATGCTCAAGGAACGCGACAAGTCGCTGGCCAACGCGAATCTCGAACTGAAGCGCCAGGCAACTCACGATGCGCTGACCGGAATTGCCAATCGGGTGCTGTTCGTCGAGCGCCTGAATCATGCCGTGTACGATCGCCAGCCGTTCGCGGTGTGCGTGTTCGATCTGGACCGCTTCAAAATCATCAACGATTCGCTGGGTCATGGCGCGGGCGATGCGCTGCTCAAGCATGTCACGGACCGGCTGCTGTCGATCGTCCGATCGACCGACACGGTCGCTCGCGCCGGCGGGGATGAATTCCTGCTGCTGCTGCGAGACTTGAGTGCGGTCGGAGAAATCGAGGGGCTCATCTCCCGCTGGATGACGGCTCTGTCGCAGCCTTATCAACTCACCGGACTGGAGCTGCACGTCAGTCCAAGCATTGGAATTGCGCGCTACCCGACCGACGGCACCGGCGCCGAGGAGTTGCTGGCGCGCGCGGATGAAGCGATGTATTTCGCAAAACGCAGCGGCCGTAAGACCTTCCGATTCTTCGACGCAAGCGTCATGGGCTTCTCTCGCGAGCGTCTGGAAATCGAGGCAGAACTTCGCGGCGCGCTGGCGCTGGGTCAACTTTCCCTGCACTACCAACCCAAGATCGACATTGCGACCGGCGAGATGCGCAGCGTGGAGGCGCTCCTGCGCTGGCAACACCCTGTACGGGGCGGGATTCTACCTGGCGAATTCATACCCATCGCCGAGGAGAGCGGCCTCATTCTTGAAATCGGCGACTGGGTCATACGCGAGGCCTGCCGCCAGGCGCGCGAATGGCAGCGGCGGCAGATGCCATTTCTGCGGGTTGCGGTCAATGTCTCGCCGCTGCAATTTCGGCAAGCCAATTTCGTCAAGAAGATCCACGCGGCGCTGCAGGAGCACTCCCTGAATGCGACTTACCTGGAAATTGAATTGACCGAAGCCACATTGATGAGCAACGCCGAGACCTCGGTGGCATTGCTCGAGGAACTGAGCGAGCTCGGAGTGGTGGTGGCCATCGATGATTTCGGCACCGGCTATTCGAGCATGAGCTACCTGCAACGATTCCCCATCGACAAGCTCAAGATCGATCGAAGTTTCATCAGCGATGTGGCATCGAACGCCGGTGATGCCTCGATTGTGCGCGCGATCATATCGCTGGCGCATGGACTACGGTTGAAAGTAATCGCCGAAGGCGTGGAGTCGGAGGAACAGCTCGGCATACTGCGGCGCATGGGCTGCGATCAGTATCAAGGCTTCTATCGCAGCGCCGCGGTACCGGCCGTCGAGATCGAAAAATTCGTGCGCGAGGATAATGAACGCCTGAAAAATGAAGGCGAAGCGGACATCGATCGCACGCAGAGCAAGCTGTTCCGACTGCGCGAAGCTTGATAAACCGAAGACCGCGCGCCGGCTAGACCGTAGAATCGGCCGTGTGAGCGCGTTGTCCCCCACCACAGAGATCCTGGCGCATACCCGCCGGCGAGGCCTCATCCTGGCCGGTCTCGGTGCCGTTGGGTTTTCCGGCAAGGCCATCATCGTTAAATTGGCCTATCGCTATGGCGTCGACGCCGTGACGCTCATCATGTACCGGATGTTGTTCGCGCTGCCCCTGTTCGTATTGCTGGCTTGGTGGGCGGGACGAGGCAAGCCCGCGCTCACGTGGCGCGACGCGCGCACCGTCCTCGGCCTGGGATTTTGCGGCTACTACCTGGCGAGCTTTCTCGATTTCGCCGGGTTGCGATATGTCAGTGCAAGTTTGGAACGGCTGATCTTGTATCTCAATCCGACGCTGGTACTGGCCCTGGGCGCCTTCTTGTTCCACAGGAAAGTGACGCGCACGCAAATTCTCGCTCTCGCCGTCAGCTACTGCGGGGTGTTGTGCGTGTTTGGTCGCGAGATGTCCTTGCAGGGTGCAGACGTGCCGCTGGGCGCGACGCTGGTTTTCGGCAGCGCCGTCAGCTATGCCATTTATTTGTCGTACAGCGGCGAAGAAGTAAAACGGCTGGGCGCGCTGCGGCTGACGGGGCTGGCAACCACCGTGGCCTGCCTCATTTGTATCGCACAGTTCTTGTTGCTGAGGCCGATCAGCAGCATGGCCGTGCCCGCCCCCGTTTTATGGCTCTCCGTGCTCAATGCAACCCTCTGTACCTTTGCGCCCGTGTTGATGGTCATGATGGCCATCGAGCGGATCGGTGCCTCGCTGACGGCGCAAGCCGGCACGGTTGGCCCGCTGTCGACCATCTTCATGGCGGTAATCCTGCTGGGCGAGCCGTTTACTGCTTGGGTTGCTGCGGGAACCGTTCTGGTGTTGGCGGGAATCTGGCTGCTCACAAAGGCGCAACCTAGTTCAGGAGCTGAGATGAATCCATGATCGGGACGCGCTTCCCAGGGTTTGATGTCGTACCGCAGGGCGCGATGGCGGGTCTCATCATCGTGCACGGAATCGCCGAGCATGGAGCCCGCTACCGGCACGCAGCCGCAGCCTTGGCGCGGAGAAACATTGCCAGCTTCGTCTATGACCAGCGCGGGCATGGCGAAAATCCCGGCACGCGCGCGCACATAAGAGATTTCGCGGACTTCGCCGCCGACTTAGGGCAAGTCGGTGAGAATGTGCAGCAGAGATTCCCTGAATTGCCGCTGTTTGTTTGGGGGCACAGCATGGGATCCGTGGTGGTGCTGCTTGCCGCCCAGAACCTCACTTGGGCCCGCGGACTCATCCTCACCGGCTGCGCGCTCGATGCCATGCCGAGGTTGGACGGTGTCGCCGGCGCCCTGCTGCGGATTGCATCCGTGCTGGCGCCGCGTCTACGCATCAGCTTAGGTATAGATGCCTCAGCGCTCACTCAGGTCCTCGAAGAGCAACGCCGGCATATGAGCGATCCCCTGGTACCGCGCACCGCAAGCTTGAGACTGCTCTATGGTTTCGCGGAGGCCTGCCGCACGTGCCGCGCAAACGCCCACCAGATCACGCTGCCTTTGCTGGCGGTCCATGGCGAAGCGGACAAGGTTTGCCCGATCAGCGGGTCGCGAGCGCTCGTCGAACACCTCGGTTCACGCGACAAGCAGCTGGTCATCTACCCAAACCTTCTTCACGAAGTCCACAACGAAGACGAGCCCTCGCGCGCCGTCCTGTTCGATCTCATGTCGCGTTGGATGATCGAGCGCGCCTAGCCTGTCCTAAGTATTGCGGCTTGGCTTACACTGCGCGTCGGGTTTTGACGAACAACATCTCACAGGGAGTCCTCGCATGCATCTTCCGCGTTTACTGGCCATAGCGTCTTTGGCCGCCCTCACCGTTTCGCCAGCGATGGCGGCGGTACATGATTTGCCCACGGCCAGCGCAGAAAGCGAAGGCATGTCGGCGGAGCGCCTCGCCCGCTTGAGCGCCGGCATGAAAGAGCTCGTGGACGGCGGCCGCCTGGCCGGCGCCGTTACCATGGTTTCGCGTCACGGCAAAGTGGTGGAATTCGATGCGACAGGCAAACGCGACATTGCCGCCAACGCGCCGATGCAAAAAGACAGCATTTTCCGGATCTATTCGATGAGCAAGCCGATCACCGGCGTCGCCATGATGATTTTGTTCGAGGAAGGAAAGTGGCAGCTGAGCGATCCGGTCGCGAAGTACATTCCGGAATTCGCCAAATTAAAGGTCTACTCGACCGAAGCCAACGGCAACGTCGCCTTGAAGGACCAAAACCATCCCGTGACCATGCGCGAGCTCATGTCGCACTCAGGCGGCTTCACGTATGGATTTTTCAGTCAGACGCCGGTCGACAAAATGCAGATTGAAGCCGACCTGCTGAACCCCAACAATACGCTGGACGAATTCATCAAGCGGGTCGCCAAGCTGCCCCTGAATTCCCAACCCGGCACCGAATGGCATTACAGCATCTCGGTCGATATTCAGGGCTACATCGTCCAAAAACTCTCCGGCATGCCCTTCGAGGAATTCTTGGAAAAGAAAATTTTCAAACCGCTCGGCATGAGCGACACGGGCTTTTACGTGCCGAAGGAGAAGCTGAATCGATTCGCTGAATTCTATACCTACGACAACGACGGAAAACTACATGCCGTCGGCGTGCGCGAAGGATTGAATCACGATTTTTCGGCTAAACCCGCGCTCTCCTCCGGTGGCGGCGGCTTGGTATCGACCGCCACCGACTACATGCGATTCTGCCAAATGCTGTTGAACGGCGGTCAACTGGACGGCGTCAGAATCCTCTCGCCCCTGACGGTTGAACTCATGCGCACCAATGTGTTGGCCCCGACCGTGCCGATTCTTGCGCCCGGCGCCGGATTCGGTTTGGACTTTGCCATTTATACAGACCCGGTCGCGGCCGGCGGTTATTACGGTAAGGGCTCGTATTGGTGGGGCGGCGCCGCGGGCACGTGGTTCTGGATCGATCCGGTCAACGATCTGATCGTCCTCGGGATGATCCAGCAAGCGGCGGGCACGGGTGCCGCAGCGGTCACGGGAGTTCCTGACGTGCGCGGCTTGTCGCACGCGTGGACGTATCAGGCAATCCTCAAGTAATAAGTAAAATTCGATAGATCCGCGCTAGTACTTTCGATGGCCGGCCGCGTAGCCGGCCATCACCCCAGTGCGCTTCGGTTCGCGCTGCGGTGACTCTCATCCAATCTTTACCCTTCTTTGCAAACTAATATATCTACTAATATATCTGTGTGATCCTCGGGGGAGTAGGATCGATTCGGGGTCGTTGCGCAAGAGCGCGCGAATTAAAGCATAAGCGCACGTTACTGAAAACCAGAACGATGCGCGGCCGGTGTTCCATATGCGGTTCACCGTGCCTGAGGATGCCGCGCCATCAAAACGCAGGGCAACTATGAAGTGAACGGCGATGATCGTTCACCAAAGTCTGATAACGCATAAACAGTTGAGGAATCTATGAAAACCTACGATTTCGCGCACTACACGCGTGTTGGTGCGCTCGTGCTCATTGGATTGGTCGCAGCGGTCGCTGGCTGCTCGAGCGACTCACACTCGCCACCGCCTGTGACTCCGCCTCCGGCCTCGCCACCGCCACCACCACCACCGCCGCCCACTGGCATTATTACCCTCAACATCAATTCAACGACGGCGATGACTGCGCCCAGCCAAACGCCGACATTTGCCGGCACGACTTTTGGCGCTGTCGGGACTTACGACAAAATCCGCGGCACCGCGAGCGGCACGCTCGATCCGAAGGATCCGAAGAACGCTGTGATCACGGACATCGCACTCGCGCCAGTCGACGCCAATGGATTGGTCGAATACAACATGGATTTCTATATTTTGAAGCCCACCGACTTGACCAAGGGTAATCACAAGGTATTTTTTGAACTGCCCAATCGCGGCGGCAAACAATACGGCCCCTTGAATCTATCCGGCGGCGGCAACGATCCGACCACCGCGGCAGATGCAGGCACCGCATTCCTGCAGAACCTTGGCTACACCATCGTCTGGGCCGGTTGGGAGCCGACGGTTTCCCGCGCCAACAACTCAATGGGCGTCACGGTGCCCGTGGCGGTGAACGCCGATGGATCTTCGATTACAGGACCTGTCTACGAGTACATCGAATTCGACAACGCGACCACGATGTCCTCCACGACGACCTATAACACCAACAGCATGGACACCACGACGGCGACGCTGACCGTCAAACAGCACTTGACGGACGCGCCTGCCACCATTCCAGCGACGGGGTGGCAGTTGACCAGTGCCAACACCATCGCCTTGCTGCCGGCCGGCACGCCCTTCACTCAGAGCGCGATCTATGAACTGGTTTATCAGGCGAAGGACCCTTGGGTTGCAGGAATCGGCCTTGCGGCGATACGCGACTTGGCATCGTTCCTGCGCAACCAGACGGCCGATACCGCCGGCACCGCAAACCCGCTCTCGGGCGATGTGATGCGCATGGTGAGCTTTGGCTCCTCACAACCCGCGCGCACGATGAACGACTTCATCTGGCTGGGATTCAACCAGGATCTCAATGGCAAGCAGGTGTTTGACGGCGTGTTCAATTGGGTTGCCGGCGGCGACGGTGTTGCGATCAACTACCGCTTTGAGCAGTCGGGCATGACCGAACGCAATCGGCAGCAGCATCTGTATCCGGAAGGGATTTTTCCCTTCGCATACGCGACCGTTACCGATCCGCTCACCGGAAAGACGGATGGACGCGACTCGCGTTGCTCGACGTCGAATACCTGCCCGTTGGTGATGAACATCGACTCGGCGAACGAGTACTGGGTGAAAGCAGGTTCGATGTTGCATTCAGATGCGAATGGTGGCGATCTGCCCGACGCAGTGAACTTTCGGACCTATTTGATCTCGGGATCTCAGCATGGCGGCCCCGGCGCTGCGAATTCGCTCGGCGTCTGCGCACAGTTCGTGAATTCGACGGACCAGTTTCCGGCGCTGCGCGCGCTGTTCGAAGATCTTGATCAGTGGGTGGACGGCACGTCCCCGCCCGATAGCAAGGTACCCAAGGTTGCCGATAACACGGCGGTGTTTGCGACGGTGAATCCCGCCACCGAGGCAATTGCAATCAGCTCGGTGTCGCAGATCGCACTCGGCTTCCCGACCATCCCCGGAGTTAACTACGATGGCCTCATCACCATTCACAACGTGTGGAATTGGGGTCCGCAGTTCGATCAAGGGATCATTTCGGTAGTACCGCCCACGCCGACCGGCAAGGTCTATCCGAATTTCGTTTCCAAGGTCGACGTGGACGGCAATGAAGTCGCGGGAATACGGCTGCCACCCGTAGCGGTTCCGGTTGCGACGACGGCCGGCTGGAATCACCGGGCGGCGGCGTTCGGCGGACCTGACGGCTGCGAGTCTTCGGGACTTCTCGTGCCGTTCGCCCCCGATCAGGCGACTCGCACGACGATTGGCGATCCGCGTCTTTCATTGACCGAGCGCTACGGCACGCATGCGGCGTACGGCTCCGCTGTCGCCGCAGCGGCCGCTTCGCTGCAAGCGCAGCGCTTCCTGTTGCCGATGGACGTTCAGACCTACATTACGAACGCCCAGAAGCCCATCACAGTTACCGGTAATCCCATCTACGGGACTTACACCTGGTAAGACCATTGAGGCCTTAGCCGGTGCCGCCATTCAGGCGGCACCGGTTTTTCTCGCCCGTCACGGCCGATTGCCGCGGAATTTCACGCTCGTGTGACGGCGACCGCGTTTGGCTCCCTCGAGGCGCTAAAGGCGTCCCCTTCCGCGCCGATATGACTCCGTAGGACAGTCGTGTATCTGCGGTCCCGGAGCGCCCATCATTTCTTCGAAATCACCCGCCTTTGCGCGGCTCCGACAGTTTGCAAACGCCGCTCAGTCCTGGCTCGAAGGCGTCGGCGCCGCGTTGAGCAACTTTCACCCCGCTTCCCGGCAACATGGCAAAGAGTCACTCTTCAGGGGGATGGAGCAACTCACCCGCAGTGCGGGGGTGCAGCTCTGGGAATGGGACATCGTTCGCAACACCATGCAATTCAGGGGCGACCTCGCTGAGGTTTATGACGCAGAAATTGCGGCCGCGGACGGAGACGCCAACGCCCTGATGCTCAACAAGGTGCATCCCGAAGACCGCACGCGCTACCGCGCGCAGTTCATTAGGGCGCTCAAGGGCGAGGCGCCAATGGAAATCGCGTATCGAGTAAAGGAGCGCGACGGCACGAGCCACCCGGTTCAGTTGCGCGGCGAAGTGTTCCGCAATGCCCAGGGCCGCGCGGTGCGCGTCTTGGGCCTGACCATCGACATGAGCGATCAAGCCCATGCCGCCATGCTGCTGGCGGAGCAGGCCCGACAGCAAACTCAGTTGTTATCGCGGTTGAAACTCGCCACGGATACCGCCGGCATCAGCATTTGGGAAAGAGATCTCGTCACTAGCGAACTCATCAACGACGGCAGCTTGTGGGCCTTATTCGGCCTGCCGCCTTCGGTCACCTTGAATCCGAGGGATCTCATCCACGAGGATGACCGCGCGCGAACGTCGGCCGCCATACGTGCCCTGCTTGCGGATCCGACCGACACGGCGATCTTGCCGCTGCGCCACCGCACGACCAATCCGCGCCCCGAACCTCAATACGTACAAACGCACATGCGCGTGGATCGCGATGCGAGCGGCACGGCGATCAGAATGATGGGCGTGACTTGGGATGTCACCAAGGAAGTACTGCATGCCGCAGAACTGGAGAGCAAAGCGGCGCGGGAGAGCGCGCTGATCGAACGCTTGAGCGTGACCAGCCAGGCGGCAGGTATCGCGCCTTGGGAATTCGATATCAATTCCGACTGCTTTTCCTGGCATGGACCCCGACCTGCCTGCTTCGGCTTGGATCGCGTGCCGCTGAAGGATTATTTTCGAAGTCTCACGAACATCATTTTGCCGGAGGACCGCGAAATTCTGCTCAAGACGCCGCGAGAGGCGATTGCCAAGCATTTGGATTCCTACGAATACCTGTTCCGCGTGAAGGGCATCGAGGGTGAAATCCATCACATGCAGAACTACGCACGCATCATGCGCGATGAGCGGGGACAGGTGCGCTACATCGTCGGGGTGACATGGGACGTCACCCGCGACGTGCTGACGACAGAAATGCTCAAGAGCCGTGCGAACGAAAATCGCTTGCTCGTGGACCGCATCAATATCGCCACCGAAAGTGCCGGAATCTGCTCCTGGGAACTCGACCTGGTCGCGCGCCGCTATCTGTGGCTCGAGAATCCGATCGAGGCTTTGACATATCGCGGGACCCCCGAGAACCTCGACGTGGAGCATATTGAAGAGATGGTCCTGCCCGAGGATCGACGTTTATTTCGCGACACGGTGGCGGCGGCGCTCGCCGCGAAAACAGACAGGATCAGCATGCGCTATCGCGCGCGCGGCGCTGACGGCGCGACGGTGCACGTGCAAAACTACGGGCGAATAATCCTCGATGAGAAAGGCGCCCCTTCGAGACTGCTCGGTGTCTCCTGGAATGTCACCGAGGGAGTCGTGGCCTCGGAATTGCTGCAGCAACAGACGGAAGCCGCGCACGCAGCGAGCCGCGCCAAGAGTCACTTCCTCGCCAATGTCAGCCACGAAATTCGCACCCCGATGAACGGTATTATTGGCATGACCGGGCTGCTGCTGGACATGCAGCTCGATCGCACCCAACGCGATTATGCGGAGACCATCCGTTCCAGCGCGGACTCACTGCTAACCGTCATCAATGACATCTTGGATTTTTCGAAAATCGAAGCCGGCAAGCTGGAATTGGAATGCATCGAGCTCGATCTGCGTGCCAATGTCGAGGACGTCGGCTCCGCGATGGCATTCCAAGCAGCGACCAAGGGACTGGAGCTGATCGTCAACGTCGAGCCGCAAATCACTGGGCGCGTGCTGGGCGATCCGCAGCGCTTGCGGCAGTGCCTGGTGAACCTGGTCAGCAACGCGATCAAATTCACCCAAGGCGGCGAAATCGTGATCGAAGTGCGCGACCGGTCGAGCGGCGGCAATCCACTGACCTACTTCGAGGTCCGCGACACGGGAATGGGAATCGCGCAGAAAACCCTAGAGATGCTATTTCAGCCCTTCGTACAGGCGGACTCGTCGACCACCCGCCACTTCGGCGGTACGGGATTGGGCCTGTCCATCGTACGTAAACTGGTCGAACTGATGGGCGGTGAAATTGGCGTTTCCAGTGAAGTGGGCGTCGGCTCAAGGTTCTTCTTCACGCTGCCCTTGAAGCCGGCGGCTGCCGTCAACCCTGAACGGCGGATTCGCGGCGAAGGGGGCGGCCGGATCCTGATCGTCGATGACAACGTGACGAACCAGCGGGTCTTGAGCGCGCAGCTCGTGCACGCCGGCTACGCCGTCACTACCGTGAGCAGTGGCTTGGCCGCCCTGGATGAATTGCAAAATGCCCTGGATTCGAACTTCGACATGGTCATTACCGATTTTCAAATGCCCGACATGGATGGGGCCATGTTAGGCGAGCGGATTATCGCGATGCCGCGGCTCGCCAATACTCGGTTGGTCATGCTCACGTCGCTGGATCGGCACGGAGATACGCCCAGGTTGGCCGCACTCGGCTTCGCCGCCTATCTAACCAAGCCGGTGCGTGTGCGCGAATTGATCGATGCGGTCGCACGGGTCATGAGCGGCGGTCCACGGCAGTGGCAGATGGAAACGCAGCCGATGATCACTCTCAACATGCTGACGCAGCCGCAGGCGATGGAGCGGTTCGCCGGACATGTGCTGTTGGTCGAGGACAATTTCGTGAACCAAAAGGTCGCCGTGAGATTTCTCGAGCGCCTGGGATGCACCGTGGAAGTCGCCGGCAATGGCGCTGAGGGCGTGGCCGCGTGCCAGGAGCGGCACTTCGATATCGTCCTGATGGACTTGCAGATGCCCGTCATGGACGGCATGACGGCCACGCGCAAGATCCGCGAATGGGAAACCTCGGGTCATATCCCGATCATAGCGTTGACGGCAAATGCTATGACGGGCGACAGGGAATTATGCGAGGCGGCGGGCATGGATGGCTATTTGACCAAGCCCATTGAAGTCGAGCGGTTGCGAAACATCCTCGCGAAATTCGGTTTGGAAAAACCGGATGCGGCTGCCATGGACGATTTGGCACCCGTCGCGAACCACTCTGTGGCTGGAGCGGCGCCGGTGAATCTAAGCGAATTTCAAAGGCTCACCGATGGCGATCAGGCATTCGCACAGGAATTGGTGAATACCTTTATCTTAAGCGGCGAGCAACAATTGACCGAAATCGCCGCCGCGCTGGCGGTGAACGATCGCGCGGCACTGGCAAAGGCCACTCACAAGCTGAAGGGCGCGAGCGCAAATATCCATGCGCGCGGCCTGACATCCCTGGCCGAACGCCTGGAAATCGACGGCGCCGCCGCGGATGCGCAGACGCTGGATCAGGACAACGCGCGGCTGCGACGCGAGTTCGATCGGGTGAAGGCATTTCTGACCGACCCCGCCGTTGTTCCCCAACCTGCGAAAGCGGCCTCGTAGGGAGGGTTAGCAGAGTCAAGGCACGAAGGCGGCAGTGCCTTGACTCTGCTAACCCTCCCTGACGAGAGTTCGAGCCGATCAAAATCACATGCCGACGCTAATAACGCCAGCTCTTAAGGTCAGCTCCCTTGGGAGCGGTGGCCTTGATGCGCTCCAGAATCTGAGGCAGGTATTGGAAATTGTAGTGCAGCCGCGAATAGGCATTGCCCTGCTTGGGATCTCCATTCCAACAGTGTTCAGCGCGATCGCCGTACGCCACTGATCCTGCGTAGGCCGGCTTCAGAGATTCGAGCTGCTCCTGTCCGAAATACACCGAGTCCGTCAGATAGTAGTTATCGCCGTTCCCCACGTAGAGATGTATTTTCCCTTGCAGCTTCGGCGCAAGGGTCTTCCAATCGCGGGCGATGATGTGGGAGAGATCGAAATGATCGCGCCAATACGCCGCCACTGAAGGATCGATGACACCACTGACTTTGTCGAAGATCGGCTTAGGATAGCCGTCCGCCCCCACCGGGCTGAACACGGCCTGCCAGATATCGTACTGGCCGCCGGAGCGGGTGCGGTCACCCTGCGTCAGTTCCATGTAGTTTTCATCGCGCTGGGTGGCAAATACTTCGCCCAGATAATTCCGGAATGCGGGACGCTCCACGGACGATGCTTCGCCCTTCAAGCTGTAGGCATTGGCATCCTTGTAGATATCGATGATGGTGTATGCGCGAAAATCGATGGGATCCGGGCACGCGGCAAAGGCGCCGTTGTACATGTCGGGATAAAATACTTGCGTGGCGAGCGCCTCCCAACCACCGGTCGAACCACCATAAGTAAAGCGCGCCCAACCGGCTCCAATGCCGCGGAATCGGCGTTCGACCTCCGGGATCAACTCCTTGTTGATGGCATCGCCATAGGGACCCAAATTGGCCGAGTTCACCGCGTAGCTGTCATCGTAATAGGGATTCGCGTGTTCGATTTCGATCACGAGAAAGCGGGGGAAATCGGCGGAGATCCATTTCTGATAGAAGGCATAGGCTTCTTGCTGTTGTATGCGATTGTAGCCCGCGAGATGGAAGCGCTCGGAATAGTCCGGCTTCAAATCCGGATCGGGTGGTGTGGTGCGAAAGCCTGAAATGTCGTCAGGATAATGGCCGTGAAACACCATGAGCGGATAGTGCGCTTCGGGATGCGCGTCGAATCCCTCCGGCACCAGGATGTGCGCGCCTAAGAAGACGTCGCGGCCCCAAAAACGTGACAGCAGCTCGCTGCGGATACGGATGTGCTTTACAAACTCGGTGTCGCTCTTAGGTTCAATGGGCCCGATCTGTTGATCGAGAATCAACACCGTCCTCACTGGATGAGACGCATCAACATGCAGCTTGATGGGCGTTGAATACAGATTGCCGGGCTTACGCGCCCACTGCTGTCCCTCGCCCTTATCGGGCGGCAATTTGAGCGACCGGCCGTCAGCCAGATGATACGTTTCGTAACGATTCAGCACCGCCTGAACGTAATAGTCGCCGATGGGGATCGCCGACAGGTGCGCGGCCGGCCAGCCGAACGCCTTGTCGTTGAGCACAGCCTCAACGCCAGGTGCCAGGCCCTCTACATTGAGGCCGAACAAGTAAGGGCTCGCGAGCGGTTCGTTCGGCTCAACGTGCGTGCGCGGTTCGCGCGTCGTGTCGCGGCTCAGCAGCAGAATGACTCGCCCGTCGATCGACCCACTGTTTTGCGAGGCCGGGAAGCTCACCGCAAATTCAGGTCCCGTGGGCGGCGCGGCCGCCGCGCTGCCGAGTAAGCCGATCCATCCAAAGGCCAAGGCTAGGTTGCGCAGTGAATTTCCCATCGAATTTCCTTTGTTATTTTGCATTCCCAGGGCCTCAATGCTGATGGTTGCAGCCGCTTGAGCCCACTCTTCGGTGGGCGGGGACTTCAACTCATTAGCGCCCCAAGGTCAACTGCCTCGAGCATAAGAAAAACCGAACTCTCGTCGAGGTTCTCGCTCGAACATAGTATATTTACCGGCTAATCGAGGATCCCGGCGCTGTGCCATTACAAACCGGTGGACGTTCGAGAGCTAATTAATACTATCGCGCGTCGAGATCCCTAATTGCCCAAATCAGCATCCTTGGACAACGCACAGTGTAAATCGCGCGTTAAGCTCCTCACTGCGGCCTCAATCCTGGCACTCCTCACCGGCTGCGCGGTCGGGCCGAACTTCAAGAGACCGGCCGCTCCCGAAGTCAGCGATTATGTGCCCACGCCGCTCTCGACCACCGCCGGTACGCCGAACACGGTGGCTGGCGAATCACAGCGCTTTGCGGGGGGCGCCGATATTGCGGCGGACTGGTGGACGCTGTTTCATTCCGCACCCCTCAATGAGCTGATCGATCGTTCGCTTTCGAGCAACCACGATCTCAAAGCCGCGCGGGCAGCCCTGACGGTGGCGAGAGAAAATATGCTGGCGCAGCGCGGTGTCTATTTTCCCAGCGTCTCAGCCAATTTTGACGCCACGCGTCAAAAGCAATCGCAGCAAATATCGCCCGCACTGAACGCCAACACATTTCTTTACAATCTCTTCACCCCTCAAGTCAGTGTTTCGTATGTGCCCGATGTCTTCGGCTTGAACCGACGCACGGTCGAGTCCCTGGCCGCGCAAGAGCAAGAGGCCCGCTTTCAAATGATCGCGACGTACACGACGCTGACGTCGAATGTCGTCGTCGCCGCCATTCAGGTGGGGGCGACGCAAATGCAGATCGATGCCACTCACGAACTCATCGACAGCGCCGAAAAATCTCTGACGATCCTGAGATATCAACTCGATAAGGGCTACGCCAACGGTCTGGACGTGGCAGCGGTCGAGGGGCAGCTCGCACAATTGGCCGCCACCCTACCCCCACTGATCAAGCAGGAGGCGCAGTTACACGACCAACTGGCCGTTTTGGCCGGTCGTTTTCCGAGCCAGGCACCCGCGGTAGATTTTGATCTCGCGACGCTGCAACTGCCCCAGGATCTGCCGGTGAGTCTGCCTTCGGCACTGGTGTCGCAGCGTCCGGACGTGCTGCAGGCCGAGGCGAACCTGCACGATGCCAGCGCCAAGATTGGAATTGCCATCGCGAATCGGCTGCCCAATATCGTCTTGACCGCCAACGCCGGCAGCTCCGCTGCAGCGATGAACCAACTTTTCACCTCGGGTACCGGCTTTTGGGGAATCGGCGCTTCGGTCACGGCTCCCCTCTTCCAAGGCGGCCAGCTATTGCATCAGGAGCGCGCGGCCAAGGCCGCCTACGAACAAGCCGCGGAGCAATACCGCAGCACTGTACTGACCGCCTTTCAGAATGTCGCCGATACCTTGACTGCTCTAGGACAAGACGCTGAAGGTGTGAAGGCCGCGGCCAACGCCGCAGATTCGGCCAAGGTCACCTTGGATTTGACGCAACGGCAATTGCAAAGCGGTTACGCGGGCTATCTTGCATTGCTCAGCGCTCAACAAGCCTACCAGCAGGCCCGGATCAGTTTGATACAGGCGCAAGCCAATCGCTTCGCCGACACGGCTGCTTTGTTTCAAGCGCTCGGCGGCGGCTGGTGGCACCGGACGGAACTCGCTAATCAGCCATGATGAACAAATCGAATATGACGCGGATTTTTATTGTGCTCGAGCTGTCGGCCTTCATATTGATCACGGCGTGCTCGCCCAAAACCGATGTGAACCCCCAGACGCCCTCGGTGACGGCGAGCAACGTAAAGCTTACGCCCGATCAGCGACGCAACGTCCACTTGTACAAGGTCGAACAGTCCACATTCCGTAAAACCGTCGAAACCACGGGTGTGGTGGACTTTGACAACGACCAAGCGACGAGTGTACTCGCGCCCTTTTCCGGTCCCGTGTCGCGCCTGCTCGTCTCCCTGGGCGAACATGTCAAGCTCGGGGCACCGTTGGCCGTGGTCGATTCGCCGGATTTTGCCGCCGCGATCAGCGCCTACCGCAAAGCCATTGCTACGGCGCAAACCCTGCGCCGGCTGGCCGACTTGGACAGGGAACTGGTTGAACACAACGGCGTTGCCCAACGCGAAGCGGCACAGGCCGAAACAGACGCCCTCAACGCGGAGTCAGATCGCGAGGCTGCGTTGCAACAGCTCGTTTCGTTGCAGGTCCCAGCGGATACCATCAGAGCCATTCAGGAAGGCCGTCCGGTTTCGCGTATCGATGGCGTGATCCGCGCGCCGGTGGCCGGTACCGTGGTGGAGAAACTGATTACGCCGGGACAGCTCCTGCAAGCCGGCAGTACGCCGTGCTTTACCGTGGCTGACCTGTCGCGCGTGTGGGTGCTGGCTCAGGTCTTCGGCAATGACCTTGAGGCCGTGCGAGTCGGGGACTCGGCCGAGGTAGTCACCGGAATCGGGGAAAATAGCTTTTCGGGCTCAGTGGATAACATCGCAGCGTTGGTGGATCCCGACACGCGTTCCGTGGCCGTACGTGTCATCGCCAAGAACCCTGCGGACTTTCTCAAGAAGCAAATGTATGTGCGCGTGCTGATTCACGCCCAAAAGCAAAGCACCGGCATGCTGATCCCGGTGTCGGCGGTGCTGCGTGACGATGTGAACTTGCCGTTTGTCTATGCGCTGCAACCTGACGGCAGCTTCGCGCGCCAGCACGTGACCTTGGCCTACCGCACCGATGATCAATACGACATCGCCGAAGGGCTCAAAACCGGCGACGATATTGTGGTCGACGGGGGCTTGTTTGTTCAGTTCATGCAGTCTCAATGAGCGCCGATCCGCCCCCAGCCGGCGGAGCGCCGCGCTCCGCATCCTTCATGAATCGGATCGTAACCTCCTCGTTACGCCAGGGCTTTCTGGTCGCTCTCATGACGGCGGTCCTCATCGGCGCGGGAACGCGCTCGCTGGACCGACTGCCGGTTGACGCCTATCCCGATTTATCGCCGCCCATGGTCGAGCTCATTACGCAGTGGCCGGGGCATGCCGCCGAGGAGGTGGAACGGCTGATCACGGTGCCGGTGGAACGTCAGATGAATGGCCTTCCGCAGATGGCGACCATCCGCTCGATCTCACTCTACGGCCTTTCTGATGTCATCATGACATTTGAAAACGGCACGGATAAATATTTCGCGCGCCAACAAGCCTTCAATCGCATCGGGGATGTGACGCTGCCGAGCGGCGTGTCGCCGTCCATGTCGCCGCTGTCCTCGCCCTCGGGTCTGATCTACCGCTATGTCTTGCAAAGCAGCGACCGCTCGCCGATGGAACTCAAGACCTTCGAGGATTGGGTCATCGAACCGCAATTCAGATCCGTGCCGGGCGTTGCGGATGATTCCGGATTCGGCGGCGGGACGATGCAATACCAGGTTTTGCTCGATCCTACGAAGGTAGCCTCGGTCGGCCTGTCGGTAACGCAGGTGGAAAGCGCGCTGGCGGCCAACAACAGCAACGGTGGCGGCGGATTTTATTCTCAAGGCGGACAGTTCTACTACGTTCGCGGCCTGGGACTGCTCTCCACGCTGGAAGACATCGGCAATGTTGTGATCGCCGTGAACAATGGTACGCCGGTGCTGGTCAAGGATGTTGGCAGGGTGCAGATCGGAATCGCTCCGCGCTTGGGCGAGTTCGGCTATGAGTCGCAGGACGATGCGGTGGAAGGCGTGATACTGCTTCGAACCGGCGAGAAAACTCAAGATGTCCTGAAACGGGTGGAGGCGAAGACCAAGGAACTGAACGAGGAAATCCTGCCGAAGGACGTGAAGGTCCTCCCCTTCTATGATCGCAGCGACCTGGTGGAACTGACCACTCAGACCGTCGAGCGCAATCTGCTGCGCGGCATGTTGCTGGTGGTCGTGGTGTTGATATTTTTCCTCTACAACTTTCGCGCCGGCCTGATTGTCGCGGCGACCATACCGCTGGCCTTGCTGTTCGCCTTTATTTGTCTCGATTTGCAAAATGCATCCGCCAACCTTTTGTCCATCGGCGCGGTGGACTTCGGGATACTCGTGGACGCGGCCGTCGTGATGGTCGAGAACATTTTTCGCCAAATCGCCGCGCGAGGTGGAACCGCACTCAACATCAAGACGATTATTGCGGAAGCCGCAGCCGAAGTTGATCGCCCGCTGTTCTATGCGGTCGCGGTTATCGTTGCCAGTTTTCTGCCCATCTACGTGCTCGCAGGCCCCTCGGGCACGCTGTTCAAACCGATGGCCGACACGATGGTTTTCGCATTGATCGGCTCCTTGATAGTCACGCTGACTCTTTTGCCGGTGCTATGCGCGTGGTTTATGCGTAAGGGCGTGCAGGAGAAGCGCAACGCGGCATTCGAGCGCATCAAGTCGCTTTATGCCAGGGGGCTTGATTTTTGCCTGGCGCGTCCTTGGGGGACGGCCATCGCTTCCGCGATTCTGCTCGGCGTATCCCTGCTACTCGTTCCGCGCATCGGCGCTGAGTTCATGCCGCACTTGGACGAAGGCGCGCTCTGGGTGCGCGCCACCATGCCCTACACCATCTCGTTCGACGAGTCCGCAAAAATTGCGCCCAAAGTGCGCGACATATTGAAATCGTTTCCGGAGGTCACGACGGTTGCCTCGGAACTCGGGCGCCCCGACGACGGCACCGATCCGACCGGCTTTTTCAACGTCGAGTTCTTCGTGGGTTTGAAGCCTTATTCGCAGTGGTCAGGCGCCTACCGCAACAAGGCGGGTCTCATCGAGGCAGTCAATCAAAAGCTGTCGTCGTTTCCCGGTATAAATTTCAATTACACCCAACCGGCTGAAGATGCGGTGGACGAGGCAGAAACCGGGTTGAAGAGCGCTCTCGCAGTCAAGATCTTCGGCTCCAACTTGGATACCCTCGAACAAAAGGGCAAAGCCATCAAGCAAATCTTGGAGCGGGTGCGCGGCATCCGTGAGGTGACCTTGGTTCAGGAACTGGGACAGCCTAGTCTGACCATCAAGATCGATCGCGCCAAAATCGCGCGCTACGGACTGAATGTCTCGGACATCAACGGCTTGATTCAGACTGCCATCGGCGGGGACGTGGCGACTCAGGTGGTGCAGGAGGAAAAGCAGTTTGACTTGATCGTCCGGCTCGAACGTCAGTATCGCGACAATCCCGAGGAGATCGGCAATATCCTGGTCGCAACCTCCGGCGGGCAACAAATTCCCCTCAAGGAATTTGCCGATATTCAGGTCGCCAGCGGCGCCTCATTCATTTATCGGGAAGACAATTCGCGCTACATCGGCGTCCAATTCTCCGTCGAGGGCCGAGATCTGGCCGGCGCGGTCAACGACGCCATGCAGCAGGTCAATTCAAAGATCAAGTTGCCGCGCGGCTACCGTTTGGATTGGGGCGGAGAATACTCGGAATATACGGCTTCCCGCCACCAACTGAGCATCATCATCCCGCTGACCACTTTCCTTATTTTCCTGCTGTTGTTTGCTCTGTATAGCAATTTCAAGTTTCCCTTCATCACCGTGCTCGGTGTGGTGCTCTCCGCACCCGTCGGCGGCATCTTTGCGTTATGGATTACCGGCACGCCATTTTCGGTCTCGTCGGGAATCGGCTTTCTGGCGTTGTTCGGCGTCTCTGTGCAGACAGCGGTGGTCTATATCTCCTACGTCAACGAACTGCGGCGCAACGGCACGCCGGTAACAGAAGCCATTCGCGAGGGCGCGATACTGCGTTTGCGCCCGATCATGATGACGGCGCTGGTTGCCGCGTTGGGATTGCTGCCGGTCGCCCTCGCGACCGGAGTCGGCACCGACTCTCAGCGCCCGTTCGCCCTGGTGATCGTCAGCGGCTTGTTCACACGGCTGCTGATCAGCGTTTTTCTGATGCCGGTCCTCTATGCGTTGGTAGCCCGTCCGCAAGACCGGTTGGAAGTCTAGGAGCCTGCCTGAATATTTCCCGTGGAGGCGATCACGAATCGTCTTCCAGTTCCGGCACGCGAGAGTTTACTTCTTCTGCGATCTTGGCCGGATCAGCGCCTGCGACTGGATATGACTTCGACCACACTACCGAACCGTCGCTCACCTTGGAGATCTTGACCGATAGATCCTGTGCCGCGGCCCCGGTTCCGATGGCGCCGCAGAGAACGTAGGCCGAATGGCTCGAGCGCCCGCGATCCAGCGCGGATTTTGAGTCATCGCAGGGTGCAGACTCCTGGCTCAGGCCGACGCGGCCGTGATGAGCGATGGCGATCTTGCCGTACACCAGTGCAAAAGTGGAATCCGCAATTTTCGCCGCCTCCGCATTCCCGGCGGGCGCCGTGAACGGTATCGCCAGCAGTGGGCTTCGCTCCACCGGCGTTTCCACCGCGCCGTCCGAGGTGATGCGCGCAATCTGGGAGGCAAGCTGCGAGATATCCTTCTTGTCGAAACTGCCGTGATATTTTTCCGAAATGGCATGCAGCTGTTCTTGCTCGTGCGGCGAGACTCTCGATGCGTGATGTTCATTCGAACTGCACCCTTTTGAAATCAGTACGATGCACAGCCAGGTGTAGACAATGGCCCTAACCCATCGGGGCAATTGCTTGAAAAAGATCCAAGCCGACCGAAAGGCCCAACCCACCACGTGAAGCCAGTACTGCGTTTTCGACTTGCCATCCTCAGTCGGAAACTGCGGGTAAACCGGCGACGACGGAGCCACGCCCGGCGGACCGCCGATGCGCGCCGTAGGCGCAGGCGCACGCGGCCCGGCCACAGGCTCGCCCGACACGAGCCGCTTACATAGGGACTCGAGCGCCGCGTTGGATTGTCCGCCGGGAACACGCACCCATTGCACCGACAAGAACTTCTCGGGTACACGCGCGCCCGCTTGAGTGGTGCCGTCGATGACGACGGGCAGGAGAAAGGCGTGATCATCGGCCATGTCGAGGGTCCTCTCGACGGCGAGGCGCCATTCTCTGCGGAAGTAGCCTTCGTGCCGGGCTTCAGTTTGCGCCGAAATGATCGGCATGAAGTAATCGCACTCGCGGATTTGCTTGCGGATCTTCTGATCCCAGATCTCTCCGCCGCCCAGATCGCTTTCGTCGTACCAGACTTCGAGGCCGAAAGTAGGCAGCGCGTCCTTGAGCACACGCGCGGCCTCTCGGTCCGCGGAGGCGTAGCTCAGGAATACCGTGGGTGCGCGAGTGGAGTCCATCAGGCCTGCACGTCAGACAATGCCTTTATCAGAGCGCCATGCATGTAAGCGTGGTGCTCTTCCTTTGCGCCGCGGACTATGCCGGTCAATGTCGTGAACCTCGCTTGTGCGTATTTGGCTCGCGCATCATTCCCCCAAGCATCCTGCCACGCAACGATCATTTCCTGAACCTCTTCCCAACGGACCTTCGAATGGACATAAACCAGATTTTTTATCCAACGAATGGCGCGCGCCAGGCACATCCAAACGAGCATACCTGTGGTCACGGCCGTGCGCGCCGAAAGCAATGGCTGAGCCGAGACTGCATAGACTATCCCCCAATATCGATCAATCAAATCCGCAGGCGCTGCGGCGTCGCGGTTATTCATTCTTAGCTCGACAACATCAATGGCGAGCCGGCAAATTGCCTCGACGCCGAGCTCCAGACGACGGGCATCGTCAAACTGAGAGAACGCAGCGCATACAGCCGCTCCATTCTTCTGGGCGAGGGTTCGTCGCTTAGCCAAGCAGCTGATCGGACCCGGGGACGAGCCCCATTTTGAATGCGCAAATGGCGGAGAGGGTGAGATTCGAACTCACGAGCCCCGTAAAGGGCCTCCGGTTTTCAAGACCGGTGCATTCAACCACTCTGCCACCTCTCCGTACCGCAGCAACCGGGCGTTCGGCGGCGATTTTACCCGACAATATCCGCCCTGTCCGGCCGCCAAGGCATTGAATGGCTGTCACTTACCCTCATATCGGCTGGAACCGAAGGCTTAATCGGCACCCGTCTTGCGGGGGTGCTAAAATATGCCTCGAAGGCTAATTGGAGGACACGATGGCCACTTTCCCAAGCAGTAACTCTGCTTTTCCGCGCTCAGGCGTCGACAGCCGGGCTCAATTCATCACGCGCACCTACACCCATGTGGTCGGTGGCATCCTGGGTTTCATTCTGGTCGAGCTGGCGCTGTTCGAATCAGGTCTCGCCGGCCAGATCGCGAGCTTCATGCTCGGCTTCAACTGGTTCCTGATTCTCGGGGCGTTCATGCTGGTGGGATGGCTCGCCACGCGCACCGCGCAGACCAGCAGCTCGCTCGGTATGCAGTATTTCTCATACGCGGCTTATGTGGTTGCAGAAGCGCTGATCTTCGTGCCGCTGCTCTACATCGCTGACCGCAAGGCACCCGGCGCAATCGACAGCGCCACGTTGATCACGGCGCTGGGCGCCGGCGGATTGATGGTGGTCGCGCACCGCACGCGCAAGGACTTTTCATTCCTGCGCGCCATCCTGATGTGGGGCGGCGTGGTCGCACTGTTGGCGATGGTCGGCGGCGCCGTGTTCGGGTTCCAATTGGGAACCTGGTTCTCGGTGGCCATGATCGGGTTTGCCGGCGCGGCCGTGTTGTACGACACGTCCAACATCATTCACAATTATCCGGAAGACCGCTACGTGTCGGCTGCGATGCAGTTGTTCGCATCGATCGCACTGATGTTCTGGTATGTGCTGCGCCTGGTGATGGGCAGCCGCAACTAAAAAAGCTTGGGCGACCTGCTGCGAATCAGCGCAGCAGGTCCGCTCCGCCCATATAAGGCACCATCGCCTTCGGTATCGTGATGCTGCCGTCTGCGCGCTGATAGTTCTCCAAAATTGCAACCAGCGCTCGCCCGACGGCGACGCCTGACCCGTTCAAGGTGTGCACGAGCTCCGGCTTCCCGGTTTCTGGATTGCGCCATCGAGCCTGCAGGCGACGCGCCTGGAACGACTCGCAGTTGCTGCAGGAAGAGATCTCACGGTACTTTTTCTGCGAGGGCAGCCAGACCTCGAGATCGTAGGTCTTGGCACTGCCATTGCCCGTATCACCGGCGCACAGCGACACCACTCGATAGGGCAGCTCCAACGCCTTGAGCACGTCCTCGGCGTGTCCTGTCATCTGCTCGAGTGCCGCATAGGAATCATCGGGGCGCACGATCTGCACCATCTCAACCTTGTCGAATTGGTGCTGGCGGATCATGCCGCGCGTGTCCTTGCCCGCTGCGCCCGCCTCCGAACGGAAGCATGGCGTGTGCGCGACAAATTTGAGCGGGAGTCGCTCCGGCGTCAGAATCTGATCTCGCACTAGATTCGTCAACGGCACTTCGGCCGTGGGGATCAGGTAAAAACCTGGATCACCGCGCACCGCGAATTGATCCTGTTCGAACTTCGGCAGTTGCCCGGTACCGACGAGCGCTGAGGCGTGCACCAGGTAGGGCACGTAGTGTTCGCGGTAGCCGTGGTCTCGAACATGCAGGTCCAGCATGAATTGGGCCAGCGCGCGGTGCAATTTAGCCAGCATGCCGCTCATGACCACGAACCGTGCGCCGGAAATGCGTCCGGCCGCTTCGAAGTCCATCCCCAGGGGCTCGCCCAGCGCGACATGATCCTTCGGTTCGAAGGTAAATTCACGTGGCATGCCGACGCGGCGCACCTCGACATTCGAGGATTCGTCGAGTCCCTCCGGGACGCTGGCGTGCAAAATATTCGGCAGTCCCAGTTGCATATCCGTGACTTGCGCCTGAATGACTTCCAGCCGCTTTTCGATACTTTGTAACGCCGCTCCCAGGGCCTCCCCCGCCGCCAGCAGTAGAGTCACCTCCTGACCTTTCGACTTCGCAACGCCGACCGCCTTCGCATTTGCATTGCGCTCGGCTCTCAAGCGATCCGCTTCGACTTGGACGCTCTTGCGCTGCTCTTCCATGGCGGCAAACGCCTCCACATCGAGCACAAAGCCCCTTCTCGCCAAGGCGGCCGCGACGCCGGGTAAATCGCTGCGCAGCAGCTTCGGATCAAGCACAATTATTTCCTCGGGCAATGTTCATGATTTGCCGGCGTCTTGGACCTTGGAGTCGCGCGCACGGCGTGCCGCCAGCGCTTCCCCGATTTTTATTTCCAGCCCCCGCGCGACCGGCACATAGTAGCGGCGATCGGGCATCTCATCCGGAAAATAACGCTCCCCCGCCGCATAACCGCCCGGTTCGTCGTGCGCGTAGCGGTAGCCCTTGCCGTACCCGATCTCCTTCATGAGGCGTGTAGGTGCATTGCGAAGGTGCAGCGGCACCTCGAGCGATCCTAATTTCGCCGCATCTTCGCTGGCGGCATTGAACGCGGTGTAAACCGCGTTGCTTTTGGCCGCGCAGGCCATGAAGACGACGGCCTGAGCGATGGCCAACTCGCCCTCGGGGCTGCCCAGCCGTTCGTAAACCGTGCAAGCCTCCAGCGCCATGGTCAGTGCGCGCGGATCGGCATTGCCGATGTCCTCGCTCGCCATACGCAGCGCGCGTCGCGCAACATACATAGGATCACAGCCCCCCGCGAGCATGCGGCAGAGCCAGTACAGCGCGGCGTCGGGATCACTGCCGCGAACCGATTTATGCAGCGCCGAAATCTGATCGTAGAAATTCTCGCCGCCCTTGTCGAAACGCACATAGGTGCTGCCGATCACCGCCCGCATGGTATCGACATCGAGCCGGCGGCTCGAATCCTGAGGCGTGCTCAAATCCGCGGCGGTTTCCAAAAGATTCAGCATGCGGCGCGCGTCGCCGTCGGCTGCAGCCAGCAGCAACTCGCGCGCGCCCGCATCGATTTGCAGATTGAGCGACCCGAAGCCTCGCACTTGATCCGACAGTGCACGATCCAGGAGCCTTCCTAAGTCCTCCGTGGTCAGTGACTTGAGGACATACACGCGCGCACGCGATAGCAACGCGTTGTTGACCTCAAACGAAGGATTCTCCGTGGTCGCCCCGATAAAAATCAGCGTCCCATCCTCGACGTAGGGAAGAAATGCGTCCTGCTGCGACTTATTGAAGCGATGGACCTCGTCGAGAAATAAAACCGTGTCGCGCGTGCCACGCAAGCCGCGCGCCTGCTCCACCACCGCGCGGATGTCCTTGATACCGGCTTGTACCGCCGACAACCCGACGAATTCGGCATTCGCGCCATTGGCGATGAGCCGGGCGAGCGTCGTCTTGCCCGTCCCCGGTGGGCCCCAAAGAATCATGGAATGCGGATGGCCGGACTCCAGCGCTCGGCGCAAGGGTGCGCCGACCCCGAGCAGATGGGATTGCCCGACATACTCATCAAGGGACTGCGGGCGCAGCCGATCAGCCAAAGGCCGATACGTGCCGCTTCCCGTCACTTGCCGGCGCGCCCGATGACGTCGACCCCCGGCGGCGGCACGAATGTAAACAAATCCGGCGCGAATTTGGCGTTGCGCTTGGAGTTGGTAAAGGTCAACTGCGTAACCTGATTGAGCTTGTCCGCGAGAAACATGGAAGCTAAGTCGCCGCCGCGAAATCCAATGCGAACGAGCTGGAAATCGGTATCCGAATGCTTGGGTATGAGCTGGTACCACTCGAGTCCGTCGCTCGGCGGCAGTGCCGTGACATCGAACTGACTGCTCAAGGAGCCCCCACCGGATAACAGCACGGCCGGCGTGTTCGCCAGACTCGCGTCCATGTTGCGCACGTTGGCCTGCTGCAGGTCCTTGTCGTAAAACCAGATCTGTTTACCATCCGCCAGGATCAGCTGCTCGGAGGGTTCTGAGTAGTCCCAGCGAAATTTTCCGGGCTTCTGCAGATACAGTTTGCCGGCGGCGCTGCGCACTATCTTCCCGTGCCCATCATCGATGGTCTGCTTGAAGTCAGCTGACCAGGTCGCAAGACCGTTTAAATATTTCTCGACTTCAGTAGTCGGAGTGGCGTAACAGCCGGTCGTGCCCAGCAGCCCGAAAACGGCGATGAGCAACGATGCGGCGAGTGTGTGCTTGAGCATCGGTGTCATTCCTCGGGCGGCGGCGCGCCGTAGATTTCTCGATTGCCATTGGATTGCAGCGGGCCGACCAACCCTGCCGCTTCCATCGCCTCGACCAGCCGCGCCGCGCGGTTGTAGCCGATCTTGAGCCGTCGCTGCACACCTGAAATCGATGCCTTGCGGGTGTCCGTGACGATGCGCACCGCCTCATCGTACAAGGGGTCCGCCTCGGCATCGGCGGCACCGCCTTCGGCGGCCTCCTCCTCGTCTGACGGAAATCCGGGGATGGGATTGCGCGGGCCTTCCAAGATTTCGTCGATATAAACCGGCGGCGATGCGGTCTTCAATCCCGCGACCACGCGATGTACTTCTTGGTCGGAGACGAAAGCGCCGTGCACGCGCGTCGGGATCGAGGTGCCCGGCGGCAGATACAGCATGTCGCCGTGGCCCAGCAGCGACTCGGCGCCGCTCTGGTCAAGAATCGTGCGCGAATCCACTTTTGCGGAGACTTGGAAAGCGATGCGCGTGGGAATATTGGCTTTGATCAAGCCGGTGATGACATCCACCGACGGGCGCTGCGTCGCCAGGATCAAGTGAATGCCTGAGGCGCGGGCTTTCTGCGCCAAGCGCGCTATGAGCTCCTCCACCTTCTTACCCACAATCATCATCAAATCCGCAAGCTCATCGATGATGACGACAATGAAGGGTAACGGCGTCAGCTCCTCCACATCCTCTGCGACGATGCCCGGCACGCCCTGCGCAATCTTTTGCATGCGAATGGGATCTTTGATCGGCTTTCCGGCATCGGCCGCGTCTTTAACCTTGCGATTGAAGCCACCGATGTTGCGTACGCCGAGCGCGGACATGAGTTGGTAGCGTCGTTCCATCTCCGCCACGCACCAGCGCAGGGCGTTGGCCGCCTGCTTCATGTCCGTCACCACCGGCGAGAGCAAATGCGGGATGCCTTCGTACACCGAGAGCTCCAGCATCTTCGGATCGATCATGATCATGCGCACGTGTTCCGGCGTGGCCTTATAGACCAGGCTCAAGACCATGGCATTGATCCCCACCGACTTGCCCGAACCTGTGGTGCCCGCGATCAGCAGGTGCGGCATGCGCGCAAGATCCGCGACGACGGGCACGCCGCCGATGTCCTTGCCCAGCGCCAGCGCCAGCGGTGAACCGACTTCGTCGTAGGGCTTTGACTTGATGATTTCGCCCAAGGTCACGATCTCGCGCTTCTCGTTGGGGATCTCCAGCCCGACCACCGACTTGCCCGGAATGACTTCGACCACACGCACGCTGACCGACGACAAGGCGCGCGCCAAGTCCTTGGAGAGATTGCTGATCTGGCTGACCTTCACTCCCGGTGCCGGACGCAATTCGAAGCGGGTAATAACAGGACCCGGGAGCACCGCGACCACCTCAACCTCGATGCCGAAATCTCGCAGCTTGATTTCCACGAGGCGCGACATCGCCTCCAACGCCTCGTCGGAATAGGACTGCTCGCGTGTACCCGGTTCGTCGAGCAGCGAGAGCGCCGGCAATTCGCTCGACTTGGGCGCATCGAACAAGGGCACCTGGCGCTCGCGTTCGACGCGATCGCTTTTTTGCGGCAGTGGTGCCGGCGGCTCGATTCGCGGCGGCGGCCGGGTCGCGACTTTCTTCTGCTCTTCGCGCACGACTTCCTGGCGCGCCTGCTTGCGCAGCTGCCCTGAGGCGAGTTCGCGCCGCTGCTCCATGCGGCTGCGAATCCACTCAATGGTCTTGAGCACGGCGGCGCCGAGCCTGTCCATTACCTCAAACCACGATAGCCCGAGAAACAACGCCACGCCGGCCAACCACAGTCCCATCAACAACAGCGTGGCGCCAAGAAAGCTCAAGCCGTGGGCGCTGCCCCTGCCCGCCAGCTCGCCCAGCACGCCGCCGGCGCTATTATTCGGCAACCCTGAGCCGCTCCAGTGCAAGGAGGCGAGGCCGCAACTGGTGGCCAGGGTGAGAATGAATCCTAGGGCGCGCAGCAAGGTGTTGATGCGCGAGCGCGTGTCCGTTAGCGGCTGATCCTTGTGCACCAGCCAGCCGGCGTAGGCCAGCATGACGGGAAACAGATACGCGGGACGTCCGAAGAGAAACAGGAAAAATCCCGCGAGCCATGCACCCACCGGACCGATCCAATTACCAACCGGGCCGGGCTCGCCGGTGTCTGAGAAACCCGGATCGTGAGGATGATAGGAAAAAAGCGCCAGCAACAGGAGCAGTGCCAGTGCGCCGAGCACCCACAGTGTGCCTTCGCGTAAGGAACGCGACACCGCGGCAGAAAGTTTCATCTTCTGCTTGGGCTTCTTCGACGTCGAAGCTTCGGCTATATCTAAACCTTTGATGATAATTACTTCTTAACTACTTGAATAATATGTAATAGTAACCCGTCAAACGATATGCAACAACCACGAACGGCGAGGTGGCGATGCGGACTTGTAGGAACTGGCTGGAGCCCACAGATTTACTTACCATGGGTCAGTTAACCTTAGCCATCGCCGGCGACTACTCACCAGCGACTTTTAGACGAGAGGCAAATTATACATGAGCGTTGTCAGGCACAGTCGTCTCCTCATCCTGGGCTCTGGTCCTGCAGGCTACACCGCGGCTGTCTATGCAGCGCGCGCGAATCGAAATCCCTTGCTCATCACCGGCTTGGAGCAAGGCGGACAACTCATGACCACCACGGATGTGGACAATTGGCCGGGCGATGTCGAACACCTGCAGGGACCCGCGCTCATGGAGCGCATGCGGGCCCATGCGGAGCGATTCAAGACCGAGATCGTCCCGGACCATATCAACAAGGTCGATTTGCGCCACCGGCCCTTTCGCCTCAGCGGCGATAACGGCGAGTACACCTGCGACGCCCTCATCATCGCCACGGGTGCGTCGGCGCAATATTTGGGCCTGCCATCCGAGGAAACTTTCAGGGGCAAGGGCGTCTCGGCCTGCGCCACCTGCGATGGATTTTTCTACCGCGGCAAAGCGGTTGCCGTCGTTGGCGGCGGCAATACCGCCGTCGAAGAAGCCTTATACCTCAGCAACATCGCATCGCATGTCACTCTCGTGCATCGTCGCGACAAGTTGCGTGCCGAGAGAATATTACAGGACCGCTTGTTCGCACTGGCGTCCTCGGGCAAGGCCAACATCGTCTGGAATCATACTGTGGATGAGATTTTGGGCGACGACTCGGGCGTCACCGGCGTGCGCATGCGAGCCGTCGTCGGCAGCGCCACGCGATCAATCAACGTCGACGGCGTTTTTATTGCCGTCGGGCACGTCCCCAACACCCAGCTGTTCGATCAGCAACTGGAAATGCGCGGCGGGTACATCCTGGTCAAGGGCGGCAGCGAAGGCGGGGCTACCGGCACCAGCGTGGCCGGCGTTTTCGCCGCGGGCGACGTGGCCGATCATGTTTACCGTCAGGCCGTTACCTCGGCCGGCACCGGATGCATGGCGGCGCTCGATGCCGACAAATATTTAGAGCGACTTGAAGCTGAGACCCACGCCGAACCGCGCGCTGCCCACGCGTGACACTTCGGCCGGCGCGATTCCTCGACAGCATTGCGCAGATTGATGCGAAGCGCTGGAATACGCTGGCCGGCGACGCACAACCCTTCCTGCGGCACGAATTTCTCCTGGCTCTGGAGGAATCCGGGTGCGCCACCCCGCGCAACGGCTGGGAGCCCCAGCATCTCGTTGTTGAGGATTCTTCCGGAGAACTCGCTGCCGCAATGCCGCTGTTCCGCAAGTCGCATTCTCGCGGCGAATTCGTTTTCGATTTCTCCTGGGCCGGAGCCTATGCGCAGCAAGGTCTGCGCTACTATCCCAAGCTCTTGACGGCGGTGCCCTTCACGCCCGTCTCGGGTCCTCGTCTCTTGTTGGGTTCCCAGGTGGACCCTAAAGCCACGACCAAGCTGATCATCCGCGCGACGATCGAGCATGCTCAAGAGGAGCGTATGTCCTCCTGGCATGTGCTGTTTCCCACCGAAGACGCCGCAGCCGATCTCGATCGGGCCGGGCTGATACTGCGCCGCGACTGCCAATTTCACTGGTACAACCACGGCTACGATTCGTTTGAAAGCTTTCTCGCGACCTTCACGGCGGAGAAGCGCAAGAAGGCGAAACGCGAGCGTCGTCGCGTCGCCGAAGCCGGCATCGAATTCGATACGCTGCACGGCGGGGATATGACCCCTTCCTTGTGGAGAACCGTTTATAGCTTCTACGCCGACACCTTTCATCGCCATGGACATGAGCCGTACCTGAATCTCGATTTTTTCAGGCGCATTGCCGCCGCCATGCCGCATCAGCTGATGCTCAAAGTCGCGCGGATGGGTGATGAGCCAATCGCCGTTGCCATCTTCTTTGTCGGCACCGAAGCGTTGTACGGCCGCTATTGGGGCGCCGGCGGCAACTTTCATAGCTTGCATTTCGAGGCCTGCTACTACCAGGGCATCGAATATTGCATCGAGAAAAAGTTGCAGCGCTTCGAGCCCGGAACTCAAGGCGAGCATAAGGTGCCGCGGGGCTTCGTCCCGACCTTGACGCACTCAGCGCATTACATAGCCGATTCGCGCTTTGCCGCGGCCATCCGCGACTACGCGCAGCGGGAGGCGCGCGGCGTTGATCACTATGCCGCGGCGGTCCAGAGCCACGTGCCCTACCACAGGGCACCGGATGAGGAGTTGCAGCTCTGAGCCGGCTCGTGTGGCTGGGCGAACAGGCGGATCCGAACTGGTTCCCGCCCCTGGATCAGGCGCTGCGCGAACCGCCGGGGCTGCTCGCGGCGGGCGGCGACTTGAGTCCCACACGCCTGCTCGCGGCCTATGAACGCGGTGTGTTTCCCTGGTATTCCGCGCAACAACCCATTCTCTGGTGGTCTCCCGATCCGCGCATGGTGCTGTTTCCGGGCGAATTCAAATGTTCGCGCAGCCTGGCCAAGACCTTGAAGCACGGCCCTTTCAGCACGCGCATCGATCATGCCTTCGCCGCCACGATCCGCGGGTGCGCCGCACCGCGCCGCTCAGGCCCAGACACCTGGCTGAACGCGGAGATGATCGACTCTTACGATCATCTGCACGCGCTGGGATACGGGCACTCCGTCGAGACCTATCGCGCCGACAGCCTCGTCGGAGGTCTTTACGGGATCCAACTGGGACAGATTTTCTTTGGCGAGTCGATGTTCAGCCTGGAGCGCGATGCCTCGAAGGTGGCATTGGCACGTCTGGTCGAGGAGTGTCGCGCGCGCGACATCAAGGTGATCGACTGCCAGGTGGCCAGCCCGCACTTGGCGGGATTGGGCGCCCGCGAGGTCTCGCGCAGCCAATTCGTAGCGCTGTTGCGGGAGTACGCGAAGCGCGAGCCTGCCCTCAAATGGGCAGCTGCAACCGAGTAAATTGCATTAACTAAGTGCTTTATGCACAATGCGCCGCCCGGTTTCCCGGTTTCACGCACACCACAAGGACGCATGTCAAAAGAAGAGGCTATTCAATTCGAGGGCGAAGTCGTCGAGACTCTGCCCAATACGACATTTCGCGTCAAACTCAAGACTGGCCATGTAGTTACCGCACATATCTCAGGCAAGATGCGCAAAAACTACATCCGAATTCTCACCGGTGATCAAGTCACGGTTGAAATGACCCCGTACGACCTGACCAAGGGCCGCATCGTCTACCGCGGCCGCTAGGTAGCCACCCCGTCCTTACTGCCCTCGTGCGACAGCAGCGCGGGCTGATCGGCGCCGCGTGTGACGAGCTTGAGCTTCTCGCCATCCTCGCTCAGAGAAACCTCGACATGACCGCCGTTCACCAACTTGCCGAATAACAGCTCCTCGGCCAGCGGACGCTTGATGAACTCCTGAATGATGCGCGCCATCGGCCGTGCGCCCATCTTGGGATCGTAACCGCGTTTTGCGATCCAGCGCCGTGCCGGTTCGTCGATGGAAATCGAAACGCCCTTTTGCTCCAGTTGCGCCTCGGCCTCGACCAGAATCTTGTCGACCACACGCTCGATGGTGTCCTGATCCAGACTGCCGAATTGAATGACCGCATCCAAACGATTGCGAAACTCCGGGGAAAACAGGCGGCGAATCGCTTCCATGCCGTCGGCACCCGTGTCCGACTGGGTGAAACCAATGCTCGGCCGGCTCATTTCGAAGGCTCCCGCGTTGGTGGTCATGATGATGATCACGTGACGGAAATCGGCCTTGCGGCCGTTGTTGTCCGTCAGCGTGCCATGGTCCATGACCTGCAGCAGCAGATTGAAGACATCGGGATGCGCCTTCTCGATTTCGTCGAGCAGCAGCACGCAATGCGGATGCTTGGCGATGGCTTCGGTGAGCAAACCACCCTGGTCAAACCCCACATAGCCCGGCGGCGCGCCGATGAGGCGCGAGACGGTGTGCCGTTCCATGTATTCGGACATGTCGAAGCGGACGAATTCCACTCCCATGGCGATGGCCAACTGCCGGGTCACCTCGGTCTTGCCGACTCCGGTCGGGCCTGAGAACAGGAAGGAACCCACGGGCTTGCGGTGATCCCCGAGTCCTGAGCGCGACATTTTGATGGCCGCCGCCAATGCCTCGATCGCACGGTCCTGGCCGAAAATCGTCAGCTTCAAATTGCGTTCCAAGTTCTTGAGCACATCGCGATCCGACATCGACACACTTTTTGGCGGAATGCGCGCGATGCGCGCGACGACGTTTTCGATTTGCGTCACGGTGACGGACTGCGCGCGCTTCTCCACCGGCTGCAGTCGCAGGTTCGCGCCCGCTTCATCCACCACATCGATCGCTTTGTCGGGCATATGCCGATCATTGATGTGCCGCGCAGCCAACTCCGCGGCCGCACGCAGCGCGTCGTCCTCGTACTTGATGCCGTGATGCTCTTCGTAGCGGGACTTCAGACCGCGCAGAATATCGACCGTGTCCTGTATGGAGGGCTCCGTGATGTCGATTTTCTGGAAGCGCCGCGCCAGGGCGTGATCCTTCTCGAATATCCCACGGTACTCGTTGTATGTGGTTGATCCGATGCAGCGCAGTTCGCCGTTATTGAGCGCAGGTTTGATCAAATTCGAGGCATCCATCACGCCGCCGGACGCCGCGCCGGCGCCGATGACCGTGTGGATCTCGTCAATGAATAGAATCGCGCCGGGCTGCTTTTTCACCTCAGCCAGCACCGCTTTCAAGCGCTTCTCGAAATCGCCGCGGTACTTGGTGCCGGCCACCAGCGACCCCATGTCGAGGGAGTAAATCGTTGCATCGAGCAGCACGTCTGGCACTTGGTTCTCGACGATCATGCGCGCCAGCCCTTCAGCGATCGCCGTCTTGCCGACACCGGCCTCGCCTACGTAGAGGGGATTGTTCTTGCGCCGGCGGCACAGAATTTCGATGGTGCGCTCCACCTCGAGCTTGCGTCCGATCAGAGGATCGATCTTGCCCTTGCGCGCCGACTCGTTCAGGTTCGTGGCGTATTTCTCCAAGGCATTGCCACTGCCATCCCCTTCGCGCTCGGCGTCGGGCGAGGCCGCGCCATCGTCCCGCTCGCTGCGTTCCTCGCCCCCGGCCTTGGACAGGCCGTGCGCAATGAAGTTGACGACATCGAGGCGCGAGACATCCTGCATGCTCAGCAAGTAGGCAGCATGGGATTGCTTTTCGCTGAAGATCGCCACGAGCACATTGGCCACGGTGACTTCTTTCTTGCCGCTCGACTGCACATGAAAGACGGCGCGTTGCAGGACCCGTTGAAACCCCAGCGTAGGTTGCACGTCCCGGTCCTCGCCCGCAGGCAGGCGCGGCGTGGTTTGATCGATGAATTGCTTCAGTTCGGTCTTGAGCTTGGCGGTATCGGCACCGCAAGACTTCAAGATTTCTCGGACCTTGGGCGTATCCACGATCGCGAGCAGCAGATGCTCGACGGTCATGAATTCATGCCGCGCCTCGCGCGCGCCGGCGAACGCATCATTTAGACAAAATTCCAATTCTTGACTTAGCACATTACGCCTCTTCTAGCGTTGCCATCAGCGGATGCTGATGTTGTCGCGCGTACGCGATTACCTGGGCCACCTTGGTCTCGGCGATTTCATAAGTGAAGACTCCACACACCCCTTTGCCTTTGGTATGCACCTCCAGCATAACCCGAGTTGCTTTGGTACGGTCCATCGCGAAGAACCGCTGCAGGATGTCGACCACGAACTCCATTGGAGTGTAGTCGTCATTTATTAGAACTACTTGATAGAGAGGCGGTCTCTTGAGCTTCGGCGCCGCTTCCTCGACGATTAAGCTCGTTCCGTCCCGTCCGCGTTCAATATCACTCATGAGTTATCAGTTTATAGGGCGCGATTGGACCGTTTACAAGATACAGGACCTAAACCTGGCGACTGGATCAAACCAAAATGTCTTCATACACCCTAATCCGAGCGACTGTCGCCATTCACTGTCACTTTACTTTAACAAGTAAAAACAAATGCTTGAGGGTCCAAGCGCCAAGCCCGTATGATTGCCGCCGATGCTAGATACCCACACAAACGATTGGTTGTCCCGGCTGCAAGCCAGTGGGCCCAAATTGGTGTCGTTTGTGTTCGGCGCGTTGATTTTGCTGCAGCTGCTGCTAATCGCCTATCCGTTCATATCCAAGCCGCTCAAGTCGCCGCAACCGGTTCAGGCACCTGCCATGCCGCGCGCGCCCCGTTCGGGCGCGGATATTCAAACCGTCGTATCGGCGCATCTGTTCGGCGTTCCGGTGGTCGACCCCGCCACGCAGGACCCGGCCAACGCGCCGCAGAGCTCGGCCAACCTGTTGTTGGCTGGAACCATCGCCACGCAGAATCCCAAGCGCGGCGTCGCCATCATCAGCGACGCTGGAGCCCCCTCGAAGGTTTATTCGGTCGGCGAGCGGATCGGCGGCGCATCTTTGCATTCGGTCTATCTGGACCACGTCATTCTGGACCGCGGCGGCGCGTTGGAGACGCTCCTGCTGCCGCGTCAACTGCCTCCCTCCGGCCGCGGCCCGGCCGTAGCCCGGCGGGCGGGTGGCGATCCGCGCACCGTGGCTGCGGTCGACAACATTCGGCGAATGGTGCAGCAAGACCCCAGTATTCTGGATCAGGTGATGCGCACGGTGGCCTCATATGACAATGCGGCGGGGAAACTGAGAGGCTTTCGTGCTTATCCGGGCCGAAATCGCGCGATATTTAGCAAATTGGGACTCAAGGCCGGGGACTTGGTAACCGCCATAAACGGCACGCCCTTGGACGACCCACAGCGTAGTCAGGATGTCTTCAATACCATCCAGACTTCCGATCACGTCACAGTGACCATCGAACGCGGCGGTCAGAAGCAGGACATCACGTTGAACATCGCACAGGTAGCAGCGCAGGCAACCCGGGATCTCGACGGCGAGCAGAATACCGGTCCTGCCCCGAACGGCACGCCGCCGCCCAACCCGTCGCCAAATACCCCCAATGAAAATTCAAACGAATAGTGCCGAGGGCGGTCGAAGCCGTTCAATATGCGAGTAGCCATGACCCTTAAGCCGACTGAATTTCATTCCCGAGCCAGATTTACCGCGACGCTGACCCTCGCCTGTCTGCTCGTATCGGTAACGCTGCCTGCCGCTCCTCAGCCGAGGCCTCAGCCTCAGGAAGGCGCGACCATCACGCCCAACTACAAGGACGCGGACTTAAGCCAGATCATCCAAGCCGTCGGCGAAGTGACCGGCAAGAACTTCATCATTGATCCGCGCGTCAATGCCAAAGTCACCATGTTGTCCTCGACACCGATGTCGCCGGCGGCGTTTTACGAGGCGTTCTTGGCGGTCTTGCAGGTCTATGGCTATGTTGCCGTGCCGGCCGGCAAGGTCATCAAGATCGTGCCGAATACGGACTTGCGGCAATTGCCCGCCAATGACCTGCCCAACAATGTGAGCTCCACTTCAGACGAGATCGTGACGCAAATCGTCACTTTGAAGAACGTCAGCGCAGCGCAGCTGGTCCCGATGCTGCGTCCCTTGATTCCGACCTATGGCCATCTTGCCGCCTATCCCGGCGGCAACATGCTGATCATTTCGGATCGCGCCAGCAATGTGAGCCGGGTCGTGCGCATCATCGAGCGCATGGACGAGGCCGGCGATGAACCCATCGAGGTCATCCAACTGCACAATGCCGGCGCCGCCGATGTGGTGAAAACCGTCAATTCGCTCAATTCGGGCGCCGGTACCGAAGGCGCCCTCGCGAAGGTTGTCTCCGACGATCGCACCAACAGCATCTTGTTGACCGGCGAGCGATCCGCGCGCATGAGGCTCAAGGCTTTGATCCTCAACATGGACACCCCCACGCAGTCGGGCGGCGACATCCAGGTGCGCTATTTGCGCTACGCGGACGCGGAAAAGATTTCCGACAAGCTAAAAGGACAGGCCACCGCCTCGGCGAAAGCGCAAGGCGGCCCGCCGACCGGAAACCCGGCGGCCGGGGGCAGCGGCGGGTCCAATGTGGATGCCAGCGTAACGATCTGGGCGGATGTCGCGACCAACGCGCTGATCATTACGGCGCCCCCGAAGATCATGAAGTCCTTGATGGGCGTCATCGACAAGCTCGACATCCGCCGCGCGCAAGTTCAAGTGGAAGCCATCATCGTCGAAGTGGACGTCAACAAGAGTTCCAATCTGGGCGTGCAGTGGCTGCTCTTCGGGCAGGGAAACAGCACCGTACCCGCGGGCGTGATCAACCTGCCCGGAACCGGCACCAGCATCGTTGATCTGGCGGCGGCCGCCTTGGGCTTTACCCAGGGCACCACGAGCACGACGACCGTCCCAGGGGTCGTGGGAACGCCCACCATCAGCAGTTCGACGGTCGGCACGGGCGCCACGGTGGCAGTCGGCCGGGTGGTCAACAGTGGCGTGAGCTTTGCCGCCCTGATCCAGGCGCTGCGCAGCGACGGCAGCAGCAACATCATCTCCACACCCTCGTTGATCACGATGAACAACGAAGAGGCGGAAGTGAAGGTCACGCAGGAGATTCCGCTGATCACGGGATCCTTCTCCAGTACGACGGCAAGCGTCTCGGGGACAACGAGCCCCTTCCAGACGATTCAGCGTGAAGAGGTCGGCACGATATTGAAGGTCACGCCGCATATCAACGAGGGCAATTCGGTTCAATTGAAGATTGAGCAGGAAGACTCGTCGCCCGGCGCGAAGCTGACCGATTCTGCCGACATCTCCACCAACAAACGTTCCATCAAGACCACGGTGCTGATTGAAGACGGCGGCATTATCGTCCTTGGCGGCTTGATGTCGGATACGGTGACGGAGAGTGAGGATCGTGTGCCGGGACTCGGCGCCATTCCGATCATCGGCAATCTATTCAAGTCGCGCAGCGGATCGCGGCAGAAGAAGAATCTGGTGGTATTCATTCGTCCCCGCATCATGCGCGATGCCGACGCCACGGAGAGCACCAGCGAAGCGAAGTACAACGACATTCGGCGCCAGCAGCAGGGCATCACCGGCGGCCACATCACGCTGTTACCCGGCGAGCACCAACCCGTAGTGCCCTCGATTCCCTCCGGCATTGCCCTTCCCCCGCCACCGCCGCCATCGGAGACGAACCCTCAAGGGGCGACGCCTAACCCGCCGCAGCCGTTCACAGTGCCCCAGGGTACGCAGGCGCAGCCAGCGCCGACCCCGCCGCCCACTCCGCCGCCGCCATGAACGCGGAGCTTCAAGACCCGGAACAGCCGCGCAAACTGTCGTTTCCGTTTGCCAAGCGCCACGGCGTGTTGGTCCGAGGCGTCGCCGAGGGGGTGGCTGACACGGTTTGCCGGCCCGGCGTAACGCCGCAGAGTCTGGCGGAGGTGCGCCGCTTCATGGGCGTTCCGTTGAAGCTGCAGCGCGTTTCGGTCGAGGCATTCGATTCCATGCTGCGCACTGCCTACGAGGCGGGCTCGGGCGCCGCGATGCAAATGCTCGAAGGCCTGGATGACAACACGGACCTGGCTCACCTCGCCGAGGACATACCCGAATCCTCTGACCTGCTCGAAAGCGACGACGAAGCACCGATCATCCGCTTGATCAACGCGCTGTTGACACAGGCCGTCAAAGAAAACGCCTCGGACATTCACATCGAGCCCTATGAGAACCGGCTCGTCATTCGTTTTCGCGTGGATGGCGTGCTGCGCGAGGTGCTGCAAACGAAGCGGGCCGTTGCGCCACTGGTCGTGTCGCGCATCAAAGTCATGTCGAAGCTCGACATTGCCGAGCGCCGCTTGCCGCAAGACGGCCGCATTTCGCTGCGCATTGCCGGCCGCGCGGTCGATGTGCGCGTATCCACCCTGCCCTCCGGACACGGCGAACGCGTGGTGCTGCGCTTGCTCGACAAGCAGGCCGGCAGAATCGAGCTGACCTCGTTGGGGATGGACCCTCGCACTCAAGATACGATGGATGAAATCATCCACAAGCCGCACGGCATCATATTGGTGACCGGGCCCACCGGTTCCGGCAAGACGACCACCTTGTACGCCAGCCTCGAGCGCATCAACGACAACACGCGCAATATCATGACGGTCGAGGACCCCATCGAGTACTACATCGATGGCATCGGCCAAACCCAGGTAAACACCAAAGTCGAAATGACTTTTGCGCGGGGCCTGCGGGCCATTTTGCGCCAAGACCCCGATGTGGTGATGGTCGGTGAAATCCGCGACCTGGAAACCGCGCAAATCGCCGTGCAGGCGAGCTTGACCGGACACTTGGTGCTGTCGACTTTGCACACCAACACGGCCGTCGGCGCCGTCACGCGCTTGCGGGACATGGGCATTGAGCCGTTCCTGCTCTCCTCCAGCTTAATCGGCGTCATGGCGCAGCGTCTGGTTCGGGTACTGAACCCGTCAAATCGCGAAAAATTCATGGCAGGCGAGTATGAGCGTCGACTTTTGAATCTCGATCCGAACGGCACTCCAGTAGAGCTGTACCGACCCAGCAGCGACCCTGGCAACGGCTATCGCGGGCGCACAGGAATTTACGAGCTCATCGCCGTCGATGATCACATGCGCACGATGATTCATGACGGATCGTCCGAACAGGACCTTGAGCGCTACGCTCGCTCCGCGAGCCCCGGCATCCGCGACGACGGCCGGCGCAAGGTAATGGCGGGCGAGACGACCCTAGAAGAAGTCCTGCGCGTCACGCGCGAGGATTAGGCGATGGTCAAAAGCTCCTGATGGGTGCATTTGAATACACCGCATTGGACGCCCAAGGCCGCGAACGCAAGGGCCTGATCGAAGGCGATACTCCCAAGCATGTCAGACAGCTGTTGCGCGACAAGCAATTGCTGCCGATGGATATCCAAGAGACGGCCGCACAGGAACTGAAGCAAAGCCGACGCAAGCGCTTCATGCGGCGCGGCTTGTCCAGCTTGGATTTGGCCATGCTGACACGCCAATTGGCCACTCTGTTGCGATCGGGCCTACCCCTCGAGGAGACCCTGCAAGCCGTCGCCGAACAAACCGAGAAGCCGCGCGTTCAGCGCATCATCCTCGGCGTACGCAGCAAGGTCGTTGAAGGTCACCCCTTGGCGGACGGCCTTCGGGATTTTCCTCAGGCGTTTCCGGAGATATATCGCGCTACCGTATCGGCAGGCGAGCAGTCCGGAAAGCTCGATTCGGTTCTAGAGCGGCTGTCCGACTACACTGAATCGCGCCAAGTCATGGGCCAGCAGGTCAGCAACGCCCTGGTCTATCCCATTGTTCTGTTGGTGCTCTCCTTCGGCATCGTGTCCTTCTTGCTGGCCTACGTCGTGCCTCAGGTGGTCGCAGTATTTCAGTCGAGTAATCAGGAATTGCCGGTGGCGACCCGCATCCTCATCGGCATGAGCGACTTGATTCGCCACTATTGGTTCTATGGGCTCATCGTCGTCGGCGCGATTGTCTGGGGGTTTCTGCGCTGGCTCAAGAACCCCGAGGCGCGCTTGCGGTTCGACCGGTTTCTGCTCAAGCTGCCGGTGGCAGGACGACTGATTCGCGGCCTCAATACCGGCAGATTCTCGCGCACTTTCAGTATCTTGACCGCGAGTGCCGTGCCGGTCCTCGAGGCGCTGCGCATTTCGGCCGAGGTCGTGACCAACCTGCCGATGAAACGCGCCGTGGAAGAGGCGGCGCTGCGGGTTCGTGAAGGGGCACCCATCGGGCGATCGTTGGCCGCGCGTAAGTTGTTCCCGCCCATGATGATTCACCTGATCAGCAGCGGCGAGAGCAGCGGCGAGTTGGAAAAAATGCTCGAGCGAGCTGCCACCAACCAAGAACGCGAAATGGATGGCTTGCTGTCCAACATGACCAACCTCCTGGGGCCGCTCATGGTCGTGTTCATGGGCGGCATCGTCATGTTCATCGTGATTGCGCTCCTCTTGCCCATATTCCAGCTCAACGACCTGGTCAAATAAACAACTGTGCGCCGGGGTATTGCACGGGAACCGCGTTTCCGTTTATAACGCGCGCGTGTCAGTTGAGAAACCCGAATCCGAAGAGTTTGAGGAAGAGGACGCCGAAGACGCGGCGCCCGGGGGCGATGATGTCGACGTGGATCACATTATGCGCGACGTCGATTCGCAACGGCGCCGTGCACCGAAGGGAGCGGAGCCCGCGTGGCGGCGCCTGGAGCGCGTCATGGAAGAACGGCGCACCGCGGAACTGATGAGCGATTTCGATGACTACGAGATTGGCGGCGCGGAACCCGACGATGCAGAGATGGACGACGCCGACGAGACGGGCGAATCGAGCAAAGGCGCGCGGAAGAAAAAGAAAACCCGCCAGTAAGCCCCTAGGCCGGCGGATACGGCACGAAGCCCTCGTATTGCGCGTCGTAATAGCCGAACGGCGGCGCAAACGCGTGCTGATCGACAAATCCCAGCAGCTTCCAACCGGACCCCTGGTAATTGCCGGCGTACTTCGGTGAGCTGAAGAGGCCCAGCACCGTGAGAAAGCGCGTGGCCTCAAAGAAGGGCGTGCGGTCGACCGTTTTGAGGAACGATTCTTGGATCTCGGTGCCGGCCGCCGCAAAGGCTTCACCTGAGCCGACCGTGCGAAACCGGGCTTGAAAATCCGCAAGACCCAGCCGGTAATCGGGCGCCATTGACGCAAAGTAAGTCGACAACGACTTGTCGATGAAATAGACGGCGTGTGCCTCGCGCGCACCTGGCGTCGCACCGCTGGGCACGATCTGTGCACAAATGGCATCAACGTCGGCCGCATCGGCCGCCGTCAGGAATTCAAAATGCGCGGGCGACAGATCGGCGGGCATGTTTTCTGCATGATGCGCGGCGGCTGCGATGGACGGCCACTGCGAAGCAATCCAAACCCCGCTTAAAGCCGCGCCGCTCCCCAGCAGAAACGAACGCCGCGAGTGGCCGCTCTCCGGGCGATCAGAGCAGCTCTGCGGGCGATCAGATGAGTCCATATCTTGCGCTTTGGTCAATTAGATCTCCCCGCGCCGCGCGAACTGTCCGATGTGATCGGCGGCGCGAAATGCGAGCGCCTGGATGGTCATCGTCGGCTGCCCGCGGCCTGAGGTAACGAAGCTCGAGCCGTCGCAGAGAAAGAGATTGGGTACGTCGTGCGTGCGGTGATACTTGTCGACCACGGAGTTCACCGGGTCATTCCCCATGCGGCAGGTGCCAAGCAAGTGGACGCCGCCGCGCGCCAGGCGCTGCGCGGCCCGATAGGTTTTCTGTGCACCTGCCGCCTGCATGATTTCAACGCAGCGGTCCTGCAAGAAAACGCCCATGGCGAGATCGTCCGGATGATCTTTGTAGGTCACGCGAATTGCCGGGATGCCCCAGGCATCCTTCAAGCTCGGATCAATGCTGACGTTGTTGCTGGCCATCGCGAGCGAGGTGCAATGCCCCGCCGCCACCATTGATCGCGGAAACGCCTCCAGCCGCTCCTTGAATTGCGCCCCCCAGCCCGGCAACTCTCCGCCGCTGGACAGAGCCCACCCCACCGGCTGTGGGCCCATGCGTGCATCGATGCCGCCGCCTCCATAGAACCCGCGCTTGGGATCGGCAGCGTAGAAATCGTGGATGATCCGGGTCACTTGCACGCTCTTGTACTCATTCAGCTCATGCTCGAACTGCGCATGCACCAAGGAGCTATGGTTGAACATCAGGTACTTGCCGACCAGACCGCTCGAATTGGCCAGGCCTTGCGGAAAGCGCTCGCTCGATGAATTGAGCAGTAGACGCGCTGTTTCGGCGCCATTTGCGGAGACCACGACCGCCTTGGCTTTCTGGAATTGATCGCGCTTGTGGCGGTCGAAGTAGTGCACGCCGGTGGTGCGCCCACGTTTGTTCAGGGCAACTTGATAGACATAGCTGTGTGGCCGAATCTCGCACCGCCCGGTGGCTTCCGCTTCCGGGATCATGGTGTAAAGCGTCGTTGATTTCGCCATGACTTCACAGCCGAAGCCGATGCAGAAGCCACAGTGCGCGCATCCGGGGCGGCCCCGATACAGCTGCGACGCGATGGCCATGGGCGCGGGAAAGGGATGCAATCCCAGCTTGCGCCCGCCCCTTTCGAGCAACACACCGGAGGATTTCACCGGCAGCGGCGGCATGGGATAGGGTTTGCTGCGCGGCGGATCAAATGGACTCGAATAGGCAAGTCCCGAGACGCCCACCTCCCAATCCACCTTGGTGTAGTACGGCTCGAGATCCTGGTAAGTGATGGGCCAATCGGCAAAGCCTGTGCCTGCGATGCTGCCAAGCAAACTGCGCTCGTGAAAATCCTTTTCGTGAAAGCGCCAAAAATTCGCGGTGAAATGCGCACTGCTGCCGCCCACTATGCGCGCGTAAACCAATGAGTTTCCCATCGTCGGTTGCCGGGCTACCTCGCTCGCCTGCACCCTGAAGGTCTGAGGGCTGAGTGCCGGATCATTGGTGATGCCGCTCTGATAGCTGTATTTCAATTCGTCGTGCTCGAAATCGCCGGGACCCAAGCGCGGTCCTTGTTCCAGGACGACGACGCTGAAACCTGCCTGCGATAATTCTCGGGCGATGACGCCGCCGGCGGCTCCCGATCCCACGACGACAAAATCAACGGTTTCGCTGGGCTTGAAGATGCGGCTTGGCAAGCGGTGCTCCTGGAAAGGAACGCGATAGTGCACGTGGCGCAAATCGCGCGTCAAGGCAAAAGCTGCGAGAAATGTGCCAAACTCTTTTCTGTATCGCCGATCGGACTTTTTGTGTCACCTACCGGACAATATTCAACACTTCTGGCAGATCGCAAAGCGCGTGTCGCGCGCTTCGATGCTCTTAACGCACGCATTGAGAGCATACGTCTCGGCATCGGCGCCTCATTTTTGATCGTTGCGTGGCTGTGCTTTGGCCCTGCCGGCGTTTCCGCGCTGTGGCTGATAGTTCCGATTCTCGCATTCATCGCCCTGCTGGTTTATCACCAGCGAATCCGCAACCTACGTACCCAGGCGCGGCGAGCGGCGGATTTTTATCAAGCGGGCCTTGATCGGCTCAACGATCAATGGAGCGGCAAAGGCACCAGTGGCGCACGCTTCGATGTCCAGCATCACATCTACGGGGACGACTTGGATTTGTTCGGCACGGACAGTCTTTACGAACTGCTGTGTGCGGCTCGAACCCAGATGGGAGAAAACATCCTGGCGCAATGGCTTCTCGCTCCCGCAAATTTGAGCGTGATACGCGCTCGCCAAGCGAGCATCGTCGATCTGCGTGCTCGCCTCGATTTCCGGGAATCCATGGCGATCGACGGCGAATCTTTGAAGATCGAGCTGCATCCTGACGTGTTGGACGCGTGGGCGCGGGCAGCGAACCGACTTGAGAATCGCTGGATACGCTGGACGGCGCCGCTGGTCGCCGGGATTGCGGTCGGCACCATCGCCATTTGGGCCGTTTGGGGCCTGTTGTTTCCGCTTCTCACGGTTATCCTGATAGAGGCTGCGATCGGGTATTTCTTGAGGAAACCCATTCACGAGGCCATCACCACGGTTGAAAGTGCGTTCGATGACTTGAAGGGTCTGTCGGTCCTGCTCAAGCGCATCGAGGCACAACGCTTTGAGGCAGCGCCGTTGGTCGACCTGCAGGTAAAGCTGTCATCCCAGAGCCTGCACGCCTCGGCCGCCCTCTCCAAGCTCGCCACCATCGTCAATTTCGTCGAAGCGCGCCGCAACCCCATTTTGGCGCCGTTCATGTTGTTGCTGATGTACCCGCTGCAGACCGCACTCGCAGCTGAGCGATGGCGCAGCGTTCACGGCGCAGTCATTCGTTCGTGGCTCGAAGTGCTCGGGGAGTTTGAGGCCCTGCTGTCTCTCGCCCAGTACTCCTTTGAGCAGTCTGCGGATCCGTTTCCCGAATTCCTCGAGGGCGCGCCGACGTTCAAGGCGGCGGGACTGGGTCATCCCTTGATTCCTGCCGCGGTACGAGTTTGCAACGACGTTGCGATCGAGGGCGAGACTCGCGTGCTGCTGGTGAGCGGTTCCAATATGTCGGGCAAGAGCACTCTGTTGCGCACCATCGGCATCAATACAGTGCTGGCGATGGCCGGTGCGCCGGTGCGCGCGACATCGCTGCAGCTGACGCCACTGCAGATCGGCGCGAGTATTCGCATCAACGATTCGCTGCATGAGGGAAGTTCGCGGTTCTATGCCGAGATCACGCGCCTGCGCCGGCTGTTCGAGCCCAGCACCTTGCCGCTGCTATTTTTATTGGACGAATTATTGCAGGGTACCAATTCGGCGGATCGGCGCGTCGGCGCGCAGGGGCTGATTCGCGCCTTGATTCGGCGAGGCTCGATCGGATTGATCAGCACGCACGATCTCGCTCTCACGGAGGTTGCGGGACTCGAACCCGGCGCCATCGAGAATGTTCACTTCCAGGACGAACTCGTTGACGGCAAGCTCAAGTTCGACTTCAAGTTGCGGCCGGGTATCGTCACCAAGAGCAACGGTATTGAACTGATGCGCTCCATCGGGCTGGATGTCTAGGCTGGATATGTAGACTGGATGGGCTGGGAAGGCAGCCGGCTCAATGGAAGTTCCGCGAGACCACCATAAGATCGCCGAGCATGGAGGACAAATTCGTGAGGCGCTGGGCGATGACATGCTGCACATCGCCTTCGCGCTGCAATTTTCCATGTACCTCGAGCAGACGCGATTCCAGCAAGGCTGCGCGCTGCTCAACGGCAACACGGTTCCATACAATCAAATTCACATAACCGGTTTCATCTTCCATCGTCACAAAAGTCACGCCTCCCGCACTTCCTGGCCGCTGACGCGTGATGACAAGACCCGCAGTGATCACCATTTTGCCGTTGGGCCGCTCCCACAATTCCTGGGTGGGCACAACGCCGCGGCGTTGCAGCTTTTCGCGCAACAGCGCCAGCGGATGACGGCGCAGCGTCAGTCCCATGCTGCCGTAGTCGGCAACAATGTCCTGACCCTCGCGCGGTGCGCGCAGCAGCGGAATGCCTTCATCGACCGCCGTTGCCGCCGGCAACAATGGCAGCGCGCGTTCCACGCCCGTGACCTGCCATACCGCGCGATGCCGATGCCCGCTCAAGCGGGCCAAGGCATCCGCAGCGGCCAGCGCTTCAAGATCGCGTCGATCGAGGGCGGCGCGCTCGGCCATATCCGCAATACTGCCGAAGGGGCGCGCTGCCCGTGCCGCCAGAAGCCGTGCGACGCCCTCTTGCGAAAGATGTTTCACCAGGCGCAAACCTAGGCGCAGCGCCGGATGGCCATCCTCACGCCGTTCCAGCGTGCAATCCGACGCGCTGATCATCACGTCCACCGCTCGCACTTCCACACCGTGGGCGCGCACATCGCGCACCAATTGCGCCGGCGCATAGAATCCCATCGGCTGACTGTTGACGAGCGCCGCGCAAAACGCTGCCGGCTCGTAATGCTTCAACCAGGCGGAGGTGTAGACCAGGAGGGCGAAGCTGGCCGAGTGAGAATTGTGAACGACAAAATGATTGGCCACAAAGTTGTGATCGCCCTCAATTTGCAAGTCATAGGTTTCCCTTTCGCCAACGGGTTCAATCTCTACAATCCGGTCCCAATAAAGATCGGAGCGAGCGAGGCGAGCAAGATCACGTGACCCCAAAGCTTCAGCGTGCGCCGTTGCCACATGATCGCCAACCTTTAGCTTGCCCAGCTCACGCCAGCCACCCATGGTCATGAAAGGATGTTCGGCGGTTGCCATAATTTCGTGTCCGAGAGCGCTACATAAACGCCATACGGGTTTCACGCCGCTTCGAATCACGCGCAAAACCTTGCGCTTCCGCAAACGCAGGTCCTCATCGCATGCCAGCGTGTTGTTCAGGTGCGCGCGCCCACTGACAATTTCATCGATGGTCAACCATCTTCCGGAATCAGCATCGACCACCCGTGTCTCGCCAACGACACATTCAGGAAATCCATATTCACCGAACCCCAAAATTTGCTTGAAGATCTGCTGCGCAAAACTGTCCTCATAGCCGCGCTCGCGCATGCCGTCGATCAATTGCTTTTGGAAAGGCTCCAATCCGCCCTTGCGCTTCCAAGCGGCCATCGCGCGGCGCAGCCGGTCGGCCTCGCCCGGTGAGAAACCGGCGGCGACAATCGCCAGCTGCATGACTTGCTCTTGAAAAATCGGTACGCCCAACGTGCGCTTGAGCACCGCCTCGACCTCTTTGCTGGGATAGCTCACCGGTTCTTCGCCGCTGCGGCGGCGCAAGTACGGGTGCACCATCTCGCCTTGAATGGGTCCAGGACGCACGATGGCCACTTCAATCACCAGATCGTAGAAATTTCGCGGTCTTAAGCGAGGCAGCATGGACATTTGCGCGCGCGATTCGATTTGAAAGACGCCGGTGGTGTCGGCGCGGCAAATCATATCGTATACCGCGCTATCCTCGCTCGGCACGCTCGCCAGCTCGAGTTCCCCCACGGCGGCGGCTGAGCCGCCAAACTCATTGACCAGATTAAACGCGCGCCGTATCGCGGTCAGCATCCCCAGGGCCAGCACATCCACTTTCAAGAGCCCCAGGGCATCGAGATCGTCCTTGTCCCACTGGATCACGGTGCGCTCAGGCATCGTCGCATTCTCGATGGGCACGAGTTCATCCAATCGGCCGCGGGCAATGACGAAGCCGCCCACGTGCTGCGACAGATGGCGGGGGAAACCTAAAATTTCCGCCGTGAGCGCAATGAGCCGCGCAATCACCGGATTCTCAGGATCGAATCCCGATGCACGAATGCGTTCCGGATCGATGCGTTGGCCATCCCACCATTGCATGCCGCGGGCAAGACGGTCGACTTGCGCCAGGTCCAGTCCTAAGGCTTTGCCGACGTCGCGCAACGCACTGCGCGGCCGGTAACAGATCACCGTGGCGGCCAGTGCCGCCCGTTCGCGTCCATATTTTCCGTAAATGTACTGGATGACCTCTTCGCGCCGCTCATGCTCGAAATCCACGTCGATATCGGGCGGCTCGTTGCGCTCTTTGGAAATGAAACGCTCGAACAGCATGGACATGCGCGAAGGGTCCACTTCCGTGATGCGCAGGCAGTAACAGACCGTTGAGTTCGCCGCGGAGCCCCGCCCCTGACAGAGAATGTTTTGCGAGCGCGCGTATTCGACCACATCGTGCACGGTCAGAAAAAACGGCTCGAATTGAAGCTCCGCGATCAGGCGCAGTTCATGCTCGATGTTCTCGCGCACGGCCGCAGGCGCCCCTCCCGGCCACCGATAGGCGCAGCCTTGCATGGTCAGCGCCCGTAAATGACTCGCGGGCGTTTCTCCCGGGGGCACGATCTCTTCCGGATACTCATAGCGCAGCTCGTCGAGTTTGAAAGTGCAGCGCTCCGCGATCGCCAATGTTTGCGCCAAGAACGGCGCGGGGTATAGCTCGCGCAGACGCTGCAGGGAGCGCAAGCAGCGCTCGCCATTGGGATACAAGGCATAGCCTGCGGCATGTAAGGGCACTCTTAAGCGAATCGCCGTCAGCACGTCCTGCAAGGCGCGGCGGCTGCGCCGGTGCATATGCACATCGCCCGCCGCCACGCATGGCAGCTGCAGCGTTTTACCCAGCGTTTCGAGCAATTCCAAGCGCCGCGCATCGTGGCCGCAGGTGGTGAGCTCCACGCCGATCCATAAGTTTCCGGTGAAGCGCTCGCGCAGCCAGCGGCCATCTTGCTCTTGGCGCTGCAGCCCCGATTTGTCCACGCGCGGCAACCAGATGATCAAGCACCCAGGAAGCGCGTCCTCGAGATCTGCGCGCGTCAGCGAGTAGCAACCTTTGCGAGTGGCGCGGCGGGCTTTGCTGATCAAGCGGCTCAACGCGCCGTAGCTCGCCCGATGGGTGGCCAGCACGATGACTTTAAGTTGACTCGGACCATCCTGGCCCTCGCCCTGCGGGCGCCCTGCGGGCGTCGGCTCGAGACAGTTGAGCTCAGTGCCGATGATCAGAGGTAGTCCATGCTCTTTCGCGGCGAGGTGGGCGCGTACGACACCCGCCAGAGAGCATTCATCGGTCAGCGCCAATCCCGCGTAATTCAATGCCTTGGCCTGCACGACCAATTCTTCAGGCTGCGAGGCGCCGCGCAAAAAGGAGAAATTACTTAAAGCATGCAGTTCGACGTACATATGGGCTCTTAAGCGAATACGCCGTGCACATACCAACGTTTTGACTGGCGCTCCTGAAAAACCCACAGCCGCACGCCATCGGAATGGCGTGCTATGTAGTAATCGCGTGCCACGCCTTTGCCATCCCACCAGCCGCTCTCGATACGTTCGGGCCCTTGGAGTATTTCCGGCTTCGGCAAGGACAATGGTTCGTTCAATAACCACACCGGACGCGGCAGCTTCTGCCCGATGCTTTCCTCCTCAATTCTGGCCGCGGCGGTCAAACGCAATTCATGGACTCGCCGCCATGCCGCTTCCGGCCTATGTTCCGGAATCAGGCAAACGCCATACACCGCGTCCTCGCCCAACCGCGCGCGCAAGCGTTCCACCAATTGTGGCGCGCTGTCGCGGCTGCCCGCGCCCGTGAATCCAGCAAAGACATCGCGAGAACTTGCCGACAGTGCCCGCAAGGAACCAGAAATAAGCTCCATGCCTCGAACCGGCGCCCGCAGATCCAGCCGCGCCAGTTTTTGGCAAAGCACATCGCTCAAGCGCCGCCGTTCGCTCGTGATGCTGGCCAGACCCAATTGCACATTCGTCGCCGGCCCTTCCCGATGCCTCAGCTTCAGCTGTAATGCCTGGATACCGGCCTGGCGCCGGCGCAAAAATCGCGCGCAGCGCTCGATCAAGGGTTCGAGCGCCTTTTCCAAATAGGCGACATGCTCGATTTCCGTTTCGAAATCACAGCGCTCCCGAAAGCGCTCACGCCGCACGAATGCCCGGCGCGGTGCCGGCTGCCGCGCCAACGCAATGTCCAGGTCTCTGACCAGGGCAGGACTCAGCCGGCGTGCGAGACCCGCACGCGGCAAACGCATCAGTTCGCCTAAGTGCGTGACGCCCATGGCGCGCAACGTTTGCAGCCGCTCGGCATCCCAAGCCGTGCAGGCAACAGGCACCTTCGCCAGAGACTTCCGCAGCAGCTCGATATCTTCGATTTGCGACGCTGCGCCGGCGCGCGCCAGCCATAACGCTGCCAGCGTCGAGGGCGCGATGGCACTGTGCGCCGGCAGCGCCAGCCGGCGCCAACATGCATCGATGTCCACATGCAGCTGCTGCAGGGAGCCGAATAATTTCACGCTGCCCTTGACCTCCAGCAACAACGCGTTGGGCGGCTCGATGCTGACGAAAGAAGTGAAAGCTTGCGCGTGCAGGCAAAGCTTCTGTAGCGGAGCGGCGAAGGACTCCAGTTGAGCCATTGCCGGGAATACCGCGGCATACCACAGCTGTCTTGGCAGCCGATTAAGAGCGGGCTGTGCGAGCGCCTGCGGCGCCAGGGCTACCGGTGGTGAAACATTAGGGCGGCGCTCAGGGGTAGCGGCAAATAAGTCTGCCGTTCGTGATTTCGCGGAACGCAATTTCACGGGCCACCAAGATCTACCGGGCCGGGCCGGCCGCCCTGCACTTTGAGCAAATCGATGCGCGCACACGGCGAGCCTTGGCTCATGACAATGCGCAAGTTGGCAGGCGAGGATTCGAAACGATGCTTCTCGGGACGAAACAGCACGCCGAGCGAACCACCGGCTTCCGCGGCAAGCTTCAACCGCCGCAGCCAGCGATCATCGGTGCCCTTCAGCCAAAGCAAAACGGCTGCGCAAACACCCGAACTCAATGCCTGCTCAGCCGCCCACAGAGCCTCGGTGGCCGTCGTTGGGCGAACCACCAACAAACGCCCTAGGTCGATGCCCTGCTGCGCCAAGGCAGGCGCATAGGGTTCATGAGGAGGGGCAATCCATACCAGCCATGGCGCATCACCGCTATCGCGGGTTGCGGCGCGTTGGCATGCAACCAGTGCCGGCAAAAAGAGCTGGACTTCACCAAGGCCGGTATCGTCCAACAAGACTTCAATGAGCGACGCCGTCGGCCACCCACCCCCCGGCAAGCGGGCATCCAGCGAGCTCTTACCGGTGGACCAAACCGGACGAGTGGGGGCAGCCGAGGCGTCTTTTAACTTCCAGACTCGCGCATCAGCCAAAATTTCCGCGATTGACGCTGGTTCACGCGGCATCCACGTCTTTACCACGACGCAGGACACCGACGACCACCCCTTCAATAATCATGGGTTGTTCTTTGAGATCGACGCGAATGGGTTCGAAATCGGCGTTTTCGGGCAGCAGCCAGACAATCGCGCCCTCTTGCCGGTAACGTTTGACCGTGACCTCATTCTCCAAGCGCGCGACCACGATTTGACGATTGCGAACTTCAGGCGTGCGATGCACGGCAACCAAATCACCATCGAGGATGCCGGCATTTTTCATGCTCATGCCCTGCACCTTCAGGAGATAATGCGGCTGCGGTTGAAATAGCTGCGGATCGATTTGATAACGCTTTTCGATGTGCTCTTCAGCCAAAATCGGCCGACCGGCAGCGACGCGGCCGATGAGCGGCAGACCTAACTGTTCACGCAAAATATCTTTGAGTTGAATGCCGCGAGAAGCGCCGGGGATCAGGTCGATCACCCCTTTGCGCTGCAAGGCGCGCAAGTGCTCCTCGGCCGCATTTGGAGACTTGAAGCCGAGCGTGCGGGCTATTTCCGCACGGGTGGGTGGCATGCCGCTTTCTAAAATGGCGTTTTGAATCAGCCGAAGAATCTGGGTCTGACGGGGTGTAAGGTCCGACATGCATCACCTGTATATGTAGACAGTGACTGTTATTATATACAGTCTAAGGAGCTTGGCAAGTCGTGAGGTCAAAACCTGCGGTATCGGCGTCCTTACGAGCGGAGCGCGCTCACGAGATCATCCCAGAAAAGGCAATCACCACATCGCGCGTTGGCCTCAGATGAGAAAAAGCAGCGCGACCATACCAGCTAGGAAATTTTTCTCGACTCGGCGCATGAGGCGCCGCACGTTGTCACGACACACTTGCGCGCGAAAACTATCGACACCAGCATCGCGCTGCGCGGCAACTGCGATCCTTGGTTCACCATGCCCGGGTCTCCATCAATCAAAACGCTGCAACGAATTCACGTGAACGACGTATATAAGAATTTCGTATGCGCAATTAGACCATCAGCCATTGAAGCCTGTAAAAATTGCATTTAGATGGCGCATTCTTAATGATATAGCCGCTTGTCAGAAATGAACTACGCATAAAAGCGTCTTGATATCCCGACATTTCAATATTTTCAGTTGCATTCGAGGCTCGAATTTGGCTTTATGTAGGACTGTGCTGCGACGCGGGCCGGCTCGATGGCGTGCCTGTACCTGCTGTGGCAACACATCGGAGTTTTCCGACACGAATGAATTAACCCTAGGGGAACATTTTTATGAATCTGACAACCACACTAAAGGTCTCTCTCGCCGCGGCTTGCGTCATCGCATTCGCGGGGTGCACTGACCTTAAGCCGATCCAGGCGCAGATCGATGACCTGAAGTCACAGGTCAGCAAGCTGCAAGGTGATACGGCGCGGGCCTCGAGCGATGCGGCTGCTGCGCACGCGGCGGCAAATAGCGCTCAATCGGCGGCTTCGGGCGCGCAGAGCACGGCGAATCAAGCCCTGTCGACGGCGCAGGCAAATTCGACCGCTATCGAAGCGATCAACGAGAAGATCGATCGCATGTTCAAGAAGTCTGTCTCTAAGTAAACGAGCAGTATTTTTTTGACTTCAAGCGCCGCGGCAACCCCGCGGCGTTTTTCTTTTCGCGCCTTGCTGGCGAGAATCCGCAGTGCGGCGCCGCTCAATAACGGATCAGCGCCGATCCCCACGTGAATCCGCCGCCGAATGCTTCGAGCAGCAACAGCTGGCCGCGCTTCACCCGCCCATCGCGAATTCCCGTGTCCAGAGCCAACGGCACGGACGCCGCTGAGGTATTGCCCTGCGTGTCAATCGTCACAATGACGCGTTCCATCGGCAGATCGAGCCGTTTCGCGATCGCCTCTATTATCCGGATATTGGCCTGGTGCGGAATCAGCCAATCCAGCTGCGCCTTGGAAATGTTGTTGGCGCTCAACGTCTCGGTTACCAGGGCCCCCAAGGTATTGACCGCGACTTTATAGACCTCGTTGCCCTTCATCTGCACGCTGGCTTTGCCTTCGCGAACCAACTTGAAGCCTTTGGATACGCCGTCCGGGTAGGCAAGAAGGTCCTTGTACTTGCCGTCTGAATGCAGCCGCGTGCTTATGATTCCCGGTTCGTTCGATGGCTGCAGCACGACCGCGCCGGCACCATCCGCGAACAGCACACAGGTGCCGCGATCGTTCCAATCGATGATTCGCGTCAGCGTTTCCGCGCCCACCACCAGTGCGCATTTAGCCTCGCCCAGACGCACGAATTTGTCGGCGACACTCAGGGCGTAAACGAATCCGGTACACGCAGCCTCCATGCTGAAGGCCGGGCAGCCGTGGATCCCCAATCGATCCTGAAGCAGCGTGCCGACATTGGGAAACACCAGATCCGGCGTCGTCGTGCCGACGCAGATCAGATCGATATCCGAAGGCAGGACTCCCGCGGCGTCCATGGCGCGGCGCGCCGCATGCTCGGCCAGATCCGTGGTGGTTTCGCCCTCCGCGGCCACATGGCGCTGCGAAATGCCCGTGCGCGTGCGGATCCATTCATCGCTCGTATCGACGAGCTTCTCGAGATCGTGGTTGGTGAGGATTTTTTCCGGCAGATAGCTACCGGTGCCGGCGATTCTTGAGTACATCAAAATCCTTCAAGCCTCGCGTGAAACGCCCAACCGTTGCGCGATACGTGCCGGCACGCCATTGCGCGCCTCCAAGACGGCGACTTCGATTGCGCGTTGAAAGCCGAACAGGTCGGTGCCTCCATGACTCTTGATGACGATGCCGTTCAAGCCGACCATGGCCGCGCCATTATAGCGGCGCGGATCGATCCTCGCGCGCAGTGCATTCAAGGTCGGACGAGCGGCCAAATAGCCTAGCTTGCGCAGCGGCGAACGCTCGAACTCTTCACGCATGGCGCCGGTAATCAAACGCGACGCGCCTTCCATGACCTTCAGTGCGATATTGCCGGTGAAGCCGTCAGTGACGACGACATCGACTTTGTCTGAGAAAATATCGTGCCCTTCGACGAAGCCCACGTAGTTGATGTCAGCGGCCGCCATCAAATTATTTGCAGCCTGCACGGTATCGTTGCCTTTGACCTCTTCCTCGCCGATGTTAAGGAGGCCCACCCGCGGCCGTTCGTGCGCCCCCGGAAGATCCGCCGCGAGCACTGAACCCATCACCGCGAACTGCACCAACTGCACTGGCGTGCAAGACGCGTTGGCACCCAGATCCAACATGTAGGTATGGCCGCCGCGCGAAGGGATGATTGAGACGATTGCAGGCCGCTCGACTCCCGGCAGCATTTTTAGAACGAAGTGCGCCGTGGCCATCAGCGCACCGGTGTTCCCCGCGCTGACGCAGGCATGGGCATCGCCCGACTTGACCAGATCGATGGCGCGGCGCATCGATGAATCCTTCTTGCGACGCAGCGCTTCGCGCGGATGATCGGTCATCTCGACCACTTCCGTGGCGAATAGGCAGTGGATGTTCGGCGGAGTCGCCGCCGCGCCCGAGAGTTCGCGCTGCAGATCAGCCTGCCTGCCGGTTAGGGTAAAACGCACATCGCCGTACTCGCGCGCTGCCGCAAGCGCCGCCGGAACGGAAACCGACGGTCCTCGATCGCCGCTCATGGCGTCGATGGCAATATGCAGCGGCGCAGACACGTTGCGCAGTTCGCCGAGGCTTAAGCTGACGGCTTATTCTTCGGCTGCTGCCGCGTCCGCTTTGGTCTGCAACACTTTCTTGCCGCGATAAAAACCATCGCGCGAAATGCGATGTCGCGAATGGGTTTCACCGCTCTTGGGCTCAATCGACACTGCCGGCGCCGCCAGCGCCGAATGGGAGCGATGCATGCCGCGCTTCGACGGAGTCTTTCTACTTTTTTGAACTGCCATGGGTTGTCTGTCCTATCAAGTTTTCTTCAATAAATCCTGCAATACCGCAAACGGCCTTTGCCGCGCCTCCGGTGCCGGCGCTTGACCGCAAGTCTCCGGCGCACTGCACGAGGCAATGACCGGCAAGGCCAACAATAATTCTTCCTCGGCCAATTCGCGCAACGACACGGAACCTTCATCCATCAGATAAATCTCTCGAGGCGACTCCGCCGGCGCCTCTGCTTCGCTCATCGCAAACTCAATCTCGCTCTCGCCGGTCACCGGCAATTCAAATGCTTGCAGACAACGCTGGCAAACGAGGCGTGGAGTCGCCTGCACGGCGACGGTCGCCCCGACACGGCCTGCCTCCAATTTCGAAAAAGCGAACCGCGCCTTTACCGACCCGCGCACATCCGCCAATAAATCCTTTACGCGAGACAGCTCGCTCAACGGATAGACGCGCTCTAAAACAGCCGCATCCGCCGCCAGGCGCGCGCAATCTACTCGGTCGGACGGGCCCGATGCCATGGGCCGCGTATAATAGGGCGCAGGTACCCCTCTGTCAAAACGAATCCGGTGCAAGTCTTTGTTTTTGAAGTCTCCGCCCCCGCTTATTTTGGCCTCGACATCCCGCTACCGGAAAGAACTCTTGGGCAGACTTGGATTGAGCTTTTCTTGCATCGCGCCGGGAGTCGACGAAGCGGGGCGCCCCGGCGAGGCGCCCCTCGCCCTGGTAGCGCGCCTGGCCCGGGCAAAAGCAGCTGCCGTGGCGGTTCAGCAGGCGAACGCCTGGGTGATCGGCTCGGATCAGATCGCCGTACTCGACGCCTCAGGCACGGAAACGCTGGGTAAGCCGGGCACCGAGGCGCGCTGCCAAGAGCAGTTACGCAGCTGCTCCGGTCGCACGGTCGCATTCTTAACCGCGGTGGCCGTGATGCGCCAGCAAGACAGCGCCCTGATTGAATTCATCGACACCACGCGGGTGACTTTTCGCATCCTCGATCAGTCCACCATTGAACGTTACGTGGCCAAGGAACGTCCGTTGGACTGTGCAGGCGGCTTCAAGAGCGAGGGCCTTGGCATCAGCCTGTGCGAATCCATCGATAGCGCCGATCCGAGCGCCTTGATCGGATTGCCCTTGATAGGATTGAGCGCGGCGTTGCGCAGCGCCGGCTTCGAAGTTCCCTAGCGTTTCGTGCTCTTGCCAGGCCGCTTAGCTTTAGCGCCTGAACGTTTCATGGGCGTGATGGCATCGAGCACCGCCGCCAACTCTGCCGGCAGCGGCGCGCTGACATGGAACGGAACGCCTGAGCCCGGCCACTCGAAGGCCACGGATTGCGCATGTAAAAATGTGCGCCTCAATCCATGGGATTTCAGGTCCGTATTGCGCGCACGATCGCCGTACTTGTCATCACCGAGCAGTGGATGACCCGCGAAAGACGCATGCACACGAATTTGATGCGTGCGCCCGGTTGGAATGTCCACTTCCATCAGTGTCGCCAGCGAACCGAAAAACTGCACCGGCTTGAAAACACTCACCGAATCCTTGCCGGCGGCGGCCACTCTTACGTGACGTTCACCATGCTGTCGGTTGTCCGTCGCGAGCGGCGCATCGATCCGTTTGGTGCCCAACTGCCAGCTGCCGGCAACCAGCGCTAGGTAGGTCTTGTGGATGCCGCCGTTGCGGATCAAGGCGTGCAGCGCGGTGAGCGTGCTGCGATCCCGCGCGACGATCAGGCAGCCGCTGGTGTCGCGATCCAGACGATGCACCAGTTCCAGCGTTTCGCGCGGCCTTGATGCGCGCAATGCCTCGATGACGCCGAAGCTCATGCCGCTGCCGCCGTGTACCGCGACGCCTGCCGGCTTGTCGATAACCAACACATGCCGGTCTTGGAAAATGACCGCCCGTTCGATCAATTCGAGCAGGCTGCTCGAGGGCCGGCCGGGCTGCGCGTCGGCCTCAATCCGCACCGGGGGCAGGCGTACCTCATCGCCCGCCTGGATCCGGTACTCCGCATCGACGCGCTTGCGATTGACGCGCACTTCGCCCTTGCGCAGCAGGCGATAAACGCGGCTGCGCGGCACACTCTTGAAGTGTCGCATCAGGAAGTTATCGATGCGCTGGCCGGACTCATCTTCGGTCACGGTGCGCAGCGTTAGGGGACTTTTCGGTCCGCGCGCAGGCGGCAATTCGGTAGCAGGGCTGTTCATGGTGTCGCTTGGATTATACCGGCGTTGATCTAAGGTATTGATTACATTGACCCTGACGCGGTGTCGTGATAATGTCTTAAAACCGTGTCAGGCGCGCCAACCTTATTGAAGGGCTACGCCTAATCTAGTTGACGCATATAGACACCGGTTTCCAGGGGTCCCCCATCCGTTGGGGAGCCGCATATTAGTTGGTTCTGGAACTCCAGACCATCGCTCGGCCGATGAGACAGACGCGCGAAAGCTCAAATCTTGAGCTTAGGCGGCTGATAAGCGGTTAACCGAGAACAAGGCCCCGGGCTTGCCGTATACGTTTTGGCTTAAAGTGATGGAGTTGATGCCGGTCGCGTACCTCGCGTTCGGCGCATCGCTATTCTTTGCAGCATTGCTGCGTACGACCCCGGCTTTAATTCTCAAGCTCAAGCTCTCCTCGGCCCCTACCACATTAGTTGGGGCACATGAAAAGAATGCTCGTCAACGCAGTTCAAGAAGAAGAACTGCGAGTTGCGCTGGTCGACGGTCAAAAGTTATACGACTTATCGATTGAGATCCCGTCTCGGGAACAGAAAAAATCCAATATCTATAAAGGCCGAATCACCCGCGTAGAGCCAAGTCTCGAAGCGGCCTTCGTCGAATATGGCGCGCAGCGCCATGGCTTCCTGCCGCTGAAGGAAGTCTCCAAGGAATACTTCCGGGCGCAGCCCGCGAATGGCGGCCGCCTCAATATCAAGGACCTTCTGCAGGAAGGCCAAGAATTGATCGTTCAGGTCGAAAAAGAAGAACGCGGCAACAAGGGCGCGGCACTCACGACCTTCATCAGTCTCGCCGGCCGCTTCTTGGTGTTGATGCCCAACAATCCCCGCGCGGGCGGTGTATCGCGGCGCATCGAAGGCGAGGATCGCGAGCAAATGCGCGACGCCATGAATGGCCTGGCAATCCCCGACGGCATGGGCGCAATCGTGCGCACGGCCGGCGTCGGCCGTACGACCGAAGAATTGCAATGGGACCTTAACAATCTCAAAACTGCATGGGACGCGATTGTCGCCGCGAATGATGGCAGACCGGCACCCTTCCTTATTTTTCAAGAAAGCGATGCGGTGACGCGCGGCCTGCGCGACTACTTCTCCGACGATGTCGGCGAATGTCTCATTGACCAGCCGGAAGCCTTTCAAAAAGCGCAGGAATACATGCAGCGCTTCATGCCTCCGGATGCACAGCGCAAGTTGAAGCTCTACACCGATCCTGTACCTTTGTTCACGCGCTATCAGATCGAAAGCCAGATCGAATCGGCGTATGCGCACAAGGTCACCCTGCCCTCAGGCGGCAGTTTGGTCATCGATCACACCGAAGCGCTGGTCTCGATCGACATCAATTCCGCGCGCAGCACGCGCGGCGGCGACATCGAGGCCACCGCCCGCAATACCAACTTGGAAGCCGCCGAGGAGATCGCGCGGCAACTTCGGCTGCGCGACATCGGCGGCCTGATCGTCATCGATTTCATCGATATGGAGTCCACCGCCAATCAACGCGCCGTGGAAGACATGCTGCGCGACTCCGTCAAAATGGACCGGGCGCGCATCCAACTCGGCCGGCTCTCGCGCTTTGGTTTGCTCGAATTGTCGCGCCAGCGCTTACGGCCTGCCTTGAGCGAGACGACGCATATCAACTGCCCGCGCTGCGGCGGTATGGGCACTATCCGCAGTGTGGAATCGATGTCGCTCGCCTTATTACGTCTAATCGGCGAAGAGGCGCGCAAGGAGCGGACTGGCCGCGTGACCGCCCAGGTGCCGGTCGATGTTGCGACCTATCTGATGAACGAGAAGCGCGAACAACTCAATCAGATCGAATTGCGCGACAAAGTATCGCTGGTGATCGTGCCGAATCCTCACATGCAAACGCCGGCGTATACGTTGCGGCGTGTCCGCGACGATGAGAAGGAACTCCCCGAGAACAGCACCGTCAGCTATCAATTGGCGGATCAACCCGCCGTCGATGATTCCAATATCGGCAATCGGGATAAGAAACCGCCGGGCGATGTGCCGCTGGTGCCCAGCATCCTGCCCGCCTCGTCCGCACCCATCGTGCCGATGCCGGTTCCGGCTGCGGCTGCCGCCAAAGCTCCCGCTGAGACCGCGCAAATCGGTGCACTGATCAGATTTTGGCGCTGGCTGTTTGGCGATCCGGCTGCGCGCGCCGCGGCCAAGGCAGCCGCCGCGCCGGCGCAACCGCAACGCGACCGGCCGCAGCATCGCGACGTCCGGCACGATCGCTATCGCAGCGGCGGCGACCGAGATAGAAACCGCGATCGCGGTGATCGCGATCGAAATCGCGACATTCGGCGTGACGGTCCCCGCGATCCGCGCCGCGACGGCCGTCCACGCGGTGAGAATCCTCGGGACAATCGCAACGAATCCAATCCGCGCCGGCCTGAAGGTCCGGGGCAATCGGAGCGCAACGCCGGCAGCCAACGCAGCGAACAGCCGCGCCAGGATCAAGCACCACGGCAAGACCAGGCACCTCGCCAGGAACAGGTCCCCCGCCAAGACCAGGCGCCACGCCCAGACCAGGCGCCACGCCCAGACCAGGCGCCACGCCCAGACCAGGGGGCTCGCCCAGACCAGGCACCTCGATCCGGCAATGAAGCCGAGCGCTCGCCCAACGAGCGCGGCGAACGCGGCGGACGAAGTCGGCGCCGCCGCGGCCGCGGCCGACGTGACGGCGGAGAGAACGCCGGCAATGGCTCAGGGCCGAATCAGTCTTCAGGCCAAAGTGCGGCGGCCAACAATTTCGCGAGCCCTAATGAGCCCAGGACAGGAGATGCTGCGCCTCCGGCAGCGACGTCCGGCCCCTCTTACGAGCATCCGGTGGAACGTCCGCCATTTGAACAGGCTCCTCGGGAGCAGCCAGCCGTGAACTCAGCGCCGGAGCCGGCTCCGGCGCGTGATTCGGCTCCTGCGGCATCACCGCCGCCCGCGCGTACGGTTGAACCCGTGCCGGCCAGCACCGGAACGGACAACAAGTATGTTGTTTGGTCCTCAGCGCCAAATCAACAATCGGGCCCGGACGAACGATGACGGAGTGCGCGCAGCCTTAAGTCGAGCGCCAAACTAACGCTCAAAAGCGCGGCCGCCAGGCCGCGCAAGCTGGCGACTGCCCACCACGACACTCGTATGAAAATCGAGTGGGTGGGCGGATGCCTCAGCTTCACCCAAATGAAGAACGCCGTCGTGGAAATCGCGGCCGTGAGCGCGTAGATCAACAGCCACACCAAGCGCTCACGGCTCGGTAGCAGCCGATTCGGCACAGCGGCCTTGGACCCTCGCCGCAAGCCGTAGCACATCATGGCAAGCACCACAGCCAGTCCGAGGAGCGAGCCCAGATCCTGCAACACGAAATGGGCCGGAACATGTCGGGTGCCAATGTCGAAGAGGGAATCGTCGAGCACCGGAAACATACGTACACCCCTGCCCCCGTCGTGCGTAAATCCATCCCAAATCAAATGCGTGATTGCGCCGGCCAACACCCCGCCACCGGCCAGCAGCCATTGGCGCCACGATCGAATTTTCGCCTCTGCTGAGAACGGACGCCAGCGGGCATAAGGACCGTCGGGCAGAACTTCCAGGATGGGCGTCTTGATCAAGCCCTGAAAAAACCAATAGGCCATCAATCCGACCGGCAGACAAAATGTGAACAGCGCTGCCATGCTGTGCGTTTCCACGCGCGACAGGCCGGGAAAAAATATTCGAAAATCCGGAACCATAGCGCCGATAGTTGCAGCCGATAATAGTTGCCAGCGAGCGAGCAATCGGGAAAAAGGCAGCACGACGGCGGTGTGGGAAATGGTAAACGGCATGCGCGCGGATCTAGAGTGTCATCTCATTGTCACAAATCGAATCTATATAATGGGGACCGCGGCTCATAGCCTCATAAAATCGTTGGAAACATAAATGGCCAATACTGCCCCGTTCGACCAGCCCTCCTTAGGGATCAATACAGCCTCTTCGAAACTGGTCACGCACAAGTCAAATCCTTGGTTCAACGTTCTCGCCATGGTGGTGGTGGTTACTGGGATCATATACGCCGGCTATCATCTCGCGGACGACTTGTCGGTGGTGCATGACACCCGCGCCTATCCCTACATCCTGCTCGGCATCGCCTTGGTGATCGCGCTCGGGTTCGAATTCGTCAATGGATTTCACGACACGGCAAATGCAGTGGCGACTGTCATTTATACGAATTCCATGTCGCCCAACCTTGCCGTCATTTGGTCCGGGGGTTTTAATTTTCTGGGCGTGCTGGTCTCCACGGGTGCCGTCGCCTTCGGCATTATCTCTCTGCTGCCGGTCGAATTGATATTGCAGGTGAGCAGCGGGGCGGGCTTTGCCATGGTGTTCGCATTGCTGATTGCCGCGATTCTGTGGAATTTAGGCACTTGGTATTTCGGTCTGCCTTCGTCGAGTTCCCATACTCTCATCGGCTCCATCATCGGCGTGGGTCTGATGAATCAGCTCATGTCGGCGAGCGGCTCGGGCACCAGCGGCGTCGATTGGGGTCAGGCGACCAAGATCGGAGAAACCTTGTTGATCTCGCCGCTCATCGGATTCAGCGCCGCCTGGCTGCTGCTCACCATCCTCAAGTCATCGATCAAGATTCCGGCGCTCTACAAGGAGCCTGTGGGCAACACGCCGCCGCCCTTTTGGATACGCGGCTTGCTGATCCTGACCTGCACCGGCGTGAGCTTCTTTCATGGCGGGAACGACGGCCAAAAAGGCATGGGGCTCATCATGTTGATCCTCATCGGCACGGTGCCGACCGCCTATGCGCTGAATCGAACCATGCACGAGGCGGACGTGAATACCTTCATGGCGGCTTCGGCACAAGCTCATACCGCGCTTTTGCATTATGCGGTGGGCGCCGCGCCGGCCGATGCACGCGCCGCCGCCGTTGATCTGGTGCGCAGTCGCAAAGCCACGCCCGAGGGCGTCGCTGCGCTCGCAGCGCTTACCGACACTATCGGGACAGAAGTCGGCCGCTACCACTCCATGGATAAGGTTCCGCCGGGCAACATGGTCAACATCCGCAATGAAATGTACTTGGTCAGCGAGGGCCTGCGCTTCATGGGCAAGACCAAGTCTTTGAACGTATCGGCCGGCGATCAAGCCTCGCTCGAGGCCTACAGAAAGGAGTTGGATCACTCCACGAAATTCATTCCGACCTGGGTAAAAGTCGCCGTTGCGATCGCACTCGGGCTCGGCACGATGATTGGCTGGAAGCGCATCGTGGTGACTGTCGGCGAACGGATCGGCAAGACGCATTTGACCTACGCACAAGGCGCCTCGGCGGAAATCGTCGCGATGGCCACGATTGGGGCCGCAGAAATGTACGGCCTGCCGGTCAGCACCACGCATGTGCTGTCATCCGGTGTGGCAGGCACGATGGTCGCGAACGGCTCGGGACTGCAGTGGGCCACGGTGCGTGCGCTGCTGATGGCCTGGGTGTTGACATTGCCGGTGTCGATCGCGCTTGCCGGCGGCCTGTATTGGCTGCTACGCACCTTCCTGTAAGGCAGCGAGCAAGCCGCGCGAGGCTGCCGTAGTCAGATCCAGCACTTCCTCGAAAGCGGCGGCGTCGCGATAGTAAGGATCCGGGACGTCGCGCAGCGCCGAATCGGGTGCGTACTCGAGAAAGAGCTTCACTGAGGCGTGCGAAGTGCGGGGCCGCATGGCCTGCAGCTCGCGTAGATTCTCTGCGTCCATCGCGAGGATGAGATCGAACCGCGCGAAATCATCCGCTGCGACTTGGCGCGCCTTAAGACCGCTGATATCGATGCCGCGCCGGAGCGCAGCGCGTTGGCTGCGCAGATCCGGCGGCGCGCCGATGTGATAGTCGGCGGTGCCCGCCGAATCTACTTCCAGCGCGAGCTGTGGCGCTTCTTTCGCAGCCATGTGCCGCAGCACGCCCTCGGCCGTCGGACTGCGGCAAATGTTGCCGAGGCATACCATGAGCACGCGGTGCGGCGTCGGACCCGGCGCGGATTTCTGAATTGTAGCCATGCAATCATTCTAGCGCCGAAGCCAATCGACCATGATTTGCAACCAGCCATCGACTTCGCCATGATGGGACTATTAGGGAAAAATAAAGCATGGAGGCGGGATGTCGTTTCGAGCCAACCTGTTGTCGGCGGCCGCGCTTGCGTGCCTAGCGCTCGTATCTCGCGCCGAACCGGCCTTCGATGCGGCGAAGGCTTTTGGCGCTCGCGAAAGCGTTCTGGACTTGAGCCTCTCGCCTGACGGAATGAGCGTTGCGTACGTCGCTCCCGCGGCGGCACAAGGATCGGTTCTGTACGTTCAAAGCCTTTCGAAGGGTGCAGCAAGGTCCTCTCGGGCCGTTCTTGCCACCAACGGCAAACCCGAACGCCTCGGCGGCTGTAGCTGGGTATCGAATGAACGTCTGGTTTGCGTCATATACGGCGTGGTCGAAAACGGCACTCTGCTCGAACCGGTGCAATTCACGCGCCTGATTTCGGTTAACACGGACGGCACTCAGGCGAAATTGCTGAGCACCAGGAACAACGAATACACACGGGGGCTGCAGCTGGGCGGCGGCAACGTCATCGACTGGCTGCCAGATGAGGACGGCGCGGTGCTGATGACGCGGGTGTATTTGCCTGATGACCACACAAGTTCACGAATCGGTTCCTCAAAGCGTGGGCTCGCTGTCGATTGGATCGACACACGCACTTTGGCCACTCGAACCGTCGAGAAGCCACGGGAAGACGCGGTCGAGTACATCAGCGACGGTCGCGGCGCGATTCGCATCGTGGGCGCCAAATCGAAGCGCAGCGCCCTCGGGGACTACGATTCCGGCAACGTCGCTTATTTCTACCGACTGCAGGGTTCGCGCGATTGGCAGCCATTCGGCGAAGTAGTCGGCGAAGGGCATAACGGTTTCGAGCCGGTCGCAGTGGATCACGACAGCAACGTTGCCTATGGCTACAAGAAACTAGACGGCCGGCGCGCGCTCTATTCCGTCGCGCTCGACGGATCATTGAAGGAAGAACTCGTTTACTCGCGCCCCGATGTGGACGTCGGCCGTTTGAATCGCATTGGGCGCCGCGATCGTGTGGTGGGCGTCACCTACACCGACGAACTCTCGCACTGTCATTTCTTGGATGCAGATTATGAGAGGCTGGTGAAGTCGCTGACGAAAGCGCTGCCGGGGCAGCCGTCGCTTTACATCGCCGATTCGAATATTGATGAAAGCAAGCTGCTGATACGAGCGGGGAGCGACCAGGATCCGGGCGTGTACTACCTGTTCGACAAGAAATTACGGCAGCTGGAAACCTTCTTGGTGGTCAGAGGTGAACTGGAGGGCGTCAAGCTGGCGAGCGTCAAGCCGGTCAGTTATCCGGCAACTGACGGCACGATGATCCCGGCCTACCTGACGCTCCCACCGGGCATCGATGCTCCCAAGGACCTGCCCGCCATCGTCATGCCCCATGGCGGCCCGAACTCGCGCGACTACTGGCGGTTCGATTGGTTGGCGCAGTTTTACGCCTCGCGCGGATATGTGGTGCTGCAGCCCAACTTTCGCGGCTCGACCGGCTACGGCGAGGACTGGTTGAAACAAAATGGCTTCCGTTCCTGGCCAACGGCTGTTGGCGATGTTTTGGATGCCGGCAAGTGGCTCGTCTCGCAAGGGATTGCGAATCCCAATAAGCTGGCGGTCGCGGGCTGGTCCTATGGAGGATATGCCGCGCTTCAGTCTGCGGTGGTCGACCCCGGTCTGTTCAAAGCGGTTATCGCGATCGCGCCCGTAACTGACTTACAGGACCTCAAGGAACAACACCGCCAGTGGTCTGATTTCTTGATCGTAAGCCGAGAAATCGGTGAAGGACCCTACGTACGTGAAGGGTCGCCGGCTCTGAACGCGGCGAAGATCAAAGTACCGGTCCTGTTGTTCCACGGCGAATTGGACCGCAACGTTCTCATTCGACAGTCGCGCGAAATGAACGATCATCTTGCCGGCGCCGGCGTCCAACACGAGCTGGTAACCTGGCCCGATTTGGATCATTACCTGGAAGATTCGGCTGCGCGCGAGGAAATGTTGCGCAAGAGCGATAGCTTCCTGCGAAAAGCTATGGGACTGTAAGGGCTCCTCGCACGCGCTCGAGATCTTCCGGCGTGTCGATCCCTGCCGGTGGCGATTCCGAGAGTGCCACCAGATGGATGTGCATGCCGTGCTCCAGAGCGCGCAGTTGCTCGAGTTTTTCCGTGGTCTCGAGCGGCGTCGGCGGCCAGGCCGCAAGCTGCAGCAGGCTGCGCACCCGATAGGCATAGATGCCAATGTGGCGCCACGCCCCCTCGAATGAAACCGGGCGTTCAGCCGCGATGCTGTCGCGCGGCCAGGGCACTGGGGCGCGGCTGAAATACAAGGCTCGTCCATCGCGCGCGCGCAGCGCCTTGACGCAGTTCGGATCGAGAAATTCCCGCAATGATTGCACCGGCGCGACCGCCGTGGCGATGTCGCTGCCTGCGATCTCGCGCAGAGCCTGTGCCACGCCCGCAACTACCTCGGCAGGCATCATTGGTTCATCGCCCTGCAGATTCACGACAATATCGTCGGGCGCGAATCCTTTGGCATGCACGGTCTCGGCAATTCGATCGGTCCCAGAGACATGATTCGGCGATGTCATCACGCAATCTGCGCCAAACTTCAACGCCGCGGCGCGAATGCGCTCATCGTCCGTTGCCACGAGCACTGACGCGGCGCCACTGTCGACAGCGCTCTGCCACACCCATTGAATCAAGGGCCGGGCGCCGATGGGCAGCAGCGGTTTTCCAGGCAGACGGGTTGATCCAAAACGCGCCGGTATGATGACGTGAAACAAGCTTGGCACGTTTGACTAGGTTTCGAGCAGTGGATCATCTGCGCTGAGGACGCGCGCTTCTTCAGGCAGCATCAGCGGGATGCCGTCGCGCACGGCATACGCCAGGCGATCCGGACGGCAAACCAGTTCCTGCGCGTTGCCGGCGCCGACGCTCCCCAGCGGACCTTTGCAGATGGGGCAAACCAACAAATCAAGCAAGCGCTTATCCATATGTCCTTCAGGCGCGCGCCGCGCGCATCTCCACAGACCTTGCCACGATGCTTCGCAGTTTTTCGGCATCACCCGCCGCGAAGGCTACGCTAACCGGAACGTACCAATGATGCGGGCCGGCTATTTCACGGCATTTTACGGCATCCTTCTCGGTCATGAGCACCGCCAGGTCGTCGGGAAAGGAAATATCGTCAATCCCCAGCTTGGCGTGATCAGGCAGCGGATGTTCGATGACGCTGATGCCGATCGCGCGCAGCATGGCGAAGAAGCGCTGTGGATTGCCGATGGCGGCGATTGCATGCACCGGTTGCCCGGAAAATTCGCGCAAGGGTTTGGCCGTGCCGTACTTCATCGCAACCGCGCTGGTCGCCAGCAATCTCATGCGGATGGCGCCCTCGCTCTCTGCGCCTCCGCCGTTGATCACGACCACGTCCGCGTGCTCGAGGCGCGACGGCGTCTCGCGCAGCGGTCCGGCCGGCAACAGGCGCCCATTGCCGAAGCGGCGATCGCCGTCAATGACGATGATCTCGCAGTCGCGCTGCAGTGCATAGTGCTGCAGCCCATCGTCGCTCACAATGACGTCGCAGCCGGTATTGATCAGTAGCTGCGCTGCCGCGGGGCGATTGCGCCCGGTTGCGACCGGCGCTCGGCTGCGCCGGGCCAGCAGGATGGCTTCATCGCCAACCTTGGCGGCATCATCATTGGCTTGGACGAGCCGCGGCGCCCGCGACGAGCCGCCGTATCCACGGCTCACCACTCCCGGTTTGAATCCCCCTTCGATCAACTGGCCGGCCAGCCAGCACACCAGAGGCGTTTTACCCGTCCCTCCGACAGTCAAATTCCCGACGACGACGACGGGGCATGCCAGGCGCGTCGAACGTGCCAAACGCCACGAATAGGCGGAGCGCCGCATTCTCGACACGGCGCCGTAAACTGCTGACAGCAGCCTCATCCACCACGGCGGCAGGACGCCGCCGTACCAGAATTTATCGAGCCAGGATTGCGCCAGCATAGTTAAGTCGCCGCTCAAGCGTTGAACTGCATCCCGTGCAGGGCTGCATACAGGCCCCCGCGCGACAGGAGATCATGGTGACTCCCCATCTCCACGATCCGTCCTTGGTCGAGCACGATGATTCGATCTGCGTTTTCCACCGTCGACAGTCGGTGCGCAATCACCAACGTCGTGCGCCCCTTCATGAGCAGCGCCAGCTCTTGCTGAACCCGCCGCTCCGATTCGTTGTCGAGCGCCGCGGTCGCCTCATCGAGAATCAGCACCGGCGAATCTTTGAGCAGCGCGCGTGCAATGGAAATTCGCTGCCGCTGGCCGCCCGAAAAATTCTGTCCCCGATCGGTCAGCATGGTATCGAGGCCTTGGGGCTGTTGGCTGACGAATTCCATGACGTTCGCAGCGCGCGACGCCTCCTCGACTTGCGTCTCCGTTTTACCGACCGCGTTGAAGGCAATGTTGTTGCGAATCGTATCGTTGAACAACACCACCTCCTGGCTGACGAGGCTCACCTGCGAACGCAAATCGGTCAAGCGGTATTCGCGCACGTCGAATCCGTCCAACAGCACAGAACCTTGCCGCACGTCGAAAAATCTCGGCACCAGGCCCACCAATGTGGTCTTGCCGCTGCCGGATCGACCGACGATGGCCACGGTCTCGCCGGGACGTACGTGAAAACTTACATCCTTGAGCACATCACCCTTCTCGCCGGCATACGCAAAGGACACGTTGCGAAATTCGACCTCGCCGCGGGCGCGCGCGAGTGCGCGTGTTCCGCCATCGCCCTCGGTGGGTTGGTCCAACACTTCGAACACGCTTTGGCCGGCAGCAATGCCTTGCTGCAGCGGGCCGCTCATGTTGACCAGGCTGCGCAGCGGGGATGGAATCAGGAACAGGGCCGTCAGGAATCCGAAGAACCCATCCAATGTCAGATCGCCGGCTTGTACCTGGTGAATGGACACGAACAGAACGCTGCCCAACGCCATTGCGGCTATGCATTGCACCACCGGATTGCTGATGGACTTAGCCCGGGCCAATTTCATGTTCGATGCGCGGTTGTGTTCGTTGACCTGCTCGAAGCGCCGAGTTTGGTGATCCTCGGCGTTGAAGATCTTGATCAAACGTAAGGCGTCGATGGCTTCCTTCGCCACCCGCGTGATGTCGCCCATCGAGTTTTGAATGCGCTGGCTGTAGCGGCGGAAGCTGCGGTTTGCGATCTGCATCAGCCACGCAATGACAGGCGCCGCGGCGATGCAAAATGCAGCGAGGTGCCAATTCAAATAGAACAGGTATCCGACCAGAATGACGATGCTCAATGAATCGCTGATCAGCGAAATAGCCGCATTGGTGGCTGCCGCGGCGACCAGTTCGATGTTGTTGGTCAATTTCGACAGCAGGTGCCCCGACTGTTGTTGATCCGAATAGGCGATCGGCAGGCGCATGTAGTGTTGAAACAGATCGTGGCGCAGGCTCTTGATGACCTGCCGTCCCACCCAGCTCGGAAAGTAATTGGCGATGTAGTCGCCAATGCCCCGCGCGGTGAAAAGCACCACGACTCCGACCGGCACCTCCCAGATGATGTTCGGATCCTGCAGCACGAATGTGCCTCTCATGAACCGCTTTACCAGGTAGGCGAGCGAGGCGTTCGACACGGCGAACAAGATCGCGCCCAGCACGCCGATGAAAAACATGCCCGCGTGCGGCTTCGCGTATTTGACCAACCGGCGATAAATTGCCCAGCCGTCAACGGCCGGCTTGACAGCCGCCGGCGCGGTACTCAAGGGGCCTTATCCTCATGCACGGTGGCGATATTGAGTTGCGCGAATCCGAGCTTGCCCGCGACGTCCATGGCCGTCACCACCGCCTGGTGGGTGGTGCGCGCATCCGCACGAATCGTGATGGGACCCCGGTCGGTGCCGGCTTCCTTCTGCAATGCTGCGCGCAAGGTATCGGGACTGGAGTTGATCAAGGTGCGCTCATTGACGCGGTAGGCGCCCTCGGCGGTGACCGTGATCACGAGCGGTTCGCGCGCGCCTCGAGGTATCGGGGTATCGCTCGATTGCGGCAGCTGAACCTTGACTCTTCCCTCTTGATTGAACGTCGTTGAGACCATGAAAAAAATCAGCAATACCAGCAGCACATCAATCATGTTGATCAGATTGATTTCGGGGTCTTCTTGACGGCGCGGGCGCAGGTTCATCGTCGGGCGAATCCTCCGCGCTCATCGAGAGCATCGACGAGTTTCATGGCTTCTTTCTCCATTCGAATCACCAGGCGTTCAACTTTGCTTCTGAGGAAGCGATACGCAATCAGCGAGGGAATCGCCACCGTGAGTCCTGCGGCGGTCGTGATGAGGGCTTCGCCGATGCCGCCGGAAAGGGTTCTCGGATCACCGAGTCCACTCGCGGTGATGGCATTGAAGGCGTGGATAATGCCGGCGACCGTTCCTAACAGCCCCAACAGCGGGGCAACCGCCGCGATCGTGCCGAGCGTATTGAGGAAGCGTTCCAAATCATGAATGACGTGGCGGCCGCCATCCTCGAGGCGCTCCACCATGATCTCGCGGGGCTTGTCACGATTGGCAAGCCCGATGGCCAGAAGCTTGCCCAGGGGCGAGTTCTGCTCCAGCGCGACCACCAACTTGTCGCTCAATTGATCCGCTTCGATCCAATTCCAGACTTTTTGAGCCAGGTCACGCGGGATGACGCGATTGCTCTGTAGAGTCCAGAGGCGCTCCAAGATAATGGCGACCGCCGCGATGGAACATATAATGATCGGCCACATGAAGCCGCCGCCCGCGCGGATAATCTCCCACATTCCGACCTCGTTTAAGTCAAATACAAAGCAGCGGGCATGATACTTGACCGCCGAGTGTTCAGACAGTGCTTTTGGCACCCGCGCCAAGCCATTGATTTCCCAAATGGTCACGGAGTCGAGTGCAGGCGTCACGAAATCGGCATAATGGCCACTCGGGAGGCGTAAAACAAAAACCATGAAGCGCTGGCTCAAGAGCGTCACTCCGGATCGCAGCACGCTGGAAAAGCATTGGTGTTTTAAACACTTCACGGCTGTCATGCTCGACCGCCGTTGCTGGACGTTCAATCGCAACAGCGTGTCCCGCTCGTTCGCGCTCGGCTTGTTCATTGCTTTTATTCCGCCGACACCGCTGCCCGTGCATCTGCTCGCCTGCGCCTTACTCGGCGTGTACTTTCGCCTCAACCTGCCGGTGATGATGGCCACTGTTTTCGTCAGCAATCCCTTCACCTGGGTACCTCAAGTGGCCGGCTCTTTGTGGGTGGGTGCCAAATTGTTGGGTTTGGACCTGATGCCGTTCCTGCATGCCATCAGCCATCGCACGCTCTGGGCGGACATGGGCGTGCTCTGGGCGCCGCTGCTGCTGGGAGCCCTGGTGCTCGGCCTGATCGCCGCCGCATCCGGTTATGTGCTGGCGCAGGCTGCATGGCGCGCCCGAGTCATCTATCAGCTGCGGCGCCGCAGAGCGCGCTCAAGCGGGCGCAGCGTCGCGCTCGACTAGAATCCCATCGGTCAGAGTCAGCACTCGATCGAGGCGCGCTGCCAATCTTTCGTCGTGCGTGACAATCACCAGACTGGTGCCGAGTTCGCGGTTGAGCTCCAGCATCAATTCAAACACCTGCGCTGCGTTCTTGCCGTCGAGGTTTCCCGTCGGTTCATCCGCCAGTACCAGCTTCGGCCGGGTTACCAGCGCGCGCGCGACGGCGGCCCGCTGGCGTTCACCGCCGGAAAGTTGCGAGGGACGATGACTCAGGCGTTCGGCCAATCCGACGCGCGCCAATAGGGCTTGCGCCTCTTGCTTGGCGGCCCGCGGACTCATCCGACGCACCAGCAACGGCATCGCCACGTTCTCGAGCGCCGTGAACTCGGGCAGCAAATGATGGAATTGATAAACGAAGCCCACTGCATGATTGCGCAGACGCCCGCGCTCGGCGTCATTCAATTGATTCATCGCCGATCCAGCGATACCTACGGTGCCGCGGGTGGGAAGATCCAAGCCACCCAACAGCTGCAGCAGCGTGGTCTTGCCCGACCCCGACGCGCCGACGATGGCGATTCGCTCCGCGGCGCGGACTTTGATATTCGCGCCGCGCAGCACCTGCAGAGTCACGCCGCCCTGGACAAATTCCTTGGCCAGATCCACGCCCTCGAGCACCGTATCAGTCGAACTCGACATGGTCTTATCCTCAATCATTTCGCAAAGATTCAGCCGGCAACAATCGCGCCGCCCGCACCGCCGGATAGACGGTGGAAATGCACGCCAGGACGAAGGCGAATGCGCAGATGCGCAGCACGTCGCTCAGTCGTACATGCGCGGGCAAATCGCTCATGAAGTACACGCGTGCGTCCAGAAATTTGAATCCGACAACGGCCTCGAGCGCGTGAACGAGTTCCTGTAGATTCACGGCGATGATGACGCCGAGCGCCACGCCGCAAAGGATGCCGAGCAATCCGATGAGACTGCCCTGAACGACGAATACCGACAGGATACTGCCCGGCGAGGAACCGAAGGTGCGCAAGATCGCGATGTCGCGCCGTTTGTCCTTCACGACCATCACCATGGTCGAGACGACGTTGAAGGCCGCGACCGCCACCATCAACGATAACATCACGAACAAGATTCTCTTCGTGATGGTGATGGAGCGGAAGAAGTTCACGTGCTCGTTGGTCCAATCCTGGATTTCGACGCCGCCGCCGATCGCGACCGCGGCTGCGCGCGATAGGCGCGGCGCGGCGTACATGTCCGCAAGGTTCAGGCGTATCCCCGTGACCTCATCGCCCATGCGCAGCAGTTTCGCGGCATCCTGAATCGCCGTGACGGCGATGCGCCGGTCGTATTCGTACATGCCGACGGACAGAATTCCGGCCACTTCAAATGCACGCATCCGCGGCAGAACGCCGAGCGGCGTGACATCGCCGAGGGCGACAATCAGCACGACGCGATCGCCCACTTTAACGCCAAGCTCCTCTGCCAATGCGCTGCCGAGGATTACCCGATAGCTGCCCGGCGTCAGATCGGCCAAACGGCCGCTTAAAAGATGTGGACCCAGATCGACGACGCGCGATTCCGCCTCAGGGTCGATGCCGCGCAATTGGACCCCGGATGATTTGTCGCCGTGGGTCATTAATCCTTGTTCCTCGATATAGGGCGCCGCGCCATTGATGCCTGGGAAGACTTGCAGTTTTGCAATGTCCGCGCGCCAATTGGGGATGCGGCCCTCGATACCGGAAATGGTCGCATGTGCCGTCAGGCTCAAGATGCGGGTGCGCAAGACCTCCTCGAAGCCGTTCATCACAGACAGCACGATGATGAGCACGGCCACGCCCAAGGCCAACCCGACGATGGCGATGCCGGCGATCAAGGACACGAAGCCGCGATGCGGCGAGGCGCGCAAATAGCGGAAGCCCAGAAATCCTTCGTACCAATAGGGCCTCATTCGTACCTTAAAGCCTCTGCAGGCTGCGTCTGAGCGGCTCGAAACGCCGGATAAACCGTCGCGACGAACGTCAGAATGAGTGCGGCCAACGCAATTCTCACCACATCCGGCGGATGCAGCTCGCTCGGGATGGCCGAAACAACGTAGACATCCGGATCCATGATGTGAAAGCCGAAAGTGGTTTCCAAAAACGGCACGATGACATCGACGTTCAGCGCCAAGGCGAGACCCAACCCCACCCCGAGCGCCGTGCCGATCCAGCCGATCAGCACACCTTGCGTCATGAAGACCGCCAGCACCCCTCGAGGACTCAGTCCCAAGGTTCTCAAGATCGCAATGTCGGTGCGCTTGTCGTTCACGACCATGACCAGCGTCGCCACGATATTGAACACCGCCACCGCCACGATCAGCATGAGGATCATGCCCGTCGTCGTCTTCTCGATGCGTATGGCGCGAAAATACGCTTCGTTCTCCTGAGTCCAGTCGCGCACCTGCATCGTCGGATTCAAGCGCGCGGCAGCGAGGCGGGCCAAGTCCGGCGCCTTGAGCACATCATCGAACTTGAGCCGGATTCCAGTGGGCCCGGAGAGTCCGCGCAAGGCCTCGGCGTCGCTCAAGTTGATCAAGGCGAGCACGCTGTCGTGCTCCTCCAAACCGATTTCAAACGTGCCCACGACCTCGAACTCCCGCAGACGCGGGGTGAAGCCGCCGCCGGCGGAATTGCCGGGGATCATCACGACCACCGTGTCGCCGGGACCTACCTGCAGCTGGTACGCAAGCATTCGACCCAAAATGATGCGGTTCAATCCCGGCTTAAGATCCGTCAGCTTGCCCTCGCGCATGGCGTCGGCAATCGCGGAAACTTTGGGTTCCGCATCAGGATCGATGCCCCGCACGATCGCGCCGCTCATCGAGGACTGCTTGCTCAGCATGGCGTCGGTATCCAGATACGGCGCCGCGCCCGTAAGGCCCGGCGAGCCCTGCAACTGGCCTATTCGGGCCCGCCAGTCGGGTATGGCCTCTCCCCTTAAGCTCAGCGTGGCATGGGCCGATAAGCTCAGTAACCGCTCCCGCAGCTCCGTTTCGAAGCCATTCATCACCGATAGCACCGTAATCAGCGCTGCCACACCCACGGCGACGCCAAGCAGCGACACCCAGGTGATAAAGGACACGAAAAAGCTGTGCTCGCGGGCCAGCGAGTAGCGCAGACCCACGAAGACCGGGAGGGGTTGGAACATGCGCGGCGACGAATCCTTAATCGGACCGATTAAATGGCAACACAATCAGAGTGTTAATTGAGTCAAGTATTGGTCCATAAAGGCAGTGGTATAGTTTCAAGGGGCTCAAAGTAAACATAGGATATCGGTAACATATGAGGTACGCCATGAGGTATCGAATTCTGCTGCTGGCCACCGTGCTCGCGAGCGGCCTCGCGGGGGCGGAGACCATTGCCGTCGATAACGGCATTGCCGTCAAACAGTCCGAGGTGCCCACGCCAACCCGTGGCATGACCATGGATCAAGTGGCGGGCAAATTCGGCGCTCCTGCCACCAAGGTTCCTGCCGTTGGACAGCCGCCGATCTCACGCTGGGAATATCCCGGGTTCGTCGTGTATTTCGAGCATGAGCACGTCATTCACAGCGTCGTTGTCAGCTAATGAAAAGTTAATGACGCGTAGCCGCACCTAGGTTCGCGTAACATCGTTTAAGTGATTCTCAGGTACCCACCGCGACTCGTTCGCGGCGGGCGTTTTTTCTTTTTTTAAAATCCTACATGTCTTTACTCGACCCTATCCTTCCCGCAAGCGGCGAACCCCTGGTCAAATGGGGCAAGCTGTACGGCGCGGCTCCCGCACTGGCCATCGCCGAAGCGGCCCCGAATGCCTCAGGGCCTCTGTTGGTCATCGCGCAGAACTCGCGCGAAGCTGAAACCTTGAGTGAGGAGATTCGGTTTTTTGCCGGACCCGGTCTGATCGTCAGAGTGTTCCCCGATTTGGAAACTCTGCCCTACGACAGTTTCTCCGCCCACCCCGACATCACCTCCGCGCGGCTCGCGGCTTTGGCCGAATTGCCGCGCGCACGCCACGGTGTGTGGTTGGTCGCCATCGACACGCTGCTGCAGCGATTGGCGCCGCGCAGTTACATCGAGGCCTATTCGCTCAAAGTGCATCTGAACGAAACGCTCGATCTTGAGGCGCTACGCGCGCAATTGGCGATGGCTGGGTACGTCGCGGTGACTCAAGTTGTGGCACATGGCGAGTTCGCCGTCCGCGGCTCACTCATCGATGTATTTCCGATGGGCTCGGATACGCCCTACCGCATCGACCTGTTGGATCGAGACGTCGACAGCATTCGGCGCTTCGATCCTGACACGCAGCGTTCGCTCGACAAGTTGGACCGCATCCACCTGCTGCCGGCACGCGAAACCCCCTTGAACCCGGATGCCGTGCGTGAATTTAGACGCCGCTATCGGCTGCGCTTCACGGGGGATCTGGCAGAGCAGACAGTATATCGCGACGTCAGCGCCGGCATGGCGCCCGGCGGCATCGAATTTTTCCTGCCGCTGTTTTTCGAGCGCACCTCGCATTTGTTGGAGTATTTGCCGCCGACCAGTGTGGTGGTGGATATCAATGATGCCGCCTCGGGCGCTCCCGACCTGTGGCGCGGAATTGTCGAACGCCATGATCAGCTCCGGCACGATCGCTATCACCCGATCTTGGATCCCGCCGAAGTCTACCTGCCGCCCGAGGAATTTCTGCAGGCGTTTTCTCCGTGGCCCAAGGTGGAGCTACGCACCTTTGAGTTGCCTCCCGAGACTCCAGGGCGTTTCCAAAATTTCCCGACCGCGCTGCCGGCCCAGGTCCGCATCGACGCTCGAGCAGAACAGCCTGCTGCGGAATTGGTGTCGCATATCGACGCCAGCGCCGCGCGTGTTCTCATTGCGGCCGAGTCGGCCGGCCGCCGCGAGCTCATTTTGGACCTGCTGCGCGCCCGCGGCGTGCAGGCAAAAATTTTCGATGGCTTCGCTGCTTTCCTAGCGAGCGGCCTGAAGCTGGGTGTGGCGGTCTCGGCCGCCGTATCGGGGCTGACGCTGGAAAGGCCCGCTCTGGAGATTCTCACCGAGTCGCAATTGTTCGGCGATCGCGCCCGCCAGGAGCGCCGGCGGCGCCGCGCCGAGCGCGACCCGGCGAAGATATTGAAAGAGCTGTCGGATCTGCGCATCGGCGCACCTGTGGTGCACGAGACGTACGGGGTGGGCCGCTACGTCGGACTGCAGACCATGGACATCGCCGGTTACACCGGCGAGTTTTTGGTACTGGAATATGCGGACGGCGACAAACTCTATGTTCCGGTCCAGTCCCTGCATCTTGTGTCGCGCTACACCGGCGCTCCCGCGGAAACAGCGCCGCTGCACAAGCTCGGCGGCGACCAGTGGCAGAAAGCGCGCCGCAGGGCCGCGCAGCGGATTCGCGACGTCGCCGCCGAATTGCTCGACCTGTATTCGCGCCGGGCCGCGCGCCAGGGCACGCGCATGCTGGCCGGCGAGGCTGAATACCGCGCGTTTCAGGCTGGTTTTCCCTTCGAGGAGACCGTCGATCAGGCCGCCGCCATCGAACAAGTCATCGCGGACTTAAAATCCGACAAGCCCATGGATCGGGTCATCTGCGGCGATGTCGGTTTCGGCAAAACCGAAGTCGCGCTGCGGGCAGCATTCATCGCGGTGCAGGCCGGTAAACAGGTTGCGGTCTTGGTGCCGACCACTCTTCTGGCGCAACAGCACTACACAAACTTTGTGGATCGATTCGCGGACTGGCCGGTGCGTGTCGAGAGCCTATCGCGCTTTCGCACCAACAAGGAGGCGGCTGGTGTCATCGCAGGCGTCGGCGCCGGTACGGTGGACATCGTCATCGCCACGCAACGTTTGCTCCAAGGCAAAATACATTTCAAGGACCTAGGACTGGTGGTGATCGACGAGGAGCATCGGTTCGGAGTGCGCGATAAGGAAAAACTCAAGGCCCTGCGTACCGAGGTCGATGTGCTGACGCTGACGGCGACCCCGATACCGCGCACCCTCAACATGGCGATGGGCGGTCTGCGCGATCTGTCGTTGATCACCACCCCGCCCGCGGAGCGCCTGGCAGTCAAGACCTTCGTACTGGAATGGAACGAAACCGTGGTGCGGGAGGCTGCGTTGCGTGAAATTCGCCGCGGCGGCCAAATTTATTTCGTGCATAACACCATCGAGACGATCGAGAAGACCGCGCAGGCGATCCGCGAATTGGTTCCGGAAGCAAACGTCGCGGTCGGTCACGGCCAAATGCGCGAGCGCGACCTCGAGCAGCTGATGCTGGATTTCTATCATCGCCGGTTCAATGTGTTGGTTTGCACCACCATCATCGAAAGCGGGATCGACGTGCCGACGGCCAATACCATCGTCATCGACCGCGCTGATCGATTCGGCTTGGCGCAGATCCATCAGCTGCGCGGCCGCGTCGGCCGCTCGCACCATCGTGCATACGCCTACCTGATCACCCCGCCGCGAAAGGCGATGACCGCCGATGCCATCAAGCGGCTCGAAGCGCTGGAGTCGCTTGAAGAGCTGGGTGCCGGATTTACCCTGGCAACGCACGATTTGGAAATTCGCGGCGCAGGCGAGCTTTTGGGCGATGAACAAAGCGGACAAATTCAAGAAATCGGCTACAACCTGTACATGGAGCTGTTGGAGCGTGCCGTTGCGGCGCTGAAAGCCGGCAAGCAAGCCGATCTTGAGGCGCCGATGGACGCGGGACCCGAGGTTGAATTGCACGTCCCGACGCTCATTCCAGAAGACTATGTACCGGACGTCCACCTGCGTTTGATGCTGTACAAACGCATCGCCAGCACGCCCTCGCGCGAGGAACTGGACGAATTGAAGGTGGAATTGATCGATCGCTTCGGCCCGATACCGCCTTTCGCTCAGTCATTGTTCAGGGCCACCTATCTTAAGCTGCGCGCCGCGGCGCTCGGCATCCGCAAGATCGATGCCGGCGCCAGCAACGGCTACATCCTATTTGAAGAGCAGAATCAGATTGACCCGAAGCGCGTGCTCAAGCTCATCCAGGGAAAGCCGAAGGAATACCGTCTCGACGGCCCGCTCAAATTGAGATTCGGGCACGTCGCACGCACCGAGGAAGCTTTGTTTGCGCGCGTCGAAGAGCTGGTGGATCAGCTCGCCTAATACCTCGACACTATGAATTTGACCGGCTGCGCGGATGGCGTACGGGGATCGGCTCGAGCTCTTGCCAGGGAGGGTTAGAAGAGTCGAGGCCCTGTTGCCTTCTGAACTTGACTCTTCTAACCCTCCCTGGCGCTCGACATCTACTGGATGGCGCCGAGAAAATCACCTTTGCCGATTTCTACGCCGCTCTTACGCAGCAGGGCATAGACGATGCTGGAGTGGAAGTAAAAATTCGGCAGCACGAAATCATTGACGTAGCTGAGCGCGGTGAACTTCCACGCGCCATTGGGAAACTTTATCTCGATCGCGCGAGCGTCATCGCCGTTGACTTTGGCCGCGGTTGCGGTCTTCAGAAAATCCAGCGTTTTGGCAATTCGTGCCTTGAGCTCGGGCAATGTGGTCTCGGTATCTTCATGCTTCGGCACTTCGATACCCGCGAGCCGGCCCGCGGCTCCCTTGGCGGTATCGCAGGCAATCTGCACCTGGCGGCTAAGCGGATGCATGTCGGGAAACAAGCGTGTCTGTGCGAGCACGGTCGTATCGATCTTTTTTGCAGTCGCATAGGCGACCGCTTTGTCGAGGATCGCAGACATATTGGTCAGCCCACGTGTCAACGCGGGAATCGAAAAATCATACAAGGTCGCCATCCAAATCTCCTGAGGTCTTGCGGGCGGGGGGCGTCACTGTACCATAGGCTCCATGCTGCCTTTCTCCGAAGCATGCGAGCGAAACAAGGGTCCGATTCTCGAGGTGTTACGGGTCGCCTTTGCGGATCGAACACAGGTTCTCGAAATCGGCAGCGGCACCGGGCAGCACGCGGTGCATTTTGCGGCGCACCTCGCTCATCTGACATGGCATCCCACCGAACAGTTGGCGTACCTGGCCGATCTCGCGTCACGCGTAAAGCTCGAAGGCACGCGCAATCTACGTCAGCCCACCGTTCTCGATGTCAAGCAGACCATATGGCCGCTGCGCAGCGTCGATGCGCTATATAGCGCCAATACGCTGCACATCATGAGCTGGGTGGAAGTGGAAGCGATGTTTCGCGGCGTTGACGCCGTGTTGTCCCCGCACGGCGTGGTCTGCATCTACGGACCGTTTCGCTACGAGGGCCGCTACACTTCGGAGAGCAATCGCGACTTTGATCTTATGCTCAAGGATCGGGACCCTTTGTCGGGCCTCCGCGACATGACAGATCTCCACGCTCTTGCCGGGGGCCATTCGCTGCGGCTTCGAGTTGATCACGATCTTCCTGCCAACAACCGTCTGCTGGAATTCGTGAGGCTTTAGCAAACTGTCCTTCGGCACGTGCCGACGTGCTACGCGCGGCCAATGGCCGACAAGAGCGACGCGTGATCCAGGCCGCCCTCGTAGCGTTTGCCGTTGATGAAGAATGTCGGCGTCGCGGCAACGCCGCTGCGCATGCCTCCCATGAAGTCTCGCTTGACTCTCGGCCGGTACCGGCGCGCCTCCACATCAGCGGAGAATTGCTCGACATCGAGGTTGATTTTTACCGCGAGCTTGTGCAGCAAATCGGAGCCCAATTCGGATTGATGCTGAAAGATGCCGTCGTGCATTTCCCAAAATTTTCCCTGGGCGCCCGCCGCCTCCGCCGCCTCCGCGGCATGCTGCGCATAGGGATGCATCTCGAGCAGCGGCATGTGCCGGAACACAAAGCGCAATTGCGTGCCCATGGCTTTCGCAATCGCCTTGATCATGGGATTCATATCCGCGCAATAAGGGCATTGATAGTCGCCGTACTCAACCAACGTGACCGGCGCATCTTCCGGACCGCGCACATGGTCGCTCTTGCCGACTGCTACCGAGAGATTCATTGCAGCAGCGACTCGCAGTCGGCGTCCTTAGCCTTGCCCGGATCCATGAGCACGAGTTTGGAATCGTGCGCCTGAATACCGATCGACGGGGACTTAAGAGTGCCGTGAATCACAATCGGCGAGCGCAATTGAAAAAACCGCACATGCTTGGGATAGCCACGCAAGATCAGGTCCAAGGTCTCGGTCTCCAGATGAACAAACCCTTCACCAGCGATCAGGACGGGCTCCGTGTCGAGCACCAGATTCTTCGCCGTCAGCGTGCCGTCATGCACCTGAAAACTCGCGATCCCGCAACGGATCGGTACTTCTTTCTTGTCTTTGGCGAGCAATAGTCCCAATCCTCGAAGGTCGATACCCGTGAGCTCTGCAAGAGAATCGCGGACCATGCCGGCCGGCAAGCTCGCCTCGACAGTGCCATCGGCGCCGGCCGCCACATCATGCAGAGATTTTCCGCGGCCCGTGAGATTGATCCGCACCGCCAACGAACCTTCGATGGCCGGCGGTCCGGGGTTTTTGCGGGGATACTGTGCCAGCTGCATATCGTTGATTCTAACTTCTAAGTGCGCGGCGGGAATCTCTTTCCGCACGTCGATCTTGATCTCGCCGCTTAAGCGGCCGCCCAATATTTCCGCAGACAGCGGTGTGATCGTCACCTCGCCGTGATCGTTCGTCAATTTCACAGCGAATGCGTTCAAGACCGTGTGCCCTGCTTCCACGCGCTGGGCGCGAAATTGCACAGCTGCCTTGCCACGCGTCAGCACGGTCGGATCGGGCGCCGCCTTGGAGAAGAGCAACTGATTCGCTGGGGGCTCAGGATCGCGGCCTGCCGCGCGCGAGCCCAAGTCGGCGAGACGCAGGTATTTCGAATCCAGATCCGCATCGACATTGAACTGGCCCTTGGCCGTGTTAATGGACACCGATCCACGCAAGTCGCTCTGTCCGCTCTTGACTGTCAAGTCGGTGAACGAAGAGGTGTAGCCCCGCCGCGCCATACTTCCTGTCACATGGTAAACGCCGGTATCGATCAGCTTGGCGCCGGTCAGGTAGTGCATATCCCTAAGATCGGCGCCCGAGGCCTCGAAGGTCGCGTCATAGGAGCGCTGATCAAAACCATGAAGCAAGAAACCACTGGCGGCCAACTGCGAGCCACTGGAGCGCTCGCGAAAGCTGAAGTCGTAGCGCTTGTCGCGGCTTGCGGTACGCAAAGGATCGCCGGTGAGCTCGAAGTTGACCGGCCTGCCATTCATCTGACCCTTCCCCTCGATGCGCAAGGGCGGCGGCGCACCTTGCGGACCGTTGGCATCGTGCGCTGAGACCGTGCCGTCGAACTGCCGGTGTTTTTGCGCATCGTCGAGCACCGCGTGCGCGTCCATCATGGTCAACGAGCGGATCACGATCAGGGGCCGGGGAGCACCTTGGTCGGGATTCTTGATCTGCCAATTGGCGTGGCCCGTGACGTCGCGAAACAAATGCAGCGTTGCATCGTCGATCTGCAGTCGATCGACGATGAGTTCCTGTCCCAGCCGTGGCGTGGCAAACACCACCGTAAGCTTGCCGACTTCCGCGGTATTTCCGGGCGGCGTCCACGCCGGGTTGCCGACGATGAGGCGTTCGGCCACCAGGCGCGGATTGCGAGAAAAAATGTGCAAACGTAACGGCCCGTCGACCCGGATCGGCCGATCCAAGTGCGCCGCAAGGACTTTGAGCAGCGGACCGCGAAGATAACCCGCATCCAGCGCGATACCGGCCAGGACGGCCAGCGTCGCGAACGCGAGCAGCGTCAAGCCCACCCAGATCAGCCCGCGGCGCACCGTATGAGAGGCATTCATATGCCATTAACGCACGAATGAGCGACTTTAAGGTCAGCTTGGGGCCGCACGCTTAGGAGCCGAAAGCCGCGTCCCGCCGTGGGAAACCCGGCATCCAAGCCCGGCATATCCCAGGAAGCACTCAAGACATCCCCCACATTTGGTGGCATAATCTCACCGAAACGTAGATTACTGCGCGGCCAAGGCACGCGCATACCATGGCGAACCACAGGGGAAGGTTAACGACTATGAAGAAGACTCGTACATCTGCCGCAGTAGCGGCATTGATTGCGGTCGCAGGTCTAAGCTACATAGGCTTAAGCGGCGCGACGGCAACCACGGCTGCGAAGGCACCCGCTGAAGTCGTGTTGCCGGTTACCGTCGATGACTTCCGGCTGTCCGATCAAAATATGCATTCGCATGAGTTGCGCCAGCTCGGAGACGCCAGCGCGGTGGTGCTCATCACACAGGCGAACAACTGTCCGGTGAGCCGCAATACCAGCGCCGCCGTCAAAGCGTTGCAGGACCAATACTCCTCCAAGGGCGTCGAGTTTTTCATGCTGAACTCCACGCCATCCGACAAGCGCGAAGCGATTGTCGCGGAGGCGCAGGCCTACGGCTACAACATCCCGATCCTCATGGACACCAATCAACTGGTCGGTGAGCAGTTGGGTGTGACGCGGACTGCCGAGGCCATCGTCATCGATCCCAAGACGTGGAAAATCCTCTACCGGGGTCCGATCGACGACAAGGTCACCTATGAGCGCCAAAAGGCCGCTGCGGACCACGCCTGGGCGAAGGACGCCCTGGACTCCACGCTCGCCGGCAAGCCGGTCGCGGTTGCTCGGGTCGAGCCGGTCGGTTGCATCGTCGACTTCCCAGAACGCGCGAAAATGGCCGCCAGCAAAGTGACCTACGTGAAGGACATTTCGCCGATGTTCGAAGAGAAGTGCGTGTCGTGCCATGAGCCCGGCGGCATAGGTCCGATGCCCTTCACGAAATTCGAAGAGATTGCGCCGTTTGCGCCCATGATTCGCGAAATGATCCGCACGCAGCGCATGCCGCCGTGGCGCGCAGATCCGAGCGTCGGGCATTTCCTCGGCGATCGCAGCTTGTCTGCCACGCAAATCAAGACGCTGGTGCATTGGGTTGAAGCGGGCGCGCCGCGCGGCACCGGAGCCGATCCGCTGGCGGCCAAAACGTTCACGGCGCCTGAGTGGCCCTTGGGCAAGCCAGACTTGGTGCTGGATGTTCCGGCCTACACCATTCCCGCGAACGGCATCGTCGACTATCAGCGTCCCTACGTCGTCAATCCTCTGAAGGAAGGAAAGTGGCTTCGCGCCTCGACTATTAAGGTCGTGAATCGCCAAACCGTGCACCACATACTAACCGGCTACCTGGCCGAAGTGCCGGGACCGGGCCAAGTGGCGAATGAGAGTAAGTGGGGAACTTCACTCGGGGGCTACGCCGTCGGTGCGGAATCCTTCGTCGAACCGAAAGACACAGGCGCGTATCTGCCTCCCGGCGGCGCCGTCGGCTTCCAGGTTCACTACACGCCGTACGGTCAGCAGGTGACCGAGCACTCGCAGATTGCGCTGTACTTCTACGATAAGAAGCCGAAGTACGTGATGCGCAATTCGGTCGTGTTGAACGCGAACATCGTCATTCCTGCGAACCAGGAAAGCGTTGAGCGGCAGGCGTACATTGACGTTCCCAAGGACATGCTGTTGTTCAGTGCGTTCCCGCACGCCCACTACCGTGGCGCGTCCTCGCAGTTCTTCCTGATCGAGCCGGACGGCAAGAAGACCCTGCTGGTCTCCCTGCCGCACTATGACTTCAACTGGCAGCGCGAATACAATTTCGTTCAGCCGGTCAAGGTTCCGGCGGGCTCGAAACTGCTGGCCGTCTATACCTACGATAACTCCGTGAGAAATCCGGCGAATCCGGATCACAACCGGGTTGTGCCGTGGGGCGATCAGTCTTTCGATGAGATGCTCTACACCGCATTCCACTACGAGTGGATCGGAGAGACCTCAGACAAGATGGATCAATACGCCGCTTTCGATAAGTCGCTGAACGACAATCGCGTATTCGGCATGCTGGACACCAAGATGAACGGCAAACTGGATATGTCGGAAATGACCGGACCGATCGGCAAGCAATTCGCAGAAGCCTTCGCCAAGATCGACACCGATCATGACGGCTTCATTGAGCCGAATGAATTGGCCGCAGCTCAGGCCAATGCACAAAAGCGTCGCCAGCAGGCCTCGCAGCCGCAAGGACAGCCCGCGCCCGGCGCGCCTGCTCAAGCAGCAGCGGCACCGGAGAAGACCGGAGGCGGTCAGTAGCACCCTCGTGGCGGCTCGTGTTGTTTACCCTTGATTCGTGGAAGGGATTCACACGGGCCGCCTCAATCGTTTCGATCGCGGTCGCCTGCATGGGCTTGGCTGCATCCGCATATGCCACGGGACTCGGCCGCATCGATGTCGGGACACTGGCGCCGCAGTTCACGGCCAAGGGCGCCGACGGCAAGCAGCACAGCTTGCGCGAATATGCGGGCAAGCTGGTGGTCTTGGAATGGACCAATCCCGTCTGCCCTTTCACGGCCATTAAGTACAAAAGCGGAGCCATGCAAGCTTTACAGCGTTACGCAGCTTCGCGGCAAATCGTGTGGCTTTCCATCGACACGGCCGCGCCCGACAAGGCGGGATACCTGACGCCCTCAGCGGCGCGTGCACGCGTCGCGCAAACCAACGCCACCGTCACGGCCTTCTTGTTCGATGTCGACGGCAACATCGCGCGCAGCTACGGCGCCAAGACAACACCGAGTTTTTTCGTGGTGAATCGCGACGGCAAGCTCGCATACGAAGGCGCGATGAACGATCAGGTCTTCGCAGACGACCTCGCGGGGAACGAATACGTGAAGACCGCGTTGGATGATCTCATCGCCGGCCGGCGCGTGCAAAAATCCGAAACCCAGCCTCAGGGCTGCGCCGTAGAATATTAGCGCGATGCGACTCATCAGTAAAAGCGCCGCGTCAGCGCGCCGTATCGATACGGCGGGGAAATCGCGCCGTGAGCAGTTGTTGGACCAGGCCGCTCGGGAACTGAATTCCAAGGGCATCTCGATGACCTCCTTGACAGACGTCGCGGACAAGCTCGGCTTCTCGCGCGCATCGCTGTACTACTACGTCGAGGATCGGGAAGATCTGATGTTCCAGGTCTATTTACGTTCCTCCGAAATCATGGCGCGGCGGCTCGAAGAGGCTGCGCAGTCCGGCCGGGGCACGTTGCAAGTGCTCGGCAATTTCATCTCCAGCACCTTGGACCCGGCAGAGCCGGAGCTTGCCGCCTTGAGCGAAATCGGCGTTCTGGACCAAGCGGCGCGCGAAACTGTGCTCGGGATTTTCGAGGCGGTGGTCGCGCGGCTCGCCAGCTTGCTCGAAGCGGGAGCCAAGGCGGGGCGCATTCGTTGCTGCGATTTTGAGATCGTGGCGCGCACCATCATCAGCATCATCCACTCGATTCCGCTGAATTCGCCGCTGGCGGAAGCCTTGCGTGTCAGCCGCCCTGACATTGTCGCGGCGGCGCAGGACATCCTGGCGAGCGGCTGGGGCGCCGATCGCACCCGCGAAGTAGATCCGCCGCCGATCGATTTCGCGCCGTTGCTGACCCAATCCGGCGGCCTATTCGACCGCGGCGCCCAATTCGACGCGAAGCGCGAAAAGATTCTCGCCGCGGCCTCGCAACTGTTCAATCGGCGCGGCGTCGATACGACCTCGCTCGACGATATCGCCGCCGCGGTGGGTGCCACCAAGCGAACGCTCTACCACTATGTGGGCGACAAGCAAACCATACTCTCGGCTTGCTACGCCCGAACTCATCGGATTTTTTCCTTCATAAGGGAGCAGGCCGCGGCGCAGGGAGGGTGCGCCATCGATACGCTGATTGCGGTGCTGCGCGCCAATTCGATTTCGCATCAGCGCGACGACATTGAGCCGCTGCGCTCCTCGACGGGCTACGATTCGTTGAGCGAAGCGGAAAAGGTCCTTGCGACCCAGCGCGGCAGAGAACTGGTGCAGGCTTACCGCGCACTGTGCCGGGAGGCGCACAACGAGCGCTCGATGCGCGACGTGAATCGCGATTGCCTGCTGCTGTTCATGCGCGGCGCAGGCAGTTGGCTCGCCAAAGGTCTGGTTCGCGGCGATGATCAGCGCAGGGCGCAGATCGCCGCGGAGATCGGCGATCTATTGCGCCTCGGCTTGAATCCAATTTAAATCATTTCGCGCTGATAACGATGAGTTCCACCGCCGGCGGCGGCAGCGCGGCCTGAAGGCGGATGCTCGGGCCCGTTTCGATGCGCTGATCCAGCAGCGCAAAGTTGCTCGAGTCGCTGAGTCGATAGCGCTTCACCTGATATTTTCCCGGCCCCGGGAGGCTGACCGTGGCGTCATAACCGCCGTTATCGGCATATTGGACCGTCCGGCGCTCCGGAAGCGTAGTGTCCCAGTTGTCGCGCAGATGCAAATATTTCCCGGCGATTTGATAGTTGCTGATGAGGATTTGAACGACGCGCTTATCCTGGGATCGGCCGGCCACGATCGCGAAACCCGCATCGTCGCCACCGGTGGTTCGGATCAGCACGGGGGTGCTCTTCAGCGCTCCGAAAGCGCCCAGCGCTGATCCAACCGCATCCGCCGCACCGCCGGTCGCACCAACCGGCGCAATGGCGCGACGATACGACTGCGCATCGACAGGACCCCCCAACAAATAAATGAGCGAGCTCGCCGCAAATGCCGCGCGTGCGGCGCTCGACAATTCCTGCTCCGCCGGATCTGCATTCCATTCGTCCAAGACATTTTTGGCTGAGCCGAAGCCGCGCGCATCGAGGATGATGCGCAGTTGCCGCGCGATCGTCACAAAGACATAGGGATCGTTCGAATCCACCGCATAAAAATGCCACGAGAAGAAATCGAGCGGCAGGCGATTCAGCCGCACGAAATCTATAAATTTTTCGCGATAGTCGCCCGCGATCAGAGGCTTGGAAAGCGCAGGGCCGCCTACCAGCGCGGCGGGGTCGGCCGCTTGAATGGCCTGTGCCGTTCTTTCGTACAAGCGGTAGTAGTCCGCGGGTGAGCCGCTCCAAAATTGCTTGGAGTCCGGTGCGTTCCAGATCTCCCAATAGCGAATGCCATAGCGAAATCCCCTGCCCCAGCCCGCGTTGTAGTGCAGTACCACGTGCTTCACGATCAGCGCCCATTTATCGGGGTCCGCGGGCGGATCTGCGCCGGCACCTGCGCTTCGCCCGAGCCTAAAAAGAGGCTCAGCCCCGCCCGACCTAATGGACGCGACCAGCCGATCGGTGCGCGCGAAATTGTAGCTTTTGGGATTTTCGGCATCGGCGCTCATATCCGGGAAGATTGCGTCGATATCACCCGCGCCGCCCCCATCGGGAATGCGCACTAAGTCGACGTGCGCCGTCCGATAGAACGCCGAGCTCTCTGCATCCTCGGCCTGCACGCCGTTGAGCGGACGCAATGCACCCACCGTCACGGTCGCGTCGATGGAGATTTGGCGCCCTGCTGACTCATCTCCCCACGCGTGCGCAGCGCCGATTGCGAGGCCCAAGGCCGCGAGCCCAACTGACATCGCGTTCATCTAGAAGCTCTGGAGGGCGCTACACGGGCACTAGAGCGAGCACGCGCAGCGGGCTCCCAGAGCCGTTCACGATTTTAAGCGGCGGCGCGATGACCACGGCGCCCGTCGGCGGCAACTGATCCAGGTTGGTCAGGCTCGCCAGTCCAAAACGATTTGCGCCGTGCATGATGGTGTGACAGGGGAACATCGGATTGAAGGTGTGTGCCTGGCCGGCGTCGGTGCCGACCGTCTCAACTCCCACTCCCAGGATGTCGCGTTCGCGCGCAAGGAAGGGCACGCATTCTGGATGAAAGCCCGGTGTGTGGGAACCATCGGCGGCAAAATTGAGGAAGGAATCGCCCGGACGCTTCGACCAGTCGGTGCGAATCAGCACCCACGCGCGGCTGGGGATGCGGCCATGGTGGGCTTCCCACTGCTCCACGATGCTCTGCGTCAGCAGAAAATCCGCGCTGCTGCGCACCTGCGGGGAGACGTCGATGACACAGGCAGGGCCGATGAACCGCTCCACGGGGATGTTGTGGGTGGCATTGTCCGGATAGTCCTTGCCCGTCACCCAGTGAATCGGCGCGTCGAAATGCGTGCCCGTGTGTTCACCGCAGCTGATGTTGTTCCAATACCATGCCGGACCGCGCGAGTCGTAACGCGAGATCTCCTCCAACGCAAAGGGTTTCGACGGCGCAAATTGCTCGGGCAAGCGAATCGTTTGCGTGGCAGCTTCCAGCGGCACCGTCAAATCGACGACGCGAATGCCGCCGCGAAGAATGCCGTCGACGAGCGTGGAAAGCGTCTGCGAATGAGTGGCCATTTATTTTCCCGTGTGTGCGGCGCGAATTCAGGAGCAACAGGCTCCTAATAGTTGATCGAGGGATTGTCCCCCGGATAAATCACGCCCACGATATCAAATCCGCCGGGTGTTGTGCATTGAACCGAATGCACTTGCTTGCGCGGCAAAAACAGCACGTCCCCGGCGACCACCGGAGTCTTGGTCCTCTCGGTCCAGACGACGCCCTCTCCGTTCAGAAATATCAGCGCCTCTTCGTACAAGTGTCGATGCGGTTCGGCCTTGGACAGCGGAATGTTGCCGATGAATTGCGTCACAACCGTCGAGCCGTGCTCGCGGTTGACGAGCATCTGGTAGTAGCGCTCGGCCATTTTGTGCCGCTGCGAAGGGTCGATAGACGCGACGCGATCTGGAAACTGCGACTCGAATGCCGCCGGCATCGCATCAATCAGGACCAAGTCCTCGCTGCCGGGACCGTTGGAAACAAAGAACTTGAGCGGCGCCGCGGATTCATTATGTATGCGATACGCTTCCGAAGGTCGCACATAGATGCCGCTCAAAGGCTCCACGGCGAAGCGTCGCCCGCCGATCTCAATGTCGCCGCTGCCCTGAATCACGAACAGCACGGTATGGCGCCCATCAGCCGCGATCACCGGCGAGCTACCGGCTGCAACCTCCGCGTAGAACTGCGATTGAAATAACGCGCCGAGAGTTGGCGTAACGACCTGGCAGTAGCGCATCGCCCCGCGCGCGTACATCTGCGCCCGGGCGGTGGAGAAGACATAGCACTGTCCGTCGAGCCGAACAATCGGACCGGCTCCTGCAGCAACCTGCGCCACGGCGCGATTTTCAGCGCTGTCCGGGTCGTCCGTGAGATAACCGCCGGGCAAGTTGCTGTGGGCCCCATCGCAGAACGGTCCGGCGCCGGTTTGCTTGCAGCCGCAGAAAATGACGTCTTCGTCGCGCTCGGCCTTGAAGGCGACCGGCAGGAATTCCGTTCCAGCGTGGGATCCGTCGCAAAACGGCTGGGACTTGGAGCGTCCGCAGGCGCACCACAGATAGCGTTTCCCCGCCTTGATCTCGTAGTAGTACCCCTTGCGATTGGCGATGATCGGCGATGTCTTTGTACTACTCATGGTTTTTCCCGCATCACCAAGTGTAACCCCAGCGCAGGCCTAGGACCGGCTCCGCATGTTGCGGCTCATGCGCCGGATCAGATTGAAGGCCGCTTCGGTTCCCGACGGCGAGAAACCTTCCAACAGACGCTCCTCGCGGCGCCGCACGACAATATTCAACGAATTGAACAGCGTGCGTCCCTTGTCCGTGAGATACACCTCGACGCAGCGGGCGTCTTCCCGCCGCAGGACGCGGCGCACATAGTTTTCCTTTTCCATGCGCATCAAAGCGCGGCTGAGCGCCGACTGCTGCACCATCGCGCGATCGATGATCTCATTGATGGTGATCCCATCACCCATGGCGAGCACCGCCAGGATGCGCCAGCGGGTGACGTTGATACCCTCGCGCCGCAATTTTTCGATCAGGTCCGCGTTGAGTTGATAGGCCAGCCGCGCGATTAGATGGGGCAAGAAATCATCAAAAAGCGATTGATGCGCCGATTTTGATGCCGCGTGAGAGATTGCCCCGGCAGCTTTTTTCTTGGTTCGCGCCATACTCTTTAGAAAGGACTCTGGCCGGTGAGGATAGCTCCCAATTTTTCGCCGTCGATGTTGCCACCGGAGACGATGCAGACAACATTGCCTGTGGTTGACGATGCGCCCAGAGCAGCGGCAACCGACACCGCGCCGGCGGCCTCCGCAATGACGTGGTGACGGCCGGCGAGCAAGCGTATCGCTGCAGCAATCTGTTCGAACGAGGCACACTCTGACTGATCGGCCACCGCACGCAGCAACGGCCACATTTCCGCGAGTACCGTGGTGCTGCCCATGCCGTCGACGAAGCTCTGCCGATGGGCAACAGTGACAGGACCGCCGTGCCGCAAAGCCGCAGCAGCCGGCTGCGCTGCTTCCGATTCAGCCACAATCATTCGCAGCGTGGGGCGAAGCCGCCGCATCACCGAACCGATGCCGCAGATCAAGCCGCCGCCGCCAAAAGGGACGACCATCGCGTCGCAGCCCGGCAGCTCTTCCAGAATCTCCGCGGCAATCGTCGCATTGCCCGCCAGCACGCCGGGCTCGGCGACCGGATGGACGAAGACTCCTTCTTCGCCAGGGCAAGCGCGGCTGGTGAGAACGGTCCACCATTCGTCGAAGGAGCGCCGGATTACCTTCGCCCCAAGCTCCACCAGTGCTTTGACCTTGGTTTCGGCGGCGCCGCTTGGAACGACCACCGTTGCGGGGACGCCCATTGCGCGCGCCGCAAAAGCCAGACCCTGACCGAAGTTGCCGGCGCTGGCGGTAAGCACGCCGCGCTGCAGTCGCGCCGCATCCATGGTCTTCAACACATTGACTGCGGCCCGGATTTTGAACGAACCCCAGGGCTGCAGATTTTCCAGTTTGAGAAAGATGTTCGTGCCCGGTAGATCGACATTCAGCCGCAGAAGCGGCGTGCGCAGTGCAATGGGGCGAATATTGTCGCGCGCGGCAGCGACCTGTGCCGCGCTCGGCAGGGACAGGGCGCTAGAAGTCAATGATCTGTCCAACGCCGGCCGCGCGCGCCTTCTCGAGGACGTGATGCGCCGCTGCCAAATCTTGCGCAGCGATGCCGAGAGACTTGTAAAGCGTCATATCCAGGGGCGAGCAGCGGCCGACCTTCGAGCCGTTTGCCACCTCGCCGATCTCGCCCAGGATATGTTCTGCCGTGATGGCGCCGGCACGCAGCGCGCGCAGATACTCGCCGCCCTCGTTCACGGTGGAGTTGCGGCAGTCGACAAAGAACCGAGCTTTAACGACGGCCGGTATGTCGATTTCTGCGGCCGCCGCAATGCTCGAGCCGACCACGTTCAGATGCACCCCCGGCGTCAGCCAATCGCCCTCGAGGATTGGTTCACGCGCCTTGGTCGTGGTGCAAATAATGTCGGCTCCCGCAATCGCTTCGCGCACCGTTGCAGATGTTTCAACCACGATCCGATGTCTCGCTCCTTCCGTTTCTGCGAATAGCCTCGCCTTGGCAAAGTCGCGCGCCCACACGCGTATGCGCCGTAGCGCCCGCACGTTCAGCATCGCCTCGAGATGACTACGGGCCTGCTCGCCGGCGCCCAACAGCGCCAGGTCTCCGGCTTCCTCCTGCGCCAACAATCGCGTGGCAAGCCCGCTCGCGGCAGCGGTACGAATCGCTGTGATTTCTGCCGCGTCGAGCAGCGCGACCGGTTGACCGTGTTCGGCCTCGAACAGGAGCACCAAGCCGAGATGCGACGAATACTGAGGCGGCTTATTGCGCGGAATCAGGCTCACGAGCTTGACGCCGAAACACTCCGGGTCCGCCAGATACCCCGGCATCATCCCCATCATTCCGCGGTCACCGGGCATCACCAGGATCGATCGCAGCGGCAGTACCACCCTGCCTTCGGAAACCGCGATCATGGTCCGCCGCATCAGATCGATGCACTCGCTCATCGGCAGCAATTGGCGCACTTCGGCGCCGCGCAGTACGCGAATTTTCATGCTAGCGTGGCCCGAGGGAACCGTGCAGCTCTTGCATTGCCGCTATGAAGGACTCGACATCGTCCTCATTGTTATAGAAATGAAAGCTGGCTCGGACATTGTCGTCGCGATGAGACGTAACGATGTCATGCTTCATCAATTCCGCGGACAGCCGTGCCGCGTCACGCGACGGTACGGCAACGGTAGCCCCGCGCCGTGCGTCCTGGGCCGGCGTGATGCTCGGCCAGCCGATCTCTTCCAATCTTGCCATGCAGCGGTGCGTCAGCGCGTAGTTGCGTTTTTCGATGGCGGGCGTGCCAACCTTCAGCAGCAGCTTGAGGCCCGCCTCGGCGGCGTAGCAGTTGACCACGGGCGGCGTTCCGGCTTCGAAGCGGCGCGCGTTGGGCGCCGGACGATTCGCGGTGATGTCCATCGCTGTGATATTTGCCTGTGCAAACCAGCCGGTGTTGGTGGGCACCAGCGAACGCACGCACGAGTCCTTCGCGTACAGGAAACCGATGCCCGCAGTCCCCAGCAAATACTTGAGCATGCCGCCGGCTGCGAAATCGACATCCAATGCCTTGACATCAATATCGAGCGAGCCTACGGACTGATAGCAGTCCAGCAACACCATTGCACCCTTGGCGCGGGCGAGGCGCACGATGCCGGGAATGTCGAGCTTTGCGCCGTTGCGGAAACACACATGCGTGATCGCCACAAGCAGCGTTTGCTCGTCGATGGCCTTTTCAAACATTTCCGTCGGAATATAGCCGTCCTCGGCGCGGTGCACATGAACGACTTTCGCGCCGCGCGGCTCTTGCGCGTGCCATATCTGCGCATTGGTGGGAAACTCGAAGTCGCTGACCACGACCTTGTTGCGCGGACCGGTGAATTGCAGCGCGCTCGCCAGAGCATTCAATCCGGCGGAAACGGAGGCGGTCACGGCAATCTCATCTGGCGAGGCGTGCAGCAGCGTCGCAGTCAAATTGCGCACTGACTCGTTTTTCATCACCCACACGTCCCAATTCGCGCCGACCAACAGCCGGTCTTCCATGTAGGCGTCGAACGCGGCTCTCACTTCATTCGCAAGTGCGCAATAGGAGCCGCTGTTAAGATAGGTCTTACGCTGTAGAACCGGGAATTCCTTGCGCAGCGTCTCGAAAGTTTGTTCCATGTCTGACGGTTCCTGTCGCAAGAATCGGGGCTGCGAATTATATGCACAGTCATATAAACATGCAATTTTGACATCCTCCTCGCCCTCAAGGGCCGAGGATTCCTTCTGCAAGACGGCGATGTCCCGCCGCGAGGATTATGTGGGCTGCATTGACGTTACGATCATGGACCGCTTCGCACACAGTGCACTGCCATCCGCTTATTCCAAGATCTTTCCGGCCTCTAGGGCCGGCGCGGCTGTTACACCGGCTGCAGGTCTGGGTGGAAAACGCTTCATCGACTTCATCAAACCACACGCCTGCGTCATCGCACTTGTACAGCAGCATGGTTCGAAATGTACTCCAACCCGCATCGAGCACGGACTTTGCCAGTCGAGTCTTTGCGAGCGCGGAGGCATTCACGTTGCCAACGAAGATCGCACCGTTGGCCTTGACCAGACCGGTGCTCAGTTTATGCAAGAAATCTTTGCGCCGATTCGCGATCTTGGCGTGAATCGCTCGGGCTCGGTTTCGATGGCGGGCGCGCTGTGCGATAGCCAACGCGGGTTCCAAGTCGCGGTAAAAGCGCTCCGCCTCGATCGGTGGCAGCGCCTCATCCGTGAAGGCGGCAAAAGTTCTCAACCCCAGATCGATGCCCAGACTCGGGACCGAGCGATCGAGAATCGAGTTCACGGCGGGTTTATTTCTCTCATCCCGAACTCGCTGTGCGCGCGGCACACAGACATTCAGATACCAGCGTCCGCGGCTGTCTTCGCTGAAATTACCCGCTCGAAGTTCAAAGTTACCGAGACCGTAGCTGTCCCAGAGCGACAACCAGCGTCCCGCGAAGTAGATCTGCCCGCCTCGATAGCGGATGGTTCTGACCTTGAAGGGAATCCAACCGAGAGAGCGGCGCGCACCGCCGCTCTTGCGCCAAGCCAGTCGGACTTTTCGATGCTGCCGGCGTCGTCGCGCGTATTCTTCCGCGATCTCCTGCACCGCTTGAACAGGAAGATGCAAAGCACAGTCACCGCGCGTAGCGCCTTTGAGGAATGGCCAGAAATCAAATCCCGAAAAGAAACGCCGCTCGCGCTCGAACACTTTGACCGACAGTTCGTTGCAGTAATTGAACACCGTGTTGACCTCGCGCGCCAAGCCGCAAAGCCACTGAGCGTGCTTGTCCTTCACCCGCAGGCGCAGGACCCGAACAGCGCTACATCGATAGCTGGACATCCATACAGTATACCAAAATTCTCTCCCATAACACCTTGGCAAACATCGAGAAATGCGCATCGTGGGAGGCACGCGAGGCTACGTGTGTCGCTATCCCTCGCCGGCCTGAAGGCCGGCGTTTCTCGCGGGGAAATAGGATGAACGCAGCCGCGCCGCGGCGCAGAAACCAAAGGACACGATGTTCGACGAAGTAAAACCGGTTGACATGACTCAGATCAATGCCGCGCGAGCTCGAATTGCCGGCTTGAGCATGATTTCTCCGTTGGTCGGCTGCGATCTCGCACCGCCGGGCAAAACAATTCGATTGAAGCTGGAGAATCTGCAGCCGATTGGTTCGTTCAAAGTCCGGCCGATCGCCAATGCTGTGTTGAGTAAGAACCGCGCGGAATTGAGCGCCGGCATCTACACCACCAGCTCGGGCAACAGCGCGCTCGGCGTCGCGTGGATGGCGCGCCGCTTAGGAGTGAGCGCGACCGCAGTCGTGCCCGCCAATGCACCGCAGGCAAAGCTGGAGAAATTGCGGCGTTTGGGAGCACGAATCGAGGTTCGCGCCAACGATGCTTGGTGGCGTGCAATCGAAGCCGGCACGCTCGACGATCAAGAAGGCGCCTACATCGATGCGGTGCGAGACCCCGCTTCGCTCGCCGGAGATGCGACCATCGGCCTCGAAATTCTCGAACAGTGGCCTGATGTCGAGGCGATCCTCGTTCCCTTCGGCGGCGGCGGACTTGCATCCGGCATCGCATGTGCCATTCGCGCGCTGCGGCCAGATGTGAAAATAATAGCCTGTGAACTCGCCAGCGCGCACCCATTGCGGTCTGCATTCGATGCAGGGGTTCCGACATCCGTCACGCACGACGCCGGTTTCGTCAGCGGCGTGGGCTATGGTTCCGTTCTGCCCGAAATGTGGCCTCTGGTGCGCTCGATGATCGATGACGTGGTCACCGTCTCCGTCGCGCAGGTAGCGCAGACAATCAAGCTGCTCGCCGAGAACAACCGCATCGTAGCGGAAGGCGCCGGTGCACTATCGGTCGCCGCGGCGTTGGCCGCACAGTATTCGCCATCCAAGGTGTGCGCCGTCATATCCGGCGGCAATATCGACAGCGATTTGTTCGCCGCGATACTGGGCGGCCAGGTGCCTTTAGAACAGGCTGCAATTAGCCCTGCGTCGATTTAGCCCGCATCGATTTAGTCTGAATCGACTTAGCCTGCGTCGATTTTCAAGGTGGGTGCCGCGGCCGCGGCGCTGCGTGCGCGCACCGCCTTCATAAGAAAGTAGCCGACCGTCAGCAGCGCCAGCCAGGGAATACCGACTTTCCACGAGATCTGCCAAGTCTCCTTATCCAGTCCCATGGTGACCAACACCGCGCACAGCAACAGAAGGCCCGCGATCTGGACCACTGGGAATCCGGGCGTGCAAACCGGCAAGTCGGCTAATTTGTGCCTGCGCCGGAAGCTTAAATGGCTCAACAGAATGATGATCCACACGATCATCGCGTCGAACAGCGCGACGCCGAACAGAATGTTGTAGGCACGCGGGGTCAGCTTCGAGAGTGCCGCGGCCGCCAGGATGCAGCCGCCGGAAATCAAAATCGCCGCGATCGGCGTGCCGTTTTTTCCGAGTTTTCCCAAGAACCCTGGCGCAAATCCGCCGCGCGACAAGGAGAACAGCATCCGCGAGCATAGGTACACATTGGTATTCATGCTCGACAGCGCCGCGCTCAAGACCACGAAGTTCATGATGCCGGCGGCGTGGCGAATGCCCGAGTGCACGAAGATGCGTACGAACGGACTCTGCGTGACGACCGTTGCGCCCGTTTCGGTCCAAGGCACAAAGGTGACGACGATGGTGAGCGCCAGGATGTAGAACAGAAACAATCGCAGCGCCATGCTGCGCAGCGCCGCAGGGATGGTGCGCACCGGATCCTTGGCCTCTCCGGAAGTGACCGCGATGACTTCGATGCCGTTGAAGGACAGAATCCCCAAGATCACCGCCATCCAAACGCCGCCGAATCCGTGCGGCATGAAGCCGCCCGGTAGGCCGGTCAGATTGTGGAACCCGATCGGTTTGGTCCACAACCCAAAGATGGTCGCGGTCCCCAAAATGATGAAGACGACGATCGCTACCACTTTGATGAGCGCAAACCAATATTCAATGGAGCCAAAGTTATGGACAGAGCGCGAATTGAAGTAGAGCAGCACCAGGGCAAATCCCATCGACCACATCCACACCGGCGTTTCCGGAAAATAAAAGGTCATGTAGACGCCCGCCGCCACTGCCTCGGCGCCGACCGCGATCACTTGCGCCATCCAGTAGGAGTAGCGTGCGATGATTCCAGCCCAGGGATTGAGGTAAATCTCGGCATAGGTGCCGAAAGAACCGGCGGTTGGATGCATTACCGCCATCTCCGACAAGCTGAAGACGATCGCGACGGCGGCGATCGCCGCGATCGCATAACTGACGATCACCGCCGGCCCCGCGTAGCCGATCGCAACACCGCTGCCCATGAATAGGCCCGTACCGATCGCGCCGCCGAGACCAATCATGATGAGCTGCGGGCGGCTCAGCTCTTTGTGTAGGCCGGCCTCGCGGCTGGCGATTGCGGATGGGTCCAATCGCTCCCTCGCTGCACTGATATATTCGAACTCATTCAGTCTAGCATGCGTGAAATTGGCGCCAGTGAATCGCCCGGAGGATGGGAAGAGTCGAGATGCTACGCCGCCTGATTGCGTCCCGACTTCTTCGCGAACTGCAGCTGCTGCTGCGCTTTTTGCAGAAGCTCCGAGGGACTGTCGGAGGCGCCCGGGGTGCAGGCGCATACGCCGACGCTGATGCTGATGTAGCGCAGCACCGCTGAACGCGGATGATGGATTCGCAAATCGCGCACCCGTTCGGCCATGAGCTGGCCGACGCGCAAAGCCTGTTCGATCGACAGACCCGGCGCAAACGCAATCAGACTGCCGCCCTCGATGCGCGCCGTGACGTCGCTCGAGCGGCGCAGGCAGCCTGACACGATATGCGCAACACGACGTATGGTTGAATCGCCCGCGGCGCGCCCGAACGTGGTGTTGTAAAGATCCAAGGCATCGATATCCACGGCGAACAACGCGATGCTGCGTTGTTCCCGATGCGCAACCGCCCAATCGCGCTTCAACAGTTCTTCGAGGTACGGCAGCGTGTAAAGACCCGTCAAGCGGTCGTCGCGCACCGCGATGGAAGTCGGTTGGTGAGCTCCGCTCAAGCTGTCCTTGGCAACTTTGGGATCGATGCGTAGGCGCTCGCCGGCATCGCGGTGATGACCTGCGTAATGCGTGACGCAACCGTCCGCGTGGCGCAGCGGCATCACCGTCATCTCGTTCCAAAACAGGCTGCCGTCCTTGCGATAGTTACGCAGCAACACCCGGCAGGTTTCTCCGCGGCTCAACGCGTCGCGCAACCGATGACGTCCATCCTGGTCTCGATCGTCGGCTTGCAGCACGCGCAGATTTCGCCCAATCAGCTCCGCCGCCGAATATCCGGTGAGTGCCTCGAAAGCGGGATTGACGTAGATTACGGGGTGATCCGTGCCTTGCGCATCGATCAACACCACGCCCTCGGGTGAGCTCTCGACAAGGCGCCGATACAGTCCCGGGTCAAACTCCGTCATGATTGCCCTCCGTCAGCACCAAGGGAGGTGTTGCCGAAAGACTTGCGATCATCATTACCGTCTGCTGCCACTGCCGGTCCGCTCCAAGATTTACAGGGGCCTCACCCCGTGCCCGCATTCGTACCACCCGGGCCTGCGAGGCCGGCGAGCCCAAATCCGGCCCGAAGTGATTGAGCACAGACTTTACCGCTTGTCTATCGTTGCAAATGGGGAGGACGTCGCAACCTGCAGCAAATGCCAGCTCAGCCCGCTCGATTACGCCTCCAAAAGCAGCGGCACCGGCCATGGTCAGATCGTCTGCGAAGACACAGCCATGGAACCCCAACTCCCCGCGCAGCACGCCGGATATCCAGCGCTGGGAGAGGCTGGCCGGCAGAGGGTCCACCGCCGGAAACACCACGTGGGCACCCATGACCCCGGCCAGGTTGTTCGCGATCAGCAGCCGATACGGCCGTATATCAGGCTCCAAATCCACGAAATTGCGGCGATCGACGGGCAGTGCCACGTGGGAATCCGCAAACACCGCGCCATGGCCTGGAAAATGCTTGGCCGTAGCAGCCATCCCGGCCTCCCGCATCCCCGACATATATGCCACGGCCAGCGCGGCCACGGCATCCGGGTCCCTATGGAAGGCTCGATCGCCGATGATTTCGCTCACCCCATGGTCCAAGTCGACGCAGGGCGCAAAGCTGAAATCAACGCCTACGGCCCTAAGTTCGCTGGCCATCAACCAGCCCGCAGCTTGAGCCAGGGACAGCCCCTCGCGGCGATCCTCGTCATAGCGGCGGCCCAAGGAACGTGCGGGAGGCAGGCGCGTAAAGCCATCGCGGAAGCGCTGCACCCTGCCCCCCTCATGGTCGACCGCGACAAGGAGGGAGGGAGTGCGTAAGGCACGGATGGCTGCCGTCAGGCTGGAAACTTGCGCCACGTCACGATAGTTGCGGCTGAACAGAATGACGCTGCCCACCAGTGGGTGCGACAGCACCTGGATATCGTCGGCCGTCAGCTCGGTCCCGGCAATATCGACCATCAGCGGACCCAAGCTCATGGGCGCCTCTCGAACACTGCGATCGATTCGACGTGCGTCGTATGCGGAAACATGTCCATCACCCCTGCTGCGGATAGCGCAAAGCCGTGATCGGCGACGAGAATCTGAGCATCGCGCGCCAGACTCCCTGGATGACACGAAATATACACGACCCGCCGCGGATTCCAGCGAGACATACAGCCAAGTAGCTCAGCGGCGCCGGCGCGCGGCGGATCGAGCATCACCAGATCGTAGGGCTCGTTGGCCCAGGCGCCAAAGCTCTTCGGTTCGAATAGATTCTCGAGCGCAAAGTCCGCGTTACCGATGCCATTGCGCGAGGCGTTGGCACGCGCCTTGGACACCAGCGAGGCATCGCCTTCCACGCCTAAGGCCCGTCGGGCGCGGCGCGCCAAGGGCAAGGTGAAATTCCCCAATCCGCAGAACAGGTCGAGCGCGGCATCGCCCGCCTGCGGCTGCAGCAGCGCCATCGCCGCATCGACCATGGATGCATTTATGTCGCGATTCACCTGGATAAAATCGACCGGTCCAAACTCGATCACGACCCTGCCACCGTCCACAGCGTAATCAAGCGGCGGGTAGTCATCGCGCAGCGGCCGCACGGTGTCGAGGCCGCCCGACTGCAAAAAGATTTGCAGTCCGAGTTGCGCGCCGAACGCCGCGAGTTTTTCCAGGTCCTCCACGCTGGGAGCTTCCAGCACGCGAAATACCAGCGCCGTCGCCTGATCCCCCGCCGCCACTTCGACTTGCGGCATTTTCTCGCGAATCGTGAGAGTCTCAGTCAGCGCTGCCAGTTCCGTAGGCAGGTTCCCGAGCGGCGCCAGCAACACATCACAATGCTTGATGTCGGCGATATAGGGTTTTTCACGCTCGCGAAATCCCGCCAGCACGCGGCCCTTTTTGTGAACATACTTGATCCCTAAGCGCGCGCGCCGACGATAGGACCACTCCGGTCCGCGCAAGGGCTCAAGAACACGCTGAGGTTGTACGTTGCCGATGCGCTGCAGATTCTCGAGCAGCTGGCGTTCTTTGGCGGCGAGCTGCGCGGCCGGAACAAGATGCTGCAAAGAGCAACCGCCGCAGATACCGAAGTGAGCGCAACGCGGCACGGCACGATCGGGTGATGCAACCAGAACATCGACCAAGCCTGCTTCGTCCATGTGCCGGCGGCGCTTGTGCACACGAAAACGCACCCGCTCCGATGGCAGCGCGCCCTCGATGAACACGGCTTTGCCCTCAACGCGCGCGACGCCGCGACCGTCGTGCGCAAGATCGACGATATCGGCTTCCTGAACCGGACTTGAGCTTAAGTCTCGGGCCACGCTGCCGCGAATTCTTTGAGGTGCGCCGCGTTCGACTCGGCCAGCAGCTTGCGTACGCGCGCCAGCTCGTGCACGTGTTCGGCTGCATTTAGGTGTCCGCGGATCAGCTGGAATCTTAAGTAAATGAGATAGGTGTTCAGCACGTCGGTTTCGCAGTAGTCGCGGATCCGGGCGAGGCCGCCTTGCAAATAGGCGCCCCACACTTCGGAGCCATGCATCCCCAGTTTCCCGGGCAGGCCCAGCAATGTGGCGATGTCCTGGAGGCTCGCGCGACCGCGGCCTTGGAAGCCCGACAAGATGTCCATCAAATCCATGTGCCGCCAGTGAAAGCGGCTTAGGTAGTTGCTGTACCTGAAACTCTGATCGGTGTCCCCCATCTCCCAGTAGCGGGCGGCGGCCACACTATGCAGCAGGCTTCGGTAGTGCAGCACCGGCAGATCGAAACCGGCGCCGTTCCAAGAAACCAAATCCGGCGTGAACTTGTCCAGCCCGTCGAAGAATCGCTCGATGAGAACTTTCTCCGAGGATGACTCATCGCCCAGACTCCACACCTTGAGCGACTCGCGAGAACGCATGACCACGGATATCGCCACAATGCGCTGCTGCTCGTGCGACAGAAATTCGCTCCCCGTTTCCTGTCGTCGCTTGGTGAACATGATCTGCGCCACGTGCTCGTCGGACAGTTCGCGCAAACCATACAGCCGCCGGCCCAGATCCGTATCAGGGACCGTTTCAATATCGAACACCAAAGTATTCAAGTCGCGGCACGCCGCATGAGAATGGCGACTGCAACCACCAATCCGGCTTCGTCGGTCAAGGTCACGTGACCTTCGCCTATGCCTAAGCCGTCGCGGACCTTGGCGCCGCGGGCGGAATAGACCACTTCCGGCTTGCCCCAGGAGTTTTGCACGACGCCCACGTCGCGAATCCACACGCCATGCGAAAACCCCGTGCCCATGCCCTTGACGATGGCTTCTTTGGCCGCAAAACGCATGGCCAGAAAGCGTACGGGACGCGCCGTGCGCTCGAGCTGTGCTCGCTCCTCCGGCATTAACAGGTGGCGGATGAATCGTTCGCCATGTTTCTTGAACACGCGCTCGACCCTATCAACTTGCAGAACGTCGATGCCAATGCCAAAAATCATGCTCTTTAGAATCCTGCTCGCGCGCGGTACATCAATTCCTTCATATCGCGTACCGCCTTCGCCAGCCCATCGATGATGGCTCGCGCCACGATCGAGTGCCCGATGTTGAGTTCGATGATTTCCGGGATGGCGGCGATGGGTTCCACGTTGTGGTAGTTGAGTCCATGGCCGGCATTGACCGTCAAGCCCAGCGATGCTGCGAACTTCGCGGCGTTGCGCAGCCGTTCAAATTCGCGGGCGCGGGCAGCCCCGGCCGCTTCCGCGTACGCTCCGGTATGCAGTTCGATGACCGGAGCGCCGACGCGGCGCGCCGACTCGATTTGCGCCTCATCGGGATCGATGAATAAAGACACGCGGATTGCGGCACCGGTCAGCGCTCCCACGGCATCCTTCAAGCGCGCGGTCTGAGCTGAGACATCCAGCCCGCCTTCGGTGGTGACTTCCTGGCGCGACTCCGGCACGAGACAAACATCCTGCGGCTTCACGTCTTGCGCGATGCGGACCATTTCCTCCGTCACCGCCATTTCAAGATTCATGCGCGTCTGCAGCGCTTCGCGCATTGCCGTCACGTCGCGATCTTGAATGTGGCGGCGGTCCTCGCGCAGGTGAAGCGTAATGCTGTCGGCGCCGGCTTCTTCAGCGAGCAGGGCCGCGTACAAGGGGTCCGGATAGCGGGCGCGGCGTGCCTGGCGCAAGGTGGCCACGTGATCGATGTTGACGCCCAGCGCGATGCTGCCGTGGAGTTTAGGCTCGCTCACGAGATTTCCCGGGAGCCTGTCTGTGTATCCCGCGTGTCGCGCAGCGGTTCTCGGTGGCGCAGCGCCAGCATGACTTCGCGCGACTTCAAGGAGCGGCCGTCGAGACAGACATCGATGGCGGCGCGCAACAGGCGCTTGGCGTCGCGCAAAGAGCGGGCATCCTCGAAACTCTCGGCCTGCAGATCGGCCAGGGACTGGCCATAAACGGCGCCCGGGGCCTCCGCCACGCACAACTGCGGGCCGCTTTGAAGCGCAAATCGATAGTACTTATCTTGTTGCACCGGGATTCCGTCGCCGGTCTGGGTCAATTCCAGCCCGTAACCCAACTCATTCAGTAAGCGTTTTTCGAAGCGGCGCAGTGCCCGTTCTTCGACCTCACCCTCGCACAGCGCTTGGACGCAAGAAGCATACGAGAAGAAAATTTCCGGATGCGGATCGCGGCGCTCGGTCAGCTTCAAGAGCAATTCATTCAAATAGAACCCGCTCATGAGGCGCTCGGGCGAAAGACGGGTGATCTGCCCATCGCTCTCCGCGCCGACCAGCGCACAGGCCTCCGAGGTGCCCGACCAGGAAACCAACAATCTTTGAAAAGGCCGCAATACGCCTTTGAGCGCTGATTTCGGACCATTGGCGCCGCGTGCAAACAGGGTGAGCCGCCCATACTCAGCGGTGAACACCTCCACGATTCGACTGGTGTCCCGATAGGCGTACTGATGCAATACGTAGGCTGGTGCCAGCCATACGCGCCGCGTGCTCTTCACAACGTGTCGTATCCAAATTGGCGCAATGCCATTTCGCTGTCCGCCCAATTCTCCTTGACCTTGACCCAAAGCTCCAGGTGCACGGAGCGTTGCCACAGATCGTTGAGTTCAATGCGCGCCAGACGGCCGATTTCCTTCAAGCGCTCGCCGCCCTGACCGATCACGATGGCCTTCTGTCCGGCGCGCTCAACCCAAATGACCGCGTTGATCATAATTCGATTGTCTTCATCCGCAAAGCGTTCGATTTGCACGTTGATGCCGTAAGGCAGCTCCTCGCGCAGCTTCAAAGTCAGCTTTTCACGGACGATTTCAGCGGCATGAAATGGCTCGTCGCGATCGGTCACAACGTCGGGGGCGAACAGCGGCGGGGATAGCGGCAGGCGCGAACCCACCAGATCGACCAAGCGATTGAGATTATCCGCCTGCAGCGCCGAAACCGGAATGATTCCCGAGGCGGGCACGCGCGTGGCCATCTCCTCGAGGAAGGGCAGCATTTGATCCTTGGGGAAGACGCGATCGACTTTGTTGACCACCAAGAACAGCGGCTGTTTCAAGCCGCGCACCCGCTCCCACACCCATTCGTCTTCCTCGGTGAATCGCATCGCTTCAATCACGAACAAGACCACATCGGCATCTTGCGAAGAGGAGATCGCAACCCGATTCATATATTGATTCATGACGCGGCGCGTCGACTCGTGCAGGCCCGGCGTATCGACCAATACCAGTTGCGCCTCGGGGCGATTGACCAGACCCAAGATACGATGCCGGGTGGTCTGCGGTTTGGCGGTGACGATGGTCACTTTGTCGCCAACCAACGCATTGACCAGGGTCGACTTGCCGACATTGGGGCGACCGACAATGGCAACGTGCCCGGCGCGAAAAGTAGAATCGCTCATGGGGTACTTATTTCAGTAGGCAGCAGGTCGATGACTTTGGCGGCGGCCAATTGCTCAGCGCGGCGCCGGCTCGCGCCCTCAGCCCTGGCGCCGATGCCGAACACCGGAACCTCGCACATCACGGTAAAGGTTTGCGCATGCGGATCCCCCGCGACGGCCGTGAGTGTATAAACCGGCAGCGCCAGACCGCGTGCTTGCATGAGCTCCTGCAAGCGCGTCTTCGGATCTTTCAACGTTCCCGCAGCGGGCAGCTCCAACATCCTCGCGGCGACCAGACGTGCCACCGCGGCTGCCGCCGCCTCGTATCCGCCATCCAAGAATATCGCACCCAGCATTGCCTCCAAAGCGTCTGCCAAGATCGAGGCACGGCGAAAGCCGCCGGATTTCAATTCACCCGAGCCCAGGCGCAAGTATTCGCCCAATCCCAAATCCGCCGCAATCTGCGCGAGAGACTCGCCGCTGACCAGTGAGGCGCGCAGCCGGGATAGATCTCCCTCATCGGCCTGCGGATGTGCGTCGTAAAGCAGTCGTGCGACGGCGCAATTGAGAATCGAATCGCCCAGAAATTCCAAGCGCTCGTTGTGATCCGCGCCGCCACTTCGATGCGTGAGCGCCGTGGAGCACAGCACAGGCGTGGAGAATACATGGCCGAATGATCGCTCGACCCAATCCGCAAGATCGTCTGGCTTGCGCAGCGGAATCACCGCACCTTCACTGTCTTTTCGAAATGCACGGTGAGCGAAACGTTCGCCACATAGGGCGCAGAATCGTCGTAGGCAATATGCATCTGCACGCCGCCGTCATCTTTCGTGATCTCGACGTCCTTGGCATCGACGCCGGTCGGATCATCGATGGTGAAGTGACGGTCGATCAAACCACGAAGGGCGGCCGGATCGGGACTGTCCCCCTTGACCTCGGCAGCCACCGCATCCATGGCCTTCGCAACCTTCATGTAATTCAGGTAGAGGGGGGCCAACCGAATCCCCGCGTAGATGACCACGCCGGCCAACGCGAGTACACAGAGCAACCCGATGAAAGTCATGCCTTGCTGGCGGTTACCCATAAAACCTCCCTAAAAGAGCCCTATTCAATCTTATTTCCGACCCTTCTCCAGAGAGGTCCGTCACGAGTATCAAGATTAAGCCAAATTCGGACCGCTTTACCGACTAGATTCTGCTCCGGAACGAATCCCGGCGCATCCGGTTCGTCGAGCCAGCGGCTATCCTTGCTATTGTTGCGGTTGTCGCCCATGAAGAAGTAGTGCCCGGCGGGTACCACCCACTCGCCTGTTTTCACGCTGCCATTCGCGAACATGATGCGATGGCGCCTGGCATCGAGCTGTTCGAAGGCCGTCGGAACGCCGGTGTAATTCCACAGGTCCTGCTTCGGCCCGGCGTAGCTCGGCCCGGGAGTCTGCTGCATGGGCTTGCCGTTGACGTACAGCTGATTGTTTTCATCGACACGGATGCGATCGCCAGGCAGGCCCACGAGACGCTTGATGTAGTTGATCTTGGGGTTGGGCGGCAAGCGGAACACGATCACATCGCCCCGTTGCGGCGTCCCCGTGGCGAACACCAGGGTGTTTGTGACGGGCAAGCGCAGGCCATAGGAATACTTGCTGACGAAGATGAAATCGCCGTCGTACAAAGTGGGCATCATGGAATCGGACGGGATGCGAAACGGCTCGAACAGAAAGGAGCGGATCACCAGCACCAGAATGATCACGGGGAAAAACGAGCGCGCATATTCGACCGCGAGAGGCTCGCGTACGCGATCCGAGGGGGTTCCCGCGGATGCCGCAGCGAGACGGCGGCGCCGGGCGAAAAAAGCCGCATCCGCGGCCCAGATGACTCCGGACACGGCGCCGACGATCACCAGCATCAGGCTGAAATCCACCGCTTCGTAGCGAAACAAGCGCCACAGCATCGCCAAGGACAGTCCGACCAAGGCATAGCCCGCCAATTTCGGCAGCAGGGGCTCTTCTGCGCTGGTCGCGCCCGGATCGCGCCGCGGCCTCAAGAACCAGCCATCAATCAATATCACCAGCACGCACACGGCGCCGGCGAACAACAGGCCTAAGAAAATACGATCGCCATCATTCACGAAAGACCCCCATTATCCACCCGCGAGACATGCTCAATTCCCTTTCTTGCCGACTTGTAGAACCGCGAGGAAAGCCTCTTGCGGGATTTCGACCTGACCGACCTGCTTCATGCGTTTCTTGCCCGCTTTTTGCTTCTCGAGCAGCTTGCGCTTGCGCGTGATGTCGCCGCCGTAGCATTTGGCGAGCACATTCTTGCGCATCGCCTTGACGCTGGCGCGGGCAATGATATGGCTGCCGATGGCGGCCTGCACGGCGATGTCGAACATCTGGCGCGGTATCAGCTCCTGCATCTTATCGACCAATTCGCGGCCGCGCGTGTAGGCATTGTCGCGATGCACGATCAGCGACAGTGCATCGACCGGATCGCCGTTGATCAATACATCGAGCTTGACCAATGGCGCCGCTTGAAAATGGCTGAATTCGTAGTCAAAGGAGGCATAGCCGCGGCTCGAGGATTTGAGGCGGTCGAAGAAGTCCAATACGATTTCAGCCAGGGGCAGCTCATATTGAAGTGAGACCTGGCTGCCCAAGAACAGCATCTTTTTTTGCACGCCGCGCTTCTCGCTGCATAGGGTCAATACGGCTCCGACATGATCCGGGGGCACCAAAATGTTGGCGATGATGATGGGCTCGCGCAGCTCTTCGATCCGATCCTGCGGTGGAAGCTTGGTTGGATTGTCGACGTTGATGACCGATTGGTCGGTCAGCAGAACTTCATAGATGACGGTCGGCGCGCTGGTGATCAGATTGAGACCGTACTCGCGCTCCAAACGCTCTTGCACGATGTCCATGTGCAGCAATCCCAAGAATCCGCAGCGAAATCCAAAGCCCAGCGCCGTCGAGACTTCCGGCTCGAAATGCAGTGCCGAGTCGTTGAGCTTGAGCTTCTTCAGCGCGTCGCGGAATTGTTCGTAATCGTCGGAGCTCACCGGAAACATTCCGGCGAAAACCCGCGGTTGCACTTGCTTGAAGCCGGCGAGCGGCAGTTTCGCGGGGTTGTTTTCCAACGTGATGGTATCGCCCACGGGCGCGCCGTCGATCTCTCTGATTCCTGCGATGACGAAGCCGACTTCGCCGGTCTCCAACGATTCACGCGTCACCGGTTTCGGCGAGAAGCGGCCGAGCTTGTCGATCTGGTGGCTGCGCCCGGTCGACATCACACGGATTTTTTCACCCGTCCGCAATGCGCCGTTCATCACTCGCACCAGCGACACCACGCCCACATAGTTGTCGAACCAAGAATCGATGATCAATGCCTGCAAAGGGCCGTCTGGATCGCCTTTGGGCGCCGGAATCCGCTTGACCAACTGTTCCAGCAATGCGTGCACGCCCTCGCCTGTCTTGGCGCTGACCAGGGCAGCATCTTCTGCCGGTATGCCGATGATCTCTTCGATTTCGTGAATCACTTTTGCAGGATCCGCGGACGGCAAATCGATCTTATTGATGACCGGCAGCACCTCGAGGCCTTGCTCCAACGCGGTGTAGCAGTTGGCGACGCTCTGGGCCTCGACACCCTGCGCCGCATCGACGACCAGCAGGGCCCCCTCGCAGGCAGCCAGCGAACGTGAAACCTCGTATGAGAAGTCGACGTGCCCCGGCGTATCGATGAAATTCAGCTGATACAGCTCGCCGGTAACGGATTGAAACCCCAAGGTCACGCTCTGGGCCTTGATGGTAATCCCGCGCTCTCGCTCCAAGTCCATGCTATCGAGCACTTGGGCCTGCATTTCCCGTGCATCCAAGCCACCGCATTCCTGGATGAACCGGTCGGCCAGGGTCGATTTGCCATGGTCTACATGAGCAATGATGGAAAAATTGCGGATATTCTTCATCTAGGCGGAAGCTTAAGCCTGCTTGGGCAAACCCGACATTATACCTGTCGGCGGTGAAAACTGAGGGTCTTATCTACTTCTTCGGGGTCCAAACGGCCGTGGCAGAGCAACTCTCCGGCAAACATGAGAACCGGTATTTTGTGCCCGTAGCGCGCCTGCGCCGCAGGCTCCAGATCGACATCGACGACATCAATCGGGACGCCTTGCGCTGAAGGCAATGCGGCGAGTTCGCTCACCATCTCCTCGCATAAGCCGCACCCAGGGCGTGAGTACAGCAAGAACCGCTTAGGTTCAATGACGAGGAATCTCGGCGCCGCTGTAAATCTTCACCGAGTGGGCGATGAACTCGACGGTTTGCGCAGGGACTTCGCCAACGGCGGTGACTTGGTGACCCTGCACGACGGTGGAGAAGGCGTACCCCGAGCCGACCCGTGCCAGACCCTGCATCGGGGGTTGAGGCTGGGCATCCGCTGCGGCGGGAACGCTCGGATCAGAACTGCCCTGCTCCTCGACGAACACCGACACGGTCGCCAGCCCGTCCGAATAGACCAGATGGCTGGCCGGAGCGGAGGCGCCGCCAAGCGTTTGCGCGCCCTGCACCGTGAGACGAAATCCCGGCGGCAGTTGGCTTGCGCGGTACGCGGCTAGAGGCGCCGAGGCATTGTCAACCGAAGGTCCCTGGCGCACCCAGCGCATGCCGTCCGTGTGCACGGTCGGAGCCAGATCGCTGTCTGGAATATTCTCCGGCATCTCGAGGCGCGCAAAGAATATTTGCTCGATGACCTGGCCGTGCGAATCGCACAGCTGCGTTTTCAGCGGCATTGAGGTCTTTTCATCGAGCCACAAACGATAGCCGAAACGGAATTGATCCTTGGGGTTGACGGTGATCACCCGCGCCGCCCGGCCCAGAATGTGGGCTTCCGGCAGCGCTTCGATGTTATAAAAATCGCTTACCGTTGCGTCAAATTGCGGAAGAGCGCCCAAGAAGGGACCCGGATTCTGCTGCGGCTCGACGAGCACCGTGTGCTGGTCGGGCAAATAGCAGGTCAGCTGGTCGTTTGCGCGTACGAACTCGCGTCCGGAGCCGTCGAGCGACTGCAGCCGTTCCGTCACGCGTCCCGAGCGCACCCGATGAACGATGCGCATGGTCTCGACCCGGCCACCGCTGATATGAAAGAACGTACCGTCGTAATTGCGCGTCGCCAGCGCCTTGTTCATCCTTTGCAACCATTCGCGCGGATCGTCGGCGCCTCGGGCACGCTGGGGAACGGTGCTGAGAAGCGCGCCCACCAGGGCACAAGGAACCAGCCAATAGGCGAAGGCGTGCCGCGATTGCGTCATGGAGCGACGCGTGTGTCCGGTGTCGGTGGAAGCGGCGCTGCGCGTGGGGCCGTTTGCGGCTCATCGTCCTCAATCAGCAAGTCGGCGAGCACGCCGCGCTGGCCCAGGACGGAGGAGTACTTGCTGTGTGCAAATACATAGTTGGTCAGGCGGGCAGGAGTAATCGTTGACGGCGCCTCCAACGAAGTCGCCGGTACCACCGTATAAGAGATGGGCTCGCGCGGCCCACCGCCGCCCTGAAGTGACACTTGGCTCGGTGCGGCTGTTTTCAGCGGGGCGGCAACATTCTGAGCCGTGACGGGGGCGGTCCCGCTGACGCGCGGAGAAATCGCGCGCTGTTGTAAAGCAACTATCGCCACTGCGGCAACGCCCGCCGCGACCGTCACGCCCGCCAGTGGCCGCCACCATCGCGAGGCGCGCGCCGGCTGCGCGTGTGGTGTCGCCTGCGCCGGTTCGCCGTCAATGGCGAGATTCACCCGCGAGGCAAAGCCTCGGGTTAAAATCTGGGAGCCTGCACCGCGCAGCGCCTCGCCGATGAGCGCATATCGCCCGAAGCTCTCGCGCAATTCGCCATCTCGCGTCAGGCGTTTCAACAGCAGTTCAGTTTCAGTGTCCGGCAACTCTCCGTCGAGAAATGCCGAGACTTGTTCACGAATTTGTTCGCTCATGTGTCCTCAGGCCTTCCTAACCCACCATCAAAAATCGGGCGCAGCTTTTTGTCAATCGCTTCGCGTGCTCTAAATATTCGCGAGCGTACCGTACCCACGGGGCAATCCATCGTCTGGGCAATATCCTCGTAACTTAAGCCCTCGAGTTCGCGCAGCACAATGGCGGTGCGCAGATCTTCAGGTAGGTTTTCGATCGCCCGATTCACGGTTTCGCGAATCTCGTCGGTGAGGAGGAGCCCTTCCGGGGTTTCGGATTCGGCGAGACGGGCATGCAAATCGTATTGCTCCGGGTCCTGCAAATCCAGGTCGTAGTCCATTGGCCGCCGTTTGGTTGCGACCAGTGCGTTCTTGGCGGTGTTGATCGCGATTCTGTAAAGCCAGGTATAGAAGGCGCTATCGCCGCGAAACGACTGCAGCGCACGGAAAGCCTTGACGAAAGCCTCCTGTGCGATGTCTTCAGCCTCAGTTGCATCGTGCACGTAACGCATGATCAGCTTCAGCACCTTGTGCTGGTATCGCAGTACCAATAAATCGAACGCCGCGCGTTCGCCGCGCTGGACTCTTTCGACCAGTTTGAGGTCACTCTCCTCGACGCTCATGGGTGATCACAAACCGGCGAGCTAAAATCTACGCCTGTCGCGATAGACCGAGCGCGGACGGAAAAGTTCGACAATTCCCTACCTAAGATGATCAAACGTGAATTTGCGCACACGATAGATTCTATCAGCCGCTCAAGGGCCGGTTAGCGCTTAAGCAGACGGGCTGGCGGTAATTCGTTCGATCAGGACCGCGAGGTGCTCGGGGGGCCGTTCCTGGCCCAGACAATAGGCGTAAATAACCGGGTCCTGGATTTCCAGCAGGCCTCTGAAGGCCTCCTGCTCTTCGGCAGGGGCCGCGCAGAACCGCTCATCCAGGTAACGACCCAGTAAAATATCGAGCTCTTTCATTCCCCGCCGGCAACGCCAGCGCAATCTTCCTACATCCGGGGCCATCAATAGCGCCGGTGCAGCATCATCTGCTTGATCTCGCTGATAGCCTTGGCGGGATTCAGGTCCTTGGGGCAGGCTTCGGTGCAGTTCATGATGGTATGGCAGCGATACAGTCGAAAGGGATCTTCAAGAGCATCCAGGCGTTCGCCCGCCGCCTCATCCCGGGTGTCAACGATCCAGCGATAAGCGGCCAGCAATGCCGCAGGACCGAGGTAGCGCTCGCTATTCCACCAATAGCTCGGGCAGCTCGTGGAGCAGCAGGCGCACAGGATGCAGGCAGAGGGTCGATCCACCTTCTCCTGATCCTCCTTGGACTGCAGCCGTTCACCGTCGGGCGGCGGCGGCGTGCGGGTTTGCAACCAGGGCTTGATCGAGGCGTATTGGGCGTAGAAGTTGGTGAGGTCGGGTACCAGGTCCTTGATGACAGGCAAATGCGGCAGGGGGTAAATCTTGATGTCGTGTTTGACGTCGGCGCAGGCACTGATGCAAGCCAGGCCGTTCTTGCCGTCGATGTTCATCGCGCAGGAACCGCAGATGCCTTCCCGGCAGGAGCGGCGAAAGGTCAAGGTGGTGTCGATTTCGTTCTTGATCTTGATCAGGGCGTCCAACACCATCGGACCGCAGTGATCCATGTCCAGCTCGTAGGTGTCGAGCCGCGGATTTTCATTGCTATCAGGGTCGAATCGGTAAATCTTGAAGACGCGGATATTGCCGGCGCCGGCGGGCGCCTTATAGACCCGCCCTTCCTTGCGGATTTTGGAATTGGCCGGAAGCGAAAACTCAGCCATCGAAATTCCTCTCTCTTCTCTAAACTTTAAAGGACGGGGTCGTCCTCGACCCGGTAGATCCGGCGCGCAGGCGCCTTAATAAGTCCGCGCCTTCGGGGGAATGGATTCGACTTCGTCGGTCAAGGTATTCAAATGCACGGCTCGGTAGTCAAACCGGCTGTTGCCGGCAGGGTCGACCCAGCAAAGCGTGTGCTTCAGCCATTTCTGATCATCCCGATTGGGGAAGTCCTCGCGTGCTTGAGCGCCCCTGCTTTCCTTGCGATTTTCCGCCGAATGCATGGTGGCGATCGCCTGGCCCAGCAGATTGTCCAGCTCCAAGGTCTCGATCAGGTCGCTGTTCCAGACCAAGGATCGATCGCTGACCTTGACGTCTGAAAAAGACGCAAAGACTTCCGCCAGCTTGCGCTTTCCGTCATTCAAGGTCTCCGCGGTTCGAAACACGGCCGCATCGCTCTGCATCACGCGCTGCATATTCAAGCGAATGTCCGCGGTGCGCAGCGAACCTTTGGCATTTCGCAACTTTTCCAACCGTTCGACCGAGGCCGTGGCCGCGTCTGCCTTGAGAGCCCGATGCGCCGTCTCCGGCTTCAGTGTGCGTATGCAGTGCTGGGCGGCCTCGCGGCCGAATACGACCAAGTCGAGCAACGAGTTCGAGCCCAGGCGGTTCGCGCCATGCACCGATACACAGGCCGCCTCGCCGATCGCCATGAGCCCGGGCACCACCTTCTCTCCATCTGCGCTGCGCGTCACCGCCTCCCCATGCACATTGCAGGGTATGCCGCCCATGTTGTAATGCACGGTAGGCAGTACCGGAATCGGCTCTTTGTTGACGTCGACGCCGGCGAAGATGCGCGCGGTTTCGGCGATCCCTGGCAGCCGCTCCTTGATGACCGCGGGACCCAAGTGTTCCAGATGCAGATCAATGTGATCCTTGAGTTTGCCGACACCGCGGCCTTCGCGTATTTCGACGGTCATCGCGCGGCTGACGACGTCGCGGGACGCTAAGTCCTTGGCATTGGGCGCGTAGCGCTCCATGAACCGCTCGCCGGTTGAATTGGTCAGATAGCCGCCCTCACCGCGGGAGCCTTCCGTGATCAGGCAGCCGGCACCGTAAATGCCGGTGGGATGAAATTGCACGAACTCCATGTCCTGCAGGGGCAGGCCGGCGCGCAACGCCATGCCGCCGCCATCACCCGTGCAGGTGTGCGCCGACGTGCATGAAAACCACGCCCGGCCATAGCCGCCGGTGGCCAAGATCACCTGGTGCGCACGGAAGCGGTGCAGTTTGCCTTCCGCCATGTCGAGCGCGACCACTCCCCGGCATTCGCCATTTTCCATAATGAGGTCGAGCGCGAAATACTCGATGAAGAAATTCGCTTCGTGCTTCAAGGATTGCTGATACAGAGTGTGCAGCATCGCGTGGCCCGTGCGATCCGCCGCAGCACAGGTGCGCTGCGCGATTCCCTTGCCGAAGTGAGTAGTCATGCCGCCGAAGGGCCGCTGATAAATTCGCCCGTCCTCGGTGCGCGAAAAAGGCACGCCGTAATGTTCGAGCTCGATGACGGCGGCCGGCGCCTCCTTGCACATGAACTCGATGGCATCCTGATCGCCCAACCAATCCGAGCCCTTGACGGTGTCATACATGTGCCAGCGCCAATCATCGGCGCCCATGTTGCCGAGCGCCGCGGAGATGCCGCCTTGCGCAGCGACCGTGTGGCTGCGGGTGGGAAACACCTTGGTCAAGCAGGCGGTCGACAAACCTGCTTCGGCCAGACCGAAAGTCGCGCGCAGTCCGGCTCCGCCGGCGCCGACGACCACCACATCGTAGCTGTGATCGACGAATTTGTAGTCGCTCATAACCGGGAAAATCCGAACACAACGCGAAAAATCGCAAACACCGCGGCGCCGCCGGCCAGCACGTACAGAAATCTCAAGGTCATGAGACTGAGCACTTTCATTCCGCTCGAGTGAACATAGTCCTCGGTGATCACGATGGTGCCCAGATAGGAGTGATAGCAGAGCACCGAAATCAGCAGCACCGACAAAAACCCAGTGATCGGAACCGACAGCCAGGTGCGCACCGTTTCATACTGGAAATCCGGCAAGGTCAACAGCGAAAAAACGAACCACAAGGTCAGCGGCACGAGCGCAACGGCCGTGACTCTTTGCGCCCACCAATGCGCCGTACCGTCTTTGGCAGAACCGAGTCCCAGCACGCGGCTTAAAGGGCTGCGCAAACTCATGATAGACGCGGCCAAACCCAAGCGGCGATACACAGCGTCAAGGCAACCGCGCCCAGCACCGCGAACCAGCCGCTGAGATGTCGTTGAGTGCGCTCGAAACCTTTGCCGGCATCCCAGAACAAATGGCGCACGCCATTCAGCAGATGAAACAAAAATGAGAATGTCCATCCCAAGAGGACCGCGAGACCGAACGGACTTGCGAAAAGCCGTGCCGCGGCGGCGTAAGAATCCGGCCCTCCCGCGAGAGACACGAACCAGTAGCTCAAGGCGACCAAGCCTAGGGCCAGCGCCGCACCGGTCAATCGATGCAGTATCGATAGTGTGTTGCCGATCTGCCAGCGATATATCGACAAGTGCGGGGAAGTGGGACGGCTGCGTGCGGGCATTACGATGCTCCTTGCGGCCAAACCCGGAACCGCCCAGCGCAGCTAGAAATCGATGCAGCGGCCACGGAGTTCCCAATCACCAAAACGTGTCGGCTCCGGTCCTTCGCGTCCCCCGACTTCCCGGGGGTTGGCAGGCGCAGGCTCCACGGCGGCTGGCGGCATCGCAGGCAAGGATTCTTCAGGAGTCGACATCACAGATGAAAGTTTGCCAGAAAACAGGGCCGAATGGTGCATTCGACAGGGGTTGACATCGCCGAGCCCGCTCCCATCTCATACGAAATGACCATTGACTCCGCTTCGCCTGGCCGTTTGACGCATTTAGGGATCCTGCGCTTCACCGGTGCAGACACGTTGAGCTTTTTACAAGGCCAGGTGTCCAACGACACGCAACCTCTCTCCCAGAGCACTCCCGTGTTGGCCGCCTATTCCACGGCCCAGGGCCGAGTGCTGGCACTCATATATCTGTTACCGCACTCCACCGGAGTCGTCGCGATATTGCCGCGCGAAATTTTGGCGGCCACCATGGAACGAATGCGAAAATTTATCTTGCGCGCAAAAGTGCGAATCGAAGACGCCGCCGATACTCTCATCGTGGCAGGCCGAGGCGCACCCTCGCGGGGTGGCGCAAGCACGCTAGACACAAAGGTTGCATCTCGCTACGTCGAACACGACGCTATCGGCACGGCGCCGGTGGGTCACGATGGAAATCGCCACTGGGTCATCGGGCCGCCGGAAAAGATTGCGGCACCCGCGGATGCCGCCGCCGCTAAACGCATTGAAGATGACTGGCGGCTCGCCGACATTCGCGCCGGACTGCCGCAGGTCTATGCGGCGACGAGCGAGGCGTTTGTCGCGCAGATGCTGAATCTAGACCTGGTGGACGGCATCAGCTTCACCAAGGGCTGTTACACCGGGCAGGAAATCATCGCCCGCACCCAGCACTTAGGAAGGATTAAACGCCGCCTATTCCGCTTAGGCTTGCCGTCCGGCGCCTGGAGCGTCGGGCAAGCCTTGCGTTTGGCCGATGGCCGTCAGGGGCGGCTGACCGAGGTGATCGAGAGCGGCGGGCGCACCGAGGCGCTCGCGGTGCTCAGCGTCAGTCCGGATTCTAGCGGCGGCGATACGCCGGGCGAGCTTCCAGTGGAGGCCGCTGAGCTGCCGCTGCCCTACTCCTTACTCGGGCCGCATGTGCGGGAATAGCAGCACATCGCGGATCGAGGGAGAGTTCGTATACAGCATCACCAGCCGATCGACGCCTAAACCTAAGCCGGCGGTCGGCGGCATTCCGTATTCCAGCGCGCGTACGTAGTCCGCATCGTAGTACATCGCTTCCTCATCTCCCGCGTCCTTGCGCATGACCTGATCTTTGAATCGCTGCGCTTGGTCCTCGGCGTCGTTCAACTCGGAAAAACCGTTCGCCAGCTCGCGGCCGCCGATGAAAAACTCCCAACGGTCGGTGATGAAAGGATCTAGATCATTGCGTCGCGACAGGGGTGAAACTTCCGCAGGATACCCATAGGCAAACGTCGGCTGTATCAGCGTGTGTTCGCCGGTTTTCTCAAATATCTCGATTTGCAGCTTGCCCGGCCCGTCGCCGCCCTTGTAGGGAATCTTCATCTGATCGCACACCCTGCGCAGGTACGTCGCATCGCGCAGTGACATGGGATCCATTTCAGGGTTGTTGGACAAAATGATGTCTTCGATGCTCATGCGCGCGAAGCTCTTCGAGAGGTCGAATTCGGTGCCCTGATAGAGCAGCTTGCGCGAACCGATCAAGCTGTCCGCGAGACCCTGAAACAGCTTTTCGATCAGTTCCATCAGGTCTTGGTAATCGGCATAGGCTTGGTACAGCTCCAGCATGGTGAATTCAGGGTTGTGCTGGGTCGAAACGCCCTCGTTGCGGAAATTTCTGTTGATTTCATAGACGCGTTCGAAGCCGCCCACGGTCAATCGCTTCAGATACAACTCAGGCGCGATGCGCAGATACATTCCTAAATCGAGCGCGTTGTGGTGAGTTTTGAAGGGACGCGCCGCGGCGCCGCCGGGAATCGGGTGCAGCATGGGCGTCTCAACTTCGAGGAAGCCGCGCGAATCGAGGAACGCACGCAAGTAGCGCACGATCGCGCTGCGCATCTCGAATACGCGCCGGCTCTCTTCGTTCATGATCAGATCGACATACCGGCGCCGATAGCGCATTTCCGTATCAGCGATTCCATGCCATTTGTCAGGTAACGGCCGCAGCGATTTGGTCAACAGTAGGATTTTATCCACGCGTACCGACAATTCGTTGGTCTTGGTGCGGAACAAAACCCCCTCCGCGCCAATCACATCGCCGACATCCCAAGTTTTGAATTCGTCGTAAGAATCGCCGAGTGCGCTCGCCTGCAGGAATATCTGGATTGCGCCGCTCGAGTCCTCCAGCTTGGCAAAGCTCGCCTTGCCCATGACACGCTTGGCGCGCATGCGTCCCGCCACACTGACGCGGATGGCTGACGTCTCGAGCGCTTCGGCCGCCTTCTCGCCGTAGGCAGTCAACAGGTCGCCGGCCAGGGCATTGCGGCGAAAATCGTTCGGAAAGGCGATGCCGCGCTCGCGGAGCTTGGCAAGCTTTGCTCTGCGCTCGCTGATCAGGTGGTTTTCGTCGTTCTCGCTCATAACCTTAAGATTACAGACCCTGCTTCAAACTGGCTTGCATGAATTCATCCAGCGCGCCGTCCAGGACCGCGGTGGTATTGCCGATTTCAACGCCGGTGCGCAGGTCCTTGATGCGGGATTGGTCCAGCACATAGCTGCGAATCTGGTTACCCCAGCTGACGTCCGATTTGGAATCCTCGAGCACCTTGGCGGCGGCATTGCGCTTGTTGAACTCCAGCTCATACAGCTTGGCCTTGAGCATTTTCATGGCCGTGGAACGGTTCTTGTGCTGGCTGCGCTCACCCTGGCAGGCCACGACGATGCCGCTCGGCATATGCGTGATGCGAACCGCCGATTCTGTCTTGTTTACGTGCTGGCCGCCCGCGCCGCTCGATCGGTACACATCGGTACGCAGGTCGGCGGGATTGATCTCGATATCGATATCGTCGTCGACTTCAGGCGATACGAACACCGAGGCAAAGGAAGTATGCCGGCGGTTGCCGGAATCGAACGGCGATTTGCGCACCAGACGGTGAACGCCGGTTTCCGTGCGCAGCCAGCCGTAAGCGTAGTCGCCGATCATTTCGACGGTCGCGCCCTTGATACCCGCGACCTCGCCGGGGCTTTGATCGATGACTTCGGTCTTGAAGCCATGCGAGTCGGCCCACTTCAAGTACATGCGCAGCAGCATGGCGGCCCAGTCCTGCGCCTCGGTACCGCCTGCACCGGCCTGAATATCGAGGAAGGCATTGTGCGAGTCCATCTTGCCTGGGAACATGCGCTGAAACTCGAGTCGTTCGACTTCAGTGGCCGACCGGCTCACGTCGGCCTCGATCCCCTGGGCGGCAGACATGTCCGACTCCTCCGCAGCCAGGTCGATCAGCTCGGCGGCATCGTTCAAACTGCGCTTGAGATGATCCAGGCCGATGACGACCTGCTCGAGTTTGGCGCGCTCCTTGCCCAGTTCTTGCGCGCGCTCGGGGTTGTCCCAGATGCCCGGCTGCTCGAGTTCGCGCGTTACTTCCTGTAAGCGCTCATTTTTATTGTCGTAATCAAAGATACCTCCTCAAGGAATCGGTGCGTTCCTCGAGATCTTTGATCGATCGCTTGATCTGGTTGATTTCCATGGCCGCGAATCCTAGCACACTGATCACTCGATCTTGAGATGCTGGCAGTTCAACTGAACGCGGGCAGCGCCGCGGTACTCATTGATTTCGAGTCGATAGAGCAGTTGTACGGTCGCGCCCCCGCGCATGTTGGCATCTTCAGATGGGCTGCCCATATAGCCGAACGCGATGGCGTCGATGCCTTCGGCTCCGAGGTGCGACGGCCGCAGCCGCATTTTCATGTGCTTGTCGCCGACGATCCTGGCCTCCTCGACGAGGAATTTGCCGTCAAATGCCGGTTCGGGAAATCCTTGACCCCAGGGTCCTGCGCTGCGCAGCGCCTGCGCGGTACCAATGCACAGCTCTGCGGCACTCAGCGCGCCGTCGGAATAGATGACCCCGCTCAACAACTCGCGGTTCCCGCGCCGCGCAATTTCCGCGGCAAATGCCAGCCTGAATGCTGGCAGGTTGGATTCCCGCAAAGAGAGACCCGCGGCCATCGCGTGTCCGCCGAACTTGTCGATGAGGTCCGGCCGCTGGACCGCGACGCTGTCGAGGGCGTCGCGAATATTGATGCCGGGAACGGAGCGCGCCGAACCGCGCAACGAGCCGTCCTCGGCCCGCGCAAAGGCGATGACCGGCCGGTGCAGCCGGTCCTTGATTCTTCCGGCAACCAGTCCCACCACGCCCTGATGCCAATTTTCATCGAAAAGGCAAATCCCGAGGGACTCGGCTGCCTCGCTGTCGCGCAAATTCTCGGCAAGACCCACCGCCTCGAGCTGCATCCGCTGTTCGATTTCGCGCCGCCCATCGTTGAGCTGGGTCAGCAACGCAGCCAGGCGCTGCGCCTCGCTAATTTCGTCCGCCAACAAGCACGCGATACCGACGCTCATATCCGTCAGCCGTCCCGCGGCATTCAAGCGCGGCGCCAGCCCGAAGCCTAAATCAGCGGCACTAAGCTGCTCTTTGTTGCGGCCGGCCGATTCGAGCAGCGCTCGAATACCGGCAACGCAGCGCCCCGCGCGGATGCGCTTTAGCCCCTCAGAGACCAAGATTCGATTGTTGCGATCGAGCGGAACCATGTCGGCAACTGTCCCCAGCGCCACCAAATCCAGATAGTTCGCCGCGCGGAAGCTCGTCTCGCCCAGCGCCTTGCCCAGCGCGGCGATGAGATAAAACGCCACGCCGACGCCGGCCAACGCCGGACTTCCGAATTGGCTGCCGGGCAGATTGGGATTCACGATCACTTCCGCGCGCGGCAGCACGCTTCCAGGCAGATGATGATCCGTCACGAGCACGGGCACCCCGATTTCACGCGCCGCCTCCACGCCCGCAATGCTCGACACGCCATTGTCCACGGTGACGATCAGCGACGGCGTGCGCGTGGCCGCGAGCGCTACGATCTCCGGCGTCAGCCCGTAGCCGAAGCGAAAACGATTGGGTACCAAGAAATCAACGTGAGCGAAGTGCAAGGCGCGCAGCGCCCTGACGAGCAATGCCGTACTGGTGGCGCCATCGGCGTCGAAATCGCCAATGACCAAGACCCGGCCCGCGGCGCGATGGGCCGCCAAGAGCCGCGTCGCCGCATCCAGCCCTTCCAAAGATCCCACCGGCAACAGCCGATCCAGAGATAGGTCCAGTTCAGAATCGCTGGCGATGCCGCGGGCCGCGTAGACGCGCCGCACGACCGGATGCAGATGCCCCGCAAAATCCGTGGGATTCTCGTGTATGCGGCGGCGGATCTCCATTTACTCGAATGACTCCCACCAAGGTTTTCTTCTGCGCCAAAATCGCCGCAGGCCACGTGTCGACACCGTGTAACACCGTTCCGCCGCAGAGATCCGCAGCCGCTGTATCTCACCGGCCCGCAGCTTATCAGTCGCCGCCTGAAGCCAACGCGATTCGACCTCTTGCCAGTGATCGCTGCCGGGGGCGCAGCCTGCGGCGATGACGCCGCTCGAGAATTTATCGTCCCGCGGGGTGCTGAAGGCGTTGAAAAACAAATCATCCCCCGCGGTCCAGCCTTCTACGATCGGTAGAGAAGCGACCGGCGCACCGCCGCCCCAAAACCAGAGCCCGTTAATCGCGGGCAGATTGAGCGCAGTGCGAGCCCGATTTCCTTCATGTTCGAACAGCCACATTTCAGTCTCGCTGATCAATTGCCGCAGTCTTCCTGAGTCCGCGCCCGTCGGGAGAAATTCCTCGATATGACGGCCCAATACGTCCTCAGGATCGCGCGTTATCACGTCGAGGGTCAGGTCGAAAATACAAAAAAGCTGCGCGGAGCGGGCCCCCGTGGACACGGACGAGGTCAGGTGAATTCCAGAACCTTTCCAAACCCGGTTGAAATCCGACGCGAGAGTTTCCGCCCCCGCCGGGCTCAGCGCCAGCATACCGTCTGCGGGCAAACGCACACTGGTCATCTCCGCCACATAGTGAACCGGGGTAGCGGCGCAAACCCAGGCCCCACTCACGGCGTCCGTATGCACGGCGCCACGATCAGCGCATAGCGCGGCGGCGGCTACGGCCGGCATGCAGGCCGCCTGCGGCGCGATCACTCGGAACGCATCCGCGCGCCAGTCGGCCACGGACACCCAGCCGTCCGCGCGAGCAAGCAACTGCTCCAGGAGCGGAACGCGAAGGCGCGAAGTATCGCGCACCGCAAACCGAAAATATTGGCTAGACACAAACGCTCCCGCGGTAATTTGAGTATCTTAAGCGCATGCGATTTGCCCAGGAGTCACCGTCAGGCATCAATGTCATCCGCGCCTATGGAAATGGCGAGCTGCGTGTCAATGAGAACGTCTATCGTGGCGCCGTCATCTTAAGCGCGGCAACGGTGATCGCCGATGCGAACATCCATAATCTCGATGATCTGATCGCCATCGACGTCTCGCGCACACTTGCGCTCGAACCGGAAGTGGTGCTGCTCGGCACCGGTGCGCGCCAGATCTTTCCCGCGCCTTCCTTCGGTGCTCAGTTTTTGCGCGCCGGCATTGGATTTGAAGTCATGGATACGGGCGCAGCCTGCCGCACATTCAACGTCTTAGTGGGTGAACAGCGCCGCGTCGCGGCGTTGTTGCTGGTGTGAGACTCAAAAAAAATAGCAGGGCGATAAGCGAAATACACAACCAAACTATTATCGAGATATATTGTTCTTCTAATTGATCTTGTTGTTGTTTTTCGATTAAGCGTGTAAGCCTAGCGCCCCGCAATGGATCTTTCCGACGGCTCGCAGTTAAACATAGGGAATCATCTGTCGCAAGTCCCCGACAACTTTCCTTAATGTACTATACTTATCAATTTCATATAGTTAGATTGTTAATCTCGATCTCACTTTATACTCGGTAAGAAACTCAACGGATCGACTGGTTTGCCATTGCGGCGAATTTCAAAGTACAACACCGGCTTACCAGGTCCTCCCTCGCCCATATGTCCGATCAGCTGGCGCAAGGCGACCTCCTGACCGTCATGCACCAGCGATTCGCGATTGTGTGCATAGGCCGAAAGCCAGTTCTCGCCATGCTTGATGATGATCAGATTGCCGTAACCCCGAATGCCGGTCCCGCTGTAGACGACCCGTCCCGCCGCAGCCGCTCGTACGTCCTGACCCAACTGCCCCGACAATAGAATCCCGCCGCTGGGAACCGGCCGCGGCGCACCGAATCGATCCGTGGGCCAGTCCCACGGAAATCCCGTGACCCCGGGAGCGGGCCGAATCGGCGCCTGCGAGGACGGCGGCGGCCGCGCTGGCGTAGGGGACCTGGACCGGGCGGATGCTGAAGAACGGTTCGGTGCCAAGGTAAGCGTCTGGCCGACTGCGATACGAAAGTCGCTGCCGATATTGTTCCAGCGTGCCAGGTCGCGAAAATCGAGGCCATAGCGCCAGGCGATGCTGTACACGGTGTCCTGCTGCTTCACAACGTAGAGATCGCGGTTGACCGCCGTATCGGCGCAGCCCTGCAGCAACAGGGCGCAGAGCCCGAGAGCGCAAAGGAATCGCCGGCGGCACCCTGTCGGCAGCCGACCGAGTACTCGGACCGATCTAACGCTGCAATCCCGAGACCAGGGGAACAAAGCTCACCGCGCCCAACGATTGGCGGTCAATCCGGGTTTCGCCTTTCGTGTAGCGGAACAGCTCCTGTTTTCCTTCGGGTCCCACCGGCGCGATCAAGCGACCGCCCGTCTTCAACTGCTCGAAGAGCGCCGGCGGCACCGTGTGCGGTGCGGCTGTCAGCAAGATGCCATCAAAGGGGGCGCGCGCAGCCCAGCCGACATTCCCGTCATCATGGCGAAAGTTGACATTGCGAATTCGCAGCTCTCGCAACGTGCGCCGCGCTCGTGCGAGCAGCGGAGCAATTCTTTCTATGCTGTAGACCTCTGCCACCAACGGCGAGAGCACCGCCGTCTGATAGCCACAACCCGTACCGATTTCCAACACCCGCAGCGTGTCTCCGGCGGCCAGCAGCGCCTCGGTCATTTTGGCCACCACGAAGGGCTGTGAGATGGTCTGGCCGAATCCAATCGGCAACGCCGTGTCCTCATACGCACGGCTCGCCAACGCCTCGTCCATGAATAGATGGCGAGGCACGCTGCGGATCCGATCGAGCACTCGTTGATCGGCAATACCCTGCTCCTGCAATCGCAGCACGAGGCGCTCGCGGGTCCGCGCCGAGGTCATACCAATGCCGCTGAGACGCGGGCCTTCCATGAAATTACTCAAGCTCGAGCCATCGCTTCAGATCGACCAGGGCGGCGTGGCGCGTCAGGTCAATTTGCAAGGGCGTGACCGAAGCGTAGCCCTCCGCCACGGCGTGAAAATCCGTGCCCGGACCCGCGTCTTGCCCGGCGCCCGCGTTTCCCACCCAATACACCTCGCGGCCTCGCGGGTCCTGCGCCTTGACGATCGGTTTCGCGCGGTGACGGTTCCCCAGCCGCGTCACCTTGATGCCGCGCAGTTGTCCGTCCGGCAGGTCTGGAACATTGACGTTAAGGATGACCGGGCCCTCCTCCGAGCCTTGCAAAGGATGTTGCGCGACGCGCTGCACGAGCTGCGCTGCCACCCGTGCCGCGCTCGCGAAATTGCGCGGGCTGTCCGGCGTCAGGCAAAGGGACACCGCAACGGCCGGCAGACCCAGAAATCGACCTTCGACTGCAGCGGCGACCGTCCCTGAGTAGAGCGTATCGTCGCCGAGATTGGCGCCGTCATTGACGCCGGTGACCACGATGTCGTGCTCGAAATCGAACAACCCTGAAATCGCCAGGTGCACACAGTCGGTCGGCGTGCCATTTACGTAGTAAGCATCCGTATCGTAACGCACGGCTCGTACAGGCACATCCAGTGTCAGCGAATTGCTCGCGCCGCTGCGGTTTCGATCAGGGGCGACAATTGTGACGGTGCCGAGTGGCTTGATGGCTTCTGCGAGAGCCGCCAGGCCCTCGGCACGGTAGCCGTCGTCATTGGAAAGAAGGATCTTCACTACTTAAGCAGTCTGCGCGCACTGGCGGGTGTGTCGCGGACTATACTGTATTCATGGGCAAAAAGCGCATACCCGACCGCGATGCGGAAGATGATTCGGAGGCCGTGGCGTTCCGCACGGCGATGCGCGACGTCAAGCCGTTGGCCGTCCAGCCACCACGCCACGCCCCAGCGCTTGCGCGCCGCACGCGCATGCGACCGCCGCCACGCGCCGCTGGCGAAGATCTCGACGAGACCATCCCATTGATCGCCACAACCGCGGACGCGGACGCTGCGGCAGCCCTGTCATTTCAGCGCGGCGGCGTCCAGGATCAGGTGATGCGCCGACTGCGGCGCGGCTTGATCCCGAGCGAGGATGAGCTTGATCTTCACGGGCTGAATCAGGCGGCGGCGCGCGACCGGCTCGCGGACTTCATCGCGCGCAGCCGCGATGCCGGGCGGCGTGCCGTGACCGTGGTGCACGGCAAGGGCTATCGCTCGGGCGCGCGCGGACCGATTCTCAAGACTGCCGTAAACCTCTGGCTACGACGGCATCTGGACGTCATGGCATTTACTTCCGCCAAGGCCATCGACGGAGGGACCGGAGCGGTCTACGTATTGCTGCGCGCCTGAACGCTCAATGATCGCCGGCATCCTTGAGCGCCAACTGAGGGTCCGCGAGCCTGTCGAGGTCGGGCCGGAAACGCGAAGGGATGAGCTTCCGCGCGGCCATATAGTCTTTTGAATGATTGACGGCTTCGACGGCCAACAATTCTCCGCCCTTGAGATAGCAGACACTGAAACTGCGGGTCGCCGGATCGCCGCGAGTCAATTGCTGGTCGTGTGCGTAGGACAGTCCGACGATCAGCAGCTTGTTGTCATATTGATCCGACCAAAACCAAGGGATCCGATCATAGGCGGCCGGCTTTTCTAGAATGTTGAGAGCCGCGGCCTTGCCTTGCTCGAAGGCGTTGTCCACTGACTCGAGACGCACGCGCGCCTGGTAGCGCGGCGAGAAAAAATTGGTGCAATCGCCGGCCGCGAAAATCACGGGATCGCTGGTCCGGCAGGTTTCATCCACGACGATACCGTTGTCGCATTTCAGGCCGGCGTCGGCCGCCAATGCGGTATCGGCGACCGCGCCGACGCCGACAACCAACAAATCCGCCGGGTGCATGCTGCCGTCGGCACAAACCACCCTTTCAACGCGATCGCTTCCTTCAAAACGCGCGACGCGGGTGTTGCACATTATTTTTACGCCCTGGGTGCGGTGTTCGTGCTCAAAATACTCGGAAACATTTGATGCCACGACGCGACTCATCACCCGGTCTGCCATTTCCAGCACCAAGACAGCACAACCCATTTTGCGTGCGGTTGCCGCAATTTCCAGGCCGATGTAGCCGCCGCCAACGATGACCACGCGCGCTCCCGGCTTCAGGCCCTCGTGAATGGCCGCGGCATCATCGACGTTGCGCAAATAATGTACTCCGGCGAGGTCGGAACCTGGACAGGTCATACGCCGCGGCACAGCTCCGCTGCAGAGCAATAGACGGTCATAATTGATTTCCTCGCCGTTCGACAGCGCCACGCGGCGCGCAGCGGTTTCGATGCGGACTGCGCGAACACCGAGTTTGAGCTCGACGGCATGCTCGTCGTAGAAACCGCGGTGCCGAAACAGCAGCCGTTCGGCCTCCATCTCGCCCGACAGGAACTTCTTCGAGAGCGGCGGCCTTTGATACGGCAACATGCCCTCGTCGCTGACCAAGACGAGGCGTCCGGTAAATCCTTCGCGGCGCAGAGTATCGACGGCTTGAGCACCGGCCTGTCCACCCCCAACGATGACGATCGTCGCAACCATGGCAGTCATGTTACCCGCATGCGGGCGGAAACGAAGCAGCGACTAGCGTCCGCGCCGATTCCCCCGGTATACTAAATCGGCATGAATTTGCCTTGGTATGTGAATATCAAATAACTACGCGAGCCGGCAATTGGACCTCAAACAGCTCGAATACTTTCGCCATGTTGCCGAACTCGGCAGTTTCACCAATGCCGCCGCTTTTCTCTCGGTTGGCCAGCCGACCTTGAGCCGTCAAATCGCGGATCTCGAAATGGAATTTGGGCAGGAATTATTTGATCGCAATGGACGCGGCGTGGTCCTTACTCAGGCAGGTTGCCAGCTGCTCGAGCACACTCGCGGCATTCTCATGCAGGTCGGGCGCGCCCGCCAAGAATTGGAAACCACGCGCGCCGGCGATGCCGGACACATCACTCTCGGCCTGCCCTCAAGCCTCGGCAACATCGTCACCGTTCCGTTGGTCAAGGCATTCGGCAGAAGCTTGCCGAAATCCAGGCTGGCATTCTCGGAAGGCTTGTCCGCCTATGTTCTGGAACGCTTGAGCGTCGGCCGCATCGATTGCGCCCTGGCCTACAATGCCACCGCCTCCGAGGACTTCGATGTAACGCCATTGCTCGACGATCAGTTGTTTTTAATAGCATCGGCGTCTCGAACCAAAAAGGTCCCGGCATCCATCTCCTTGAGCGAACTCGCCGAATATCCCTTGGTCATCCCCGGGCGCCCGCATGCCAACCGCATGACGGTGGAACACGCCCTGTCGAATATCGGCAAGAAAATTCAGATCGCGCACGAAGTCGAATGCATCCCCGCGATCGTCGATCTGGTGCGTCAAGGCCATGGCTTCGGGGTGCTGTCGCTGAATGCGATCAAGTCCTCGCCGTGGGCCGCGCAGGTTTTGATCAAGCCGATCCTGAATCCGACCTTGCTGTTCACTCTGTCACTCGTGACATCGACGCGGCGCCCGAAAAGCGCATTCATGCGCAAGGCGCTATCTCTGATCGGCAGCGTGGTACGCGAGGAAATCGGACCGAATGCGGGCAAGATGCCGCGGACCGCAAGGACCGGCAAGCCGCGAAGGCGCGATAACGTGACGGGCGCGACAACGTGAATCCGAAGAACTTCGACAATGTGAACTTGAATCTGTTGGTGATCTTCGCCGTGCTGATGCGTGAAAGATCCGTCACCCGCGCCTCCAAAATACTCATGATTTCGCAGCCGGCCGTGAGCCACGCACTCAAGCAGCTGCGTACCTTGTTTGCCGATCCGCTATTTACTCGCAGCAGTACCGGCGTCAATCCAACCGAGCACGCCCAGGTCGTTCACAAGGACCTGCTGGTATCGCTCGAGGCGATCGAAGCGATCTTGAACAAGCGCAGCGAGGATGCGCCCTCAGCCAGACAGCAACACTGAGGCCATCGCGGCGAGGCCCTCTTTGCGGCCGATGAATCCCAAGCGCTCCGTCGTGGTGGCTTTGATGTTGATCGCTGCGGCCGCGACTTGCAGGTCTTGCGCCAGATTCGCCGCCATCGCGCTTCGATGCGCCCCGATCCGCGGCGCCTCCGCGAGCACGGTGATATCGGCGTTGACCAGGCGCAATCCTGCCGACTTCATGCGCTCCGCCACGACGCGCAAAAACACCCTGCTGTCGGCGCCGCGGTAACGTGGGTCGCTGTCGGGAAAATGCTGGCCGATGTCGCCATCACCCATGGCGCCCAGCAGTGCGTCGCACAGTGCGTGAATCACGACATCGCCATCGGAGTGCGCAATGATGCCCTGTGCATGGGCGATGCGCACGCCGCCCAATACAACGTGATCGCCCGCGCCGAAGGCGTGTACGTCCACTCCCTGTCCGATTCTCATTTGGCTGCTTTCTCCCATCTTGAGTATTGCGGCTGCCACCTCTAAATCCTCGGCCCGCGTCACCTTGATATTGAACGGTGAGCCCGGTACCAGTGCCGCGCGAATGCCGAGGCGTTCCATCGCCTGCGCTTCGTCGGTTACCGCCACTCCGTCGCGGACCGCATCGCCAAGCGCGCGGCGCAGCTCCGCGTACGCAAATATCTGCGGGGTCAGCGCGCGCCACAGGCCGGCGCGATCGACCGTCTCGAGCCCGTTCGCGAGCTCACGCTTTACCGTATCCACAATCGGCGCCGCCAATACCACGCCGGAAATCTTCCCTGCTGCTTCCTGCGGATTTTTTTCGAGCGCATCGCAAAGAGCGCTGACATCGTTGCCGCGGAGGCATGGCCGCGCCGCGTCGTGCACCAGGATCCAATCGTCCGCTTGGACTTTCGGGGCCAGATACTCTAGGCCGTTCATTACCGAATCCTGACGGTGCGCCCCGCCGATCGCGGTCAGCAACTTGGGTGAATCAAGGCTTCGTGCGACTTCGCTCCAGCGCTCATCGCCGGCGGCCAGCACGACGACGATGCCATGTATGCGAGGCTCGGTCAGGAGCGCGCGTAGCGACCACTCGAGCACGCTCTTCCCGAGCAGCGGGGTGTATTGCTTTGGGACGCTCAGGCTGGCGGCGGAGGCGAATCGTTCACCGCGCCCTGCCGCAGGGACGATGGCCCAGACGCGGCGCGCCGCGCGCCCACTCATTGCGCGCGGGCGGTAACGGGCGCGGCCGGTGCTGCCGGCGCCGGCGTATTGGCTCTCACGACTTGGTAGAAAGTTTCGCTCGCAGAGACCATTCCCAGCTCGCTGCGGGCCCGCTCTTCGAGAGCCGTGAGCCCGGTCTTGAGGTTCGCCACTTCGGCACTCAGTTGCCGATTGCGCTCGGTCTGCTCCAAGTTGGCCGCCCGTTGCGTCTCAACAGACGCTTTCAGGCCTGCCACTTCACGCAACCCTTTGTCTCCGAACCAGAGTCGGCCCTGGAGCAGGATCAGTATAATGGCGAGTAGCGCCGCGAAAATCCTCATGGGGACAGTAGCTTAGCATGAACTCTTAAGACATTGGAACCGATAAAGCGCGCATCCCGGCATAGGATGCTTTCGCTCCCAGCTCGGCTTCTATTCGCAAGAGTTGATTGTATTTGGCGATTCGATCCGAGCGCGACATCGAACCGGTTTTGATCTGCGTCGCAGTCGTTGCAGTTGCGATATCCGCAATGGTGGCGTCCTCGGTTTCTCCCGAGCGGTGAGATACGACCGCCGCGTACTTCGCCTTGAACGCCATGTCGATCGCGGCCAAGGTTTCCGTCAGCGTACCGATTTGATTCGGCTTGATGAGGATGGCATTGGCGATCTTCTTGGCTATCCCTTCGGCAAAGATCTTGGTGTTCGTCACAAACAGGTCATCGCCCACCAACTGCACTTTGGTTCCCAGTTTGCGCGTGAGGATTGCCCAGCCGTCCCAATCTCCTTCGCTCATGCCATCCTCGATGGTGACGATGGGATACTTTGCGGCCAAGCCCGCCAGATAATCGGCAAACTCGGATGAATTGAACTTGCGGCCCTCGCTCTCGAGGTCGTACACGCCGTCCTTGAAGAACTCCGTGCTGGCAACATCCAGCCCCAGATAAATGTCCTTGCCCGCGCGGTAGCCGGCTTTGTCGATGGCCTCCAAAATCGTCGTGATCGCCGCTTCATTGGAAGGCAGGTCCGGCGCGAAGCCGCCCTCATCCCCGACCGCGGTGTTCAAACCCTTGGCGTGGAGAACCTTCTTCAGCGTGTGAAAAATTTCGGCGCCGTAACGCACCGCCTCGGAGAAAGACGGCGCGCCCAAGGGAAGAATCATGAATTCCTGGATGTCGACGCTGTTGTCTGCATGTGCGCCGCCGTTGATGATGTTCATCATGGGCACGGGCAGCGTGAGATCGCCGCTGCGGGCCAGATGCCGGTACAAAGGCAAGCCTTGGTCGGTCGCGGCCGCGTGAGCCGCCGCCAAGGACACCGCCAAAATCGCGTTCGCGCCGAGATTCGATTTGCCGTCGGTGCCGTCCAACTTGATCATCTTGGCATCGAGCGCCGCCTGCTCTTGGGGATTGTCGCCCATGAGTGCCGCGCGGATCGGGCCGTTGACCGCGCCCACCGCCTTGAGCACGCCCTTGCCGCCGAAGCGCTTCATATCGCCATCCCGCAACTCGACCGCCTCACGCGAGCCGGTCGACGCACCCGACGGGACCGCGGCCCGGCCGATGGTGCCCGAGTCCAGCACCACATCCGCTTCGACGGTAGGATTCCCGCGGGAATCGATGATTTGGCGGCCGCGAATATCAACAATCCGACTCATAACAATGATTCCTCGAAGGGTTGTCTCTTCACCGCACTGTCCAATTCCTTGAGCGTGCCAAGGAGCGGTCTCATGCGATCCAGAGGCCAGGCGTTCGGGCCGTCCGACAGCGCCTCGGCAGGATTGGGATGCGTTTCCATGAATATTCCCGCGATGCCCGCGGCGACGGCGGCGCGCGCCAACACGGGCACAAATTCCCGCTGCCCGCCGGAGGAGTCGCCCTGGCCACCCGGGAGCTGAACCGAGTGGGTTGCGTCGAAGACGACGGGACACCCCGTGCTGCGCATGACGGCAAGGGCGCGCATGTCGGAGACCAGATTGTTGTAGCCGAAAGAGAATCCGCGCTCGCATACCATGATCTGCAGATTGCCGGTGGAGCGCGCCTTGTCCACCACGTTTTGCATTTCCCAGGGCGATAGAAACTGCCCCTTTTTGATGTTCACCGGCTTGCCTTGTGAGCAGGCGGCCACGATGAAATTCGTCTGTCGGCAGAGGAAAGCCGGCGTCTGCAGAACATCGACCACCGCGGCAACTTCATCGAGCGGCGTATCTTCGTGCACGTCCGTCAACACCGGCACGCCAATCTGATCGCGCACCTTTGCGAGGGCTTTTAGCCCGCCCTCGAGTCCCGGGCCGCGGAAGCTCGAGCGCGAGGAGCGATTCGCTTTGTCAAATGACGCTTTGAAGATGAACGGAATATTGAGCTCGGTGGTCATCTCCTTGAGGCGGCCGGCAACTTCGATCACCAAGGCCTCGCTCTCGATGACGCAGGGACCGGCAATCAAGAAGAACGGGCGGTCTTGCCCGACCTCGAAGGACGTCAGTTTCATGCGCTCATGCGGTCGCGCGGCCCGGCTGCAACGAGGCCCGATATTCGCGCGCCGCTCTTACAAAGCCCGTGAACAAGGGGTGTCCATCGCGGGGCGTGGATGTGAATTCCGGATGAAATTGACTGGCCACAAACCAAGGATGGCCGGGAAGCTCGATGAATTCCACCAACCCATCGGCCGAGAAACCGGAGAAACGCACCCCTGCCGCCGCCAACTCGTCCAGATAATGATTGTTGAACTCGTAGCGATGGCGATGACGCTCGAAAATCGATTCCTTACCGTATAAAGATCGCGCCAGGGAGCCCGGCATGAGCTTGGCCTCCTGGGCACCGAGCCGCATGCTGCCGCCCAAGTCCGACTTCTCGTCGCGCACCTGTTGGCCGCGCTCCAAATCCTGCCATTCGGTGATCAATGCGATCACCGGATGATTGGTGGCGCGGTCGAACTCGGTGCTGTTGGCGCCTTTGAGCGCCAGGACGTTGCGCGCGTACTCGATGATGGCGAGCTGCATGCCTAGGCAAATACCGAGATAGGGAATGCCGTTTTCGCGCGCGTAACGAATCGCCTGGATTTTCCCCTCGATGCCGCGGTCGCCGAAGCCGCCCGGCACCAGGATTGCATCCATTTTTTGCAGCGCCGAGGCGCCCGATCGCTCGATATCCTGCGATTCAAAGTAATGAATATTCACACGGGTACGCGTTTTAATGCCGCCATGCATCAGCGATTCGTTCAAGGAGATATACGAGTCGCGGATCTGCACGTATTTGCCCACCATGCCGATGTCGACCACGGCTTCGGGATTTTGTTTCGCGGAAACCACGGCCCGCCACTCGGCAAGATCGGTCGGCGGCGCATTCAAACGCAGCTTGTCGATCACGATGTCATCGAGATCCTGCTCGTGCAGCAGCAGCGGGATCTTGTAAATATCGTCGGAATCCACGGCCGATATTACGGCCCGTTCCTCGACATTCGTGAACAAGGCGATCTTGCGGCGTTGTTCATCGGGAAGACTTTGCGAACAACGGCACAATAAAATATCCGGCTGAATGCCGATGCCGCGCAGCTCCTTGACCGAATGCTGCGTGGGCTTGGTTTTGATTTCTCCGGCGCCGCCTAAGATCGGCACCAGGGTCAGATGCATATACAGCACCTTGTCGCGGCCGAGTTCAACGCCCATTTGGCGAATGGCCTCGAGAAACGGCAGCGATTCGATATCGCCGACTGTGCCGCCGATTTCCACCATGCAAACATCCGAATCGCCGGCCCCCATGCGAATGCGGTGCTTGATTTCATCCGTGATGTGCGGAATGACCTGCACCGTCGCGCCGAGGTAATCGCCGCGCCGCTCCTTCGCAATGACGCGCTCGTAGATTCTGCCGGTCGTGAAATTGCTGTTGCGCCCGGTCGTGGTGCGCACGAAGCGCTCATAATGGCCAAGGTCCAGATCGGTCTCCGTGCCATCCGCCGTGACGAACACCTCGCCATGTTGAAACGGGCTCATGGTGCCGGGATCGACGTTGATGTAGGGATCCAGCTTGACCATGCTGATCTTGAGGCCGCGGGCCTCGAGAATGGCGCCCAGCGAAGCCGAGGCGATGCCTTTGCCCAGCGAGGAAACCACGCCGCCGGTGACAAAAACGAATCGATTCATAGTGAGCCACCGCCGATTAAACGTTTGCGCCCGCAACTTATGCGGATGAGTCAAACGAAGCCAAAAGGAAGAATGGGAATTCGACGGGAGTTCAGGTTAGCAGATCGTCGCGTTTTCGACAATCCAATTACGTGACCAGAGGGGCATTGTTCCACGCGATCCCGAGACCCGGCGCGTCTGCGGCCGCGCACCAGCGCGCATCCAGCCACAAATCGGCGATGGCGATTAATTCATCGCCCGCAAACACCAGCGGCAACGCGTCGCGCATCCAGGGAAGCACGCCGAGCGCCTGACACAAATGCTGCACTGTTTGCGTTCTGGCTGAGGACGCGGGCTTAAGAGTTTCCCCTCCATCGCGCCGCCTGACGATGACGCCGGCAGGCAACCTTTCCGCAGCGATGCCGCCCAGCTGCGCAGTCCACGTCAAATTTCCCAACGCCGGGCCGAGATCGAGCGAGGAGCCTGCAACGGGACGCCAAGTCCGCGCATCCGGCACCCGCGGTGGATCGGCGCGGGTAACAAATAATCTCTGGCGATAACGCCGCAAGGCGTGTCCGCCCCAGACGATTGCCGGCTGATGGTCAGCCTCCGCGTCGAACACCTGGCGCAGCGCCTCGATCAGCCGCGCGGCGGACGGCGCTTCCAGGCCTTCTTGGCACACCCACAGCCGGACTGCGTTCACGCGCTGCAACGGCGACAGTGCTCTTAAGCCCGGAATAGACAGTGCGTCGCCGTCGCGAAGCCGCGCCACGTCGGTCCCCGCTGCCATTTCCAGCAGCTGCTGTGCCTCCGCCATGTGGCGGGCGGCGCGCGTCAGCGAGATTGCCGCACCGGGCCAGCGCTTCTCGATCAGCGGCCAGACCGCCGTGCGCAGATAAACGCGGTCAAACCGCAGGTCTTGATTCATCGGATCGATTGATGAATCGATTGATGGATCGCTTGACGCCGACCGCTCGCACTCGCCGAACCGCTTAAGATCGCCGTGCGGCACGTCGAGCAATGGCCGCACGTGCCAGCCCGGACCAAACAGGCGGCACGCCGGCATCGCCGACATGCCCTTGACGCCCGCGCCGCGCAGCGCCTGCAGCAGCAACGTTTCCGCTTGGTCCTGGCGATGATGCGCGGTGAGCAAACATTCCCGCGGCTGCATTTCAAGGCTAAGAGCCGCGTAGCGCGTCTCGCGCGCCGCCGCTTCGAGCGACGCGCCGGGTGCGTGCGGCACTGCAATGGCAACGATGCGCAGCGGAATGCGAAGCTGTGCGCACAATCTTTCGCAGGCTGCCCGAAAATCGGCAGCAGCGAGCTGCAAGCCGTGATCAATATGCACCGCACGCAGCGGCAGGGCGCGAAAATTACCGAGTGCAACGGTGGCGCGCAGCAGCGCGGCGGAGTCCGGGCCGCCGCTTAGAGCCACAACCAGGCCGCTGGCTTCAGCCGGAACGAGAGCGTCGAGCGCCGCGTGCAAGGCCGCGGGAATACTCACGGAGGCCCCAGGCTCCTAACCTTCGCGGAACGCGCCGAAGTCGCGCAGGCGCGCCTGGCGCGTATCGAGCAGCTGCGTAATCGGTTGATTACGTAGTTCCGCCAAGTTTTTGATGATGCTCTGTTTCATCGTTTCGGCCATCAGCTGCGGATCGCGATGCGCTCCGCCGTGAGGTTCCTTGAGGACTTCATCGACCAGCTTGAGCTTGTAAAGCCGTTCCGCCGTGCCGCCCATCGCCTCGGCAGCGATCTCTTTCTTTTCTGTGCTCTTCCACAGAATCGACGCGCAGGCTTCCGGTGTAATGACCGAATACACGCTGAATTGCAGCATGATCAAGTGGTCGCAGACACCGATGGCCAGCGCGCCGCCGGATCCGCCCTCGCCGATGACGATGCTCAAGACCGGCGCAGCCAGGTGCGACATTTCAAAGAGGTTGCGCGCGATGGCTTCACTTTGTCCGCGCTCCTCGGAGCCGATGCCAGGATAGGCTCCAGGCGTATCGATCAGCGTGATGACCGGGATGCGGAATCGCTCCGCCAGCTTCATCAGGCGCAGCGCCTTGCGATAGCCTTCCGGCTTCGGCATGCCGTAATTGCGCCTGACGCGCTCCTTGGTGTCGCGGCCCTTCTGATGGCCGATCAGCATTACCGGTATGCCTTCGATCCGAGCCAGACCGCCGACGATCGCCAGGTCATCGCTGTACATGCGATCGCCATGCAGTTCATGCCAATCGCTGAAAATCATGGAGACATAGTCGAGCGTGTAGGGACGCTGCGGATGCCGCGCAAGCTCGGTGATCTGCCAGGGCGTCAAGTTGGCGAAAATGCTGGTGGTGAGCGCCCTGCTCTTCGACTGCAGGCGTTTGATTTCTTCCGTGATGTTGACGCTGGCATCGCTGCCGATGAATTTGAGCTCCTCGATCTTGGCCTCGAGCTCCGCGATCGGTTGTTCAAATTCCAGAAAATTCATCGCCATTGACTGCTTTCCTCGCCGCGGACGTCATTTCGCGGACCATACACTAAATACCACCCCTCGCGCCCCACAAGCGCTGAGAGCCGGTCCAAAAGTTCACGCGTGGGGCGCACGCACCAGGCGTCGGGGAGATTGACCTTGCCACAGTAGCCGGGGCGATTGATCGCCACGCTGATGCCGCAGGGCCCCCTGAGGTAAGGTTTCAGCAACTGCTCGAATCGATTCATGCCCTGAGGCTCGTCGAATTCCGAGGGCCAGCGCAGCCAGAGGCGACGTGCGAAGCGCTCGCGCGCCCGGTCGATGTCCATCAGCGACTTGCCCTGTAGACGCCAGGCTTCGATAAAGTCATCGAAACGCAGCGTCCCGTCGATGATCAAGATCGCGTCTTTGACAATGATGTCGCGATGCTGCTGAAAGACTTCCTCGTACAAACTGACCTCGAGCCGCGCGCTGCGATCATCCAGAATCAAGGTCACCCGATTCGGCCGGCGCCGGATTTCCAGAACCAGCCCGGCAACGGTCGCTGGTTTGCCGGCCGACCAGCTACGCGCGCCATCGGCGGCGGCCGCAGGCCTCGGGCCGCCGACATCGACGAGCCGCGAGCTCACCAAGAATTTCAAATCCGGTTCGTACGGCGTAATGGGATGACCGCTCAAGAACAATCCCAAGGTTTCGCGTTCGCCGGCCAGGCGCTCCGCCTCGGACCAATCCGCCACCACCGTATTCTCGGCCGCGCTCAAGCCGAACAAATCAACCTGACCGACGCTCAAAGCGCGCGAATTCTGTTCGCCCAGGTGCATGGCGCGATCGAGCTCTGCAGTCAAGGATGCGCGATTGGGTCCGATGAGATCCAAGCTGCCGGAACGAATCAACGCCTCAAAGACGCGCCGGTTCACACGTTGCAAATCGATGCGCCGGCACAGGTCTGAGAGACTTTCGAACGGCCCGTTTCTGCCGCGCTCCTCGATGATGGCTTCAACGGCGGAGGCGCCCACGCCTTTGATGGCGCCCATGCCGTAACGAATGCTATCGGCGCCTGCGACGCGGAATGCATAGACCGAAGCATTGACATCGGGCGGCAGCACTTTGAGGCGCATGCCGGTGCACTCGTCAATCAACATCACCACTTTCTCGGTCTTGTCCATATCGGATGACAGGACCGCCGCCATATACGCCGCCGGATAATGCGCCTTGAGCCACGCGGTCTGATACGACAGCAACGCATATGCGGCCGAGTGGGATTTGTTGAATCCGTAGCCCGCGAATTTTTCCATGAGATCGAAAATATGCGTTGCCTGCGCTTCGCGCACGCCGCGCGCCACCGCGCCGCTCACGAAGACCGAGCGTTGCTTCGCCATCTCTTCGGCTTTCTTTTTGCCCATCGCACGGCGCAGCAGATCGGCGCCGCCCAAGGTGTAGCCGGCGAGAATCTGCGCAATCTGCATCACCTGTTCCTGATACAGGATCACGCCATAGGTCGCCGCCAAGACCGGCTTCAAGTCGGGGTGCAAATAATCGACGATCGCACCCGTGGTATCGTGCTTACGCGCGATGAAATCCTCGACCATGCCGGATTGCAGCGGCCCTGGGCGAAACAGCGCCACCAACGCGACGATGTCGCCGAATCGATCCGGCTGCAGCCTGCGAATCAGGTCTTTCATGCCGCGTGATTCGAGCTGGAAAACCGCGGTCGTCTTGGTGCTCTTGAGCAGCGTATAAGTCGCCGCGTCGTCCATCGGCAAGGCGCTCATCACCAAAGGTGCTTCGCCAGCCGCCGCGCGCTGCGCATTGATGTCGCGCACCACCCAGTCGATGATGGTGAGCGTTCGCAGCCCCAAAAAGTCAAATTTGACCAAGCCCGCGGCCTCGACGTCGTCCTTGTCGAACTGCGTGACCGGCGTGCTGCCCTCTTCGCAATAAAGCGGAGTGAAGTCGGTCAACACCGATGGCGCGATGACCACGCCGCCGGCATGCGTGCCGGCGTTGCGCGCCAGTCCCTCGAGGGCACGCGCAAGCTCAATGAGATCGCGCACCTCGGCTTCGCTGTCGTACAAGCGCTTCAGCTCTTCTTCTTGCGCGAGCGCCTTGTCGAGCGTCATGCCGATTTCCAGCGGAATCAGTTTGGCAATCTTGTCCACGTAGCCGTACGGATGGCCGAGAACGCGGCCGACGTCGCGCACCACCGCTTTGGCTGCCAACGTGCCGTAAGTGATGATTTGTGAGACGCGGTCGCGGCCGTACTTGTTCGCCACATATTCAATGACCCGATCGCGTCCCTCCATGCAGAAGTCCACGTCGAAATCCGGCATCGAGACACGCTCCGGATTCAAAAATCGTTCGAACAATAGGTCATGCTCGATGGGATCGAGATCCGTAATGCCCAGCGCATAGGCGACCAGCGATCCGGCGCCCGAGCCACGCCCGGGACCCACGGGAACGCCGTTCTCGCGCGCCCAACGGATGAAATCGGCGACGATCAAGAAGTACCCGGCAAAGCCCATCGCACAAATGACGCCCAGCTCCAGATCCAGGCGCCCTTCGTAGGCCGGGACCGACGTGGAGGCCGGCAACGCGGGCGAGGCTGCGAGGCGGCCTTTGAGGCCGCCTTTGGATTCCTCGCGCAGGAAGTCCTCCGTACTCGAGCCGTCCGGCACCGGATAGGCCGGCAGCATGGAGGCGCCTAGGCGAATCTCGAGCGAGCAGCGCTTGGCGATTTCGAAGGTATTCGCCAGAAGCTCCGGCGCGTCCTGGAAAAGCTCCAGCATCTCGGCCGGCGTTTTAAGGTATTGCTCTTCGGAGTAGCGCCGCGGCCGGCTTGCATCCCCAAGCTGCGCACCGTCATGAATGCACACGCGCGCTTCATGCGCCTCGAATTCCGCGCGCGTCAAAAAGCGCACCTCATTGGTTGCGACGGCGCCGACGCCGCGCGATTGCGCCAGTTCCAGCGCTGCTTCCGAGCAAACTTGTTCGCCGGCCCGGCCGGTGCGTTGCACCTCGAGATAAAACCGATCGCCGCAATAGGCCTGCCAGCGCGTAAGACACCGTTCGGCCTCATCGTCGCGGCCGCGCGCAATCGCCTGACCGATGTCGCCCTCAAATCCTCCGGAGAGCAAGATCAAGCCCTCGAGCGCCTCGCGGCTCAGCCAGCTGCGTTCCAGCATCGGCACCCCGCGACGCTGGCCCTCGAGATACGAACGAGTCACCAGCTGAGTCAAATGACGATAGCCGACCAGATTCTGGCAAAGGAAAACGATGCGTGAGGGCGGTGCGCGCTCCCCCGGCTCGCGAATCCATGCATCGACCCCAATCAACGGTTTCACGCCGGCGGCTTGCGCTTCCTTGTAGAACTTCACCATCGCGAACAGGTTGCTTTGATCGGTGAGCGCCACGGCGGGCATGCCCGCTGCCGCCACCGCAGCCATCAAGTCCGGAACGCGCACGATCCCGTCGACCAGCGAGTACTCGGTGTGCAATCGCAGATGAACGAATCTCGTCAAGGTTCGCACCGCAGGGCAAGGCGGACCGGCTCAAAGGAGCGTCGGTGCAGAGGACAGGGCCCATGTAAATTCAATAGGCGCTGATGATCGGGGGTCGCATAACCCTTATGACTTGCGAAACAATATACGGGATATAGTGTATCCATTTGATTCATAAAACTATCTCTCGCCACTTTCGCCAGAATTGAGGCGGCGCTGATGGCGGGCTCTGTGACATCGCCATCAATGATGGCACGCGCCGTCAGCACCTTACCCAATCCGTGCAAATTGGGAAGCCGGTTGCCATCCACCAGCACGTGGTCGGGCGTCAGCGTCATGGCCAGCAGCGCGCGGCGCATGGCAAGAAATGTCGCTTGCAGAATGTTCAGGGCATCGATTTCGGCATGGTCCGCCCAGCCGATGCCAAAACAGACCGCTTCGCGCCGAATCTCGATGCTGAGACGCGATCGCTCTTCGGGGCTCAAGGATTTCGAATCGGCGACGCCTTCAATGGGTCTGCGCGGCCGCAATATGACGGCCGCCGCCACCACCGGTCCCGCGAGAGGCCCGCGGCCCGCCTCATCGATGCCGGCAATCCGCCTCACGGGGGCGATGCTACCGCAGTCTGGCGCGTGTGCAGAAGTTCTAGAATCGCTTGCGCCGCGCGGGTGCCCGCACCACGGCGCAGATTGGAATGGATCTGCGCGAATTCCCGTTCCAAGGCGCCGCGCCGTTCGGTATCGTCAAGCCACATCAAGAGCTCCGCTCCGATCGACTCTGGGACAATCTGGTCCTGAAAATATTCGCCGACGACGCGCCGATCCGCAAGTAGATTTGGTTGCGCAAAAAACTTGGATTTGACCAAATTGAAGCGTGTCAGCATCCAGGCCGTCAGCGCACCCAACCGGTACACGACCACCATGGGGCGTTTGCACAAGGCCGCCTCCAGGCTTGCCGTGCCCGATGCCACCAGGACCACATCGGCGGCGCTCAAGGCCGTCGTGGCCTGGCCCTCAATCAATTGAACCTCGAGGCTGGGGGCATCACGCTTCAACACCTGGGAAAATATCTGCCGCGTTGCGGCGCTCGCCATCGGCGCAATGAATTTAAGATCCGGTCGCTGCGCCGCCAACCAACGCGCGGTGGCGGCGAAGTCCGCCGCCAGACGGGCGACTTCGCCGCGCCGGCTTCCAGGCAGCAGTGCAACCACGCTCGCTTGGGCTTCCAATCCCAGCGCGCGCCGCGCCGCCTCACGGTCGACGTTTTCCGGAATGGCATCCGCCAACGGATGGCCGACGAACTCGGCGCGTATGCCATGCTCATCGTAAAAGCGCTTCTCGAAGGGCAGCAGGCACAGCACCAAATCCACCGCGTCTCGAATGTTGCGCACTCTGCCCTGCCGCCAGGCCCAAACTTGAGGGCTCACGTATTGCACGGTCGGGATGCCGGCGGTGTGCAGACGGCGCGCCACTCGCAAATTGGTGTCCGGCGCATCAATGCCGACAAACACGTCCGGACGCTCCGCCAGGAACATTCGCTTGATGCGCGCGAGCAGCTTCAAGAGCCTTGGCAAGTCGCGCAGCACATCGAACAGGCCCATGACCGCGAGGGACTCCGCCGGCTCCCAACTCTCGCAGCCGGCAGCCTGCATCTTCGGTCCCGCTACGCCGAAGAATTTCGCATCGGGCGCAAGCCGGCGCAACGCAATGATGAGGTCGGCACCCAACGTATCGCCCGAGGCTTCGCCCGCCAGCAGACCCACTCGCAGCGGCTCTTGAATACTCAGACAGGCTCTCCTAACGAACGATACTGCGCGAGCTGTGCTTGATGAATTCGACGAAGGGCGCGATTTCCGGTTGCGTCGCCGCCGCTTTCTCGAGCTCCTCGATGGCTGCTTTCAATTTGAGGCCGGAACGGTACAGCAAACGATAGGCGCGGCGAATATTCAAAATTTGCGCAGGAGTAAATCCGCGGCGTTGCAATCCCACCGCATTGATACTGTGCGGCTCGGCCGGACGGCCCACAGCCATGACATAGGGAGGGACATCGCGGGTCACTGCAGCATGATGCGCAATGAAACAATACGCTCCGACCTTGGTGAACTGGTGAACCGCGCACATGCCGCCCAACGTAGCCCAATCGCCAATCTCGACATGACCGCCAAGCGTCGCGCAATTCGCCATCACGATCTGATTACCCAGCTGACAATCGTGCGCAACATGCGAATAGGCCATGAGCAGATTGTCGTTGCCGATGCGCGTCACGCCTTTATCGTGCGTCGTGCCGCGATTCACCGTGACGGATTCACGAATCACATTGCGGTCGCCGATCTCGAGGCGAGTCGGCTCGCCGTTGTACTTTTTGTCCTGCGGCGCATCCCCGAGCGAGGCAAACTGGAATATCTTGTTGTTGGAGCCGATGCGGGTCGGACCGTTGATCACTGTGTGCGGGCCAATCCAAGTTCCGGAGCCAATTACGACATCGGCGCCGATTACCGAAAATGGCCCGATTTCAACGTCGGCCGCGATCTGTGCTTGCGGCGACACCACCGCCCGCGAATCGATCATCCTGCCGCTCCCTTTTGCGGCTGCGCCTTCGTCTCGGGCGCCACCATGATCTCGGCGGACGCCACTTCTTTGCCGTCGACCTGTGCCAGGCAGTCGAACTTCCAAATCCCCTTGAAGGAGCGCTTCAGTTCAACACGCAGCATCAGCTGATCGCCAGGCTCGACGGGCTTGCGGAACCGCGCATTGTCGATGGCGACGAAATAAAAACGCGTGTTGACATCGGGCACTACCTTGGCGGTCTTGAAGGCCAAAATGCCGGCTGCCTGAGCCAGGGCTTCGATGATCAGAACTCCTGGCATCACCGGTCGGTGCGGGAAGTGCCCCTGGAAAAACGGTTCATTGACCGTCACATTCTTGAGCGCCAGGCAGTGCTGTCCTGCGACGCATTCCAAGACTCGATCCACCAACAAGAAAGGATACCGATGCGGCAATTGCCGCATGATCGCTGCGATATCCAATCTATCGGACTCCGACATTATTTCTCCTGTTTAACCTGTCGCCGCAAATGCGCGACCATCCGCCGCCATAGCCGGGTCTCTACCGTGGGCATGCCGCTCGAGTAGCTGCCGGGCTTCTTAATCGACGCGCTGACCAGACTGCACCCGGTGACCACCACATCATCGGCGATGGTCAAATGCCCGGCAAAACCCACCATTCCGCCAATCATGCAGCGTTGGCCGATCACCGTGCTGCCGGAAATGCCGCAACAGGCCGCAATCGCCGTATGGGCGCCGATGACCACGTTGTGGGCTACCTGGATCTGATTGTCCAATTTGACGCCGTCCTCGACTACCGTATCATCGATGGCGCCCCGATCAATAGTGGTGTTGGCCCCGATCTCCACATCATTGCCGATTCGCACGCTGCCCACCTGCGGCACCTTGAACCAACTTCCGGAGTTCTGGGCAAAGCCGAACCCGTCCGCGCCGACCACTGCTCCGGCATGCAGGATGCATCGCTTTCCCAAGCTCACGCCCGGATACAAATTTACGCGCGACACCAGAACCGAGTCATCACCGACCACGGCGCCGCGCTGAACGATGCAGCCCGGCCCGATGATGACGCGATCGCCGATCTCTGCGTCGTCTTCAACGACGGCCAACGGGCCAATATTTGCGGAGGCTGCAATGCGCGCGCTGCCGCTGACGACGGCGCTCGGGTGCTTCCCTGGCGCAGCCATCGCCAGCGGGTGCAGAAGTAAGGCAATGCGGGCGTACGCGAGGTAGGGATCGGGATGGATCAATGCGGCGACAGGACAATCGACTTCGTCCCCCGCAGTGACCAGGACGGCGGTCGCCCGTGTGGTCTGCAATTGTCGACGGTAGCGCGAGTTCGCCAGGAAGCTCAAACTTCCCGGTTCAGCGCGGGCCAAGGTGGCGACGCTACGCACTCTAAGATGGGGCTCACCACGCAACGTGAGCCCGAACCGCACCGCCAACTCGCCGAGACTAAATTCTTCCTGCACGGTCGCGGCCACGTGGAATGCTCAGACAGGCTCCCTAGCACTCCTTAAGTGCGGTCGGTTGGGCTTATTATTTGGCGCCCGGAGGTTTCGCCGGTGCAGCCGCCGCAGGTTTCGGCGCATTCGCCGGCTTGGACTTCAGCACTTCCAATACTTGCGCCGTAACGTCCAGCTGCGGTTTGCTGTAGAAGACGCCTTCGCCCAGCACCAGATCGAATCCTTGCGCAGTGGAGTAGGTACGGATTTCCTCCAGCAAGTAGCGTTGCACCTTGCCGAGTTCCTCGTTCTTGCGGGTCGACAGGTCATCCTGGAATTCGCCGCCCTTTCGCGAAAATTCGCGCTGTTGGTCGCGCAGCGCCTTTTCGGCCTTGGCGCGGTCGGCTTCGGCCATGATCGCGCCTTCCTTCTGCAATTTCTCGTCGCGCGACTTAAGGTCATTCTGCATGGCCACCAACTCGCGCTGGCGCGGACCGAATTCATTCTGCAATGCCTGCATGGCGCTCTTGACTTGGGGAGCCTCCGCCATGAGTTTTTGAAAGTCCACGTATCCGATCTTGATTTCAGCGCTTGCCTGCTGCGACACCATGAAGCCGCACAGACCCAGGGCCAAGAGCGGAATGCTGCGAAGATACGACATGTTGATCTTAAGACCTCAAATTGCGGTCAAAACGCTTGACCGATGGAAAATTGAAAACGCTCCGTCTCGTCCCCGAACCGCACCGTATCGCCCGGGAAGGGATTCAAAGGAATTCCATACGAGAATCGGAACAGACCCAATGGCGCGAGCCACTGCACTGCAACGCCGGTTGATCGTTTTAGATTAGCATAATTGAAGTGATAGTCGACCGGCGTTATGTCATCGACCCCCAGGAATTTGACCTTGGTGCCGGTTTGGAAGACGTTGCCCATGTCGTAGAACCAGCTGATGCGGGCCGAGCTTTTCCACTTGTCGGGCACGGGGAAAATCAGCTCATAGCGGTTGACCACGCGGAAATTGCCGCCGAAGGGGTTGCCGATGCCGATGTTATCCCTCGGTCCCAAGGTGCTCTCGCGGTACCCTCTTACGCTGTCCGGGCCGCCCGCAAAGTAGTTCAAATAGGGTGGCAAGGATGTTGTATTGCCGAGAGCCGCGGCATAGTCAATCGATGCCTGCACCGAGAACACAAACTGGCGCCACAAGGGTATGTATTTGATGAAGTCGAAATTCGTCTGGTAGTAGCGAACGTCGCTCAAGGGTAACGCGACGCGTGCCGACAGCGTGACTTTCATGCCGCGGTCGGGGAACAACGCACGGTTGCGGCCCTCGTAGGACCAGCCGCCGGTCAGCTCGTAAGTATAGAAATCTGAGCCGTACACCGTGTACGGGCTGTCCAACGAGTTGAGCACACCGTCGCCGTTGGTATCGGTGAGTTCGCGCTGGAACGTATGACCGTTCTGCTTGACCCAGTCGACCGACTGCTGGGCGCTATACCCTTGCGAAACCACCAAGCTGTTCTTGTTTATGGATGTGCCCAGGCTCAAGAACTGGTATTCGCTGATCGGGTAGGACCACTGAACCGCGCCGGTGATCTGCTTGGTCGCAAATGCCGAAGATGCGGCGACGAACTGCGTGACGTCGCGAAGCGTCAAGGACGTCGTGCGCGAGATGCCGTCGATGGTGGTGTAAGGATCCGTGTGCGCGAAGGTGTAGCTCTTGCTGTACTTGCCGGCATTGATTTCCAAGGCGATGCGATCACCGGTGCCCATGAAGTTGCTGTGCACGAAGTTGCCGTTCAAGCTGAATTTCTGGGATTCCGAATAGCCGATGCCGCCGCCGAATTGACCCGGCAATCCTTCCTTGATGTTGAAATCGACATCCACCAGGTCGGCGCTGCCTGCCACCGGCTTGTTTTCGAACTCTATCTTCTCGACGTAAGGCAGACGCTGCAAGCGCTCCTTGGAGCGTTCCACGGCTGAATTCGACAGCCATCCGCCCTCCAGCTGGCGCATTTCGCGGCGCAGCGTCTCGTCATTGATTGCCGTCGTGTTGTTGAAATTGATGTGGCGCACATAGACCCGATTGCCGGGCTCGATGAAAAACGTCAGCGCCACGGTTTTATGCTCGTTGTCGGCCGTCGGGACCGGATCGATCTTGGCGAAGGCATAGCCGTCCGCGCCCAGCCTATAGCTCATGAGCTGCTGCGTGGAGGTGACGAGCTTGCGTGAATAAGTGTCGCCGGGCTTGACGAGCAGCAAGCGGCGCAGCTGCTCCTCGGGCACAACCATGGTGCCGGCTAGCTTGACGTCGCTCACCTTGAACACCTCGCCCTCGGTGACGTTCACGGTGATGTACATGTCGTCTTTTTCGGGCGCGATCGCCACCTGCGTCGATTCGATCTGAAAATTCGCGTAGCCCCTGTCCATGTAGTAGGAGCGCAGTTTCTCCAGATCGCCGGTCAGGGACTCGCGCGAATACCGATCGTCCTGCTTGTACCAGGACAGCCAATTCGGCGTCTTCAGCTCGAAGCTGCCGAGGATGTCTTTTTCCTTGAACTTGGTGTTACCGACAAGGTTGATTTGCTCGATCTTGGCGCGCTTGCCTTCTTTGATGTCGACGATGATGTCGACTTTGTTGCCGGGCAGATCCGTGATCTTGGTGTCGACGCGCACCGCATATTTACCGCGGCTGAAATACTGATCAGTGAGGTACTGCTTCACTTCATCGAGCACCGAGCGGTCGAAGGTCTTGCCGGTCGCGAGGCCGACATTGCGCAAGCTCTTCTGCAGATCCTCGGTCTTGATGTCCTTGTTGCCTTTGATCTCGAACTTGGCAATGGACGGACGCTCCACCACCACGACAAGGAGCGTGTTGCCATCGCGGCGCAGTTCCACGTCGCGAAAAAATCCGGTTGCGTACAGGGCGCGCATCGCTTCACCGATGCGCGCGCCGTCGAGGTGATCGCCGATGTTTACCGGTAGATAGTTGAATACCGTCCCTTCGGAGATGCGCTGCAGGCCCTCGATGCGAATGTCGCCGACGGTAAAGGTTTCCTGAGCCGTTTGCGCCCGCACAATCGTGGAGATCGGTTGGCTGGCAAGCGCCACCAACAAGGCTAGGCGAAATTCAAGCCGCACGCGGCAGCGACCGGATGCAATTTTGATGGGCGGGGCTGCGCGCGCAGCGCCGCTCGTACGGCTGGAACTTGGGTTTGATCATGATGTCCCGTTAATTCAAATGTCTTGATATGTCGTTATAGAAAGCCAAACTCATCAACACCACCAGCAGCGCGATTCCGATCTGTTGGCCAAAGAGCTGCGTGCGTTCCGACAGCGGACTGCCTTTGACCGCCTCCACCGCCTGATAAATCACCTGGCCGCCATCCAACAACGGCACGGGCAGCAAATTGAGCACGCCCAAGCTCACGCTGATAATCGCCAGGAAAGCCATGTAAGCGGCCGCCCCCAAGGAAGCACTGATGCCGGCGAATTCCGCGATGCTCACGACCCCGCTGATGTTCTTGGCGGAGACCTGGCCGGTGAGCATGCGCCAGAGCATCTGCACGGTCAGTGCGGACATTTCCCACGTCTTCTTGACCCCGATGAACAGGGCATCAAGCGGTCCCGAACGATGAGTTTCCACCAGCCCCGGCGGCCAGACGGGTGCACCTTCTTTGAGCGTTATTCCCAGCCGGCCAATCGGCCTGCCCTCTTCTGTGACGCGCGGAACCGCCGCTACCATACGCAATCGTTCGCCGTGGCGCTCGACTTCGATCGAGATGTCGTGATTCGCCGCTCCCCCTACGATGGAGCGAAACGCGCTCGAATTGGCGATTGGCTGTCCGTCCACGGCCAGCAATCGATCGCCCGGCCGTAATCCCGCGAGCGCGCCCGCGCTGCCGGCGGGTACCGACTCGATGCTCGTGGCGGCATTCCATGTAGCCAGATCAAAACCCAATCCGGGCAGCAATTTGCCTGGTTCAGTCAAGGCGCGCCGATCCCCGGTGACGCGCAATGTCACGGGCCGCTCGATGCCATCGCGGCGCACGCGCAGCGGTATCAGGCCATCGTCGCTAAACTGGCGAATGAGCGCTATCTGCAGCTCTTCGGTGTCGTTGACATTGCGCTGCCCGACACGAACGATTTGGTCACCACGTTGCAGGCCTGCGATGGCAGCCGGGCTGTCGAGCCGCACTTGTCCGACCACCGGCTTGACGATCTCCGTGCCGACCATCGCCAAAATTGCGTACAGCAGCGACGCAAACAAGAGGTTCATCGCAGGTCCGGCCAGCAGCACTGCGATGCGATGCGAGATGGGGCGGCGCGTAAAAGAACGATGCAGCTCTGACGGCGCCACATCGCCTTCGCGCTCATCGAGCAGCCTGACGTAGCCGCCTAGCGGGATCGCGGCCAGACAATACTCAGTTCGATCAGGATCCTTGCCGACGCGGGTAAGCAGCGGTTTTCCGAAACCGATGCTGAAGCGCAGTACCTTGAAGCCGAGTTTCTTCGCGACCCAATAATGTCCGAACTCGTGCACGGCAACCAAGATACTGATCGCAACCAAAAAGGCTGCAGGTATGACCAAAAACATCATGCGGGGGCTCCGCTAAGCTCAATCATGGTTACCGCCAGGCGACGCGCCGCTGCGTCGGCCTCCAAAACATCGCCCAGAGCTGTGACGGGAGACGCATTAAGCCGCTGCAGTACTTTGTCAATGACCGTTGAAATCCCTACAAAGTTCAAGCGCCGATCAAGAAACGCCTGAACCGCGACCTCATTGGCCGCATTTAGCACGGTCGGAGCCGTGCCCCCAGCACGAGCAGCGGCCCGTGCCAGCGACAAACTCGGGAATCGAACATGATCCGGCGGCTCGAATCCGAGATGTCCAATCGCGAGCAGATCCAATGATTGTACACCGGAAGCAAACCGTTCGGGCCACGCCAGCGCCTGCGCAATGGGCGTGCGCATGTCGGGAGCACCGAGTTGCGCCAACATCGAACCGTCCGCGTACTCCACCAGCGAATGCACCACGCTTTGTGGGTGCACGACGACGTCAACGTGAGATTCGGGCAGGCAGAACAGCAGCGTTGCTTCGATGACCTCGAGACCCTTGTTCATGAGCGTCGCGGAGTCCACGGAAATCTTGCGCCCCATCTTCCACTTCGGATGAGCGCAGGCTTCATCAGGCGTGACGTGCTCCATTTTCGCCGCCGACGTGCTGCGAAAAGGACCGCCGGAAGCGGTCAAGATGACGCGAGTCACTCCGCGTGCGGCATCGCCGGGCAGGTAGCCGCCGGGCATGCATTGGAAGATCGCATTGTGTTCGCTATCGATGGGGATGAGCTGGGCGCCGGCGCGGCGCACCTCTTCCATCAACAGCCGGCCGGTCATGACCAGCGCTTCTTTGTTCGCAAGAAACACGCGCTTGCCGGCACGCACGGCGGCAAGCGTCGATGCCAAGCCGGCGGCGCCGACGATCGCTGCCATGACCATCTGTACGTTGGCGGCACTGGCGGCACTGCTAAGTGCTTGTTCGCCGCTCTCGACCTGGGTTTTCGAACCCGCCTCGCGCAAGGCAGCGCGGGCGCATGCCGCGGCGTGGCTGTCGACCAGCACCACGGTGTCCGCGTTGAATTCCTGCGCCTGCTCGACGATGAGTTGCCAGTTGTTGAAAGCGCCGAGCACGGCGACTTTGAATCGCTCCGGGTGAAGTGCGATCACAGCGAGCGTGCTGCGTCCAATGCTGCCCGTCGACCCAAGGATGGCGATGCCCTGCATGCTCAACGGATCACGCCGGAACCGAACAGGCCCAGCGCGTACAAGGGCGCCGCCGCCGTGACACTGTCGATGCGATCCAATAGACCCCCATGCCCCGGCAGCAACGTGCCGCTGTCTTTGAGCGCCGCAGCGCGTTTGAACATGCTCTCAGTCAGATCACCGATGACGGAAAAAATTCCCACCCCGCCGCCGAATACAATGACGATGAGCGGCGGCAGGCCGAAATACAAGGCACCGCCCGCGGCGACCAAGGCAACCATGGCGAGCCCTCCCACGGCGCCCTCCCAGGTCTTGCCCGGACTTACTCGCGGCGCCAATTTTCGTCGTCCGAAGGCCCGCCCGGCAAAGTAGGCGCCGATGTCGGCGGCGCATACCATGAGGACCAGCCACAGGACGAGGAGCGGGCCGCGCGCAAACCCTCCCCCGGAAATCTGCAACCGAGCGAGCGCCACGAAGGCCGGCGCCAGGACGGCCAGCCCGCAGACAAGCGTGAGCGCCGGCCGATTCCACGCGGGCGCGAGCGAAAGCCAAAAGAACGCGATGACCCACCACGCGCACGCGGCGCTCAAGAGAATGATCAGCTGCGAGGAGTCGTCGGTCCAGCGCCAACTCAAGGCCAGAGCGAGCGCAATGATCAGCGTATAGAGCGCACGCGCGAGGGGCTTTCGCAACGCGCCGAACCCAGCCCACTCCCATGCGCCGATGGTGAACACCAGCCCAAATGCCAGAACGGCCCAAAACGGCGGCAGTAAAAACAACCCCAGCAGCAACAGGGCGCCCAAAATCAAACCGGTGAGAACCCGCGTCCTAAGCATGGAAGCCCTTATGCATCCGCTTTCGCGGCGAGCTGGGCCGAAGTTTTGCCGAAGCGACGCTCGCGCTCGCTGAAGTGCTCGAATGCTGTCTGCAGCAGCGCCGGCGAGAATTCAGGCCATAGTGCCGTGGTGAAATAGAATTCGGTATAAGCGAGATTCCATAGCAGAAAATTGCTGATGCGCTGCTCCCCGCCCGTGCGGATCAAGAGATCCGGGTCCGGAATCCCCGCGAGCGCCAAGCGCGCACCGATATGCTCTTCCGATATTTCAGCAGCAGGCAATTTACCCGCGGCCACATCCGCGGCGAGCGACCTGCAGGCCTGAGTGATGTCCCAGCGCCCACCATAGGCAACGGCCACCATAAGCCCAAGGCCAGGATTGCCGGCCGTCAGCGCCTCTGCATCCTGCATTCTTCGCCTGAGCTCCGAGCCCAGCGATTCGCGATCGCCGATGAAGCGCAGGCGCACTTGATTGCGGTGCAAATCCGCCACTTCGCGCACCAGCGCATCGAGGAACAAGCCCATGAGCACGCCGACTTCCTCGGCGGGACGCAGCCAGTTCTCGCTGCTGAAGGCGAACAGGGTCAAGTAGCGGACTTTGCGCGCCGCGCACTCTTCGACAATCTTGCGCACGACTTTGACGCTGGCACGATGTCCCGCAACGCGCGGCATGCCGCGTGATCGGGCCCAGCGGCCATTGCCGTCCATGATGATTGCTACATGCTGCGGCGAGTCGGCCATACGCGGATGAGAAGATGCGGGTCCGGCTCGAGTCAGACCTGCATGAGCTCCTTTTCCTTGTCGGCCATGGCGTGATCGATGTCGGCCACATGCTTGTCGGTCAATTTCTGAATGTCGTCCTGACCGCGGCGCTCATCGTCTTGCGGGATGAGCTTTTCCTTGAGCATTTCCTTCAGCTCGGTGTTGATTTCGCGGCGCACGCCGCGCACCGCGACCCGCGCGTTTTCCGCCTCGGCCTTCACCACCTTGATGATGTCGCGCCGCCTCTCTTCCGTCAGCGCCGGCATGTGAATACGGATGATTTGCCCCGCGGTGTTCGGCGTGAGTCCGAGATCCGATTTATAGATCGCCTTCTCGATGATGGGCACCATGGCCTTTTCCCAGGGACTCACGGTCAGGGTGCGCGCGTCTTCCGTGGCGATATTGGCCACCTGATTCAACGGCATCTCGGAACCGTAATAGTCGACCTTGATATGCTCAATGAGGCTGGTATGCGCGCGGCCGGTGCGCATCTTCTTCAGCTGCTCCTTGAACGCCGCGACGCATTTCTGCATGCGCACGGTCGCGTCCTTCTTCACATCCTCGAGCATGTACCCCCCAAACTTTAAGGTTCTGCCGACACCACGGTGCCAATGTCTTCGCCTTGGACAATACGCATCAAATCGCCGGCGTTAAAGAGATTGAAGACCTGCAAGGGCAAATTGTTCTCTCGGCACATGACGATGGCCGTTGCGTCCATGACATTCAAGCGATCGTTCAGCACCTTGTCAAAGGTCAGGCGCGCGTAGCGCTTGGCATTGGGATTCGTGACCGGATCGGAATCGTAAATCCCGTTGACCTTGGTGGCCTTCAAGAGGATTTCGGCGTTGATCTCGATGGCGCGCAAACTGGCGGCCGTATCGGTGGTAAAGAACGGGTTTCCGGTGCCGGCGCCAAATATCACGACACGGCCTTTTTCCAGGTGCCGCACCGCCCTGCGCCTGATGTAGTCCTCGCATACCTCATTGATGCGCAGCGCCGACATGACCCGCGCGTAGGTCCCCAGGCTCTCCAGCGCATCTTGCATGGCCAGCGCATTGATTACGGTGGCCAGCATGCCCATGTGATCGGCGGTCACCCGATCCATGCCGGCGCGCGCCAGCCCTGCACCGCGAAAAATATTTCCGCCTCCCAATACGACCGCGACCTGAACCCCCATCTGGGTCAGGTCGCGAATTTCCCCGGCGATTCGCTTGAGGATGACCGGGTCTATGCCGTAGTCCTCATTTCCGAGCAAGGCTTCGCCGGATAATTTGACTAGAATTCTTCGATAACGAGCTGTGCCGGGTTTCGTGGTCATAGTCGCCTAGTGCTTCTTGGGACCATCGTCCTTGTCGCTCTTGTCCTTTTCCTGCGCCTTCACCTGCGCCATCACTTCACCGACGAAATCGTCTTGTTTCTTCTCGATGCCCGCGCCCACTTCATAGCGCGCGAACATCGTCACCTTGGCGCCGGCTTGCTTCAGCAGCTTCTCAACCGTCGTGTCCTCGTCCTTGATGAACGGCTGCCCCAGCAGGGTGATTTCCGCGAGGTACTTGCGCAGGCGGCCTTCCACCATCTTGGCGATGATCTCGGGCGGCTTCTTTTCACCCTTGGTTTGCTCGGTCAGGATTTCGCGCTCCTTCTGCAGCAAGTCGGGCGGCACATCGCCGGCATCGATGAAGGCCGGGTTCACCGCAGCGACATGCATCGCGATGTCGCGCGCTAGAGATTCATCGCCGCCCTGCAATGCCGCGACGCTGCCGATTCTGGCGCCGTGAATATAGGTACCGAGAGGTCCCGGGGAGGAGACGCGCACGAAACGCCGCACGGCAATATTCTCGCCGATCTTGGCGATCAAGGCGCGGCGCCGCTCATCCAACGTTGAACCCTCGTGCGATAGCTTGAGCAGGTCCTCCAAACTCGACGGGGCCGCTCGCAAGGCCGCCGCGGCGACCGCCTTGGCGAACGCCTGAAATTCCTCGCTGCGGGCGACAAAATCGGTCTCGCAATTCACTTCGACGAGTGCGGCGTGCGGACCGGATCGCTCGATTGCCACCGTACCTTCCGCGGCAACACGCGCGGCCTTCTTGTCCGCCTTCGCAAGTCCACTCTTGCGCATGAGCTCGGCCGCGGCGTCCAAATCGCCTTTGGTTTCGACGAGCGCCTTTTTGCACTCCATCATTCCGGCGCCAGTGCGCTCGCGAAGTTGCTTGACTGAATCTGCCGTAATATTCATCGGATCCTACAACCGCCGGCTCTGGCGATTCCTCATTGAGCTGGTTTTCGCAATCAAGCCTAAGAGCGCATCGACCGCGCCTTAGGCTTTAAGCTTGAGTTACGCGCCGCGCGCCGGAGCGCGTCGCCCCACCGGCCGACGGCGCGGGGCGCTGGCCGGCCGCGTTTCGGCCGGCGGTGTATCCGGGGCATCGACGTCGTCGGCCTCGACTTCCACCTCGTCCAGCGATGCTGCCACGGCAGCGACGCTGGGTACGACGGTGACGGGAACTTTGCGACGCGGCGGCGGCTTGCGTTGACCGCGCGCGGGGGGCGGGGGACGCCGTCCGCCGGCGCTGCGCTTCTTTGGATTGCCTTCCTCGTCCAGTTCAACGAATTCGTCTTCGCCCACGGGAACTTCGGGCAGTGAAGCCTTGCCTTCCAGGATCGAATCGGCGATGCCGCTGGCGTACAACAGGATGGCGCGCATCGCGTCATCGTTGCCCGGAATGACGTAGTCGATGCCGTCCGGGGAGCAGTTAGTGTCAACCACCGCGACCACGGGTATACCGAGTTTCTGAGCCTCGTGGATCGCGATTTGCTCATGGCCCACGTCAATGACAAAGAGCGCGTCGGGCAACGCCGTCATGTCGCGGATACCGCCGAGGCTTCGCAGCAACTTATCCATTTCACGGCGCAGCATCTGCGCCTCTTTCTTGCCGCGCCGATCCAAGGCGCCGCTTTGCGCCATCTCGTCCAGTTCGTTCAGCCGCTTAATGGACTGACGAATGGTCTTGAAATTGGTGAGCATGCCGCCCAGCCAGCGCTGGTTCACATAGGGCATCGCGGCACGACTGGCCTCTTTCTGCACGGCGTCTCGAGCCGAGCGCTTCGTGCCGACGAACAGCACTTTGCCGCCTTCGGAAGCCACGCCCTTGATGAAAGCCGCCGCCTTGGCATACAGGGGCTGGGTCTTTTCCAGATTGATGATATGGATTTTGTTGCGTTCGCCGAAGATGAACGGAGCCATTTTCGGGTTCCAGAAGCGGGTTTGGTGCCCAAAATGGACGCCCGCTTCCAGCATTTGTCGCATGGACACGCTGGTCATAAAAAAACTCCTGGTCGGGTTGAGCCTCCGCGTGTCCCAATCGGCAACCCGGTTTTGCCTTGAAATTGGGGCCTAGAGCCTTCATTTCAGTGCTTACCGGGCACCCAGTCGATTGTGACGACACGCGTGCGGGGTTGTTAAAAATAGCCGCGCTTTATACCATGAACCCCTAGTAGAAACAAAGCCCGCCTGCTCTTGAAGTTAGCCCGACATTTCTTATGAATGTGACCATCAAAACCCCCGCTGAACAGGACAAAATGCGCGCCGCAGGCCGTCTCGCCGCCAGCGTCCTGGATATGATCGAACCCCATGTGCTGCCGGGTGTGAGCACCGATGAACTCGACAAGCGCTGTCACGATTTCATCGTGGAAGAGCTGAAATCCATCCCCGCCAACCTCAATTATCGCGGTTTCCCGAAGACCATCTGTACCTCGGTGAATCACGTGGTATGCCACGGCATACCGGGCGATAAGCGCTTGAAGAGCGGCGATATCATCAATATCGATGTCACCGTGATCCGCGACGGATTCCACGGCGACACCAGCCGCATGTACCTCGTCGGCAATGCTCCCATCCTTGCCCGCCGCCTCACGGCGGCCTGCCATGAGGCGATGTGGCTCGGGATTCAGCAGGTCAGGCCGGGCGCGCACCTCGGCGATATTGGGCATGCCATCCAGACCTATGCCGAAACCAATAGCTTCTCGGTGGTACGCGAATACTGTGGTCATGGGATCGGCCGGGTGTACCACGAAGACCCCCAGGTGTTGCACTACGGCAAGCCGGGCACGGGCTTGGAATTAACGCCCGGCATGACCTTTACCATCGAACCCATGATCAACGCAGGGCGGCGCGACGTTCGCCTCTTGCCCGACGGGTGGACGGTCGTGACGAAAGATCAGTCGCTGTCCGCTCAATGGGAGCACACGATTTTGGTCACTGATGCGGGTTACGAGGTGCTCACTCTGGGCGCGATTGCCGATGCGCCTGCCGGCGCGGCGGCTTCGGGCGTGCCCGCCACTTGAACGCCCACGGTAAGTTCCTAGATCAAATCGCCGACTGGCCTTATCTCACGTCAGTGCCCGCAGCCCTCGAAGAGGGCCAATTCTCGCCCATCACCTTTCGCCAAGTTCTCGATCAGGGCAGCGAGCTTCTCAAAGACCGTTTCGCTGCCAACGAGCCGATCGAGGATCTGGTGCGTGATCGCGCGCGTCTGGTGGACGTCGCCCTGCGCGCGGCGTGGGTCAGTCACGCCGGTAAATTTACCGGAGATTTGGGCCTGATCGCCGTCGGCGGGTATGGCCGCGGCGAACTGCATCCCAGTTCCGACATCGACATCATGGTGCTCTTGCCGAAGAGCGACTCAGCGGACTGGCAGCCGGACATAGAGCGTTTCCTGACATTTTTGTGGGACATCGGCCTCGAGGTGGGTCATAGCGTTCGATCGATCGATGATTGCCAGCGCGAGAGTCTCGCCGATATCAGCGTCGCGACCACGCTGTTCGAAGCGCGCCTGCTGTCAGGACCCGAACCGTTGTTCGCCGGCATGCGGCGCGCGCTCGCGCCGGATCGGCTCTGGTCATCTCAAGATTTCTTTGAGGCCAAGGTCAAGGAGCAGACCGAGCGGCACCATCGATATTTCGACACCGCCTACAACCTGGAACCCAACGTCAAATCGAGTCCCGGCGGATTGCGCGACATTCAAACCATCGGCTGGGTGGCGAAGCGGCATTTCGGCACCGACACGCTCGATGAACTGGTGGCGCACGGGTTCTTGACACGCGAGGAGCTGCGCAAGCTGCACGCGGCGCAGTCGTTCCTCTGGAAAGTGCGCTTCGGGCTGCACGTGCTGACCGGCCGGCGCGAAGACCGGCTGCTGTTCGACTACCAGATCAAGCTCGCGAAACTGTTCGGTTACGAGGATGCCAGCTTCACCCTCGCGGTCGAACAGCTCATGCAGAAATATTACCGCACCGTCATGGATATCAGCCTGCTGAACGAAATGTTGCTGCAGCTGTTTCGCGAGGCCATTCTGACCCAAAGCGCGGCGCCTTTGCCGATCAACGCGCGCTTTCAAATACGCAATGATTACCTGGAAGTGACGAATCCCGAGGTGTTTGCGCGCTACCCCTCCGCGCTGCTCGAGCTATTCGTGTTGCTGCAACAACATCCGGACGTGCGCGGCGTGCGCGCCGAAACCATCCGGCTGATCGGCACCCATGTCTCTCTCATCGATGAAGAGTTTCGCCAAAATCCGCGCCACCATCGGCTTTTCATCGAGATCTTGTGCGCGCCGGTGGGCGTGACGCACGAGCTGCGGCGCATGAATCTTTACGGTGTGCTCGGACGCTATATACCGTCGTTCGGACGAGTCGTCGGCCGGATGCAATACGACTTGTTCCACGCCTACACGGTGGACGCGCATACGTTGTTCGTCGTCAGCAATCTGCGCCGTTTTGCCATGCCGAAGTTCAACCATGAATTTCCGGCCTTGAGTCAGATCATGCAGTCCTTGCCGCGGCAGGAAGTCGCCTATCTGGCGGCGTTGTTTCACGACATTGCCAAAGGCCGCGGCGGCGATCACTCGGAATTGGGCGCCGTCGACGCCGAAGCCTTCTGCCTGGAGCAAGGGTTGGGCCGCTACGAAGCGCGCCTGGTCGCTTGGTTGGTGCGCAATCATCTGATCTTGTCGATCACTTCGCAAAAGAAGGACATCAGCGACCCGGATATCATCCAGGAGTTCGCGCGCCACGTCGGCGATCAGGTTCACTTGGATTATTTGTATGTATTGACTGTTGCCGATGTGCGCGGCACCAATCCAAAATTGTGGAATTCCTGGAAGGCGCGGCTGTTCGAGGAGTTTTACGAGCGCACCAAGCGGGCGCTGCGCCGCGGGCTCGAAACGCCGATCGACCAGGAGCAGCTGATCCGCGAGACCCAGGATCAAGCGCTCTCCAAGCTGCCCGCCGACCTCCAGCAGCAGGCCGCCGAGGTGTGGGCGCAGTGGACCGAGGCGTACTTTCTGCGCTATACGCCGGAGGAGATCGCCTGGCACACGGCGTTGCTGGCCGAGCGGCCGCCGAACGACGACACCCCGCTGGTCGCCGTGCGGCAACTCACCGATCGCGGCGGCACGGCAGTGCTGACGTACACGCCGCGGCGATTGCGCAGCTTTGCACGCACCACCGGCGTGCTCGACCAAATGGGTCTCAACGTCGTCGACGCCCGTCTGATCACGAGTGCCAATGGGTTTAGTCTCGAAACCTACGTGGTGCTCGAAGACAACGGCGCGGTCATCGCGGATCCGGTGCGCATTCGGGAAATCGAGCGCGGCTTGTGGCGGGTATTGCAACAGGTCGGAGATTTGCCGACTGCGGTGACGCGGCGGGCGCCGCGGCAAGTCCGCATGTTCTGGACGCCAACCCAGGTCAATTTCGGTGTCGACGCGCGGAACGAGCGCACCATTCTCGAGTTGATTGCGGCCGACCGTCCGGGCCTCTTGTCGGAGGTCGGTAAAGTGTTCCGCGCTGAACGCGTGGCAATCAACGGCGCCAAGATCATGACGGTGGGCGAACGCGCGGAAGACGTTTTCTACATCACGCGTGAGGACGGTGGCCTGCTCAAGGAAGATTCGTGCCAGCGCGTGCAGGAAGCGCTGATGCAGGCGTTGGACAAGCGCGAAGTTGCGCGATCTTGAATTCCCACGACAATCTGCGCTCGTTGATCGATGAGGCCTACGAAGCGCGGGCGCAACTCAGTCCGCGCAATGCGCCCACCGCGCTGCGCGCCGCGATCGAGAAGGCCATCGACCACTTAAATGAAGGGCAGCTGCGCGTGGCGGAGCCGGAGGGCGGAGCCTGGCGCGTCAATCAGTGGCTCAAGAAAGCCGTGCTGCTGTCCTTTCGCATCAACGAAAATGAAGCGATGCCGGCGGGCTCCCTCAACTTTTACGACAAAGTGCCGCTCAAATACCGCGGCTGGAATGAGGATCGTTTTGCCGCCGCCGGCGTACGCGTGGTACCGCCCGCGACGGTGCGGCGCGGCGCCTATATCGCGCCAAACGTCGTCTTGATGCCCAGCTACGTCAACGTCGGCGCCTATGTGGACAGCGGCACCATGGTGGATACCTGGGCCACCGTGGGATCCTGCGCGCAGATCGGCAAGAACGTGCACCTGTCCGGCGGCGTAGGCATCGGCGGCGTGCTGGAGCCGCTGCAAGCCGGCCCGACGATCATCGAGGACAACTGTTTCATCGGCGCACGCTCTGAAATCGTCGAGGGCGTCGTGGTTGAATCGGGCGCCGTGATCTCGATGGGCGTTTTCATCGGTCAGAGTACGCGCATTTATGATCGCGAACGGGACGAGGTTCTCTACGGACGGGTGCCCGCAGGTGCCGTGGTGGTTCCCGGCACCCTGCCCGCGGCCAATGGAAAATACGGTCTGGCCTGTGCCGTCATCGTCAAGCGGGTGGATGCACAGACTCGGGCCAAGACGTCGCTGAATGAATTGTTGCGCAACACGGACTGATATTTCGCCGCGCGGCGACTAACATTTCGCCGCGCAGCTAGGTAGTATTTGGCTCTCGCCAGGACAGCGACAGGGGCCAAGAATGAGCGATCACAAAGCGGCTTCACCATCTCGGCGTCAGTTATTCAAGAGCTTGAGTTTGGTGCCCATCGCGGCGGTCGGTCTCGCTGGTTGCGCGCGCGAGGCCGATAAGCCGGCTGACCAAAGTCTGGTTCAAGGCGACTACAGACCCGCATTCTTTAATGCCGCCGAGTGGACGTTCATCCTGGCGGCCTGCGAGCAGTTGATTCCCGCCGACAACATCGGCCCCAGCGCATCGCAAGCCGGCGTCCCGGAATTCATTGACCGCCACATGCAGACTCCCTACGCAAGCGGCGACATTTGGTACATGCAGGGTCCTTTCATCGAAGCCGCAGCGCAATTTGGCTATCAAGGCCGTCTGCCGGTGAGGGATATTCTGCGGGTGGGAATCAAGGGGATCGACGCTCACTGCGCGAAGCAGTTCGGCGGCAAGAGCTTCGCGCAACTCGAGCACAAGGATCAAGAGGCCCTGCTCAAATCTGCCGAGGCCGGTAAGCTGGAACTTGAAAATATCTCCGCCAAGGAGTTTTTCAGCCAGCTCTTGAACGAGACACGCATGGGCTTTTTCTGCGACCCCAAGCACGGCGGCAACAAGAACATGTCGGCGTGGAAGATGATCGGGTATCCCGGCATGCGCGCCGATTACACCAATTGGGTCGAGGTTCGCGATCAGCCTTATCCGCTGCCGCCGGTGGACCTTGCCGGAAAGCGAGGCTGATCGTGGCCATCGTCAAACCGAAGGTCGATGCCGTCATTGTGGGCATGGGCTGGACCGGCGCCATCATGGCCAAGGAACTCACTGACGCCGGCCTTCGGGTGGTGGCGCTGGAACGCGGCCCGGATCGCGACACGCAGCCCGACTTTGCGTATCCGCGGGTCGTCGATGAGCTGGAAGGGTCGATCCATCGCAAGTTTTTACAGAGCCTGGCGAAGGAAACCATCACCGCGCGCCACAGCAGCAAGGACACCGCGGTGCCCTACCGGCAGATGGGATCTTTCAAACCGGGCACCGGTGTTGGCGGCGCGGGCACGCATTGGTCCGGCTGCCACTTTCGCGCGCTGCGCGAAGACTTCAATCTGCGCAGCAATGTGAAGCAGCGTTACGGCGCGAAATTCATCCCCGAGGGCATGACGATTGCGGATTTTCCGGTCAACTATGATGACCTCGAACCGCACTTCGACCACTTTGAATATGTCTGCGGGACCTCCGGCAAAGCGGGGGTGCTGAATGGCACCAAGATCCCGGGCGGCAATCCCTTCGAGGGTTCGCGTTCGCGCGAATTCCCCCTGCCCCCGAACCGCAACTATCTGGGCGCCGAATTGTTTTATAAAGCGGCGCGCGAGATGGGCTACAGCGCCTATCCGATTCCGGCGTCCAACGCTTCCGCTGCGTACGTCAACCCCTACGGTTGTCAGATGGGACCATGCAATTTCTGCGGGTTCTGCAGCGACTATGGCTGCCTCAACTATTCCAAGGCCTCGCCGAACGCGAGCATTTTGCCGGTCCTGCGCCTGCGCAAAGAGTTCGAATTGCGCGCTCATGCGCAGGTCTTGAAGGTCAACCTCGACAGCGCCCTTAAGAAAGCCACCGGCGTCACTTATCTCGACGCCGAAGGCAAAGAGACTGAGCAGCCGGCAGACCTGGTCTTGCTTTGCGCATTCTCCCTGTTCAACGTGCACCTGATGCTGCTGTCAGGCATCGGCAAACCCTACGACCCGGTTTCCGAGACCGGCACTGTGGGCCGCAACTATTCCTACCAAAATCTAAATCGCGTCACCCTGTTCTTCGACGAGAGCGTACAAGCGAATGGTTTCATCGGAATTGGCGGCGGCGGTACCACCTTCGATGATCTGAACGGCAATCAGTTGGACAACGCCAAGGCCGGTTTCATCGGCGGCGGCGTGATCTGGGCCCGACAACCCGGCTCGGGACCCATCCGCGGCATCACTACGGCTCCCGGCGTGCCCAATTGGGGCAGTGCCTGGAAACAAGGCGTCAAGGATGCCTTCAGGCATTCGTTCTACTATGAAGTGCAGGGCGCCTGCATGTCGTACCGCGCCAATTACCTGGATCTGGATCCCACCTACCGCGATGCATTCGGTCGACCCTTGCTGCGCATGACCTTCGACTGGAACGACAACGAGATTCGCGCCTCGCAGTTCCTGGTCGGCAAAGCGTTGGACATGTGCAAAGTGCTCAATCCAAAAGCGCTGTCCGGAGACGCGAAAAAAACCGGCGAGCACTACAACATCACCCGATATCAGAGCACGCATACCTGCGGCGGCGCCATCATGGGTGCGGATCCGAAGACCTCGGCGCTCAACCGCTATCTACAGTCCTGGGATGTGCCGAATGTATTTGCGCCGGGTGCCAATGCGTTCCCGCAGAACAACGGCTATAACCCAACTGGGATGGTGGGAGCGTTGACCTATTGGGCGGCGAAGGCAATTCGCGAGCAATACCTCAAGAACCCGGGCGCGTTGATCCATACCTAGCGGCAGTCATGAAAAACTCCACGCGGACACTGTTCACTGTACTAGGCCTATTAGTTCTCGCCTTCCTCGGCGCCTTGGTCTTCGCGCTACTGCCGACTCATACCCGGCGGATCGCAGCAAGCCAGGCAGCGGGCTCGGATGCTGCTTCGATCGAGCGCGGCCGCTACCTGGCCGTGGCCGCGGATTGCACCGCCTGTCATACCGCGCCGGACGGCAAGCCGTTTGCGGGTGGTCTTGCCATCGATTCGCCCCTGGGTACGATTTACAGCACGAACATCACGCCGGACGCCGAATCCGGAATCGGCAAATTCACGCTCGATGACTTCGATCGCGCCGTGCGGCACGGGATCGACGATGAAGGCGTCACCCTGTATCCGGCGATGCCCTATCCCTCCTATGCATTGATGAGCGATGAAGACATCGCTGCGCTCTACACCTATTTCATGCACGGTGTCGAACGGGCGCCGGGCATCGAGCACGCCAATGGAATTCCGTGGCCTCTGTCGATCCGCTGGCCGGTGGCGATCTGGCGCAAGATGTTCGCGCCCTCCCCTGATGCGCCCGCCTTCCAAGCATCGCGTTACGCAGATCCTGTCGTGGCGCGCGGCGCTTACCTGGTCGAGGCCCCCGGTCACTGCGGCAGCTGCCATACGCCGCGCGCGATCACTCTGCAGGAGAAAGCGCTGGATGATTCATCGGCTTCGTATCTCGCGGGCGGGCAAGAGATCGGCGGATTCGTTGCCGTCAACCTAAGAGGTAACGTCGGAGATGGTCTTGGCAACTGGTCGAAGGAGGATATCGTCGCGACGCTGCGCACAGCACGGAACGCTGAGCAGACGGTTATCGGCGCGCCGATGAGCGAGGTCGTGGTACACAGCACGCAAAACTTAAACGAGGCGGACCTGCAGGCGATTGCCGCCTACCTCAAGACATTGGCACCGACACCAGGCGACGCGCCCAAGTTCGCCGCGAATCCCGCGACGGCCGCCGCGCTCGCGAAGGGGCACGAAGCCAATCGCGGCGCGGAACTGTACGACGATAACTGCGCCGCATGCCACCATACCGACGGCGCGGGAAGCCCGAAGGCGCTGCCGAAGATCGCCGGAAACTCCTCGGTGCTTGCCCAAGATCCGAATTCCCTCATCCGCCTGGTGTTGGCCGGAAGCGCCCTGCCGGGTACCGCGGAGGCACCCTCGGCTTTAGGCATGCCCGGCTTCGCATGGAGATTGTCCAACCAGGAAGTCGCTCAGCTGCTGACCTTCATTCGAACGAGTTGGGGCAATCAAGCCTCGAGCGTGACAGCCGGTGAAGTCGGGCGCGTGCGAGGATCGCTGGACGAGCGGACGCTGACGAAAACGTCGGCTAATTAGTTATTCTGCGCTGCGGAAAATCTTGCACTCAACTCCGAATGCAATGACCCTTCAAACTCCGAGGCTGAAGCTCGTCCTCAAGACCCCGGAGGAAGTACGCGCGGGCATAGACACCATGGACGCCGCTGACAAGGCACAGCTGTCGGCCGATTGGCTGGCGCGTCTTCATGCGTCAACTGCGCCGGATCCCTGGGTGCATGGCTTTTCCATTGTGCACTTGGACACCGGCATTATGGTTGGGCAATGTGGCTTTAAAGGCCCACCGGATGCAGACGGCATGGTTGAAATTGCCTATGGCGTGGCTTCCAATCAGGAGAGCAAAGGTTACGCGACAGAAGCCGCGCGAGCACTGGTCGCTCATGCATTGAGCGTCGATCAGGTAAAGCTCGTCCGTGCCCACACGCTGCCCGGATCGAACGCATCGAAGCGCGTCTTGGCAAAAAGCGGCTTTCAATTCGTGGGTGAAATCAACGATCCGGAGGATGGACTTGTTTGGAGATTCGAGACGACGCGGCAAACGTCAATAACAAAAATCTAACCCAGGGTCGCTACGCTGGCCGTGGCGAACACACCGGGCTAATATCAGAACATTATTCACGACTCGAGAGGGGGTCCCGTGTCGTTCAAACCGCTGGCATTCATGGTCATTTCCGCTCCCCTGCTGCTCATTGGTTGCGGTCCATCCAGCAACGCTCCGGCGCCTGCACCCGCGGCGAGTGCCGCGAAACCCGACGTGACAATTACATTTGACGGTGAGCGCCATACCTGCGTCGTCGCGCTGTCCAGCGAAGCCCAAGGCAGCATCCTCCCGTGCGCTGATGTCATTCCGTTCATGCGGGACGAGCTCAGACTTGCGAGCGGATCGATCTACGACACCCGCGTTGTCGGCAAAGCTGACGATGCGGAAGTTGCCAAGACCACCCGGAATCTAAAAGACGCGGGCTATCGGTTTATCGGCGGCCATTAGGTCTGGCATCAGGATCGAATGCGCAGCACCCTCGCCACGAAGCTCGCTCTCGCCCCGATGCTCGCGCTAGCCTTCGTCGCGGGCACAGCCAACCCGCAGGGTGCCGATCATGGCGGGGGTCACAACGGCGATGCCATCCGTTGCACATCCGGGAAGCCGGAAGTTGCGGTGATCGCGTGTACCAATATCTTTCAGGACAAGCGCGAGGACGACGGCAAGCGCGCGATAGCGCTGCGAAATCGCGCGTTTCATTATCAGCAATTGGGCGACTTCGATCACGCCATCGCCGACTACACCACGGCATTGCGCACCCCCGAGCAGCACGGCGTCGAAGCCCGGACTTACCTGGATCGCGGCTTGCTGTATTTCCTGAGAGGCGATGAAGCTCACGCACTAAGCGACTATGACGGGGCGCTGGCGCTCGATCCAAAGATGGTATCGACTTACATCAACCGTGCAGCGATCTATATCAAGCGCGGCGAAGACGATCGCGCCATAGCCGACCTCGATCAGGCGGCACTGCTCGACCCTCGGGATTCTGCGATCTTCGTCAGCCGCGGCACGATTTACTCACGGCGCGGGGACCAGGCCCGCGCTATTCCCGATTTCACTCAGGCCATTCAGTTGAATCCAGCGAACGCCACCGCGTGGCGAAACCGCAGTTTCGCGTATAGAGCGTCGGGTGACAAAGCCGCAGCGGCCGCCGATGCGACTGAGGCGATTCGATTGAATCCTAGTCTCGCCGCCGCGCATTTCGATTTGGGGCTCAGCGTGCAGGGGCCGGATCGTGCTGCGCGGGCGCTCGCCGAATTTGACCAGGCGATCGCGCTCAATCCGTTGGATGCACAGGCGTTCAAGGCGCGCGGCGACGTCTACCTCGCGGACGGGAATCCGGATCGCGCGATCGCGGACTTGAGCATGGCGATTGATCTCGATGCCACCCTTGTCTCTGCCTATATCGACCGCGGAGACGCCCACATGAACAAAACCGAGTGGGACTTGGCGATCGCCGATTTCGGCAGCGCCATCGCGCTTGACCCCAAAGCCTACGCGGCCTACCTCAATCGCGGTCAAGCCTTTGGAGCCAAACATGACCGCAAGCACGCCATCGCCGATTTCAGCGAGGCTCTGCAGCTCAAGGCCGACGCCGTCGACGCCTACCGGCAGCGCGCTTTCTTTCGACAAGAAAACGGCGACAGCCAAGGCGCGCTCGATGATTACAATCGAGCCATCAAGTTGAATCCAATGGACGCCGAGGCTCTGCGTGGCCGCGGCTATCTATGGCTCATGCGCCATGACGCCCAGGCGGCCATTGCCGACCTCACCGAAGCAATCGCCCTCAATCCTACAGATGCTCGCGCCTACCAATATAGGGGAGAAGCCTACGCCGCGAAGCAGGATATGCGGCGGGCCAATCTCGATGCGGCGGCTGCCTTACGCATCGATCCATCGCCTCGATAACATCCGGCACTGCCGGGCCCAATTGTTTACAATCACCGCCTTTTGCCGGGAACTCAACATGCTGCAACGCTTCAGCGCCGCAATACTCCTTAGTGCCATTTCTTTCGCAGCAATGGCGGACAGCTCCGCCGACGGCGATCACACTGAAAAAGTCTGGATCAAGCAAAGCAACGAATACACCAACATGCTGCTCAGCGTCCAACTCGAGCACTCGCCCGAGCAGGGTTCGACGCAAGGAGTGGCGAAATTCGACGATCGCATCTCGAATCCCTCGCGTGGCGATGAAATCGCCGAGCGGCATGAACTCGAAGCTGCACTGGCAAAGATCAAGGCGGCACGAGCCAGCGTGACTGACAAGAATGTCAAAGAGGACATCACGATTCTGCAAAAGGCTTTCAATCTGCGGTTTCGCATGCAAGACTTTCAACTCACGCACGAAGTGCCCTTCTACAACGCCAGCGCGCTGATATTTCAGGGCCTTCGCGGACTGCTCGACGATCAAGTTCCGCAGCATCGGCGCGAGGCGGCCTTGGTGCGATTGCGCAAGTACGCCGGCGCCGAGCCCGGTTACAAGCCCTTCACCGACAGGTTGAAAGAACGCGAAGGCGAGCAGATCGCAAAGCCCAATGTCATTTTTCCATCGAAGGAAGAGATCGAGACCGACCTGGGCCGCAACTCGAACTACGTCGATGAAATCGCAACGCTATTTAAAAAATATCACTTGTCCGGGTGGGAGCCTGCTTACGAAAAACTAAGAGTGCAGCTCGGCGAGTACGACGCCTGGGTCAAAACAACCATTCTCCCCAAGGCGCGCACCGATTTTCGCCTGCCTCCGGAGAAATATGTCCTCGCATTCGAGGGCTATGGCATCGATATCCCTCCGGCGCAAATCGCAAAGATGGCGCACGCGGCCTTTACTCAGTATCAAAATGAAATGGCGCCCCTGGCCGTGCAAGTTGCCAAAGCCAACGGCTATCCGTCAAGCGACTATCGCGCGGTGATTGCGGAACTGAAGAAGAAGCAGATCACCGGCGAGGCGATTCTGCCGTTCTACGAGAATCGCCTGCACGAAATCGAAAAGATCATCGTCGCGAAAAATCTCGTCAGCCTGCCGAGCCGTCCCGCCATCATCCGCTTGGCGACGCCGGCGGAAACCGCGCAGCAGCCGGCGCCGCACATGAGTCCGCCGCCGTTTCTGCACAATACCGGTCAGCGTGGACAATTCGTTCTGCCGCTCAATATCCCGTCGGCAACGGGCGGCGCTGAAGACAAGTACGATGACTTCACTTTCGATGCGGTCGCATGGACGCTCACCGCGCACGAGGCACGGCCCGGCCATGAACTGCAATTCGACTCCATGGTCGAGCACGGTGTGAGCCTCGCGCGCGCGTTGTACGCCTTCAACTCGACCAATGCGGAAGGCTGGGGCCTGTACTCTGAATACATCATGCAGCCCTACGAGCCCGTGGAGGGCCAGCTGTTGACGCTGCAGCTGCGCCTACTGCGCGCCGCCCGCGCCTTCTTGGATCCCGAGCTGCAAAGCGGTGCAGTGACGCAGGCCCAGGCCTATGCGGTGCTCGAGAAGGATGTGATGCTGAGCCACGCCTTTGCCAAGGAAGAGGTCGAGCGCTTCACCTATCGCAGCCCTGGACAGGCCAATAGCTACTTTTATGGCTATACGCGCCTGCTTGAACTGCGCAAGGAAACAGAAGCGGCGTTGGGCAGCAAATTCGACCAGAAGAAGTTTCACGACTTCATCCTGGGCCAGGGCTTATTGCCGCCGGATCTCATGCGTGCGGCGGTGCTCGAGGACTTCATTCCGGCGCAGTGATTTTGATCGGTGTAGCGCTTGTCAGTGAGGGTAAGCAGAATCGAGGCGCCAAGCCAGCAGTGCCTCGATTCTGCTTACCCTCACTGACGAGAGCTCGGCCGATCGATATCACATGCCTGCGCCACTGATGGTAGCCATTCGAAACTCGTCCTCCAGCACTTGTGAGATTGAGCGTCCTGCATGCAAGGCCTTGGGGGATAGAGCAGCGTCGAGGCCCTGCTCTTCCGGGCCTCGACTCTGCTCTATCCAAACCGGCCCGTGATGTAGTCTTCCGTCAGTTTCTGCTGCGGATTGGTGAATACGCGATCGGTCGGGCCGATCTCCACCAGATCGCCCAAATGGAAATAGGCGGTGCGCTGCGAGACGCGTGCCGCCTGCTGCATGTTGTGTGTCACGATGGTGATGGCATAATTTTCGCGCAGCTCATCGATCAAATCCTCGATCTTCGCGCTGGCAATGGGATCCAAGGCGGAAGTCGGTTCGTCCATGAGAATGACTTCCGGATTGACCGCGATGGTGCGAGCGATGCAGAGGCGTTGTTGCTGCCCGCCCGACAGGCTGGTGCCGGGGGTGGACAGACGATCCTTCACCTCTTCCCATAGACCGGCGCGGGCGAGGCTGGTCTGAACCAGTTCATCCATGTCGGCGCGATTCCTGGCCAGGCCATGGATCCGCGGCCCGTACGCCACATTGGCATAGATCGAATGCGGAAATGGCGTGGGCTTCTGAAAAACGATGCCGACTCTGGCACGTAGCTGCGCCACATCCTGCCGTTTGTCGTAAATATTCTGCCCATCCAGCGTGATGGTGCCGTCGACGCGCGCGCTGGCAATCGTATCGTTCATCCGGTTGAGGCAGCGTAGAAAGGTCGATTTACCGCAGCCCGAAGGTCCAATCAATGCCAGCACTTGATTGCGCCCGATATCCAGGGTGACGTTTCTAACGGCGCACTTGTCTCCATAGGTGACACTGACGCCATGCGCCGTCATGACCGGATCGGATACTTTATCGCGAACGGCAGCCAGAGCCGGCGCACTCAAGCCTGTCGGGCTATCGGTCACGTTCCTGTCATTCACCGGCGTCAACCGAACCGCCCGGTGATGTAGTCGTCGGTCTTGCGATTCTTGGGCGACGTGAAAATTTGGCTCGAGGGCCCGATCTCAACCAGCTCGCCCATGAACATGAATCCAGTCACATTCGAAACGCGGGCCGCCTGCTGCAAATTATGAGTGACCACCACGATGCAATATTTTTCGCGCAATGCCTGCAGCGTTTCCTCCACGCGCAGGGTCGAAATCGGATCGAGGGCCGCAGTCGGTTCATCGAGCAGCAGCACCTCCGGCTGCACGGCGATCGCGCGCGCAATGCACAGCCGCTGCTGTTGTCCGCCGGAGAGGCTGCGTCCATCGGCGTTGAGCTTGTCTTTGACCTCATCCCAAATCGCAGCATCGCGCAACGCGGCTTCCACACGTTCCTTGAGATCGGCACCGCGAATTCCCCCTGCCAGGCGCAAACCAAACGCAACGTTTTCGAACACCGTCATGGGAAAGGGCGTGGGCTTCTGAAACACCATTCCTACACGATAGCGAAGCTCGGCAACGTCCACGGACGGCCCTAGAATATCGCGCCCCCCGATCAGCACCTCACCTTCGGCGCGTTGCTTGGGGTACAACGCATACATGCGGTTCATCACGCGCAGCAGGGTCGATTTGCCGCAGCCTGAGGGTCCGATGAATGCCGATATCGAACGGTCGGCCAGCGCCATGTTGATGTTGTGCAGCGATTGCGCATCACCGTAGAAAAAATTCAGGGAGCGAACTTCGATTTTGGGCGGCCCCAGATCTTTCGCAGCTTCCGCGGCCACCGGGTATGGGACACGCATCTTCAAATGCTTGGGCGGTTTGGTCGACGGGATCATCGCCCCGCCCCTCGTTCGGCCTGCAGCAATGCCAGCAGCACTCGGGCAGAAATGCTCAAGATCAAGATGGTCGCCGTGATAATCAAGGCGCCCGCCCAAGCCAGATCCTGCCAATCCTTGTAGGGACTCAAGGCAAACTGAAAGATCACCACCGGCAGATTGGCCATGGGCGCATTCAGATTGGTGCTCCAAAATTGATTGTTGAGCGCGGTAAACAGCAGCGGCGCGGTTTCTCCGCTGATGCGCGCGATGGCCAGCAGCAAGCCGGTGACGATGCCGCTGCGCGCGGCCGGATACAGCACGCTCAAAGTCGTCCGCCACGGATACGCGCCGAGCGCCGCAGAAGAATCCTTCATGCCGATGGGCACGAGATTCAGCATGTCTTCCGTGGTGCGCAACGTCACCGGGATCGCGAGGATAGCCAACGCCAGCGCGCCGGCGATGGCGGAGAAGTGTCCCATGCGAACCACGACGATCTCATAGACAAATAGGCCGACGATAATCGAGGGAGCGCTCAAGAGAACGTCGTTGATGAAGCGGATCGTCATGCTCAAGCGGGAATTTCTGCCGTATTCCGCCAGATATGTACCTGCGAGCACCCCGATGGGTGAGCCGATCAGAATTCCCACCAGCGTCATTACGCCGCTGCCATAGATGGCGTTGAGCAAACCGCCCTGGCTGCCCGGCGGCGGCGTCATCTGCGTAAATATGCGCCCCGACAACCCGGACAGACCGTGCGAAATCAAGGTCCACAGAATGGCGGCCAAACAGGCCAGCCCTGCCATGGTGGCAGCGAGCGACAGCGTCAGAAATGCCCCGTTCTTAACCTTGCGGAACATGCGCCGGTTCATGCGACGGCCCCGGTGCGCTGCTCGAGCCTGCTCAGCATGGCCTGCGCCAGCGCGATCACCGTGAAGGTAATCAGGAATAGCAGCAGTCCGAGCGCGATCAGAGAAGAGGTGTACAAGTCGCCCACGGCCTCAGTGAATTCATTGGCAATGGCCGAGGAGATGGTGGTGCCGGGCGCCAACAGCGATGAGCTTATGCGATGCGCATTGCCGATGACAAAGGTCACCGCCATGGTTTCGCCCAGCGCGCGCCCGAGTCCTAACATGACCCCGCCGACGATGCCGACGCGGGAGTGCGGCACGACGACGTTCCAGATGACCTCCCAGGTCGTGGCGCCAAGCCCGTAGCCTGATTCCTTCAACATCGGCGGCACCGTATCGAAGACATCGCGCATGGTGGCTGCAATGAAGGGCAGCACCATGATGGCCAGCACGAATCCCGCCGTGAGAATACCTATCCCATACGGCGGGCCTTTGAACAAATGACCGATCGCGGGAATGTCGCCGAAATTGCGAATCAACCAAGGCTGCACATGCCGTTGCAGCACGGGCGCGAGCACGAACAGGCCCCAAATTCCAAAGATGATGCTCGGCACCGCCGCCAAGAGCTCCACGGCCACGCCGATGGGCCTTTTCAACAACGGCGGACAGAGTTCCGTCAAGAACAAGGCGATTCCAAAGCCGGTTGGGACCGCAATCAGCATGGCGATGAGCGAAGTCACCACAGTGCCATAAATCGGCGCCAGGGCGCCGAATTGGTCGGTCACCGGATTCCAAATCTCGCGGGTGACAAATGCAAAACGGAAGTGAGACAGCGCCGGCCATGCACCGCGCAATAAAGATACTGCCACGCCGCCCAATATCAACAACACCAAGATCGCAGCGATCAACGTCGCGGAACGGAATATTCTTTCGTAAATCAGCTGCTTTGCGGCGTGCCTCGGATCTATGATCGCCACGATGTCAGTTCCGCTCCGCGTTGCGCAAAAGTAGGTCGGGCCCGGCATATTGCTACGCCGGGCCCGAGCTACCGTATCTTAACTGCCTAAATCTTGGCTAGCGAATCCGCGAAGACGCGCTTACTTGCCGCTCCAAACCGGGCGGCCACCCGAGGTAACCTGCGTTGTCCAGGTTTTTTGTACCTGGGAAATCAATGCGGCAGGCAACGGCACGTAGTCGAGCTCGGCCGCCATGCTTGCACCGTCTTTATACGCCCACGCAAAAAACTTCAGAGCCTCATTGACCGGTGCGGCATCGTTCGGCTGCTTGTAAACCAGAATAAAGCTCGCGCCCGTGATGGGCCAGCTCTTCGCGCCCGCTTGGTCGGTCAATATCAGGTAGTAGCTGTCGGCGCCGGCCCAATCGGCCGTGGCCGCGGCTGCCTGGAACGACTCCGCGCTCGGCGCCACGGCGTTGCCGGCTTTGTTGGTCAGCGTGGTGAAAGACATTTTGTTCTGTTTGGCGTATGCGTACTCCACATAGCCGATGGCCCCATCGGTCTGCGTCGTCATGTTCGCCACGCCCTCGTTGCCCTTGGCGCCGATGCCGACCGGCCATTGCACCGAGGTGTTGGCGCCGATACTGGATTGAAATTTAGCGCTGGCTTTCGACAGATAGTCGGAGAACAAAAAATTCGTTCCGGATCCGTCCGAGCGGTATACGGGCGCGATTGCCGTGCTGGGCAGTGTCAGCTTGGGATTGAGTTTCTTGATCGCCGCATCGTTCCACTGCGTGATGTCGCCAATGTAAATAGCGGCAACCGTGGCCCCGTCCAAATGCAGTTGACCCGGGCCGATACCTTTGATGTTGACCACCGGGACCACCCCGCCGATGATCATGGGGAATTGGATCAATCCGGAGGCCTTCAAGTCGTCGGGTTTGAGAGGCATGTCTGAAGCGCCGAAGGTCACCGTCTTGGCTTTGATTTGCTTGATCCCGCCGCCAGAGCCGATGGATTGGTAATTGAGGCCGATGCCGGTGAGTTTCTTGTACGCATCCGCCCACTTGGCGTAGATCGGGTAGGGAAAGGTTGCGCCGGCGCCCGAGATGTCCGCGGCTGAGGCCGCGATGCTCAGTGAGGCTGCGACACCGAGTATCAGAAGGCGTTTAATTGTTTTCATCGATGGAACTCCAGTTGATACCCGCCCCGGCGCTCTTCGGGCCTCAAGGCTTTGGGTTGGCTGGGATTATCAGGACGAATTGTGACGTTTTTGTTACAGCCGAACAAGAACAAGGGCTTAAGTCGCTCGTGTCACATGGCGACGCTGAGATTGAGCGTCCCGGATGCAATGCCTGGGGGATAGGACGCTTCGAGGCCCTGCTCTTCCAGGCCTCGAAGCGTCCTATCCTCCAGGCCCCTCAGCTTTGATAGTCGGCAGCCACGGTTTGGTCCACCCTGGTTTTGTCCGCGGCCAGGGCATTGAACACCGGCGTCAGCACGATCGCGACCACAAGATTGAGGAGCACGCTGTACACCGCGCTATACCCCGGAAAAGTGTGGTCGCCCACGTGCAGGGGGAAGGTATTGGTGAGCTTCACCGAAATGGCCATCCAAGTCCCCGTGAAGGTGCCCACGGCCCAGCCCACCAACATCGCCCAAGAATTGAACCAGCGGGTGTAGGCGCCAAGCATCACGGGCGGCAGCGTTTGAATGATCCAGATGCCGCCCAGCAACTGCAATTGAATCGCATACTGGGTCGGGACGAACAAAATGAACACCAGCGCGCCGACTTTGACGATGAGCGAGGTCAGCTTGGCGACGTGCGACTCCTGCTTGTCGGTGGGGTTTTTGTTGATGAACTCGCGATGAATATTGCGGGTGTACAAATTGGCGGCGGCAATCGACATGATCGCCGCCGGCACGAGCGCGCCGATGCCGATGGCCGCGAACGCGACGCCCGCGAACCACGCCGGAAAGCTGTGCAGCAGCAGCGCGGGAACCGCAAAGTTGTTGCCGAACTGCTTGAAGCCGGCCGCGTACTCGGGGAGTTTATCCACCCCGCTGGCGATGACAAAGAAGCCAAACAGCGCGAGAAGACCGAGCATGAAGGTGTAGCCGGGCAGCATGGCGGCGTTGCGGCGGATGACCTTGCCGCTGCTCGCGCTCAAAATACCGGTGAGCGAGTGCGGATAGAGGAACAGCGCGAACGCCGAGCCCAAAGCCAAGGTCGCGTAGGCACTGTACGCGCCGGTGGTGTTGGGACCTGGAACCGCCAACAACAGTTTCTGCGCGGGCACCGAGGCGAAAATTTTTCCGAATCCACCGAGCTCGTAGGGAATCACGATGACGGCGGCAATTGCGGTCACGTAAATCAGAATGTCCTTGACGATGGCGATCGAAGCCGGTGCACGCAGGCCGCTGGAATAAGTGAAAGCGGCCAAAATCACGAAGGCGATGAACAACGGCATGTCAGCCATCAATCCGGTGCCCGACACTCCCATCGCGCCGATGACCACCTGCAAGCCCACGAGCTGCAGGGCGATGTAGGGCATGGTGGCGACGATGCCGGTGATGCACACGGCGAGGGCCAGCCAACGGTTCCCAAAACGACCCTTCACGAAGTCGCCCGCGGTGATGTAGCCGTGCTTGTGGCACACATTCCACAGGCGTCGAAAGATCAAGAACATCAGCGGATAGATGATAATGGTGTACGGCACCGCGAAAAAAGCGACTGCGCCCTGGCCGAAAGCCAGCGCGGGAACCGCAATGAAAGTGTAGGCCGTATAGACATCGCCGCCGACCAAGAACCAGGTGATGACGGTGCCGAAACGACGGCCCCCCAAGCCCCATTCATGCAGCAGATCCAAGTCGCCGCGGCGCCAGCGTGCCGCTGCGAAACCCAACCAAGTGATGAATCCAAACAACAAGACGAAAATGATCAGCGCGGTCCAATTCAGCTGCGGCACGGGCGTCCCCTAGAGGTTTTCTTATTCTTCCACTGCAAAATAGACGATGGCCGTGAACGCGGCACTGACGAGGACCCACAGCAGCTGGAACCAGTAAAAGAACGGGATCCCGAATAAGTGAGGGTCGGCTTTATTGTAGAAAGGCGGCCAGAGAGCCACCGCAAATTGGATTACGAAGAGCAGGTACCACCAGCTCCAGCCACCGCGTTTTTTTTCTGTGGTGTTCATCGCGTTCCCCGTTCGGAATTCCGATGGGGCCTATGCTACGCGCGGCGCAGTGGGCATGTCGACCCACCCCTCAAGGAAAAGGCGGTTCACGGCAGCTAAGCCATGAACCGCCCCGTCGTCGATCTAGAAGTTGTAGCGCACGCCCACCATCGGGCTGTACTCGGACGTGAAGAGGTATCCATTGGCCAGGCCATTCTGTACCCGTGACCAGTTGACGCCTGCATACGTGTCGAAGCGCTTCGTGAAGTGCCAGTCCCCGACCAGGGAGATATCGGCCAACTCGCCGGCGCACGAAGCCGCGCTGATGTTAGAGCAACCATTCGCCGCGAAGCTCTTCTGGTTGTAGCCATAGCCCGCCAGGGTCAAGTCCAAATCCGGCGTGACCGACCAGCGCGCGCCCACCCACGAGATCGTGAAAATCTTCTGGATGTTGTACGCAGTGTTGTTGACGACGCCCAGTACATAGCCGCCGATGTCGACGGTCCCCACCGGATCCGGATGGGAAGGATTGTTGTACTTGATGCGCTCCCAACCGGCATAGAACTTGACCGGGAAATAATCCTTCGCGTTGTAGCTCATTTGCAGCGAATAACCGGTGTTATCCGAAATCGTGGCCGCCAACGTGTTGCTCAAGGACCAGCCGGGCAGAGGCTGGGGAGTGGCGTTCAGAGCCGTGATATTCGCAGCACTCAACGATGCCGCCGACACTTCGCCGTGCACCAAGCCGTACAAGGCATCGATGGAGAATCCGGCGAAATCCGCACCGACCGTGAACTCATTCGAATTCTGCGGCACGTAGCCGTCGCTGCCGAATCCATGCATGTAGGCGATTCGCGCAGGGCCGACTTGCAGTTGGTACTTGATCGAATTGTCCAGACGATTGCTCTGCGTGTCGCCCAAGCCGCCCGAGGTGCCCGACAGGGCGATGGGCGAAAATGCCTGCGCCTGTAGCTGCGGGTCGTACTTGGTCAGCATGTCGAGCATCAAGCCATTCTGGCGGCCGAATGTGAGCGTACCGTAAGTCTTGGAACTGATGCCCGCGAACGTAACGCCGTTGAACGCTTGGCCGGCACGGCTGGAGTCGCCGGCCGAAGTCTTTACCGCGGCTGCCTTGCCGTTGTCCGCAATCAAGGATCCGGGGCCGTCAACCAGACGTCCATCCCACGGATTGAAGCCGGTTTCGACCCGGAAAATACCGGTCCAATCACCGAACCCGAACAGGGGTTCCACACCGGAAATGCCGACCTTCGATTGGCTGAGACCGTTGCCGTTGACGGAGGTGATCGAATGGTTGCTGAAGTTCTGGATGAAGGACGGCAGGCCCGGTCCCCACGTCTGACTCAGCGGCGCACCGTGTGAAACGTATTCGACGCCGATGTCGACGGTGCCGTACAGCGTGATGCCGTTCCACGTGAGCGAGCCTGAATCGTTCTTCTTCGCTGGGGCCGATGTAGGGCCCGAAGGAGCCGAAGCGGCCGAAGATTGCGGGCCACTGCTCAGCTGATCGATCTTTTGCTGCATCTGCCGCACTTGATCTTTGAGCTGCTGGATGTCTTGTGCGTTGTCTGCAAGGACGATTCCTGGCGAGATGCCGATGGCGGCGCAAGCCCCCATGGCAGCCAGTAGAGGCTTGCGCAGTTGAAACTTATGCATTGCGTTAACTCCCGCGGTTTCGATTGTTGGATTTAATCGACGTATTGTTACGGCAATATGACAGTAGCTTTTGCCAGTAATTCTACTGCCTTTCGAGAAGGATGCCACATATATCACATACGTGACAAATAGTAACTTATTGCTGTGTTATTTTCGCAACAGAAACGCGGGCGATTGCAGCTTCTGGTCCTCAATCCTCTCGCCGTTGCTTGGAAGACATGACAGCCAAGGCCGTGCGGGTATTGGCATGCAGTTTTTCCATAATACGGCTCACATAGTTCTTTACGGTGCCTTCGGCAAGAAACATCGCTGCGGCGATTTGGCGATTGCTCATGCCATCGGTGATTAGCCGCAATATTTTTTCCTCTTTGTCGCTGAGCGACTCGGTGGAGACATCCGCCTTCTTGGAGGTGGCGTTGGCCCTCGCAGCATAGTCAGGTGGTCCCGCGAGCCGGCGAAACTGATCCATGACCTTGCGCGCAATCTGCGGGGTCAGGCGCGACTCGCCGCGCCGCAGTGCGCGGATGGTCTCGAGCAGCTCTTGCTCGGTGACATCCTTCAAGAGATAGCCGTGCGCGCCCGCGCGTACCGCTTCGAACACGGTCTCGTCATCATTGAGCGTGGTCAGCACCAAAACCTGGGTGCCGGGAACATCGCGGGTAATTTCTCGGGTCGCTGCGACGCCGCCCATGCGCGGCATGTGCAAGTCCATGAGCACGATATCGGGACGAAGCTCTCTCGCCATCGTGACCGCCTCGATCCCATCGCAAGCCTGCCCTACGACCTCCATGTCCGGTTCCATGGACAAGAGCACGCTGGTACCACGCCTGACCAGCGCTTGGTCTTCCGCAATCAGAATGCGCAGCTTTGCGCCCGCTGTGGCTTCTTGGGTGTCCATGAGTCCTAAAGTACCTCGCGCTGGTTGGTAATCATGCGGCTCGCCAGGCATGATTTGGAAGTAATGCTTCAAGACCTGGATCCGCGGCACAGCCTGGTTGCCGGCATCATTTGGCTAATGGTGGCGCTGGCGGCAAGCTTCGCGATTGCTGCATCGGTGTGGGCCGGCAGCGTCGCGCGCGAAATCGTCGTCCAGCAGCATGTTCGAAGACTGGCGCTCGAAACCCAGCAACTGGCCTCCGATTTGGGCCAGGCGGTCACCGCGAGAGTCGAAGCCGTACGGTCCGCCGGCGCGCTCTCGCCCGCCGCCTTGTACGAACATCTAACCACCGCTTATCCGGACTTGGGCTGGATCGGCATCGCCGATGCCGGCGGCGCCATTCTTGCCGGCGATCGCGCCCTGGGCATGAATGGCAGCGCGGCCCATAAGCCGTGGTTTGCGCAAGGACGGTCCGGCCTTTGGATCGGCCTCGCCGAATCCTCCCCTGCTCTCACGAAAGTGCCTTTTTTGGGCGACATGTCGGCGCCGCTCAAGGATCCGTCAGGGCGCATCGTTGGCGTTATCGCCGCCCGTTTGACCTGGCCATGGGCCGCAAGCGACATCCAACGCCTCAGTAATGTTCTGGATCCGCGCGGCTCGGCGCAATCGCTGATAGTCGATGCGGCCGGCGTCGTCGTGGTGGGCCCAGCCACGCTGCGCAATTCCGTCTGGAACGGCGTGACTGTCAATGAGTCCTCGCCGCTCGATTCCTCAAGCCAGTCCGCCGCGGCGCATTTCGAGCGGCTGCCGGATGGGACATCGGTGCTGGTCACGCGCGCGGCGGTCGACATCGTCGGTGCCAAAGTCCCGGGCGTCTGGCAGGTTCAGCTGAGCGAACCCAGGGAACTGGTTTATCAGCGCGCCAATGCCTTGGCCATTCGCATCTGGTGGATCTCGATATGCCTCGGCGCGGCGACCGCGGCGCTCGGCGCGTTTGGCGCGCGGCACCTGACCAACCGGCTGAAGAATTTGACGCTTTCAGCTGCCGCCGTGGGTCGCAACGAGGTTGCGCGCATCGAGGTGCCGAGCGGACGCGACGAGGTCGCGCAGCTCGCTGCGGCGTTCGCCAAAGTGCTCGACGATTTGCGCCAGGAGCGCACGGAACTGCTGAACTTGAGCAGCGAACTCGAACGGCGCGTCGCCGTCCGGACGCGGCAGGTAGAGCGCCTCGCCGAGGAATCCCGCTATGCAGCCATCGTGCGCGAGCGCTTGCAGATCGCACGCGATCTGCATGACACCCTGGCACATTCCATGATGGCCATGCTGAGCGAGGTGCGCCTGCTGCGAAAAATCCAGGTGCACGACCCGAATTCGCTTGCCGAGGAATTGGCGCACGCCGAGGAAGTGGCGCACGCAGGATTGAACGAAGCACGCTCGGCCATCGCGCAAATGCGCGGCAACTCTGCGCGCGACACAGGCTTGGGTCCGGCACTGTCGAAAGCCATCGAGCGCTTCAAGGATCGAACGGGTCTGACGGTTGAGCTTGCCATCGAGGGCGACGCGGCTCGCTTCGGCGACGACAGGGCCGATGTGATTTTTCGAATGACCGAAGAGGTGTTGCGAAATATCGAACGTCACGCGCGAGCCTCGCGCGTGCGGCTGGTTCTCAACGTTGAGCACGGCACGCATCTGACCCTGTTGATCGAAGATGACGGCGTGGGTTTCGATCCGGTGGCTTCACGGCCCGGCCATTTTGGACTCGTTGGCCTCAATGAACAGGCGCAGCTCATTGGCGCGGATTTTACGATCAAGAGTGCGCCGGAGCGCGGCACGCAAGTGCGCATCGCGGTGCGCATCGCGCCGGAGAACCTGTAAACCGGCCGCTACCTGCTGTTGCTGCGCGGGTAGAGATTATTCTCCACGTCTTTGACGTTGGCGACCTGGCGCACGAGTGCCTCGGCGCGCCGCGATTCGAAATCAGAATCCACCGGACCGCTCAAATACACGACGCCGTTGATGACTTGCACATGCAGTTCCGCGGGGGCACCGAATTCTCGATGTTCGCTCAAGAGCTGGTTCACGTCCGCTTTGATTTGCTTGTCGGTGGCGCAATTCTCCGGCGTGCATTTCGAAAATACGGCGCAGCCATCTAAACCTAAGGCAAGCATGAACACGAGGCTGACTGCTGAGATCGTTTTGAATTTTTGCATTCGAAGAGTCCGCTGTTTATGACCAGACACTTTTAACCCAGCAGGAGTTCCAGCGTACGTCTATAAATCGAGTGCAGGCGATCGATGTCCGCGACTCGCACGCATTCGTTCACCTTGTGGATGGATTCGTTGATCACGCCCAATTCGATCACCTGCGCCCCCATCGGTGCGATGAATCGTCCGTCCGAGGTCCCGCCGCCGGTGGTGAGCTTGGGGCTGATGTGCAACTGCTCCTGCACTGCGCGAGCGGCAGCCTGCGACAATGCGCCCGGAATCGTCAGAAACGGCTGCCCGGAAATGAACCACTCCAAAGTGTATTTCACACGGTGGCGCTGCAAGATTTCCTCGACGATCTGCTTCAAGCCATCGACGGTTTGTTCGGTGCAGAAGCGCAGATTGAATCGTGCCCGCAATTCGCCGGGAATCACGTTCGGCGCGCCGGTTCCCGCGGAAATATTTGATACCTGGAAACTCGTGGGTTGGAAATGCTGGTTGCCGTGATCCCATTCGCGCGCAATCAGTTCCGCCAGCGCCGGTGCCAGCGCGTGCACCGGATTGTCGGCCAATTGCGGATACGCAATGTGTCCTTGAATTCCGTGTACCGTCAGACGCCCGCTCAAGCTGCCGCGGCGGCCGATTTTGATGGTGTCGCCCAGGGTATTCTCACTCGAGGGTTCACCGACCAGACACCAATCGATGCTCTCCTGGCGCTCGCGCAGCACTTCGACCACCCGACGGGTGCCATCGACCGACGGCCCTTCCTCATCGCTGGTGATGAGGAAGGCAATGGTGCCGCGATGCGCAGGGTTCTGTCCGATGAAATCCTCGCTGGCGGTCAACATGGCCGCCAAGCCGCTTTTCATATCGGCGGCGCCCCGGCCGTAGAGAAGGCCATCGCGGATCACGGGTTCAAAAGGATCGGAACGCCATTCATCGAGGGGCCCCGAAGGAACCACGTCGGTGTGGCCGGCAAAGCAGAAGACTGGACCGCCGCTGCCGCGCTTCGCCCAAAAATTATCGACCGGACCGAAGCGCAGGCTTTCGACCTCAAATCCCACGGCCGCCAAACGCTCGATCATCAGCGCTTGGCAGCCGCCGTCGGCGGGACTCACCGATTGACGCGCAATCAGCGCCTGAGTCAATTCAAGGGTTTTGGACATCAGAAGCGCAGCACCGGCGGTTGACGTCGCAGGTTGGCCCATAATCCCCATGCGCCCAAAACCAGCGCACTGATCAAGACCCATGCGGGCATGGCGAGACCGAGGAATTCCCAGGTGATTTTTGCGCATTCACCGGAGCCGGTGAGCACCTTCATCAACACTTCGCTCAAGGAAAACACCTTGAGCATGAAATCCAGCGATGCGCCGCAGGCCGGCACGGCATCGGGCGGCAAACTTTGGATATACAAATGGCGCAGCGCCACCCCGATGGTGGCGAGAGCCGCGAGCGTCAGCAGCCCGGCATACACACGTCTGCCGAAGGCCTCAGGGTCGTGAAGCGTCGCAGCCAAAAAGATGACAGCGAGCACGAAGATGCCGATTCTTTGGAAAATGCACAGCGGACAGGGCTCCAGGTGCATCACGAATTGAGCGTAGTACGCGTAGGCCAGGAGGCCAACGCAAGCCACAAATCCCAGGAGGTTCCCGCGCCGTGCCGTCATCAGCGACGCATGAGGGCGTGCGCCGCGTCGATCTGCTTGGCGACATCCTCGAGCGAGGAATGGCGGATGTCCTTGCCGTGCACCATGTAGATCACGTACTCGCAGATATTTTTCGCGTGATCGCCGATGCGTTCCAGGGCGCGCACGATCCACATGATTTCCAAGGCTCGGCGAATGGTGCGCGGGTCTTCCATCATGAAGGTGATGCATTGCCGCTGAATCGATTCGTACTCTTCGTCCACCATCTTGTCTTCCTGGGCGGTTTTCAGCGCCGCCTGGGAATCCATGCGCGCAAAGGCGTCCAAGGCATCGTGCACCATCTGCGCAACCTGCCGGCCCAAATGCTTCACTTCGCGGTATTTGTCGGCCGGCCGTTCCATCGTCGCCAGACGCGAGGCGATATAGCCGATCTTTTCGCCTTCATCGCCGATGCGCTCGAGATCGGTGATGGTCTTGATAATGGCGACGATCACCCGCAAGTCGCCCGCCGCCGGCGCGCGAATCGCCAGGATTCGGCTGCATTCTTCGTCGATCGACAATTCCATGCCGTTGACCTTGTAATCGTCCGTGGCGACCGATTCGCCCAGACGACTGTCGCCTTCGACCAGGGCAGTGATTGCTTTGTGCAGCTGCTGCTCGACGAAGCCGCCCATCTGCAGCACCTGATTGCGCACCTTCTCCAAGTCTTCATTGAAGCGGCGGGAGATGTGATGGGTAAGATCAGCGGTTTCCATAGATTTGGCCTTGAAGCACTCTCTTATATGCGTGCAGCGTTCGTTTACATCTGATTGCAGCGTACGTCAACTATGTACATGATATTTGTGACTTTCATGCGCTCGCGGCTGCGCCGGCGACGTCCTGCATCTCCAGCCTCCAGATGCGTGGCTGCGGGAAATGACACGTAAAGGTACTGCCTTTGCCCTCGATGCTTTGCACGTCGAGCCATCCACCGTGGCGCTGCAAGGCGTGCTTGACGATGGCCAACCCTAAACCTGAGCCGCCCTGCCCGCGCGAGCGCCCCGCATCGACCCGGTAGAAGCGCTCAGTCAGCCGCGGAATGTGCTCCGCGGGGATTCCGATGCCACTGTCGATGACGGAGAAATAGGCGCCCTCGTCGTCCGTCCACCAGCGCATTCGCACCGTACCCTCCGGGAGCGTGTATTTCACGGCATTGACCAACAAATTCGTGAATGCGGATTCGATCTCATGTGCCGATCCGTACAAACCGTCGCTGGTATCCAATTCGAGCAGTACTTGCCGCGGACGACCCGGGCTGATCAGCGCGTCGCGGTGCAGCCGTTCGAGCATTCGCGGCACGTCGATCGGATCGCGCGCCGCCTCGCCGTCTGCCGACTCCAGACGCGACAGCTCGAGCAGGTCGGCGATGATGGCATTCATACGCTGCGCTTGCGCCCGCATGTCCTTTATCGGACCGCCCCAGGCCGGATCCACCGACGGATCCTCCGCGAGCGTATCGAGGTATCCGGAAATCACAGTCAAGGGCGTGCGCAATTCGTGCGAGGCGTTGGCGACGAAGTCCTTGCGCATTGCCTCGAGGCGCATTTGACGCGTTACGTCGCGCACCAACAGGAGCGACTGGCCGCCGCCGTAAGGCACCATCTGCAGCGCCAGAAACATGTCCATTTGTACCGGCGGGCGAATCACCAGGGGCAGCGCGAAGTCATCGCCGTGCAGGTAATGCGCGAATTCAGGCGCACGAATCAAGTTGTCGATTCGCAGCCCGACATCGACCGGCCTGCGGAGGCCCAGGAGCCGCGCAGCCTGGCGATTGAACCAGATGATTTCGCGTTGCGGGCTCAAAATGATGACCCCGTCGGGCAGCGCTGCGGTCGAGCGGCGCAGCTCGCGATATAGCTGCACCAGGCGCTGCTTGTGGTACTGCTTGCGCCGATGCAGGCGGATGACCTGCGCAATGATGTCGCCCCAGATTCCGCCGATATTGGGCGGATCGATTTGCGATCGCAGCCGCAGCCAGCGGTCGACGCGATACAGATTCAGCAATTGCCAGGCAAGGTAGAAGCACGCCGCGCCCAAAATCCACAGCCAAATAGGTCCTATTAGCAGACCCAGGCACAGGCCCAACAGCAACATGCCCGCGAGCCGCGCGAGCGCGAAGGTCCACATCGCTGCCATGGGCTAGTCGCTGACTCTCTTAGGCGTCTCGCGTCGAAAATCGATATCCCGCGCCGCGCACTGTTTGCACCAACCTTTCAAGTGAAAATGGTTCGAGCGCCTTACGCAGTCTGCGAATGTGCACATCCACGGTACGCTCCTCGACGTAAGTATTACCCCCCCAGACACGGTCCAGCAACTGACCGCGCGTAAATACGCGTTCCGGATGGGTCATAAAGAAATGCAGCAAGCGGTATTCGGTGGGTCCCAAGGCAATTTCCCGTTCCCCCGCGCTCACCCGATGGCTTGAGTCATCGAGTTTCAAACCGTCGACCTCGACAATGTCGTCCGCGCCGGCCGGCGCTGCGCGCCGCAACACGGCTTGAATCCGCGCCAGCAGTTCGCGCGGCGAGAAAGGCTTCGTGATGTAGTCATCCGCGCCTCCCTCGAGGCCATTGACCTTATCCTGTTCCTCCGCCCGCGCGGTGAGCATGATCACTGGGATTTCCTCGGTATCCTTGGCACGCTTGAGCGAACGCGTCAGTTCCAGGCCGCTCATATCGGGCAGCATCCAGTCAATCAGCATGAGATCAGGCCGCACATCGACGATCCGAGCGCGTGCTTCCCGGCAATCCTCCGCCTCGCGAACTTCGTATCCCGCGCGCCGCAATCCGAAAGCAATCATGTCACGTATGGGTTTTTCGTCTTCGACGATGAGGATGCGTCTTGCAGACATAGCTTAGTCCCTTGATTCCAAAGCCGAGTATTACAGTCTTCGATTGTGACACTTCCGTTACAACGGCGACTGCGCGGCCCTTTCTGCCTCGGTGAAGGCGACTTTGTCTCTTAAATAGAGGGGTTTAAGATCGGCGGCGTCAAGCCCGCCGCCTATGGCAAGCCGCAGAGCCCCGATTCTCGCGGTCTCGCGCGCGTTCGGCAAAGCGGCGCTCCGCGCCGCGTCGGTTGTCACTCCAGAAAGCATCCCCAGCACCGGATAGGCTGAAAATCCCCGGCCAACTCCCACGTATTGCCCGGCCACCTCCAATGAGACGCTACTCGGCGGTCCCACCTGCAGCGCACCGCTCTGCAGTACGCCACACGCCGCGTCCCAGGCGAAGCAACCCCAATAGACCTCTCCCATGCGAGCATCGAGACAGGCCAATGCGCGGCCGGCGGGACCATCCAGCACCTGCAGCGCCAACGCCTCCAATGTCGTGACAGGCACCACCTTCAAGTCCGCGCCGAATGCCAGCCCCTGCGCGACCGCTACGCTGATTCTGACGCCGGTGAAGGCACCAGGGCCGATGCTGGCGGCGATACCGTCGAGCATCGACAGGGAGACCTGCGCTTCGGCCATCACTTCTTCAGCCATGCGCAAAATCTTTACCGCATTGCTCTTGCCGGATTCGATCGTCCGGCTGATGAGTGCGCCGTTTGCCAGCAGCGCCACTGAACAGGCCTCGGTTGCGGCATCGAGAGCGAGCACGCGCATCAAGTTGCCTGCGCCGTCGGCACCGCCGGGGAGGCCTGACGCTTGCGCAACCGATCTCTCAGGAATTCCGCGGCCACAGCGACATCGCTCACCACGGGACTTGGCGGCATCGACTCCAGAAAGACCCGCCCATATGCCTTGGTTTTGAGGCGCGGATCGCCGAGAACAATCACGCCGAAATCATCGAAATCACGGATCAGCCGCCCGACGCCCTGCTTCAATGCCAGCACCGCCTGCGGCAATTGATATTCGAAGAACGGATTGCCGCCGCGCCGGCGAATGCCCTCGAGCCGGGCTTTCAGAAGCGGATCGTCGGGAGCTGCGAAGGGAAGTTTATCGATCGCCACGATGGAGAGCGCGTCGCCCTTGACATCGACGCCTTCCCAAAAACTGCCCGTGGCGAGCAGCACCGCATTGCCGAGTTCGCGAAAGCGGTTCAGCAAGGCTTCGCGCGGCGCCTCTCCCTGTACCAACACGGGAAAGGGCGGATCGGGAAACCGCGCCTTCAGCGCCCGCACCCCTTCCGCGAGACCGCGATAGCTGGTGTAAAGCAAGAACGCGCGGCCGCCGCAGGTCTCGATGAGCGGAGCACATGCCTCGATGAATTTTTCGGCGAACGCAGGAGCCTGCGGATCCGGCATGCGCGGCGGCAAAAAAAGCCGGGCCTGGTTGCGATAATCAAAGGGGCTATCGATGCACAACGTGCGCGCATCGAGCAGTCCGATCCTTTCGGCAAAATGTGAAAAGTCGGCGCCGATCGCCAGGGTCGCAGAAGTAAAGATCCACGCGCAGGGCCGCGACTCGACGTACTCGCGCAGACGCTCCGCGATTTCAAATGGCGTGAATTGCAGCGTCAGCCCATTGACCCCCACCTCTACCCAGCGCAGACCTGCCTCTGTCGAGAGTTCTCGCAGCTGTGCGAGCGCGTTGGCCAGATGCGCCGCACGGCGCGCGCAATTGGCGGTGCCCGCACCGCCGCCCAGCCCCTCGAGTTGCTCACCCAGGGCGCTCAAGGTGGTTTCGATTTCCGGCAGTGCATCCAAAAACGTGTCGGGAAGATCCGCCCATTCATAGCGGCCCACCCCCCGATTCAGCGCAAATCGCAGTCCATCAAGGTAGCCGTCGACGGCCAGCACGGCCTCGACCAGAGAGGGCGCGCGGATCGCCGCTGCGCTGAGCTCCGCGGTAATGTCCCGCGTCAGCACCTGAACCTGGCGCACCGACCAGGTCTGCCCAAAGAACTGCGCCGCGATATCCGGCACTTGGTGCGCCTCATCCAAAATGACGGCTTCGGCGCCGGGCAGTAGATCCCCGAATCCTTCGTCTTTGAGCGCCAGGTCGGCCAGCAACAAATGATGATTTACCACGACGATATCGGCCGCTTGGGCATTGCGGCGCGCCTCAATCACGTGACAGCGCGAAAACTGCGGGCATTCCTGGCCGAGGCAGTTCTCGCGAGTCGAGGTGATGCTGGGCCAGATCGGGGACTGCTCCGGCAGATCGGTGAGCTCGGCAAGATCGCCCGTCTTGGTCGTTGCCGCCCAGCGCAAGACGCGCGCGAGCAGGCGCGCCGCGCCGCGCTCCGGACCCAACAAAGTGCCCTGCTGGGTGGCGAGTTCCAGCCGATGGCGGCACAGGTAGTTCGTGCGCCCCTTGAGGAGCGCGAGTTTCGCGGGCAGTCCCAGCGCTTTTGCCAGCATGGGTACGTCGCGGCGAAACAGTTGATCTTGGAGCGTGCGCGTACCGGTGGAAATAATGACGCTGCGGCCGGAGAGCAGCGCCGGTATGAGATACGCAAACGTCTTACCCGTCCCGGTACCGGCTTCGACAATTAACGGTTCGAGTCGAGCCAGCGCGGCCCCCACCGCTTTGGCCATGACGGCCTGCTCCGGCCGATAGGCGTAGTCCGGCAGCGCCCGCGCCAACGGGCCGCCCATGGTGAAAACGTCTTTATAATCGGTATCCATGCGATTTGTTCGCCGTCTAGGCTACGACCAAATCAGGCCGGCTATTTCATTCGTGCGCGAAACCGCACGAACGCCACCGAATTGCCTTTCAACGCATTTTTCAGCTGCCAGCGGATATGGGTGTAGTCGGCGGCCGTGGCCGCGCGCGCTTGCCCGCCGGGGTCTTGAATCCTCAAGCTCTCCGGCGCATCGAAGCTGCGGCCGGCGTCGATCGAATAAGTGACTTCGGTCCCGGGACCGACCGCTGATTCGGGCATGTAAGTCATATGCTCAGGCACTGCATAAGTCACGACGGGGCGTGGCACTGAGGTAGGCGCTGTGTTGCGCACTTCGAGGGTGTAAATGACAGTGTCGCCCGACACCACGCGGTCGGCCGGAATCAGTTTGGTGGTTTCTCGGCCTTGGGATTGGCTCGAGTGCTCCACTTCTGCGATCGCCTTGATGCTGATCGGATCCGGGGCAGCGAGGCAGGTCGGGCCGATGATCAAACCTGCAGCGATGAGCCATCCGCGCGTTGGATAAAGGAGCGGTATGTACATAATGTCAGTTTAGCCCATCGCACCTGTCCTCATAAAATATTTATAATCAATTAGTTAGCGATAGTTCTATGGCTACGTTCGACTTTCATTTCTGAATTCCGACGGCACAAAACCAATTTCCGTGTCAGAGATATCTCACGCATCAAGAGGAGTTGGCGCGCTCACACCCATCTGTCATCCTTATCGGTCTATCAAGCTTTCTTCTAGGGACAGCCAATGGCCACAGCACCTCAGCACGTAACCCTCGCCTCGATGAACCATGATGTCGCAGGCTGGGTGGATGAAGTTGCCAAACTTACGCAGCCGAAAAAAATCTATTGGTGCGATGGCAGCGACGCTGAGTTCGAGACCCTGAAGCGAGAGCTTCTTACAGATAAGCAATTACTGGCGCTCAATCCGCAAAGCTTTCCCGGCTGCGTGCTGTCGCGTTCACATCCGTCCGACGTAGCGCGCGTGGAGCATCTCACCTTTGTTTGCACGACGAATAAGCAAGATGCCGGTCCAAACAACCACTGGATAGCACCTAAGCAAGCTCACGCGCAAATGGACGCCCTGTTCGACGGCTGTATGAAAGGGCGCACGCTCTATGTGGTGCCCTATTGCATGGGCCCGATCGACTCGCCGTTCTCCCGCTGCGGCGTTGAGATCACAGACAGTGCCTATGTGGTGCTCAACATGCGCCTGATGACCCGCATGGGCCGCGCGGCGCTCGAGCGCATCACGCGCGATGGGACGTTTGTAAAAGGATTGCACTCGACCGGCGATCTGAATCCCGAGCGTCGCTTCATCATGCATTTTCCCGAAGAGTTGTCGATCAAGAGCTTCGGCTCGGGCTACGGCGGCAACGCCTTGCTCGGCAAGAAATGTCACGCGTTGCGCATCGCGAGCTGGCAGGCCCGCACCGAAGGCTGGTTGGCGGAGCATATGTTGATTGTGGGCATCGAGAATCCGCAAGGAGAGACCCACTATCTGGCGTGCGCCTTCCCGTCCGCCTGCGGCAAGACCAATTTGGCGATGTTGATTCCCCCCGCGAGCTATCAGGGATGGAAGGTGTGGACTGTGGGCGATGACATTGCCTGGCTGCATCCGGGCAAGGACGGCCGCCTGTACGCCATCAATCCGGAATCAGGGTACTTCGGCGTGGTGCCGGGAACCAATGCCAAAACCAATCGCAATGCCTACGAGATGATTCGCAAGGATACGATCTTTACCAACGTCGGTTTGACGGCGGACAACCAGCCTTGGTGGGAGGGATTGACGGAGGGCAAACCCGTCACCGATTGGCAGGGCCACCCATACGATCCGAAAAACGGGCCGGCGGCGCAGCCCAATTCCCGCTTCACGGTCGCGGCGAAGCAAAATCCCAGTTATTCAAAGCTTGCCGATGCGCCGGGTGGCGTGCCGATCTCGGCGATCGTGTTCGGCGGCCGCAGGCGTGCGCTCGCGCCGCTCGTGTACCAGGCGCGCAATTGGCTGCACGGCGTGCTCGTCGGCGCCGGCGTGGCGTCGGAAACGACGGCGGCGGCCACCGATGCCGTCGGCGTGGTGCGGCGGGACCCCATGGCCATGCTGCCCTTCGCAGGCTACAACTTTGGCGACTACTGGTCGCATTGGATCAATGTCGGTTCCAAATTGAAGTCCGCGCCGCAAATTTTTCATGTCAATTGGTTCCGCCAGGACGGCGCCGGAAAATTCTTATGGCCGGGTTTTGGCGAGAATCTGCGCGTGCTGCGCTGGATCATCGATCGCTGCAAGGGCAAAGCCGGCGCACGCGAAACGGCCATCGGCCATTTGCCGGCTCATGCCGATTTGGATGTGCGAGGATTGGACATCACCCCGGCTGCGCTCGAGGAATTGTTGGCCGTCAATCCCAAGCTCTGGCAAGAAGAATTCGCCGGGATCGATCAGTACCTAAGCGGCTTCGGCGAGCGCGTGCCGCCGGCGCTCAAGGCGGAACTGCAAGACGCGGTGCGGCGGGTTCACTCCTCGCAGGTATAGCGAATCACCTGAGAAGAATTGCTATCGGGCGCCTTGCCGAGTCCGATCAAGCCCTCGCCTCGAATCTGCATCGAATCGCGGCGAACAAATGCTTCTTCGCCATCCTTGCCGAGAACGAAAGTGCCATTCGTGCTTTGATCGATCAACATGAACTTGTTGCGGTTGATCTCGACGCGCGCATGCAGTCGCGAGATGAGATTGCCCTTCACCACCAGATCGTTTTCCTCGGCGCGGCCGATGGTGATGTTCGCGCGAGTCTCACTGACCAGCACTTCCTGACCCTGATAGCGAAGCCGCAGGCGTTGCGACTTGGCGCCTTTTTCGCGCTCGCGCGCGGCGATGGCGATCGAGGGCACCATGCTGGTGACATCCTCGGGCTGCCATAGCACCTCGAACAACGCCACCTCGCTGCTGCGCCCTTTCAGCGTCGCAACGTCGATTTGGCGCACCTGCGCGCGCCAATCGGAGGATAGCCGGTCAACCATGGTGGCTGTCGTCATGATCTGGCCCGCCTTGGCCTGGCTGGTCATTCGATTCGCCGTGTGCACCGCCGAGCCAAAAATATCGCGGTTCTCGAGCACCACGGGCCCGAAATTGCAGCCAATGCGGATGGCGACCGTCTGTTCATCGACTTTGAGCTGAGGGTGCGTAACTATTTGCTTTTGCATCTGGGCCGCAGCGTTCAAGGCATCGTCCGCCGTAGGGAAGGTCGCCATCACCTCATCGCCCATCGTTTTGATGACCGTGCCGTGATTCTGATCGGTTGCCGCGCGCATTACATCGATACAAATGCCAACCATATCGCGCGCACGTAGATCGCCCAGTAACTCGTAGAGCTTGGTGCTGCCGACGACATCGGCAAATAGGATGGCTACTTCGATTTCTTTGCCCATTGCCTAGCCTATTATACTTAACGTAAGGTCGGCCGCTTAGGGCGTTTAGGCTGCAATACCCTGTTTTATGATGGGCAGGGCCGAAAACAACGTCTCGGGTGCCGCCTCCGGGCGCGCCGCCACCTCGGATAGAAATCGACGCCACGCCCGAGCACCTTCGCGTCCAGCCATGACGCCGTGCATGTGGCGCGTAATCGAATGCAAACGCATGCCCCGCTGCGCGCACGCCTTGGCGTAAGGAACCATCCGCTCAACAATCTGCCATGGCTCAGGTATGGACCAGTTCGGGTCGATCAAACTCTGCTCGAGTTCGGCCAGGAGCGCCGGCCGGTGATAGGCAGTTCGGCCGACCATCGCGCCGTCCACACCTTCGCGCAGGTGCGCGCCGATCGCGGCGCTATCGGACAATCCGCCGTTCAATACCACGGTCAAGTCGGGGCAGTCGCGCTTCAAGCGATGCACGAGATCGTATTTGAGCGGCGGAATTTCGCGATTCTGCTTGGGCGACAGGCCGCCGAGGATGGCGACGCGCGCGTGCACGATCAGTGCATCGATTCCCGCGGCCGACACGGCATCCGAGAAGGCGCGCAAAAACTCGTAGTCGTCGCGATCATCAATGCCGATGCGGCACTTGACCGTCACGGGCAAATGAGTGGCATCTCGCAAGCTGCGCACGCAGTCCGCGACCAGCGCAGGCTTCAGCATGAGGCAGGCCCCGAAGGAGCCATTTTGCACGCGATCGCTTGGGCAGCCCACGTTCAAGTTGATTTCCGCGTAGCCGGCCGAGGTGCCAATTCGCGCCGCCTTCGCCAGTTCCGCCGGGCTGCACCCGCCGAGTTGCAAGGCAACCGGATGCTCACCCGCATCATGGTCCAGCAATTGACGCACATCGCCACGGACGATGGCCGCTGCAACAATCATCTCGGTGTAAAGCAACGCGTGCGGGGCGTAAAGCCGATGCAGGAACCGGCAATGACGGTCGGTCCAATCCATCATCGGAGCCACGCACACTCGCCGGTCGAGCGGCTGAGCCGATTCGGGCCTTGGGCGCTGTTGTTCAGGATCGCGCATGGTCGGTCAAAAAGGTCACATTCTAAGGATGCGGGCCGCCATAGTCGCCGCAAAACGTTCGCAACTCAAGCAGCGGCCCAGTAGTATTGATTCCCTCCTCAGATAACCATGCAATCTCTATCTCTGGCGACGCCCGTGCGGCGGCGGCAGCGGGGTACCCGGATGAATAGACGTCAATTTGTTTATGTCATGTCCGCCGCCGCGCTGGCAGCCTCGGGCAATGCCGCGGCCAAAGAGAAATCCCGCCGTCCGCTGCGCATTCTGGTGCTTGGCGGCACCAAATTCTTGGGAGTTCATATCGTCGAGCTTGCGCTTCAGCACGGGCATTCGGTCACCCTGTTCAATCGCGGCAAAACCAATGCCGGTATATTTCCTCAGCTCGTGCACCTCAAGGGCGATCGCGATGCACAGCTCAACGCCCTCAAAGGCAAGCACTGGGATGCGGTCATCGATGATTCAGGGTATGTGCCGCGGCACGTCAAATTGTCAGCCGAATTGCTCGCGCCCAATGTGCAGCGTTATGTCTTTATATCCACCATCTCGGTCTATGCGAGCTTCGCGAGCCCCAACACCGAGGACTCGCCGGTCGGCAAGCTGCCTGATGAAACCATCGAAAAAATCGACGGCGGTGCGTACGGCCCATTGAAAGCCTTGTGCGAAAAGGCGGCGGAAAAAGCCATGCCGGGACGAGTTGCCGTCGTGCGTCCGGGGCTGATCGTTGGGCCGCGAGATCCCACCGACCGATTCACCTACTGGCCCGCACGCGCGGCACGCGGCGGCGACATGGTGACGCCTGACAAGCCCAGTGACCGTGTCCAATTCATTGATGCCCGCGATCTCGCCGCATTCGTGCTTCGCTTGGTCGAGCGCCGAACCGTGGGCATCTTTAACGCCACATCGCCTCCTGGCATGTTCACGATCGGAGATGTGGTCGCGGCGAGCATTACCGCAGTCAACGCGACGGTGAAGCCCACTCCCGCACCAAGCCCCGTGTGGGTGCCCGCGGAGTTCCTCGAGAAACAAAAAGTACAGCCTTGGTCGGATATGCCTGTTTGGATCCCCGCGGCCGGCGAGTATGCCGGCTTCGCCGACGCCAGCGTTACGCGCGCCTTGCGCGAAGGGCTCTCGATCCGGCCCGTTCAACCAACCGTCAACGACACGCTGGCGTGGCATCTGCAACGTCCGGAGGCGGAGCGCGCGAAACTAAGCGCCGGCCTCACGCCGGAGCGCGAACAGGCCGTTCTTGACGCCTGGCGCGCGGCATCGGGCAACGAGCATTGAAGCGCGATTCTCGGATCGCGGTTCTCGTTCACCGTTTAGTGGTGGTGCAGCCGGAAGAGCTGCCGGCGCTGCTGGCAGCGTTCGCCACGCTGTTTTGCATGTTCTTCAGCTACACGATTCTCCGACCCATCCGCGACACCATGGGCATCACCTCCGGCGTGGAGAAGCTGCCCTACCTGTTCTGGGGCACCTTTATCTGCATGCTGGCAGTGCAGCCTGTGTACGGCTGGCTGACCTCGCGTTTTCGCAGGCCGGTTTTTCTACCCTGGGTGTACGCGTTTTTCACGGCCAATCTGCTGGCCTTTTATTTCTGGTTCAATCTGCAGCAGGATCACACCTGGATCGCACGCACCTACTACGTCTGGGTGAGTGTCTTCAATTTCTTCATCGTAGCGGTGTTCTGGAGCTTGATGGCGGATGTCTTCACGCGCGAGCAGGCCGGCCGCATGTTCGGATTCATCGCGGCCGGCGCCAGCACGGGCGGCCTGCTCGGCCCCTTGGTCGCGGGCCGGCTGGCGGTCCCGCTCGGCACCATCAATCTGCTGCTCATCTCCGCGACCCTGCTGGCGAGTTCGCTTTTTTTCATGAAGCGCGTCATCCACTGGCACCAGCATTTCGGATCGGGCAGTCGCGGCGCCGAAGTGAACGCGCCGCTCGGCGGCCACATGCTGGCGGCCTTTCATCAAGTGATCCGCTCGCGCTATTTGCTCGGTATCGCGTTGTTCGTGATTCTGCTTTCCTGGGTATCGACGTTTTTATACCTTGAACAGCAGGCATTCGTTGCCAAGGTCTTTACGACTCGCGATGAGCGAACCCGTTTCTTTTCCGACGTGGATTTCTGGGTACAGACCTTCTCCCTCCTCACCCAGCTATTTCTCTTCAGCCGCTTGTTCAAATGGATTGGCCTTCGTGCCCTCTTGGTTTCCATACCGCTGATCATGACCGCCGGGTATGCGATCTTTGCACTCTTGCCGACCTTTGCGGTGTTGGTCGTCGTGTTTGCGGTGCGCCGCGTGGGCGAATACGCCATCACCCGCCCTTCCCGTGATTCGCTCTACACCGTCTGCACGCGTGAGGAGAAGTACAAGGCCAAGAGCCTGATCGATACCTTCATCTATCGCGGCGGCGACGCCACCAGCGCGTCGATGTACCAGTTGCTGACCAGCGGCTTAGGGTTGGGCCCTTCCGGGGTCGGCTGGGCGGGCGCATTTGTTTCGGCCATCTGGGTGGTTATCGCATTGGCGCTCGGCAAATCCCATGAGCGGGCACCCCAGGCGACGGTCGTGCCGAAGCCCACCGCGGGCTGAGTGCACGCCTACCCTTCCTTCAGCGTCGCGGTCAATGGTAAATGATGGGCAAAGCGCAATCGATCGAATAGCGCATAAACAGACGCGCCGTAGCCGCTGTTGCTGCTCGAGAAAATGACACTCCCGATATTCGGCGTTGCAGAGGTGGAGACAAAGTCGAGCGTTTGCCAGGTCTCAAAATAATTTGGATTCATACCCAGCGTTGGGAGACTCACCGTCGCAATCTGCACTGGAGGCAACTGGGCCGGCGGAATGAGCTTGATGGGCACGCCGAATACCATCATGTACGGCCTGTTGGTGTTCGGATTCGTGGGATCGCCACCGGTAATGATGGGATGCGCGTCGATGGATACGTACAGCTGGGGTGACGAGAAGGTGACTTGAATACCGCCGCCCGTTTCGTCAAACCCGGCCAATTGCGGGGGCTTGCTAATCGTAACGGCATTCAGCGGGGTATCTGCACCTCGTACGTCATAGCGATCGCTGGCGTACACGCTGCCGAAATTCGCTCCAGGTGACTGGTTCAGCAATGGAACCGCGTTCAATGTGACGCCGCCGTACTTGTGGTTTACGACCGTGCCGGACGCCACGGTGTCGAAATCGATCTCCGTCACGACGCCGTTCACCCAATTCAAAATTGGTCGGGGAATTAACCGCATCGTTCCTCCCTTCTGATTGCCGCGAGGCGGCGTCGGCGCCTTTGCGCACGATTAGGCGTTACGATCGATCAGCTGGCAATGGCTTGTCCCGTATACACGGTACATGGTCGACGGGATTTGCGACGCGGGCACCGCGGCTGATCTAGACTGGCTGCTCATGCCTCATACGGTGCTCATAGTCGAGGATGATCTGCGCCTGCGCGCATCCTTTGCGCAGGCAATCTTGAGCGCGGCGGACTTGAAGTTGGTCGGCGAGGCCGATGATCTGCCCGAGGGACTACGGCTCTTGGATGCCATGCATCCCGACGTTTTGTTGGTGGATATCGGCTTGCCCAGCGGCAGCGGCTTGGAATTGATCCGCCACGCAGCCAAAGGTTCGCCCCATTGCAACGTGATGGTCATCACCGTGTTCGCCGAGGAGCAGCTGGTGGTCGATTGCATCGAGGCCGGCGCGACGGGCTACTTGCTGAAGGGCAGCAGCCCTCAAGATATCGCGGCGCAGATCAGGCTGCTGGTGGCCGGCGGCAGCCCCATCAGTCCCACCATTGCGCGGCGCCTGCTCGGACGATTCACTGCCAACCGCAACACCGCGGACGTCGCACCGAGCCTCTCGTCGCAGGAGCACGCCGTGCTGTCGATGAGCGCCAAAGGCTACAGCTACGACGAAATCGCGCCGCTGCTGAAATTATCGCGCCACACGGTCGAGACTTACGTCAAGCGCATCTATCGCAAACTGCAGGTGCATTCCAAGACCGCCGCGGTCTACGAGGCGCGCAAACTGGGACTGGTCGATGACTAATGCGCTGCGCGTCCTGCACGCCCTGCTGGCAATCGCGGGGGTGGGGCTGCTGACGATACTCGCCGTCGCGTTATTGATTCCTGTGGACACGCCGGTTGTCGACACGCGCTTCGAGACCGCGCGGCTCTGCACCGAATCCCCCGTCGACACGGCCTACAGCCGTGCGGGGTTGAGCGCGCTGTTGGCGCGCGGGCCGCCGTCCGACTGCCCGCAGACGGTGTCGCTGCCGTACCGGTCCCGAGCCGGCGATCTTAAATTGCGGCGCCAAAATATCGGGCCCTTGGGATTGGCCTGGTACCTCATTCGCTACGAGATTCCGGAGGGCTGGAAGCCGGACGATCGATTGATGATCTACAGCCCAAGGGTATTGGGCGTTGCATGGCAAACCCGGGTTAACGATCAATTCATCTTCGATGACCTCGATGATTGGCGCATGACCTGGAATCGCCCGATTGCACCGAACCTGAGCAGCGCCCGTTTCCATCCCGGTGATCGTCTCAGCATCGCGATCGGTGTCGTTTTTGAACCGCAAGTCGGCCACGCATTGGCCCACATCAGCGCGGGCCCCGCCAGCACTCTGGCACAGCGCCTCGCGATTCGGGAGTTTCTGCAATTCGTCATGCCCGTGGCGTGCAGCGTCACGCTCTCCGCCATGGGTGTATTTTTTCTGCTGTTCTGGTGGTCGCGGCGCACCGAGCGGACGCACCTGTTTTTGGCGCTCTCCTGCATCGCTTGGTGTGTCTGCAACTTGCAGTTCGTGCTGCCGCGCCGCGACGACGCTGCCCTGGATTCCTGGTATTCCGCGGTCACCGGCCCCTCGATCACGTGGGTCATGTGGCTCATTTATTTATTCGTGCTGCAGCTCGATAGACGATTTTCCCGCGGCATCGCGCTCGGCATGGCGCCGTTCGTCCTCGCCATGACGGTGATCGCGCTGCCCATCATTCCGCTGAATGAGTACGCAGGGGTTTTCTATCAAGGCGCCAATGTCATCGTTGCCCTTCTCGTTGCCGCCCGCATCGGCTGGGTGGCGATTCGCGGCGGCAGTCTCGAGTTGCGCGTCATCAGCCTGGCGCTGGCACTCGCGAGCCTTGCGGGCGCCCACGACTTGGGCCTGCTGACGCAAAGGATCGATTCGGAAGGTATTTTCCTCATCCCCTATACCAGCATGCTGATATTCGGTTCGTTCCTTTTCGCCGTGCAGCGGCGCTACGTATACGCCATCAACCAGCATGAGCAGCTGAGCACAAGTTTGGCGCAGCGCTTGAGCGAACGTGAGGCGGAATTGCAGGCCAAACACTTGCGTCTGATGGAGCTCGAGCGCGCTCAGACATTGGCGACCGAGCGTCAACGCCTGATACACGATATGCACGATGGCTTGGGATCGGCGCTAACGACATCGCTCGCGATGATTGAACAGGGCAATGTCGACGGTGAAGAGCTCAAAAGCGTGCTGCGGGGCAGTGTCGACGACCTGCGCGCGGTCATCGACTCGCTCGAACCCCTGGACGGCGATCTGATTTCGGTACTGGCAACTCTGCGCTTCCGGTTAGGCAAGCGCTTGGAACTGGCCGGCATCACATTGGAATGGGACATGCAGGACCTGCCGACGCTCAGCTGGCTCGGCCCGCCGCAAGCATTGCAGCTGATGCGCATCGTCCAGGAAGTCTTGACCAACGTGCTCAAACACGCCGCCGCGAATCAGATGCGCATCTCAGCTCGCTGCAGCGAGTCATTCATCGAGGTTTGCATAGCCGACAATGGCCGCGGCTTCGACATTGCCGCGACCTCGGGCGGCCGCGGCCTGCGCCATTTGTCGCGGCGCGCGGCCAGCCTGCACGGCAGCATCGTGATCGACTCGCAACATGGCGTCGGCACGACGGTGCGGCTATTGCTGCCGATGGCGACTCAGCCGGCTTGAAGTGTAATCTTAAGCCCTTGCGGTTTTGCCGCCGCTGATTTGCCAGGCGCGCAGTGTGTCGGCTTCCTTTTGCGGATCCAAGCCTGCTCGCAGTTTCGCCTGGCGGTCGGCCGGCAACGAATGAAACCATTCGAGCGTATCGTGCACCGTTTCATGCATCGGGCGCGTTTTTAGTCCAGCCTTTTGGGCGCGTGCCGTTGCAGTGAGCGAGGCGCCCGCGGTGTCGCCGCTCATCGGCGACCAGGGCGGCAAATCGAGTTCCTCCGGTTTCCAGCGTTTCGCCAGGTAGTCTTCCGGCACCCACGTTGCCCGAGTTCCCGCTTTCGGTGATGCGTGTTGGCTCGCGCTGATGAGGTCACCCATGGTGAATGCGCGGGGCGGCGAGATGGCATTGAAATAACCGGTGGTGCGCTCTTGGGCGAGCCTCATCATCCACGCTGCCAAGTCCCGTACATCGATGATTTGGATCGGATCGTGCGGGGTGCCCGGCGCCAGCATGTCGCCGCCCTTCGATGCGCGTACCGGCCAATAGGTGAATCGGTCGGAGCCGTCGAGCGGCCCCACGATGTAGCCGGGGCGAACGATGCAGGCCCGTCCTTTGAAAGCGTCCGCCGAGTACTGCTCGCACAGCGCCTTCATTGGCCCATAGGTTTCGTCGGTGACCTTGTCGATGTCAGGATCCGCCAGCTTCCCGGTGGGCGAACTCTCATCGTTTGGCTTCGCGAAGCTCGCATAGGCGGAGATGCTCGAAATGTAGAGGCAATAGCCCACGTTGGGCGCCAGCAAGTCGTCGGACATCTTGACGTACTTGGGAATCATTCCCGTGTCGTCGATCACGACATCCCACTTGCGGCCGCGCAGAGCATCCAGCTGACCATTCCTGTCGCCGATCAACGTCTCGACGTCCGGCACTCCGTCGGGGCTGTGTTTGCCACGATTGAAATGTGTCGCGCGCCAGCCAAGACGCAACGCCTCGCGCGTGAGATGCGGACCGATGAATCCGGTTCCGCCCAGAATCAACAGGGTCTTCGGCTGGGAATCGGCGGCCATCGCCTTGGGCAGCAGGCCAGCGGCCGCCAGGTAGGCACCCGTCTGCAGCAGATGGCGTCGAGTCGTCATGGCGGTTTTCCCCTGTTGTTATCAAGGACCAGACATTATAGCCTCAGCCTGATGCGAGAAACCCGCGCCGCGCTCGAGGCGGCCAAAGAACAAAAATTCCGGGCGCTGATTCGATACGCCTGCACGCATGCGCCCTATTACGCCAACATCATCAGCGAGCGGGGACTCGATGTGGCGACGTGCGGCGTCGGCGACTTCCCCTTGCTCACCAAATCGATCCTCATGGCGAACTTCAACGACATCGTCACCGACCGTCGCGTCACCAAGCAGGTCATCGCGGATTTCTTGTCCCGCTCGACCGATCCGAAGGAGCGGCTGTTCGATGATCTTACTGTCATGCACACCTCGGGCACGTCCGGGGAAGTCGGCTACTTTGTGTATGCAGCGGCCGACTTTGGCCGGGTGCGTGCGGGAGCTAGACGCAACCGCGAGGCTTTTCGCGGCCTGCTGCCGGGATTCGGCCGCCGTCTGCGGCGGTTGCGTCTGGCCTTTTATGGGGCCACCGGCGGCCACTTCGCCGGCGTCACCGGCATGGCCTCGATGCAACGAGGTATGGCGAAGCTGTTCATCGATGCCCGCGCATTTGAGGTCAATACGCCGCTGCCAGCGGTCATCGAAGGACTCAATTTGTTCAAACCGGACGCGCTCTGGGGGTACACCACGGCACTTAGAATGCTCGGCGATGAACAGCGCGCGGGGAGGCTGAATATCCGGCCTGACGCCGTCGTAGCGAGCGGTGAAACGGTAACCAAGGCGGACATGCAATTCTTGTCCGCAGCCTTTGGCGGCGCCGGCGCTCTTAGCGTGTACGCATGCACAGAACATCTCATGCTAGGGATATCGGACCCCGACGGCGAGACCATGACGCTCGCGGACGATAATTTGATCTTCGAGTTCTACGAAGATCACTCCGTCATCACCAATCTCTTCAACCACACCCTGCCCCTGATCCGCTATCGCATGTCCGACATTCTGCGCCCCATCAGCGACCCGGACGCGCCGCGCATCCAGATTCAAAATCTCGTCGGACGCACCGAACAGATGCCGGTGTTCGTCAACGGCGCGGGAACCACGGACTTCATCAGTCCGCACATCGTCAACGAGATATTCGTGCGTGGTGTCACGCGATTCCAAATGCAGATCACCGGTCCGAGTTCGTTTCGTTTTCCGATCTGCGTTGACGCTGATCTTGACGAGACGGAGCGCGGACTCGCGGCCGCAGGCGTCAGAACGCGGCTCGCGGAAATTCTGGCGCAAAAGGGCCTGGCCAATGTGACATTCGAGGTGCAGATCGTCGCGGATATTCCGCTCAATGAGCGCACCCGTAAATTTCAACTGATCGTGACGCGAAATGCGGCCGAAGCATAGCGCATCGCCCGCGCCCCAGGTCCAGCGCGCCGGCTCTAGAAAAGACTGAGCTGCGGCGTGGGCTTTAGAGGCGGCCGAAACAGGCTGGTATCGAGTTCGTAGCGTTCTTCCGCACCGGCAAATCCCAGCTTGCGCTTGGCGAGGTCGAATCGCGTACGCAACAGGTCGGCATACGGACCGGTGCCGCGCATTCGAGTGCCGAACTCCGAATCGTAGTCTTTTCCGCCGCGCGACTGATTGATCAGCGACATGACGTGCTTGGCGCGATCCGGATAATGCTGCGCCAGCCACTCGCGAAAAATGATCTTAAGTTCGTGCGGCAGACGCAGCAGCACGTAGCCGGCTCGGGAGGCGCCGGCTTCCTTGGCAGCCGCCATGATGTCTTCGATCTCATGATCCGTGATGGCCGGAATCACCGGCGCAACCAATACGCCGACCGGAACGCCCGCCCCGCTCAGCTGCTCGATCACGCGCAGCCGTGCTTGCGGAGACGCGGTCCTCGGCTCCAAGGTCCGCTTGATGTCATTCGTCAGCGAAGTAACGCTGACCATGACGGATACAAGCTTGTCCTTGGCGAGGTCGGTGAGCAAATCCAGATCGCGGATGATCAGCGCGCTCTTGGTGACGATGGTGACCGGGTGGCGGCAGCGCGTCAGCACGGCGAGAATACCGCGCGTCACCTGTAGGCGCTTTTCGAGCGGCTGGTAGCCGTCGGTATTGATTCCGAGGGCGATGGTCTTGCACACATATTTTGGCTTGGCCAGTTCCGCTTCCAAAATGTTCACGGCGTCGGCCTTGTAGAAAAGCTTGGTTTCAAAATCCAGCCCCGGCGAGAGACCGAGATAGGAGTGAGTCGGCCGGGCGAAACAATAGACGCAACCGTGAGCGCAACCACGGTACGGATTGATGGACACCTCGAATCCGACATCAGGTGAATTGTTCGACGTGATCACACTGCGCGCGCGGTCCGGCAGCACCGTTTCGGTCAGGTTTTCTACTATTTCGTCTTGATACCATCCATCGTCGGCTTTCTCGAGCGTCAAGGAATCGAATCGTCCCGCGACATTGGACGAGGAACCTCTGCCCTTGAAGGTTTGGTGACCGATAAAATTGCGTGGCATGAAACAAACTTTACGCGCCGCGGCGGTGCTCGTAAATCCAGTAGTCGGGCTCGGCGACTACTGTATGAATTCATGCGCGCGGGCGGTTCACACGCAGCGCGCCTCAACGGGCGACGAAGGCACGCTCGATGACGTAATCGCCGGGCTCGCCGACATGAGGGGAGATTTTGAAGCCCCGCGCGTCCAACATGGCAGACAGGTCAGCCAGCATGGCCGGACTGCCGCAAATCATGACGCGATCCTCCTTTGGATCGAGCGCGGGTACATCTATGTCATCGAAGAGCTTGCCGGTTTCGATCAATTCCGTGACGCGGCCTTGATAGCGGAAGCGCTCGCGCGTCACGGTTGGGAAATACACCAGCTTTTCGCGCACCTGCTCGCCCAGATACTCGTGGTGCGTCAATTCCCACTCGATGTAGTCGCGATACGCCAATTCACTGCGAAAGCGCACGCCATGCACCAAAATGACCTTCTCGAACCGCTCGTAGACCTCCGGATCCTTGATAAGACTCATGAACGGAGCCAGGCCGGTGCCTGAACTCAAAAGGTACAGGCGTTTGCCGGGCTTCAGATCGTGCAGCAAAAGCGTGCCGGTTGGCTTGCGGCTGATCAGGACCTCATCACCCGGCTTAATATGCTGCAGGCGCGAGGTCAGCGGCCCATCCGGCACTTTGATGCTCAAGAACTCCAGGTGCTCCTCGTGGTTCGCGCTGGCGATGCTGTAGGCTCGCATTACCGGCTTCTCATCAATGCGCAGACCCAGCATGATGAAATGCCCGTTCTCAAAGCGCAGCGCCTGATCGCGCGTCGTGGTGAAGCTAAAAACGGTCTCGTTCCAATGGTGAACCGTCAACACCCGTTCTGTTCCGATTGTGGCCATGGCCCGTATTATCCGGACATCCTGCGGAACAGCATAGCCACCGCCGGATATATCCCTATGCCGAAACGATATTGGCCACGGGGTGTAGGAAGCTGACGACAGCCGCAATGGCGATCGGCCCATGAGACCACGCGCCCTGAACTCCTGCCGGCCGGGCGCTCAAGTAAGCAGACTTCAGGTGTCAATCGAACACCGTGGAGGTGACAATGAAAATTCTATCAGCACTAGTGGTGGCCTCGGCGATGCTCTGCGGCTGCATCAGCAGCGGTAGTCCGAATCCGCCTGCGAAAACAACCGTGGTCGTACCCCCGGGCTCGCATACAACGGTGGTCTGCCAAGACGGCAGTCAGCCCCCCTGCGAGTGAGCTATTGAGGGTCCCTTAGTCGGATATGGCGGAGAGCAGGGAAGCTCCAGAGGCGGCCGCGCGGTCTTGCAGGCGTTTTAGGTGCCGCGCCTGAGCCCACAATTGCCAGGCGAAAACCACTCCCCCCGTGTGCACGCGAAAGCCCGCGGCGCGCAGGGCTTCCGCTCCCCACGTGTTGCAAGTATGGAACGCCGAATATTTCGGCGCTGCTAAGTAATAGACACTGCCCTGGTACGGCCCTTCGCGATAAACCTTGAGCAGGCCATCTTGAGTGCGCAAGGATCGCCAAATGAACGCCTGCAGGGCGCGCATTTGATCCTGAGGCACAGTGAGCATGATGACGTGCGTTGCGCCGAATGCCTCAGCCGGGGAATTAGACAGTCCCGTCGTCAGCAAAATGCCGGCTCCAGGAAAAAGAGCCGACAAGAGCACCGGCCCACTATGATTTTTTGCCAGCAGATAATGCCTGTCAGCGAATCCAAAAAAAACAAAGCGTGCACCCGGAAGATCGGCGGCTGCCTGAGAGAGCGGCGGCGACAGGTCCGCCGCCGCCACGCCGATGTCGATATGCCAGCCGCGGCGCGCAACATAAAGGGTCGAGGATTCCGCCACGGTCGAGGATTCCGCCGTGGTTGAGGATTCAGCGCCCCCATTAGCAGCTGAACTTAAAATTAAAGCCAGTGCTGCCGCGAGCGAATGACGGGCCAGCCGAATCACTTGGTGGAAACAAGCCCATATTGTTGTGCGATTAGAATCAGCTGCAAGGCGCTGCTGGCTCCCAATTTTTGCTTGATCGAGGACTGATGATTGGCTGCCGTCTTCGGGCTCAATCCTAAGCGCTCGCCGATTTCATCCATGCCATACCCCTGGGTCAGCAGACTCAACACCTCCAGCTCGCGCCCTGACAGGGCATCCGCAAGCTGGCTGGTTCGCGACCGCTGTTTCGACATCGCTGTCTCGACATCGGGGCTGACGTAGCGCTGTCCGGAGGCTACAGAACGGACTGCTTCGATCAACAAGTCAGGTGCGCTGCCTTTGCTTATGTAACCGCGCGCTCCGGATTGCAGCGCCCGCGTCGCATAAATGCCGTCCTGATACATGCTGAACATCAGGACACAGGCATCGGGCCTGCGCGACAAGAGACGCCTCAAGATCTCGATGCCGCTCACTCCGGGCAGCGCGATATCCAAGACGATCACGTCCGGCCGCAGCTGCGCATCCAGGCGCAGGGTATCGGCGGCGCCCGAAGCCTCGCCGACGACGCTCAGGCGAGCGTCGCGCTCCAATAGGCGCCTGTATCCTTCGCGCACGACTGCGTGATCATCAACCAGCAGCACCCCGATCCGGGCAGCGGCATCACTGTTGCCCATGAGCATCCTGAAGAGGAAGAAATGCGCGCACTTCGAAACCCGCCGCGCCGTTCGCGCTGGAAACCGCGACCGATCCGCCCAGAGCCGCGACTCTCTCGCGCATGCCGATCAGCCCCAGGCCGCTTCGATGCGCGCTGAGGTCAGCACCGCGGCCATTGTCGGCGATGGAAATATCGATTCCCGGCGCAGACGCCGCGCGGCCAATTTCAATCCTAACCCGCGTCGCCGACGAGTGCCGGGCGACATTGGTCAGCGCCTCTTGCACCAGCCGGAACAGGACCAGTGCCCGGGATTCGGCCAGCGCATCAAGTTCCGAGCCGCAAACCATTTCGATCTGTGTCGTGGGTAAGCGCGAGCGCCATTCATTGACGCAATTCTCGAGCGCTGCCAGCAGGCCCAGTTCGTCCAAGCCGACCGGGCGCAACTGGCGAATCAGACCCCGCAGGACTTCGTAAACCCGGTCGGCATTGGCGATGACGGTATGCGCGGTCGCGGAAATCTCAGGCCGATCCTCTGCAGCTGCCCGAATCGAGACCGCGTCGAGCTTGATCGCATTGACGTACTGGCCCAATTCGTCATGCAGATCGCGGGCCAGAGTTTTACGTTCGTGCTCCTGCAGGTCGACGTATTTCAACGCCAACCGCTGATTTTCGGTCAATGTTTCAGTCAGCTTGGCGTCCGCCGCGATGCGCAATTCCAGCTGCCGCCTCGCCTCGAAATACCGCCGGGAAGAGAACCAAAGGAGCCCGACGGCCATCACTAGGAAAATCAGCGGCAGCTCGTCGAGCTGCAGCCATTCGTACGGCCGCGTCCATCTTTCGAGCGCTTCACCGACATCGAATTTGGCGCAGATCACGGCCGCCAAGAGCGTAGACGCGAACACCAGCGCGGCATCACGCCTGGCGTAATTGCGTCGACTTCGTGCATCTGCGAGCCGCATATAGAAGACAGCATAGCGCGACCCAACTAAAGTATCTGATAACATCGCCCGGCGACCTGCCCGCGGTGAAATCATGAATGAACAAGTAACCGAGCTTCTGCCGGCCGCGCTAGCCGGCGCAGTTAAGCCACTGCCCATCCAGCAATCCTCTGTGCTGGGCCAGATATTATCCATGCGCAAGGATCTCGTGGGCCATTTGATGGCGCTCGAGAAGGTGCACGGTCCGGTGTGGAAGATCGCCATCGGGCGTGGCGGCATGATCAGCATGCTGGGACCGGACGCGTTGGAGTTCGTCTGGAAGAACCGCGATGGCGCATTTTCCAGCGCCCGGGGTTGGGAACCCTATATCGGCAAGGTGTTTCCCGGCGCCATCATGGCGATGGACGGCGACCAGCACCGCTACCAGCGGCGCATCATGCAAGTCGCCTTTCGAAAGTCGGCGCTGCGCACGTATCTTGAGCAAATGAGTACGGCGATCGATTTAGGGATAGGGGCTTGGATGCTCGCGAACGAGCGGCGCGCACCGCGCCAGATGTTTCCACTGCTGAAGCAGCTCACGCTCGATCTGGCAGCTTCCGTGTTCATGGGCGTCGAGCTTGGGCAGGATGCTAAAGATCTGAACCGCGCGTTCATGGCCACGGTGGCCGCCTCGCTGGCGATCGTGCGCGCGCCCATACCCGGACTCAAAATGTGGCGCGGAATACGCGGCCGCACCTTGCTGGTGAAGCGCTTTCGGGCGCTGCTGCCGCAGAAGCGCGCGACCCACACGAGCGATTTCTTCAGCGAGTTTTGCCATGCGCAAAGCGAACAGGGCGAACGCTTCACGGATGAGGAAATCATCGATCACATGATTTTCCTCATGATGGCCGCACACGACACGACCACCAGCACGCTGACCACGATGATGTATCTGTTGGCGCGCCACCCGGAGTGGCAGGAGCGTCTGCGCGCCAAGGCCATGGCGCTTGGGAAGCAGCGGCTCGAATTCGATGATCTCGATCAGGTCGAAGAACTGTCTTGGGCCATGCGCGAGGCGCTTCGCCTGACGCCGCCTCTTACATCGATGCCGCGCATGTGCGTCAAGGATACTGTCTTTCAAGGATTTCAGATCCCGGCGGGCACGCTGGTCGGGGTTTATCCGATCTATGTGCACTATATGGATTCGCTTTGGACCGACCCGTTCAAGTTCGATCCCGAGCGCTTCAGCCCGGAGCGCCAAGAAGACAAACGCCACGCCTTCGCCTGGGTGCCGTTCGGCGGAGGCGCGCACATGTGTATCGGGCAGCACTTTGCGACGCTGCAAGTGAAAGCCATCATGCATCAACTGCTGCAACGGTATCGATGGAGCATTGCTCCTGGGTACGTGATGCCGCAACAGCTCGTGCCGATCGCCAAACCCAAGGATGGCCTGCACGTCACCCTGCAACGCATCGCCTGATGTGATCAGCGCGCTCGATTGGCCCAATCTGCGGCGTCGATCTTGAAGATGACATTGGGGTGGCTCGGCTCACCGGAATAGCTGACCGATTCCTCGCCGATATAAATGCCGCCGAGCTTCTCCATCGCCTTACGCGAGCGCCAATTGTTGACCCCCACCTTGAAAATCACGCGATCCACAAACTTAAAGGCGTGATCCAGCATGAGGGTCTTGAGCGCGCGATTGTAGTGCCGGGCCCACCGGCTGCGTGCGATGAACGTGTAGCCGATGTCGATTTGGCGCTTGGTTTCCTGATAGTCGCTGTATCGGGAGCTGCCGATCAGCTCGCCATTGGTGTTGTCGATCACCCGAAACGCCCCGCCCGACTCCATAGCGCCTTTGAAGAAATTTTCGAACACGGCGCGCTGGTAACGATCCTGGCTGGGATGCTGCTCCCAGATCAGAGGATCCGACGCTACTGCGTATAGGTCTTCGAAATCGCCCGTCTGCAGCGGCTCGAGCCTGATCAGATCATTTTGTATGCGGGGTTGAAGCTCAAAGCTCATGGGTCACCTTAATAACCGAACCTATAGTGAATCTGCGCATAAATCTGGCGGGGATCATTGAAGTGCACGCCGCCGAAAGTCAGGCTGTTGTCGACCAGCAAGTGCCGATCGGTGAGGTTCAAAACGGTCAACGAAGCCGAAAAGCTCTCACCGAAGGATTTGCCGGCGCTCAAGTTGATTTCCGCATGACCCGGCAAATGGCTCGGTGGTGCGTCGCCATTGGCAAACCCGGATCCATAGTAGACGCTCATGGAGGCGAATGCACCGCGCGGAAGATTCAGATCGAATCCGGCGTTGGCGGTGTTGCGTTGATCATGGTCCAAGGCGAAGCTGCCGGCGGGCGGGCTGAAGTCCGTCAATCCTCCATTGATGGCGCCGAAACCGTCCGCGGTCTGATTTGAATAGGCGAGGTGAAACTGCCCGACATTCCCTATCCGGGGCGAGCGGATCGCCAATTCGTTGCCCTGGATCAAAGCGCCGTCGATGGTGAGCGGCAGGAACGCATTGGAATTTCCAATATTGTTATGGTCGAAGAAATTCCGGGCCTGGGTATGAAAATGATCCACATCGACCGTCCAGCCCTGAATCGGAATCGTCAGGCCGACCTGGTACTCCTCGTCGCGTTCGCCGTGCAGCGGGACAAAACCCAAATCGTTGGCTTGCGCGAACTGAAGCAGCGGACCGCTCAGCGTGGTCAGCGGCGGTGCCTGATAGTACTTTCCCCAGAAGCCGCGCAGTAGCCAGTTGATTTTCGGCAGGCGCACGGTCGCCCCAATGCGCGGACTCGTGGCATTCTCCGTCACCGCACCGGCAAAATGCGTTTGCCGTACGCCGCCGGCGAAGGTGAGCCAATCCGTTGCCTTGTACGTATCCTCGGCGTACGCCGCCACCAGAGTACCGGTCGGCTTGAGCGTCTGCGCAATGGGCCCATTGCTGCCGTCATTGAAGAGCACATCAAAGTTTTCGCTATCGCGCTGGCTGAAGCCCGTGGCCCCCACCTGCAGGTCATGTTGCGCCACATGCCAACGAAGAGTCTCCTGGCCGCCGACATAGGTCGAGGAGCGCTGATCGGTGGTGCTGATCGGAAAGTCGTTCGGCGCGCCGTCCAGGTCGGCCTGGTTCTGGTGAAAGAACAGTGAAGTGGTCAAGGCCGCATCAGTCCCCAATTTTCTCACCCACGAAAGAATGGCGAACGCGTCGGTTTCGCGTTGCACATCATCGGCGATCTGTCCCGGCGTAGTCGTATTGGGGATGTCGTAACTGTCATGACGCGCCGAGAAGACGAAGCGAAACTGATCATCCGGGGTCGCATTGAAGATCAAGGTGCTGAAGCCGCCGTAGCCGTTCTCTGCGTCATGAATGATTTGCGCCACCGGCGCGGCAATCCCTAAATCGCTGCGATTGCCGTTTACGCTGGCGTAGTAGGCAAATCGCTCGGTATGGCTGCCGACGCTAAGATAGTCATTGGTCTGTCCGTAGGATCCGCCGCTGGCAATGAGTTCCGCCTGGTTGTCGCGCTCAAAACCGGTGCGCGGTATGACGTTAAATACACCATAGGTGCGATCACCCTGATCCGCCTGGTAGCTGCCGCGCTGCACTTCAAGATAGTCGATATCTTTCGGATCGATCTGCGGGCCTAAGTTACTCGCGATATTGGTATTGGGAATCTCGACACCGTCGACCGCCCAGGTTGTCTGGTGCCCCCCGCGGACATGTAATTGATCGTGCACGACATAGGCGCCGGGGACGAAGTCGGTGATCATCGCCAAACTGTTGCTGCGATCCGCACCGGGCGTGCGTGCGATGTCTTCGCGATTCACGATCGTCGTTGGCGTCGCGGTATTGAGGACCGTGGTTTCCGCGGCGGCGGTCACGGTCAAGGTGTCGAGCGCCTGCCCTTTGGTCAGTTGCACATGGGCAACCGGCGCGGAACCCGATGTCACCGTCACAGCCTGCGCCGCCGGGGCGAAGTCCGTGGCGCTGAAGCTCAAGACATAGTCGCCGAGCGGCACCGTCATGAAAGAGAACTCGCCCTGCGCGTCGGTTACTGTGACTTCAAGCTGGTCCGCCGTCGCGGATTTCAACTTTACCTGGACTTCGGCCAGGGGCCGATGCTGCTGATCGTGCACGACACCCCGGACGCTGCCCACATCGGCGGCCTGCAGCCGCGCCGCTCCCAACAACATTGCCATCAGCACAAAGCCAGATCGAATGCACCAAATCATGGACCTTCTCCCCGTCGCAATTGATATGCGCGCGCGCTTTTGGCAAGCGCACGCAACTGGTCGGTATCAATTCAGACGAGTGAGGGCGGTCCGCGAGGCGGGTGGGAGCGCTCCGCGCGGCGGTTTAAGCGGGGAGCTTCGAAGGCAAGGATCCGCTGAGTAGGCGCGGGTCCAGCAGGTGCAAAATCAATGTGGTGCGAAATAGGCCCAGCGCCCGGAACGCTGCCAAAGGGGCACAATTCAAACTGCGCATGCGTTCCGGCGTGGTGATGCAGATGTCCAGGAATTTCCGCCGTGACGGCGGGACACAACTGCAGCGCGAACGGTACGCCGTCGGCCGGCATGAAGCCGGCAGGAACATAGGAACGAAACAGAAGCAGGGCCAGCACCAGGATGCCGGCCCATGAGCCTCTTCGCCTAAATTTACAAACCTTTCGCATCCCTCAAACCTTTCGCATCCCTCAAGCTGCGGCGGGCACCCGCAACATGGGCCTGAATTTCTTGAAGGCCGCGATGCCGAGTCCAAGGAATAGAATCAACAGAATCGCCTGTGCGACGGCAAAGGGCGGTTCCTTCTGGGTCGGTGCCAGTGCATGAAAGAAGGGAATTTTCTGGAACGACTGCACGACCAGCACGAAGCAATTGAGGTACAAAGCGATGATCGCGCTGATCACATAGACGCCGCGCCACGAACCGGCCAGCTTGTAGCTGTACAGCGCGAGGATCGCGAGGGCCAGAAAAATCAGCGAGATGATGCCGATGATCTTGGCTGGATCGAGAGATCCAATCACACGGGGCGCCTCGGCCGGTGTTTCAAACGGAAAGCCGGTGACACTGGTCAACACCGTGGTAATCAGAAACAGCGCCGTTAATCCGGGCATGGGTCTGGCGCCCAACATTCCAAGCGCGACGAGGATGCCGCTGATGATGGCGATTAGGCTGATGATCACATGCAGCTGCGTATACGCAGCGACTGACATCCCAAGAATCATGGTGAACCCCTCCTTATTTTGGCCGGCTGGACCCCCTCTCGGTCGTAAGACTACGCCGATCGAAGGAATTCGTCAGCGCAAATAGGGGAATTCGCGGGTCGAGCGGGGCTTGGCGATGTAAAAGCCCTGGGCGAAACCTATCCCCAAGCGGCCCAACTCAGCCAGGACTTCCGGAGATTCGACCCGCTCGGCGATGGTTTGAATGCCCATGGCATTGCCGACCTGGCTGATGGCCGCGACCATGCTGCGATCGACCGGATCGCGGGTGACATTTTCGACGAATTGACCGTCGATCTTGAGGTAGTCGACCGGCAGTGTTTTCAAATACATGAACGATGACAGGCCGCTGCCGAAATCATCCAGCGCGAAATGGCAGCCGCGATTCTTCAATTCGCGCATGAAATACACGACGTTGCTCAAGTTCTCGATTGCCGCCGTCTCCGTGATCTCGAAGCACATCGCGCCGGCCGCCAATTGACCGGCACTCAATTCGGCAATGAGAAACTCGAGAAAGCGCTCATCGTTCAACGAGGTCCCCGACAGATTCACGGCAACCGTGAAGGGCTTGACTCCGGATTCAATGCGATGCACCACGCGATCGAGCGCCTGGCGCACCACCCAACGGTCGATTGAAGGCATGATGTTGTAGCGTTCCGCCGCGGGAATGAATTCGGCCGGCGTCACAATGGTGCCGGACTCATCGCGCAACCGGAGCATCAGCTCGAAGTGCTCGCGCTCGTGCGGTTTGGCACCGATCGGCACGATCGGCTGATAGAACAATTCGAATCGGCTCTCGTCGCGGGCACGCGCCAGTTTGGAGACCCAATGCATCTCCCGATGCCGCTCCGGCATGTCGTCGGGCTTGTAGAGTTGCACGCGATTTCGGCCGGAATCCTTGGCGGCATAGCAGGCCACGTCGGCGGCACTCATGACATTGGCGACCGTGGGTATCTCATGGGTGATTTCCACGATGCCGATGCTGGCGCCCACGGTGAGCACCCCGCCCTGCCATGTGAATCGATAATCGCGTATGCCTTGGCGCAGGTTTTCGGCAATGCGCAGGGCCTGATCGCGCCCGCAATCCTGCAGCAGGATACCGAACTCATCGCCGCCCAAGCGCGCGAGCGTGTCGCCGCCGCGCACGCGCGACTGAATGACGCCCGTGATCTGCTTCAGCAGCAAGTCGCCGGCCGGATGTCCGCAGGTGTCGTTCACCAGTTTGAATTGGTCCAAATCCAGGTACAAAAGAACGTGGCGCGCCTGCAGATTGTGCCGCGCATCTTCGACCGCGACGGTCAGGCGGTTCTCGAATTCGCGCCGATTGATGAGCCCCGTCAGCGCATCGTGGCTTGCCTGGTAATGCAGCGCGCGATGCAGGCGCCGCTCCTTGCTGACGTCATGGAACACCATCACGGCGCCGATCAAATTGCCCGCGCGGTCACGGATCGGCGCCGCCGAATCCTGGATGGCAATTTCCTGGTCGCGGCGATTGATCTGGACAGTGTGTTCGGCGAGGCCCAGCACCTGGCCTTCGCGAAGACAGCGCGCGACCGGATTTTCACCGCCTTCTCGAGTGGCCTCGTCCACCACCGTGAAGATATTACCGATCAGCTGTCCTTGCGCCTCGCGATTCTCCCAGCCGGTCAGACTTTCCGCGACCGGATTCATATAGTCGATCCGCCCTTCGGAGTCGGTGGTAATTACGGCGTCGCCAATCGATTGCAGCGTGACTTGCGCGCGTTCCTTGGCTTGAAATACCGCGGTCTCCGCTTTCTTGCGCTCGGTAATGTCGGTCAGTGTGCCTTCGAAGCCGCATACCCGACCGTTGGCGTCGCGCACCACGCGGCAGTTATCGACCACCACGACCATGGAGCCATCCTTGCGGCGCATCACGTATTCTTCGTTGCGCAGTTCGCCCTCGGCCTCGGCGCGGCGCGCGAAGTTCTCGCGATCGTTGGAATACCAATACAATGCCCCCGCAGGCACTTGGTACATTTCCTCGGCGGAGGAATAGCCCAGCAGCTTCACGAAAGCCGGATTGGCGACGAGAATGCGCCCGTCACGCGTCGTTTGATACACACCCTCCATGACGCTTTCAAACAGGCCGCGAAACTTCGACTCGCTGTTGCGCAAGGCATCTTCCGCAGCGCGGCGTTCAATGGCGATGCCGGCAATCTGCGCCATGCGCACCATGAGTTCGTGATCGCGGGACAACGGAATGCCGGGTTGCCGGCGGTACACCGCAAAGGTGCCCACCACCTGGCCGTCCGATGCGACGATGGGCGCGGACCAAGCGGCCCGGAATCCCGCCTGACGGGCCGCCTCGCGACGATATTCCCAGAGAGCATCGGTCTCGATGTCGGCCACCGTGACGAGGCGGCTCAAGTAAACGGCCGCCGAACACGAACCGAAGCGGATACCGATGGGCGCATAGTCCATCGCCTGCACGAATTCGCGCGGCAGATGCGGCGCCACGCCGAAGCTCAATGCTTGTTTTTCGCGATCCAAGAGGTTGACGGCGCAGCAGCTCTCCGGCATGGCCCGCTCGATCAACTCGCAGATTGCCTCGAGCGCCGCGTTCAAGGGTGCGTTGGCGGCTATTTTTTCAAAGACGCGGCGCTCCCCGGCGGCGATCGCATCCGCACGCTTGCGCTCGGTGATATCGATGATGCTCGCCCTGAGCAGGCGCCCGTTGGAGCTCGGCAGACGCACGAAGCGCACTTCGCAGGGAATGTTATGGCCGGTGGAATCGCAGTGCAGCCACTCGAACACCGGGACCGCGCCCGCCAGCGCACCTTCGATATAGCCGCGCGACACGCCGAAGGAAGGAGTGCCGTCAGCTTGCAGCGGCGGACTGATCTTATCCGGCCCACTGCCGAGCAGTGCTGCGCGGCTCATCTTGAAGAAGCGGCACGCGTTGTCGTTGACGTCGACGAACTTTCCCGCATCGACGTCGAATACGACGATTGCCTCCGGAGCATGCTCCACCAGCGTCCGGTAGCGGCCCTCGCTTTCACGCACCGACACTTCAGCCAGATGCCGCTCGGTGATGTCTCGGATGCAGACGATGTAGCCGTCCAACCAATTGAGCCTGGCCTTGCTGACGGCGAGCTCGATCGCGACCCGGCTGCCGCCTTTGACCAGACCCCAGGTCTGCGTGGCGGCCAAGTCCACGTGCGTATCGTCGATTTTGGTCGCGAGGCGCTCGAGGTAGTCGCAGGGGTACCTGCTATCCACGTCCGCGAGCAGCAATCCGACGGAGCGGCCGAGAATCTCGCCAGCAGCGTAGCCGAAGATCCGCTCGCCGGTGTGATTGAATGATTCGACGCGGCCGGTATCATCGACCGTGATGATCGCGTCCTTGACGTTGTCGAGAATGGCCTGCAACTGAGTGGCTGTTTGCTCGCGAATTTCGCGAGTCATCGCCTGCGCCTCATCCGACATCAGCTGCATCGAGCGCACGACGCCGCGCCGTTCGCCATCGAGCAGATCGTAGTGCGCACTGATGATTTTTAGGAGCGGATCTACATCAGACGTGCCAGCGCGGCCGCGCGACTCCGCGATCTGGCGTTCCAGCAGAGGATTGAGGCTGTCTGCAGATGGCGCTGGCTCGCTGCGGACGGCAGCCGCGGTATCGCGTGACAACACCTAAGATCTCCCGCACTTGAGCCGGTGATACCCGGCACCTGAATGCCTTAGATGTTAGGGAGATCCCCGAGAGGCGGCGTGACGCGCGTCTCGGTTCGGTCAATATTTCGTCAAATTCCCTGATCTGCGGTTTCGCGCTCCGAGCGCTTGCGGTCGGTTGCTTTCAAATTGCGTTTGCGCAGGCGCACAGAGTTGGGGGTCACCTCAATAAGCTCATCGTCATCGATGAATTCCATGGCCTGTTCCAGGGTGAATCGTATCGGCGGGGTGAGGACGACATTCTCGTCCTTTCCGGCCGCGCGCATATTGGTCAATTTCTTGCCCTTCAGAGGATTGACCACCAGATCGTCCTCCCGATTATTGAGGCCGATGATCATGCCCTCGTAGACCTCTTCGCCCGGGCCGATACACAGCCGGCCGCGTTCCTGCAGGGTGAACAACGAGTACGCCAGCGCCGTTCCCTGGCCGTTGGCAATGAGCACGCCGTTCGGACGTTGCCCCAGCTCGCGCTGCACCACCGGGCCGTAGTGATCGAACACATGATGCAGCAGCCCGGTGCCGCGCGTCATGGTACGAAATTCGGTCTGAAAGCCGATCAAGCCGCGCGAGGGCACCATGTAGTCCAATCGAATCCGGCCGCGGCCGTCGGCTTGCATATCCTTGAGTTCCGCGCCGCGGCTGCCGAGTGCCGACATGATGTCGCCCTGGGCGGCCGAATCCGCATCCACCGTAACCTGTTCATAGGGCTCATGCGCCGCGCCGTCGATTTGCTTGACCACCACGCGCGGCCTCGAAACCGCCATTTCAAAGCCTTCGCGGCGCATGTTCTCCAGCAACACGCCAAGATGCAGCTCGCCGCGGCCGAAGACCACAAACTTGTCGGGGTCGGCTGTGGGCTCGACGCGCAGTGCGACGTTGTGGATGGCCTCGCGCTCGAGACGCTCGCGAATCTGGCGACTGGTGACGAACTTGCCTTCGCGGCCCAAGAAGGGCGAGGTATTGACCTCGAAGGTCATGCTGATGGTGGGTTCATCCACCGTGAGACTGGGCAAGGGCTCCACGGTGGCCGGATCGCACAAGGTATCCGACACTTTGGGCTCGGCAATTCCCGCGAATGCGACGATGTCCCCCGCCCCGGCGGATTCCACTTCAACTCGGGTAAGGCCGTGGAATCCCAAAATCTGCGTGATTTTTTCGGAGCGCTGCTTTCCCTCGCGCGACACCACGGTCACGGTCATGCCGCGCTTGATGGTGCCCCGCTTGATGCGGCCGATGCCGATCGCGCCGACATAGCTGGAGTAATCGAGCAGCGTGACCTGCAGCTGCAGAGGACCGTCGACGTCGACATCCGGCGGCGGGCAATGCTCGACGATGGTTTTGAACAAGGGCTGCATATCGCCGTCGCGTACGGTCGAGTCGAGGCCGGCGAACCCGCGCAATGCCGAGGCATAGATGACGGGAAAATCCAATTGCTCATCGGTGGCGCCCAAACGATCGAATAAATCGAAGGTTTGATCCAGCACCCAGCCCGGTCGCGCCTCGTCGCGGTCGATCTTGTTGATGACCACGATGGGCCGCAGGCCATGTTTGAAGGCCTTCTGCGTCACAAAACGCGTCTGCGGCATGGGACCGTCCACCGCGTCGACGAGCAGCAGAACGCAATCGACCATGGCGAGCACGCGCTCCACCTCGCCGCCGAAATCGGCGTGGCCCGGCGTATCGACGATGTTGATGCGATAGTCGCCCCAAGTGATCGCCGTATTTTTCGCTAGGATGGTAATGCCGCGCTCGCGCTCCAGGTCGTTGGAATCCATCACGCGTTCCTGCAAATCCTTGCGCGCATCGAGCGTGCCGGACTGACGCAACAGTTGATCGACTAGCGTGGTCTTGCCATGATCGACGTGCGCGATAATGGCGATGTTGCGAAGTTTCTGGGTCACGATGAGGCCTTTAAGGGAAACTCACCATTATAGGACGTTCGGGCCCCGAGCGCCCCAGTTTCAGCGTTCAGCGATGATGGGAATCGAAAAGACCCTTTGATCGACGATCTCATCGTGTTTTAACGAAACGGTCACACCGAGCAGCACCACGCCTTCGGCGTTGGGCGTGACATGAACGGTCTCCCGATAGACTTGGCCGGCTTCTTCCGAGGGAATATCAAATTGATTCGGACCGGGAGCGACCGAGAGATCATCGGCGCCGGTCACCTGGATCGAGGCGGGACTGGCCGCGATTTGCGCAACCAGCGCGAGGTCGATGTCGAGCGGCTGTCCCACTTTCGGCCGTTGCGTGATGTCGTATTTCAGTTCGACCGGCACCTGGGATTTGCCTTGAGGAGCTGCCTGCACCATGCCCGCGGTCTGTTCGGCCGCCGTGTCGCCGTGTCGCGGGGCAGCAGGCGCCCTCGGTTTGATTTGCGTCGCCGGACGGGCGGCAGGTGCAGAGCCGGGGTCTTTGCTGCAGGCAGCCACGACCACCGCCACACAGAGCAGCAGAACTTTAGCGCTCGCCATCATCTTCTCGCCAGCCATCCCCATATCATTACCAAATATGCCACTGATCACAACTTACCCAAGTCACAACTCCAGCGGCGAGTCGAGCACCGCGGTCAATTGGTCTTGCAGCGAGCGGTGGTGCTGCTCCCAATAGCGCGGCTCCGCAAACCACGGAAAGGCCATTGGAAAGGCTGGATCATGCCAGCGTCGCGCCAGCCACGCGGAATAGTGAATCATACGTAACGCGCGCAGCGGCTCGATGAGGGCGATCTCGCGCCGGTCAAAGGGCAGGAACTGCTCATAGCCCTTTAGCAGATCTCGCAATTCGGTGCGCATTTCCTGGCGCCCGCCGGACAGCAGCATCCACAGATCTTGAATGGCAGGTCCAGTGAGACAATCGTCTAGATCGACGAAGTGAGGCCCTAAATCGGTCCATAGAATATTGCCGCGGTGACAGTCGCCCAAGATGCGTCCGAGTGCAGCACCGCCCCAATTGAACGCTTGCTCCTCGACCGCATCGAGCAACTCGTCCGTCACTTCGGCGTACTTCGACGCCAGGTAGTCGGGCATCCAATCGCCGTCCAAGACGAAATCGCGGGCATTCCGGCCCAGGTCCTCCATGCTCAAGGAAGCGCGCTGTTTGAAGCGGGACGCTCGGCCCACGGCGTGTATGCGGCCGAGAAACCGGCCCACCCATTCGCGCTCATCGCTGTTGCCCAGCTCCGGCCAGCGTCCGCCGCGCCGGGGAAACACGGCGTAGCGAAAGCCCTGATGCTCATGCATCGATTCACCCGCCTGCAACAATGGCGCGACCACAGGGATTTCCTGGGCGGCGAGCTCGCCGGCGAAGGCGTGTTCCTCGCGGATCGCCGCATCGCTCCAGCGTCCGGGGCGATAGAACTTGGCGACCACCGGCTCGCCGTCCTCGATGCCGATTTGATATACCCGGTTTTCATAGCTATTGAGCGCCAGCACCCTGCCGTCGCAGTGAAATCCCACTGCCTCGATTGCATCCAGCACGGTCTCGGGAGATAGCTTCGAATACGGCGCGTCGCGACTCATGCCGTCGATTGTACAGTTACGACCCTGTCACTCCTTTTTGACTCCTACACGCTGCTAGAATGCGGCACATGCGATTGCCCCGACCGAAGTCACTGAGCGGACTGATGCTGATCGGCTTCACGATCGTGGCCGCACCGCTGCTGTTTGCAATCGTGAATGCCGCCGTGCAGATGAATCGATTGTCGATTCGCAGCCAGCAGCTGGTGGCTCACGGCATGCAGGGAACCCGCAGCAATCAACGCATGTTCGAGGAGATCGAAGCGCTGGATCGCCAGGCGCGCCTGTATCAGGTCACCGGCAGCGCGGACCTGCTCGAGGCCTACGGTCAGCATCATTCCCGCCTGATCACTGCCGCTCACGGCCTGCTCGCGCTGCCCTTGGATGAGGCGTCGCAAGATGGCGTGCGTGCGGTGGAATCGAAAGCGAATCAATTGTTGCAAGATTTGCGGCATGCGGCACCGAACTTGAGCCGCGTGGGCGAGGTGATCACCGCGTTTCCACAGCTGTTGGAGGCGGCGTCCCGCGTCTCCGATCGGATCAGCCTGCAGATCGACAAGGAAACGGAGAGCCTGGTGCAGGCGACGCAGCGCGCCCAGCAGAATCTGGTCTGGCAAACGTTGCTGCTCGTGCCGATGACGCTGGCCGTGGTCGGCGTCTTCACGTACCTGTTCGGCCGGCCGATCCGCGCAATCGACCGTGCCATCAGCGAACTCGGTCGAGGCACTTTTTCGCGGCCCATTGCGATCCGCGGGCCGGCCGATCTTGAGCGATTGGCGGCTCAATTGGAGTGGCTGCGGGGCCGGCTGCTCGATTTGGCACAGGAGAAGAACCGATTTCTGCGACATATGTCGCATGAATTGAAAACCCCATTGGCAAATATCCGCGAGGGAACCGAACTTCTCATGGACGGCGCGGTAGGCGAGCTGCAAAGCAGCCAGCGCGAAGTCACGGCCATCTTGCGCGAGAACGGCATGAAACTGCAGAGACTCATTGAAAATCTACTGTCTTTCAGCGCCTGGCAAGCGAAGAGCGTCGGCTTGGAGATCAGCGAATTCAAGCTGCGCCCTTTGATCAAGAGCGTGCTGGAGAATCAGCAACTCACGCTGGTGGCGCAACGCGTCAGGCTCGACGTGCAAGTGGAGGATCTCACGCCCCTGGCTGACCGCAGCAAGGTGCGCCTGATTCTCGACAATCTGCTCTCCAATGCGGTCAAGTTCACGCCGCGCGGCGGGACCATTTCTCTGCACGCGCGCGCCGAGCGCGAGCAACTCATACTCGATGTGATGGATAGCGGTCCAGGGATTCCCGCGGAAGAGCGCAATCGAATCTTCGAAGCGTTCTACCAGGGAAAAACGCCGCAAGGGGGCCATGTCAAAGGCACCGGAATCGGCCTCTCGGTCGTCACCGAATTCGTCAATGCTCATGGCGGCAGCATCGAGATCTTCGAAGCGAAGACGGGCGGTGCGCATTTTCGCGTGCGCCTACCCCTGCGCTCGACCACCCCCGCGCTGGCGCGCGAAAAAGCTCATGCCGCATAAGGGCGATCGCATTGCAGCATGCGCCCTCGCATGCCTCTGGTTGGCCGGTTGCGGGGCGTTGGGCACCTCCAAGGCGCCTACGCCCACGGCGCCTGAGCGCCCGCAAGCCGACATCAGTCCGGTGGCGCCCTTGCTGGAAATGATGAGCAACCTGCCTCAGGGGGATCCTGCGCGCCAGGCAGAAATCTTCCAGCAGGCGAAGGATGCGGCGGAATTACAGCCGACAACCAGCAATCGACTGCGGTACGCCCTGGCCTTGGCGACGCCCGGCTACACAGGGGCCGATCCCGTCGCAGCCCAGCGACAGTTGGCGGAACTGCTGGCGAGGCCCGAGACTCTCCTCCCCGTGGAGCGCCTATTGGCGGCCGTCCAGCTCAAAGAGGTAGAGCAACGGCTGATACTGCAGGCGGAGAACACTCGAATGCGCGATGCCGTCCCCAATGACACGCATGACAAGCTCCAGGCGATCAATCGTCGCCTGACAGCCGAAACCGACGAAAATGCGAAGTTGCGCAAGGCCTTGGACGAGGCTAGAGCTAAACTCGAAGCGGTAACACATATCGAGCAACGATCTGTCACCGACCGCGGAACCGGCACCCCACACCCGCCATAACGCCTAACCGGAGAGACTGCACTGAACGCCTATTCGATTGCTGCCACCACCCCCCTGTCGTTCGGCCTTCAGCCGGGCACCCGTGATTCAACGACTCCGCAAAAGCGCAAGGCGCGCATTTTGGTGGTCGACGATGACCCGGGACTGCTGCGTCTCCTGACGATCCGTCTGCGCGCCGAGAACTACGAAGTGGAAGCGGTCGAAAGTGCCGCCGCCGCGTTGGCCGCCTGCGTGCGTTTCCGTCCGGATCTGGTGATCACCGATCTGCGCATGGACCAAATGGATGGCATCGGCCTGCTCAAGGAGCTGCAAAGCCGTTGGCCGGGATTACGCGTCATTATTCTCACCGCGCATGGCACCATTCCCGATGCCGTGCACGCGACGCAAAGCGGTGCCTTTGGCTTCCTCACCAAGCCGGTGGATAAGCAGGAACTGCTCGATCACGTGCAAAAAGCGCTGAAGGTGTCGGGGTTCGCGCACGTCGATGAGGATTGGCGCGCCAATATCGTCACGCGCAATCAGCTCATGGAAGACAAATTGGCCCAGGCGAACATGGTGGCCGGAACCGATGCACGGGTCTTGTTGACCGGCGAGAGCGGCACCGGCAAAGAATTGCTGGCGCGCGCCATTCACGAGGCCAGCCCGCGCCGCAATAAGCCGTTTGTCGCCATCAACTGCAGTGCGATGGCCGAGAATCTGCTCGAGTCGGAATTATTCGGCCACGAGCGCGGCTCCTTCGCGGGCGCGACACGCGCTCAAAAAGGCTTGTTCGAAACCGCCGATGGCGGCACCTTGCTGCTCGACGAGGTCGGCGACATGCCGATGCGGCTGCAGGTCAAACTGCTGCGCGTGCTACAGGACAACACGATTCGCCCGGTGGGCGGCGCCGATGCCGTACAGACCAATGTGCGCATCATTTCCGCCACGCATCGTGACCTGCACGAATTGATGGTGGCCGGTCAGTTTCGCGAAGATCTCTACTATCGACTGAACGTGGTGCACATCGAGGTGCCCTCGCTCGGGCGCCGACGCGAGGACATTCCGTTGCTGGTCGCGCACTTTCTGGAACAAATCGCCAAAGAAACCGGTCAGCGCAAGATCTATGCGCCGGAAGCGGTCGAACTCCTGGCGACGGCGGAGTGGCCCGGCAATGTGCGGCAGCTGTACAACGTGGTGCGGCAGAACGTCGCCCTGTCGCATGGGCCCATTATCACGGCGGAACTGGTGCAGCAATCGCTCGGCGGCAATCCCACCCGCCTGCCCTCCTTCGACGAAGCGCGCGACGAATTTACGCGCAACTATCTGTCGCAGATCCTGCAGATCACGACCGGCAATGTCAGCCAAGCCGCGCGCCTGGCTAAGCGCAACCGCACGGACTTCTACAAGTTACTGTCGCGCCACCAGCTGCTGCCGGACGACTTCAAGAAGGGCTAAGCCGCGGCGTTGCTATCCTTGCGCGCCGCTATCCTTGCGCGCTGCGATAGAAATCGGCGACGCTCGCGACCACATGATCAAGCTGCGCTTGGGTGAGTTCCGGGTAGACGGGCAATGCCAAGGTCTCGGCGGCGGCGCGCTCGGATTCTGGAAAATTGCCTTGCGTTTGCTGGTTTAAATAAGCAAAACATGTCTGCATGTGCAAAGGCACCGGATAATAAATTTCCGTGCCGATGCCGCGCGCCGTCAAGTGATCCTTGAGCGCATCGCGATTTTTTACGCGCACAACATACTGATTGAAAATGTGCCGGCCCCGTACCACCTCCCGCGGCGTGACCAGGTCACCGCCCAAGTCGGCGGCGGCAAATGCTGCACTGTAATAAGCAGCGTTTCGCTGTCGCGCCTCGGTCCAGCCGTCCAGGTACTTCAGCTTCACGCGCAACACCGCGGCTTGCAGTTCATCGATTCTGAAGTTGCCGCCGATCACCGCATGAAAATATTTTGGCTTGCCGCCGTGCACGCGCAACACGCGCATGCTTTCGGCAAGCTCGGCATCATTGGTTGAACATAATCCAGCGTCGCCGAACGCACCGAGGTTTTTACTGGGAAAGAAAGAGAAGCAGCCGATGTCGCCGATCGAGCCGACGCGCACGCCCTGGTATTCCGTGCCGATGGCTTGCGCGGCATCCTCGATGACTTTCAACTGGTACTGCTTCGCCACGGCCATCAGCGGATCCATGTCGGCCGACTGACCATAGAGATGCACCGGCATGAGTCCTTTGATACGGCCGCCGGTGGCGCCATTGACCAAATGCCCGCCCTGCACGGTGCACTGCCGATCGATGAGTTCGACAACCGCCTGAGGCGACAAATTGAACGAGACCGGATCGATGTCGCAGAACACCGGGCGCGCGCCCACGCGCGCAATCGTTCCCGCCGTGGCAAAAAAGGTAAAAGGACTTGTAATTATTTCATCACCGACGCCCACCCCCAGGGCCATCAGCGCAAGTAGAAGCGCATCGGTGCCGGAAGAGACCCCGATGCCCGCAGAAGCGGCGCAGTAGGCGGCCACCTCCGCCTCCAACGCCAGCACGTGTTCGCCGAGGATGAAGCGCTGACTCGCGCATACTTCCTCTATGATGGGCATCACTTCAGCGCGAATCTGCGCGTACTGAGCCTTAAGATCGAGTAATGGAACGTTAGTCATAGGCGTTAGAATATCATTCGTCAGATGGCCGTAGGCAAAGGCGTTCGCGCTTCAACCCAATGACCCAGCCAGTATTACTAAAACAAAGCTTCATGATCGCGCTGCTGGCTGCGGTTCAAGCAGTGTTGCCTGCGGTAGTCGCGGTCGGCACCCTGTACGCCACCATCGTATTGTTCGGTCATCATTTCGATCCGTCCTCGGCGGTCATCATCATCGTGAGTGTCTTGTGTCTCGTGCTGGTGCAGCCGCCGCGCGAAGTCAGCACACAACTGACCGCAACGCGCCTTTCCAACATCGCGGACGTGATCCTGCGCTGGGTGATGATGCTGTTGGTGTTGCTCGCCGTGGGCTACGTCACCAAAACCTTCACCGTTTATCCGCGGCGTATTTTCCTCACATGGGCTGCAGCCACACCGGTGGCGCTGATCGCGGTCACACTGGCGATGCAGGAACTGAGGCGGCGCTTTCTAATGAACGCGCTCGAGACCCGCAGCGCCATCATCGCTGGATACAACACCACCAGCTTTGAACTCGCGCGCCGGTTGCAGAGCCATCCGGGCCTGCGCGTGCAAATGGCCGGTTTCTTCGATGACCGCAGCAAAGATCGACTCGGCATGGATGCCGAGGCCAACCTGCTCGGCTCCTTGAGCGACATGTCTCAGTACGCGAAAAATAGCCGCACAGATGTCATCTTCATCGCCTTGCCGATTCGACACGTCAAGCGGGTGATGGACCTATTGGACGACTTGCGCGACACCACGGCATCCATCTACTACGTGCCCGACATCTTTGTGTTCAACCTGATTCAGGCGCGCTCGAGCGAGATCCACGGCATCCCGGTCGTGGCCATGTTGGAAACGCCATTTTTTGGCTACCGCGGCGTCGTCAAGCGCGTCATCGACGTCGGATTCTCGGCCATCATCCTGGTGCTGTTGCTACCCGTGCTGATGCTCATCGCGCTTGCGATCAGGCTCTCATCTCGCGGGCCAGTCATTTTCACTCAGCGCCGCTACGGCTTGGACGGCAGAGAAATTGGGGTTTACAAGTTTCGCACCATGCAGGTGACGGAGGATGGCGATCAGATCCGTCAGGCTTCAAAAACCGACAGCCGCATCACCCCCGTCGGCCGGGTGCTGCGCCGCTTGTCGCTGGATGAATTACCGCAGCTCATCAATGTGCTACAAGGCCGAATGAGCTTGGTAGGCCCCAGACCTCATGCGGTGGCTCACAACGAAGAATATCGAAAGCTCATCAAGGGCTATATGGTGCGCCACAAAGTATTGCCAGGCATTACCGGTCTGGCGCAGATCAACGGCTGGCGCGGCGAGACCTTGAATCTGGAAGACATGGAAGCTCGGGTAAATTACGATCTCGACTACCTGCGGCATTGGTCGCCGTTGCTCGACATCAAAATCCTACTATTGACGATCGTCAGAGTGTTCCGCGACGACAAGGCGTACTGAGTGCTCGACGGGGCGTAGTCGAAGAGGACCGCTCAAGCTCAAGCCAAGGCCATTGCTGAGGTTATGAATTGCTCATGGAATAGGTACTGACCTTGCAACGGCAACGCCGCGCTCCTTTGGAGTTCGATGCTGCAATTCGCAACTATCCTGAATGTGCCGCGCTTTTCACCCCACGCAGGCAGTTCGACCGAGACGTCGTGAAAACCCAAACGCTCTTGGGTCAAGGGGAATTGGCTTTTGTAGAACGCCTCCTTGGCTGAGAACATCAAGGTCGCCGCGGCGAGTTGCTGGGATTCCGGCAAAGTTCGCAGCCAGGCCGTTTCCGAGGGAGTGCAAATACCCCGCCACAGTTCTGCCTTGACGCTGCCCGCGATCTCGGTATCGATCCCCACGGAACGCAGGGTTTTTTTTGGGGCTGCCACGGCCGCGCAAAAGCCGGTCGTGTGCGTGATGCTGCCCACCAACGATTCGGGCCACAATGGCTGCCGATGCGCGCCAACTTCAATGGCGAAATTTTGAATGCCGAATTCGCGCAACAGCAAGCGGGCGCACAACCTGCCCGCCGCGAATTCCTCCGCCCGTTTCCGTACGGCTCTTTGCAGGTAGCGTGCTTCCTCGGGATACAACGCACCTGGATCGCCGCCACCGCGCAGCTCCGCCGTCAACGCGCCTTGCGGGAACAGCTCGCACAGGAAGGGCGACAAACTCGCGGGATTGATTTCGATGCCATGCATGGAAGCGCTCAAGAATGAATCATTTTGACAGAATGCCGCGAAGCGTTGTCGGGCCCTCGCCTGCCGCTGCTAGAATGCCGACATGAGTTCATTGTGGGAATCGATTTCATCGAGCGGCCCGGCCGTCGGCGTATTTCACGGCCGGTCAGGCTCGGTGGCGTTCCAAGACCTGGCATCCGGCTCAATACTGAACGACGAACTCGAGTCGTTTCGGGGCCGTTCGGTGTTGCTGGCGACGCGCGAGCAGCTTAGCACTGCGCTCGCTCTGCTGGAGCTCGACGGCGTTGCGCGTCGGCTGGTGCTCTGCACGCCGGACCTGACGCCCGAACAACTCGTCGGCATACGCGCCACCGCTGAGGCCGACATCGTGCTCGACAACGTCGCGGCGCTGCCCGCGCCTGCAAGGTTGCAGCGCCGGGCCTCCGAGACGACAGAGTGGATCCTGCTGACCTCCGGTACCACGGGTGTGCCGAAATTAGTCGTGCACAGTTTTGACAGCCTCGCCGGGGCCCTGCCGCGGCATCCCCCATCGATCAAGCCCATGGTTTGGAGTACGTTTTATGACATTCGCCGCTATGGGGGCCTGCAAATCTATTTGCGCGCAGTGCTCGCGGGTTCGCCGTTGGTTCTCTCCAGCGCGGGGGAGCCCCCTCGCGAGTTTCTGGCGCGCGCGGGAGCCGCGGGAGTAACGCACATATCGGGAACGCCGTCGCATTGGCGGCGCGCGCTGATGAGCGGCGAGACGGCACTGATCTCTCCGGAATACGTGCGTCTTTCGGGTGAGGTTGCCGATCAACCGGTGCTTGATAGTTTGCACGCAGCCTATCCGCATGCACGTATCGCGCACGCGTTTGCTTCGACCGAAGCGGGCGTAGCCTTCGATGTGAATGATGGACTGGCCGGTTTTCCAGAAAGCTTGATTGGCAATTCCACCAACGGTATCGAACTAAAAGTCCGGGACGGAACGTTGTGGATTCGCTCGCGGCGCAATGCAGCGCGTTACTTGGGCAGCGCGCAGGCGCCGATCGTCGGCGAGGAAGGCTATGTCGATACCGGCGACTTGGTCGAATTGAGCAACGGACGCTTCTATTTTCGGGGCCGCAAGGGCGGCGTCATCAATGTCGGCGGACTGAAGGTATATCCGGAGGAAGTCGAGTCGGTGCTCAATGCCGACCCGCGAGTGCGCATGTCCCTGGTCAAGGCCAGGCGCAACCCGTTGACCGGCTCGCTGGTGGTGGCGGAAGTTGTCCTGGCGGACAGCGAAAGTTCCGTCGATGCCGACGCAGCAGCCAAGATCAAAAGCGACCTGCTGAACGCTTGCCGCAGCACGCTGGCTGCTCACAAGGTGCCCACCCAATTGCGTTTCGTGCCTGCATTGGAGTTGAGCGGCGCCGGAAAGCTGGTGCGCCCTGGGCAGGCTCCTAATGCGTAACGTCATCGTCACCGGTGGCAGCCGCGGATTGGGGCTGGCCATGAGCGGTGCCCTTGCTACCGCGGGTTATCGGGTGATCGCGGTCGCCCGCAAGGTGAGCGCTGAGCTTACCGCGGCGGCCGAGAAAGCTACCCAGGAAGGTCGCGGCGCGATCGAATTTCGGGCCTGCGACCTGTCGGATCTGGAGGCGCTCGCGCCGATGGTGCGCGCGCTGCGGGCCGATTTCGGAGCGCTGTACGGCTTGATCAATAACGCAGGATTGGGCACGAGCGGCATTTTGTCCAATATGCGCGATGCGGAAATTCAACGGCTGGTGCAATTGAACACCGTCTCGCCAATCGTATTATCGAAGTACGTCGTCAGGTCCATGATGACGCAGCGTGAAGGGCGGATCGTGAATATTGCCTCGATCGTCGCTTCGACCGGCTATAGCGGTTTGTCGGTTTACAGCGCTACCAAAGCCTCGTTGATTGGCTTTACGCGCTCGCTGGCGCGGGAGGTGGGCCAGCTCGGCATCACCGTCAATGCCCTGGCACCCGGTTTCGTCGATACTGAAATGACGAATGAGTTGAGCGACGCTCAACGCCAAAAAATCGCGCGGCGCAGCGCCCTGCATCGCATGCCCGAGCCGGTCGATGTCGCCCACAGCGTCGTGTTTCTGTTGGGCGAGGCAGGCCGAAACATCACCGGCACCGTGATCACCATCGATGCGGGTAATACTGCCTGAGTGGCGTTTCCTCGGAGAGGCGACCTCAAATATCGGCTGCGGGACTTCGCCGTGGGGAGCTCGCGGCAGCCGCGGTCCTGAAAGCTTCACGCATCCGCGCCCGCAAGTAGCCGTCCATCAACGCCCGACATTCGCTGCGTTGCTCTTCCGTGACACTCGGATCGTTCGCCCTCTGTAGCCAGAGGGCGAACTCTGCAGGCTCGTCTTGCTTCAACCGTCAGCCTTTCAGGGTAACCAGTCCGCCGAGCGCCGGATCCGAGAAACTGTCTCGACCCGTTTCGACGTGCCCGGCGAGGCGGTAATTGAAGGTTGGGTCGTCGGCCACCGTGACGATGAGATCGTACCAGCCATGCAGCGCGTTCAAGGACACGTTCTCGTTGAACTCCTCGTCGTCTCGAAGCTGCCGGGTCACTTGGTTTCCCGTGTAGGCGTCGAGCACATTGACAGTGACCTTGTGCTCGCCGAAATTGCGGATCTGCCAGCGAAGCTCTCCTCCATCCTCGGAGCCATAGCTCGAATGCACGTGCAACGTGGCCGCCTTGGCGCCGACGCTGCCCTTGAAAAAACGCGCGAATCCATTGGGTCCGTACACCGACAAGTCGTACGCGGACGCGATGCTCCAGGTGTCGGCCAATCGCTTGCCCGGTTCGACCGTGTAGTTGCGCACGGCGACGGTGGCATCCGCAGATCTGACCTGAAATACGACCGTGGCGTCTCCCGTGTTGATGAAGTCCAACCGCAAAGTGCTGCGCACCGTATCGACGGTTCCGTGCACGTTGAGTTCGTACGGCAGCGCACGAGCGGGCCGAATACCGCGTTCCTGCTTCGGCACGCCGATGATCACGCCGCCGGCGGTGGGAACGAAGGTGTTGACGTCGGCGCCGGCCAACTCATTCGCCGGCGGCAGAAACCCATCGGTATCCGGCAGACGCACCGTCGCATACTGAATTTCTGCGGCTTGGAATTCGAACCAACGTGTGTCGATTTCCACAAGACCGTGCGCAGCGTCAGCACCGCAAGCTCCGAGCAAGTCCGGCAGCCGATCGACCGTGGGGCAGTGAGCCAGTGGCGGCGCGGCACAACGTATTGGCGCGATACTGGAATTTTGATGTTTGATGCGTTAGCATCTGACGCATGAGAACGACGCTCGACATAGCTGACGATGTGCTGCAGGCCGCCAAAGAGCGAGCTAGGCGGGAACGGAAGACCGTCGGCGAAATGATCTCCGAGCTTGCTCGGCGCGCTCTGACGACTCCGCAAGAGCCACTCTCCATGAAGGGACCTAAGGCGGTTTATGGGCTCAAGCCATTCGCCCGGCGCGGCGGTATCGTCACGAATCAGTTGATCAACAAGCTTCGTGACGAAGATGCGTACTAGCTGCGCCTACCCAGGCTGGGCTCGTGCGCGTCATCCCGATAGCAGCGGGGTTGAGATCGGCGGACTTTAACAATGCGCGCACTATTGGACATCAATGTACTGGTCGCGTTGCTGGACGCCGATCATGCAAGCCACGATTCAGCGATTAGTTGGTTCGCAAAGCACGCGCGGGAGGGTTGGGCGTCCTGTCCAATCACGCAAAACGGGTGTATCCGTATCATGTCGAGTCCGGGCTATCCAAACCCGTTACCAGTCCAAGCTATCATTGAACATCTCGCCGATGCCTGCCACCAAGATATCCACGAATTCTGGGCGGATGAAGTCAGTGTGTTGGACTCGGACGTCGTGGATTCGTCCCGAATTCATGGACCGCGGCAACTGACCGACATTTATCTGCTTGCCCTCGCCGTTCAGCACAAAGGAAGGCTGGTTACTTTCGATACCGGCATTCCGCTCGCCGCGGTCAGAAATGCTTCGACCCAGAGACTGGTGATTCTGTGAACGACAGACCAGAGCGCGAGCCGCTTCGGTTGGGTCTACCGTTGATGGTGAATGCCGACGGCACAACGGACGATTCCTTGTTCGCGGATCATCTTCATCCCAACGATCTCGGCTACGCCCGAATGTGGAGGGTGCGCAGTCCCTTACTCGTGAAAGAGCTGCAATGACTGAGCATTGCCGCGTTTTGGCATGGCTGGTACACTTTTTTGCCGTTTCATAATAAGAAAGCTAGCAAAACAGCTTTCTCGATGGGGAGCGACCTGTTGCCGAGCGAGATGCTGCGCGCTTTCAAGAGGAACTTGCGTTCCTACGGTATCGCCGCGAGCCACCTGCCCGTCGTTCGATCGATCATCCATGCCAACTTCGTGCGCGACAAGCTGCGCAACGCTCCAGTGTTTCGTTATTTGTATCGGGGGTTTGGCTACGAGTCGCCGCATCCGTTCGACCGTGTTCACGGCACGGAGACGAGTGGCTTCATGTCCGAGCGCGAGCTGCCGCGCAGTGCAGTCGCTGCGACGGATGAGCGCTATTGGGGTTCCGCTTATTGGGGATCGCAACCGAGTTTCGTGCGCGCGGCCCTCGCTGCACTGCCGGCGCCGCAGTCTTTCACCTTCATCGACCTCGGTTGCGGCAAGGGACGAGCCCTCATAGTTGCATCCGAGGTTGGTTTTCAGCACATCATCGGTGTCGAGCTATCGCCGCGGCTGGCCGAAATCGGACGAAAGAACGCGCGGATCATCGAAACCAAATTTCCGGTCCGGACGCGCATTTCGGTGCAGGACGGCGACGCTTCGACCTTCCAGTTTCCGTCCGGAAACATCGTTGTCTATATTTATAATCCGTTTGGCCGGGAAGTCTTGGCTAAAGTCATCGCCGCCCTAGAGGCGGCGATGGTTAGGGAAGGCCGCGAGGTCTATCTGGTGTATATGTATCCCTCGCTGCTTGAATGCATCGACGCCTCACCGGGATTCAAGCGCTACTTTGAAACGACGGTGACGTTTGCTCCTGAAGAGGTCGGTTATGGGGACGTCAGCGAGGGGAAATTCGTGATCTGGCGGGGCGGACACGCGGGATAGAACACGCCGTACGCTGCAACTGGCCGAGGCCGCGAATACAGCGAATTAGCGCGTCGATTTGCTTCGCGCCACCACTTTCTCGAAGTCGTCCAGCATGTCCGACATGCTCATGGCAGTAGCAAACTCGCGCACCCATTGCCGAACGGCAACAACGTCTGCCTCAGGGTGCGCAGCAAGCAGGCCTTCGATATCCTGCAGGTCTTTGGGCCGGCGAGCAATGGCCTTCATGACAAGCAGATCCTCCACACGCGGCAAACGCACACGCAGGCCACCGATATTGTGAATCTCGCTGTGGTCGATCGCTGTTTGTTCGAACGATAAGCGGCCAAACGTAACGTCGATGTTAATCCCGGACGCCGCGTGTCTCATCAAAAGAACGCGGCTTCGATGCGCGAAATCGAGCGGGTTCTCAATGCGGGGAAGGATGCCATGACTGGCAGCGGTGGATACTGCATTAGCCCAATCCGCTTCGGGAAGAATCGCGAGGGCATCGACATCTTGCGTCAACCGCGGCTGACCGAGGATCGAAGCGGCGACTCCGCCGATAACCATGGACGGCATCTTTGTGATGTCCAGCCACTTCACCAAGTCGGTGAGCGCGGCCAGCAGCGTAGCAGGGACAGGGACGCGGTCAACCACCCAGTGCCTGCCAAAGACGAGCCCACCGATCGCGAACGAGCTGCATGCCGCTCTCGCGTTCCGGGTCGACACCAAAGAGGCTGCGCGACTCCATCAAAACTGACAACTGGCGCAGCTTGGTGTCCATAGAGCTGCGGCGTAGCTCGGCGAGTTCGATCTCTTTGACCAAGTCCCAACGTTTGAAATAAGCCTGGGCTTCGGCTGGGGTTATTGGGGCCATAACTTTATGATACTACGAAGATCTTCCGGCAGATGTCCCGGAAAGTGGCGTCCCCACGGGGATTCGAACCCCGGTTCTCACCGTGAAAGGGTGGTGTCCTAGGCCTCTAGACGATGGGGACAATCAAATGAAAACAATCAATCGCTCGGTCAAATCTGGTGGAGCCAGGCGGGATCGAACCGCCGACCTCTTGCATGCCATGCAAGCGCTCTCCCAGCTGAGCTATGGCCCCACATGGAGGCGCGGGACGTTACCTGACAGGCGCCAATTCGTCAAGAAAATGAAAGAACTACGCGCCCCAAATGACCAAAGCTCTGGCCAATCGAGACTGAGATTCAGGTTTACCCAGAATTGCCAAGGTGGCATCGATAGGTGGCGACACGGTGCCGCCACAAACCGCCAGCCGCATCGGTTGCGCAAGTTTGCCGAGTGATATGCCTCTGGCTGCCGAGAAACTGCTGATGAGCTGATGAATCGCTGCCGCCGACCAGTCCTGCAGCTGTGCCAATTCTTGGGATGCGTCGGACAGCAGCGTCAATGCCTCCGCGGTGATGTGTTTGCGTACCGCTTTTTCATCATAAGTCGTTGGTGCTTGGAAAAAGAACACGCTATTGAGGGCCATTTCGCGCACCGTCTTGGCACGTTCGCGCTGCACAACGACAATCTGTTCCAGTTGGGCATCATTGCCGCCTTGGATACCTTCCCGGTCCAGATGCCAGCGCAGCACGGGCACGATGCGCGCAGCAGGAACCCGCATCATGTGCTGTTGATTCAGCCATGCGAGTTTTTCGAAGTTGAACGCGGATGCCGATTTGTTGACATCCGTGATGTCGAACAATTGAATCATTTCCTCGATGGTGAAAATCTCTTGGTCGCCGTGCGACCAACCCAGCCGAGCCAGGTAGTTGAGGACTGCCTCGGGTAAGAATCCATCGTCACGATACTGCAATACGCTGACTGCACCATGACGCTTGGACAGCTTCGCGCCATCGGAGCCGAGAATCATGGGCAGATGCGCATAGACCGGTGCCTTTGCCCCCAATGCAACAAGCATATTTAACTGTCGCGGCGTGTTGTTCAGATGATCGTCGCCACGAATCACATGTGTAATTTGCATGTCCATGTCGTCAACCACGACGCAAAAATTATAAGTCGGCGTCCCGTCAGAGCGGGCAATGATCAAATCATCCAGCTCGCTATTCTGGAATACCACTGGGCCGTGTACGACATCGTCGACGACTACTTCGCCTGTGAGGGGATTCTTGAACCTAACCACGAAGGGCGCGCCCGGCAGTGAATCGGTGCGTTCGCGCCAACGTCCGTCGTAGCGTGGCTTCTCTCCCCGGGCCGTCTGTTGAGCCCGCATTTGCTCCAGTTCTTCCTTCGTGCAGTAGCAGCGATACGCCGTGCCCTCGGCCAGCATCTCTTCTATGACCTCCTTGTAGCGGTCAAAGCGCTTGGTTTGAAAGAAGGGGCCCTCGTCTTGGACAAGACCGGCCCATTCCATGCCGTCGAGAATCTGCTGAATTGCCGCCTCGGTCGAACGCTCCAAATCCGTATCTTCGATTCGAAGGATGAATTGACCGGAATGCCGGCGCGCGTAAAGCCAGCAAAAAAGCGCGGTTCGCAGCCCTCCGATGTGCAGGAAGCCGGTAGGACTGGGGGCAAAGCGGGTGCGGACGATCATGAGTCTGGGTCTGATTTTCGGGACGCGAGTTTAGCAGAGGCGCCCAGCCGGAAGGCAGATCAGACGCCCGCCCGTTTGTTTTAGCGGTTTGTCATGTCATACTTTGGGCTTGGACTTGGGCGGTTAGCTCAGCGGTAGAGCACTGCTTTCACACGGCAGGGGTCACAGGTTCAATCCCTGTACCGCCCACCACGCCGACCAAAAATATCCGCCCCTCGCTCAGCGACAGACGATATGGATTTTTCTCGCAGATGAGATCCGTCGCGACGTGTTCATGCGCGCCGCTTAGTCCTACAAGAATTCTTGTCCTACATGCACACGCACGGCGTCCCCAACGTTATGAGCGTCGCGTGACAAAAAAAATTCACCAACACAATGAAAAAAAAACGGATGTGCACTTGGCAACGAAAAAAACAAATTGTCTCTCAGCGCAGACGCGCACGGCCGCGACCAAATGCAATGTAGGTGAAATCCGCTAAGGGTTTTGCTTAATGGCGCGCGACGAATCGATTCGCGATTCGATTCACTCATCCGCCGAAAATCCCTATTTTTACCGGCTATTTCGTGCTTGCCGCTCTTCGATGCCTGCGCGGTTTCTCGGCAGTGCCGGGCTCGATTTCGGGCGCGCAGATTTTCGAATTTCGAAAACGCGAATGAGCTCAATCGCATCAGCAGAGCCACGTCGTTTGCTATTGGCGACAGGTTGCCGAATTCAACATATCGCACGAGTATGCCTGCGCTTGCGGATAGATGAATGGAATCGGTCTCCGCGGAAGACTAATTTTCTACTCGGAGACGCGCATGAGTTCAATTCGTTATGGCCACCGGTCGAGGGGTCGGTTCGCGTTTAGATCAATGCTCGCATTGGCTACGCTAATCTCTCTTGCAGCAGTTGAAAGCGGTGTTGCGGCAGCTGCGACTTCGCCGCCAACAATCATATTTCGTTCCGGGAACCCTACGATAAGCAGCGGGGCCAAGTCCTATCTCTACTGGCAGGCTACCAAGGCAACTGCTTGCGAGGCCTCTGGCGGTTGGCAAGGCAGTGTTTCGACCCGCAGTGGTCAATGGACCGGTGCGTTGACGAAGACCACTCAATTTGTCCTGACTTGCACAGGGCCGAGCGGATCTGCAAGCGAATCCACTACGGTCACGGTGACCGGCACCACGGCGCCAGCGCCGACGGTCACAATCAGCGCGAGCCCAAGCTCACTCACCTCTGGTCGCAGTTCCACGCTGAGCTGGTCCTCCACCAACGCAACTGCCTGCAGCGCTGCAGGCGCCTGGTCGGGTACAAAAGCAGTCAGCGGCTCGCAGGCCACCGCGGCGCTCTCCGCCGACGCCAGCTATCAACTTACATGCACAGGGGCCGGCGGCAGCGCCACGCATACGGCAACCGTATCGGTGACCAACGCAATCCCCACCGTGAATCTCGCGGCGAGTCCTGGCACGGTGCAGACCGGCGCAAAGACGACGCTGACTTGGTCTTCAAGCAACGCGACCTCTTGCACTGCTTCGGGTGGCTGGCTAGGGTCTCGGGCGACGAGCGGGTCTTCGGCAACGGGTGCGCTCAACACAACTACGATCTACGCATTGGCCTGCACCGGCGCCGGAGGCACCGCCAATAAAACCGCCACCGTGACGGTCGCCGCGGTCGTCAACGGTAGCACCGCAACCGTGTCGTGGGAGGCCCCCACCACCAATACCGACGGCACGCCGGTGACGCCGCTATCGGGTTACACGATTTACTACGGCAACTCACCAAGCGCTCTGAGCCATTCGATCCCTGCCAGCGCCACCGCAACCAGCTATGAGATTACGGGACTTGCCCCCGGAACCTGGTACTTTGCAGTCGCGGCGGACGCCAAAGTTGGAACCAAGAGCGCGATGAGCAACATCGGTTCTGGAACGGACGACTAGGTCACATATGCGAAATTCTTGTCCTATAAGATTTATGCACGCAAACGCCATAATTTATGCGACGGCATGAAAAAGCCGTGTCCATGAAAAATCTGCGAACAATTTGTCTCTCAATGCAGACACTCGACGTCGCGTTAAATCCGAAAAAGGGAACTTCTCTAAGGGAGTAGCCTAAACGGCATCGCGACCAATCGATTTCGGTTCGACTCTCTCGTCATCGAAATTTACCTATTTTTATAGGTTATTTCTCGCCGCTCGTTTCTCAAGGCGATCCGCTTGTTGTCGCAAATGAGACGATATTCCGGGGGCCTCCGGTTTTCGAATTTCGAAAACACCAAAGAACTCATTGCGCACCAGACATATTTAGTTTGCAAATGGCGACAGGTTGGCGGATTCGAAAATTCGAATGAATATGTGATCTCAAAGATTGCGGACGAAAGGAATCGAGCTCCGCCGAAAAGTTGTCATGGGAAATCTTGGGAGACGCGTAATGAGTTCAATTCGCCGCAGCCGCCGCAGAGGGATTGCGCTCGCATTGAAGTCGATACTCGGATTGCTTGCTCTTGGCTCACTCGCCGCCTGCGGTGAGAGTTCGACCGCACAGACGCATACGCAGCCATCTACCGGCGAGGAAACGCCCGCCGTTGCCACGCCCCCGTCGGTGACCTTGAAAGCGAGCGAAAGCAGCGTTGCGATGGGTACATCGGTCACGCTGCAGTGGAATGCCGCGAACGCCAACGCCTGTACCGCCTCGGGAGGCTGGAGCGGTGCGTTGCCGACCAGTGGCACCACGACCACTCCCCCTCTGACCGCGGTCACCAGCTACATGCTGGCTTGCTCCGGATCGGGCGGCACGACGACTCAGTCAGTCGCCGTGTCTGTCACGCAACCCTCTGCGGCATCGGTCACATTGAGCGCCGCGCCTACGACAGTCAGCAGCGGCGGTAGCTCTACTCTCACCTGGAAGTCCACCGGAGCGAGCGCCTGCACTGCCTCGGGCGGTTGGCACGGAAGCGTGCCAACCAGCGGGACCATGTCCACCGGCACCCTGACGAGCTCCACCGAATATGAGTTGAGCTGCACGGGAGCCGGCGGATCGGCTAGTCAATCGGCAACCGTCACCGTCGCCAGCAAAGCACCAATTGTCACGCTTAGCGCCAGTCCGAGCAGCGTGAAATCGGGCGCCGCCTCAACGCTGACTTGGTCGAGCAGTAACACTACCGCCTGTACGGCATCGGGCGGCTGGAGCGGCTCTAAGGGGCTGAGTGGTACGCAATCCACCGGCGCGGTATCCGCCAACTCGACCTACTCGTTGACGTGCACGGGACCGGGTGGAAGTGCGACCCAATCCGCCACGGTCTCCGTCAGTTCGGCCGCGCCCGCTGTCACGCTGAGCGCCGCTCCGAGCTCGGTGACGAGCGGAACAAGCGCGACGCTCAGCTGGTCTGCCGCAAATGCAACGGCCTGCACGGCATCGGGCGCATGGAGTGGCAGCAAGTCGCTCAGCGGTTCGCAATCCACCGGCGTGCTGTCTGCCAATGCGACCTACAGTCTGACCTGTACGGGTAGCGGAGGCAGCGCTACTCAATCCGTAACGGTTTCCGTCAAGGCATCTGCGCCCACCGTCACACTGAGCGTGGGTCCGAGCGCCATAAAGAGCGGTAGCAGTGCGACGCTAACGTGGTTGGCCACAAACGCAACCTCGTGCGCCGCGTCCGGTGCGTGGTCGGGGACCAAAGCGGTCGCCGGCACGCAGTCCACCGGAGCACTTACCAAAACCTCCGCCTACACCCTGACCTGCACCGGTGCCGGAGGCACCGCCGCCCAGACTGCAACCGTTACCGTCAGTGCAAATCCCACGGTCACGGTGAGCTTCAATGCGAGCCCCAGCACCATCGGCCGCGGCAGCGCATCGACCCTGACATGGTCGTCCAATAACGCAACCTCGTGCACGGCCTCGGGAGCCTGGGCGGGTGCTAAGGCCACCACCGGATCGCAGTCCACTGGGACGCTCACGGCAGATGCGACCTATACCCTGACCTGCGCCGGGACCGGCAGCAGTGCGGCGCAATCCGTAACGGTCTCTGTGACTCAGCCGGTGCCAACGATTACCCTCGCTGCAAGTCCGAGCACCGTGGCGAGCGGCAGCGGTTCCACGCTGACCTGGGCGGCGACCAACGCGACGGCATGTACCGCCTCGGGATCCTGGTCTGGTGCCAAGGGGGTCAGTGGATCGCAGTCCACGGGTGCACTGACCGGCAACGCGACCTACACCCTCAACTGCACTGGCAGCGGTGGCAGCGCCGCCCAGTCCGCAACGGTTTCCGTCACGACTCCCGCGCCGACCGTCAGCTTCTCGGCGAGCCCGAGCACGGTCGCGAGCGGCAGCAGTTCCATGCTGACCTGGTCGGCGACCCAGGCTACGTCGTGTATGGCATCCGGCGCTTGGTCTGGCGCCAAGGGCGCCACGGGCGGTTCGCTATCGACAGGCACGCTGACCGCCAACAAGACTTACACACTGACTTGCAGCGGCAGCGGCGGGAGCGCCGCGCAATCCGCGACGGTGTCGGTAACCTCACCTGCGCCCACAGTGACCCTCGCGGCCAATCCCACCACGGTCAAGAGTGGCGCGGCGTCGTCATTGACCTGGTCGTCGACCAATGCCACCGCCTGCACGGCCTCGGGAGGTTGGAGCGGCTCGGAAGCGACGGCTGGTTCACTCGCCACTCCGACTCTTAGTGCGACCACGAAGTTCACGCTGACCTGCACGGGCGCCGGGGGCTCGGCAGCGCAATCTGCGACAGTCAGTGTTTCGGCTCCCTCGGCGCCCACCGTGTCATTGAGCGCCAGTCCTACAAGCGTTGCCAGCGGTAGCTCGTCAACCCTGACTTGGTCCTCAAGCAATGCCACGGCCTGCACCGCATCGGGCGGATGGAGCGGTGCTCAGGCGGTCAGCGGATCGAAGTCCACTGGTGCCCTTAGTACTACTACGGTGTATACGTTGAGCTGTACAGGCACGGGCGGCACGATCAGTCAAAGTGCGACAGTCACCGTGACAGCATCGAGCGGCACAGGTACGGCCACGTTGACCTGGGCGCCACCCACGTTAAATACCGACGGAACACCCGTGACGCCGCTGACGGGATACCACATTTTCTATGGGACCAGCGCGACCGCGCTAACACAATCGGCCGCGGTCAGTGGCTCTACGACCACGAGTTACGAAGTCACCGGTCTCAGCAGCGGAACCTGGTACTTTGCAATTGCAGCTGACGCGGCAGACGGCACTGAGAGTGCCCAGAGCAACATCGGTTCAACAACCATTTAGGCTCGACGCGAGCACTAGCCGGAGCGTGGATGTGGATCTACGCTCCGGCCAGTAGGCTCCCAGACCCAGGACTCTGACCTAGGCAGGCGCGCTCATTTCCCGAGCGACGGTACTAAAATCGATCTGTGCAATTGCGCAAAATCGCGAAAAAGTAGAAGATGCCGCCGCGAATGGCGCGCTGCAAAAGACGACAGTGCTCTCGAATTTGACTTAAGTCCTAGATCAATCTTGAATCACAAATTTTTCTGACTGGAGGGAGCTGGCTGACCAGGCAACCTCGTTTTCGCGCATTTGCTCGCTGAAGATGGCGAAGCGCCACCGGCGACACCGTTGAGCATGTGTGGGGCGGTGTCTTCAAATCGTGCTGGAGTCCTTCCAAGCAAAATGAAACCTACACGCGGAACTACATCCAAAATGTCTAGTATTCTTCGCGCTATCTTTGTCGTGGAGCAAAATGCATGTCGGTAGAAGACACTATCAAGGCGCAATTTGAGCAGGTAGCGATCGAGCAGCATCGGAAGTTATCGCGGTTATCTCCAGAGTTGAAATTGCTCGATTGCGGCTTGGACTCCCTGAGTTTTGCTCTCATCGTTGCCAGACTTGAAGACGCTTTGGGTTTTGATCCGTTTGACGTGACCGAAGAGATGAAATTTCCGGTGACTTACGGCGATTTCGTCAAATTATATGAAAATCACTCTAAGTGAATCCGCTGGGATATCCCTCAAATTCAATGGCAGCGAATACTGTGGACCGCTACGGGCGGGGCTCGCTTGAAGTTCTATATGCTATGCTTTTTGAGCAAGGATGCCCTAAACGTCAGGGACCAGGGTCCAGGTGATGGAGTGTTATGCGCGTCCGGCTATTAGGCCATCACATTCCGCTATCCATGGCGATGCTCGCCCTCCTCGAGATTGTCGCGGTCTTTTGCGGCTTGATCGCGGCAAGATTCCTGCTCTTTCACTGGAATCCCAATGCGATTGACTATGATCTGGGATCGATCTGGGCTCGCGGTCTGCTTTTCACCAGTGCGACATTCGCCAGCACCATGGCATTCGGACTTTACAGCGAGCGTCAACGTGCACGTACGGTTGGCATCCTCGTCCGAGTAATCGCTTCCGTCGGCGTGGGAATCGCGATCGCAGCCGTAGGTTTTTACTTAATTCCCCATCTGTGGATCGGCCGTTCCGTTCTTTTGATCGCCGGCGTTCTAGTGATCGTCCTAATGTTGTTACTCAGGCTCGGGTTTTCGCGGGTTGTTGACCATACGGCCTTCAAGCGTCGCGTGCTTGTTTACGGCACTGGCCAGCGTGCGAAGCCGATCGCCGGGTTGCGACGCAGCTCGGACCAGCGCGGCTTCGTGCTCGTGGGGTTTGTGCAGCCCCCTGGGGAGGAACTGGCGCTATCGCTGGAGCGCTTGGTGCCCGGGGAAGGAATGCTCCTGGAAAAATGCGAGCGTCACGAAGTGGACGAGATCGTGGTTGCCATGGACGAACGACGCCAGGGGTTTCCCATCCGCGAGCTGCTCGACTGCCGCTTGGCCGGCATTGATGTGACCGACCTTTCCACCTTCCTCGAACGCGAAACGGGTCGAGTTCGGCTCGACGTCCTGAACCCCAGTTGGCTCATTTTCGGTGAGGGCTTTAAGCGCGGATCCATTCGATTGCAGAGCAAGCGTGCGCTCGATCTCCTGGCGGCTTCGATTCTGTTCATCTTGACCTGCCCGTTAATGGTGGCAACGGTCTTGGCCATCAAGTTGGAAGACGGCTGGCGATCACCGGTATTTTACCATCAAGAGAGAGTCGGATTTGGGGGCCGAATCTTCAAGTTACTGAAGTTTCGCAGCATGCGCGTCGATGCGGAGGCGGCCGGCCAGCCGCAGTGGGCACAGAAAAAAGACGCGCGTGTCACTCGCGTCGGTGCGGTGATCCGCAAGCTGCGCATCGACGAATTGCCGCAGATTCTAAACGTACTCAAGGCCGAAATGGGCTTGGTGGGGCCGCGTCCCGAGAGACCGCAATTCGTCAGCCAGTTGGCTGAGAAGATACCCTACTACATCGAGCGACTTAGCGTGAAGCCCGGAATCACAGGTTGGGCGCAGCTATGCTATCCCTACGGTTCCTCCGAGCAGGATGCGCTCGAGAAACTGCAGTACGACCTTTACTACATCAAGAACAGCAATTTGCTGTTCGATATCTTCATCCTAGTGCAGACGGCCGAAGTGGTCTTGCTTGGCAAGGGCGCGCGCTAGCGCTCTGCTCGTCACTCCACCGTGACGCTTTTCGCGAGATTGCGCGGCTGATCCACATCCGTGCCCTTCAGGATCGCCACGTGATAAGCCAGAAGCTGCAGCGGAATGGTGTACACGGCCGGGGCTTGAAAATACGTGACATGGCGCGGCATTGTGATCACAGTCACTCCATCGTCGTCCTTGAAGCCGGCTTCGGGGTCAGCGAACACGATCAGCTCGCCGCCGCGGGCGCGTACTTCCATCAGATTCGACTTGAGCTTGTCGAGCAGGTCGTTGTTTGGCGCCACGGTGATCACCGGCATGTCGGCGTCGACGAGTGCAAGCGGGCCGTGCTTTAGCTCACCTGCGGGATACGCCTCGGCGTGAATGTACGAGATTTCCTTGAGCTTGAGCGCCCCTTCCATCGCGATCGGGTGCAAAGCGCCGCGGCCGAGGAACAGGGCATGGTGCTTGTCGGCGAAGCGTTCCGCGAGCTTTTGGAGCACAGGATCCAGCTCGAGGCTCTGCTCGATGAGTGCGGGCAGCTCGATCAGCCGCGTCACAAGGCCGCGCTCGCGCTCGGCATCCGCTCCATGATGTTTCGCGAGGGCGATCACCAGCATGTCCAGCGCAGCGAGCTGCGTGGTAAACGCCTTGGTCGACGCGACGCCGATCTCGGGACCGGCCCGGGTAAGCATGACGAGTTCGGACTCGCGGACGAGGGAACTCTCCGGAGCGTTGCAGATCGCAAGCGTCGATAGGTAACCGGACTGCTTGGCAAGCCGCAGCGCTGCGAGCGTGTCGGCGGTCTCGCCGGACTGCGAAATGGTCACGAACAAAGAGTTGCGCGGAACGAGCGGATTGCGATACCGATACTCGCTCGCGATTTCCACGACGCACGGCAATCTGCAGATCTGCTCGATGAAGTAGCGCGCGACGGCGCCCGCGTGATGGCTCGTCCCGCACGCCACGATATGTACGGTCTCAGTGCGCCGGAAGATCTCAGCCGCGGCGGGGCCAAACGCGGCCTCGAGTAAGCGTCCGCTGGCAACCCGCTCCTGAAGCGTGTTAGCGACGGCGCGCGGCTGCTCATGGATCTCCTTCAGCATGAAATGGCGAAACTGTCCCTTCTCAGCTGCATCCGCAGATAACTCGCTGTCGCACGCAACGCGCTCGACGCTATTTCCTTTCCGGTCGATGACTCGCACCGAGGTACGGCGGATCTCCGCGACGTCCCCCTCTTCGAGAAAGATGAAGCGGCGCGTCACCGGCAGGAGTGCCGCAACGTCCGAGGCGACAAAGTTCTCCTCGACACCGAGCCCGATAACCACTGGGCAACCTTCGCGCGCTAGAATCATGCGGTCGGGATCGCGCTCGCTCACTACGGCGAGCGCGTAGGCACCCCGAAGTTCAGCAACTGTGCTGCGCACCGCCTTGAACAGATCGCCTCCGGTCTTCAAGTAATGATGAATGCGGTGGGCGATGACCTCGGTGTCGGTCTCGGAGCTGAACACGTAGCCCTCGCGCTCGAGCTCGGCGCGCAGCGTCTCGTGATTCTCGATGATGCCGTTGTGCACGATCGCAAGACCGTCCCCCGAGATGTGCGGGTGTGCGTTGCGCTCGCTCGGCACGCCGTGCGTGGCCCAACGAGTGTGCGCGATGCCGAGCTTGCCGTGGACGGGTGCGCGGTCGAGCGCATCCTGTAGCGCCCGAACCTTGCCGACCTCGCGCAGGCGGACCAGATGATGGGAATCATCGACAATGGCGATGCCCGCGGAATCGTAGCCCCGATACTCCAGTCGCCGTAATCCTTCCATCAGAATGGGAACGATATTGCGTTCAGCTATTGCTCCGACTATTCCACACATGCTTCTCGATTCCTCTTATCCGTCCGCCGCCCGACCCCGTCGCCGGCGATATCGACCTAGTGTAGCGCGGTCCGAGCCTCATGTAGGCCTGTGGCGTGCGCCACGGCAGCAAAACGTCTAATGAGATACCGGCACGTCATTCTGGACCGAGACGGACTACTCAATTATGAGACGACGGTCCCCTCACCGCTCGAGTCTCAGCGAATTGAGATGAAACGCGTAGGTTGGCGTGCTGCCGTCCTCGAACAACATGATCTTCTGCATATGCGCTAGATCAATTGGCGCGCCGCTGGGTGCCGACTCGATTTCCATCAGGGGTATCCGGACTACCCGCCGACTCTGTGGCGGCAGTTGGAACTGTTGGTTGTAGCGTTCTTTGTATTGTGGGTCGGGACGTCGATCATCGATACGGACGAAAATCCCGAACGCTTGCGTACTTGGGTTGGAGAGGTCAACTACCAGCGTTGAATAGCCGCGCCAGTCTGGCCACACTTCGTCGAGCGATACGCCAGGCCAGTGACCCGGATCGGGTTGCACTAGTAGCCCACCGTCGCTCATCGGGGCAATGCGGGCCTCGGATGCAAGGAGAAAGTGACGCCCGAGTGTGGAATTCAATTGTACCAATTGCGGTAACTGCGACGCCCGTTTGACATAGGCCGCTGCCGTGATTGCGGTCGGAACTATAAGCAATCCTCCGCTGAGCAAAGCGACAGCCTCGAGGGCTAGCTTGGTCACTGCATAGCGGTATCTCGTAACCGTAGCTCTGCCCTTGGACTGGTTGGCGTCTTGTTGCTCGCGACTCTATATTATTCGGTGCATGCGTGCACGCATGCCGGCTTCAGTGAATAATGTGCACCGCGGTCTGTCGAGTCTTTCGGCGGCTCGTTGCAGAGGCATCTGACAGAGGACTACCGGGTATGACCGAGCGGGACATGAGTGCAGGTCGGAGAAGCGTCAATTCCGCTCGCTCTACATCGATCGAGGGCAAACCGGTCCAAACGAAACGTGACGCCAGTCTGGTGCCCACATTCGGGGTCTTCTGTCTTCTAACATTCTGCTTCGTCGCGTTCTCACATAAGTTGCCGCTCGGGGAAGTTTCGGCAGCGGGCGCAATTATTGCTGCGGCGTTACGAGGTAAGCAATTCGTAATACCGCCGTTCTACCGGTGGTACTTGGTCTATGTCGCTCTGGGCGCGATTGGCCTCGCCACTACGCGCTACCCGAGTGTCGTGTCGGCGGAACTCCTCGACGTTGTAAAAATCGCGCTCATTGGGATAGCCGCCTGCAACGTCATTTCTACCCCGCGATCCGCCCGAGCATTTGTATTCTGGTATCTCGCGTTGTTTGCGCTCTACCCCGTTCGTGGGGCCCTTTATAATTACATTAACGGATTCACGGAGTTCGGTCGGATTGCGTGGAACTTTTTTTTCCGCAATCCCAACGATCTGGCAATGGCGTGCTTTCTTCCGTTGGGTCTATGCGCGTATCTGATATTCACCGAAAAGAAGATGTGGATAAGGTGGTCGGCGTTGATCGGCGTGGTGGCAATCACGGGTGTCCAAATGCTGACCCAGTCGCGAGGGGCAATGTTGGCCCTGGGCGCAGGCATTCTGTATTTTGCCCTGCACACGGAGCGCAAGGTCCGCACTTTGATGGTCATCGGTGCGTTGTGTGCGGTGGCAATTGCTGCGACGCCCGGAGGTGTCTGGAGTCGCGTAGCCGGCCTCTCGAGGCTTTCCTCAGGGGATATATCTCAGGTTGACCCCGAGGGTTCGGCCGCCGGGCGCTCGACATTGATGCGTCTCGCCTGGCACACCGCCCTGAATAACCCAATCGTTGGTGTCGGCATCGGCGCGTATGCGCGCGAGAATGAAAGGATAGCGGGAGAAGATTTGTCCGTTGGACGAGACGAACGCGGTGCGCGCGACGCTCACAGCACTTATATCCGCGCTGCCGCTGAAACAGGACTGGCAGGTGGATTGTGTGTGCTGCTGAATGTACTGGCATCGATCGCATTTTGCCGAGCGAGCAGAAAAACAATTTTGCAAAAAGAAGATAAAGCCCGTTGGGCAATGGGTCTGCTGGCGCTCGAGGCGTCGATGGTCGCGTATGCACTGGGAGCGACTGTCAACTCCGCCGAACATAGTACGTTTTTCATGTTGCAACTCGTAATACCTTGCGCGTTGGCAGCGATCGTCTCCTCCGGCGTAGAGTCTCCTGGGCGGGATTTGAGACCAAGAGAGCAATCCATGGCCCGACCACAGGGTTAGTTAACCTTAATGAAGCCGTACCGCCAGCGCCCGTGATGCTAAAATGCGATTCGGCGTTCGGCACGAGGAATTGGCGGTCGCCGATTCACGCGGGTGCTTACACGGCAGTCTATCTTGGCGCCAATTCAGTGATGGAAACGCTACAGTGAACGAAATCGTCTTGAAAGCCGTCCTCTGGACCGCCCTGGGATGGGTTGCATATACATATGCACTATATCCGCTGACTATCGCTTTGCTTGGGCGCAAGAGATCCGACGCAACAGGGGCGCCGGCGTTTGCGGGCACTATTAGTATCGTTATAGCCGCCTGCAATGAGGAAGGTGTCATCGCCGCACGCGTGCAAGAGCTCCTTCGATTAATCACGGTGTCCGGATTAGTCGGAGAAATAATTGTTGTATCTGACGGCTCGGTAGATGCGACGGCAAGCCGGGCGAACGGAACTTCCGACCGACGCGTACAAGTGATCAGTCTCCCGGTCAACGTGGGCAAGGCGGCGGCTTTGTCACGCGGCTGTGCTGCCGCAAAGGGCGATGTCTTGGTATTCGCCGACGTGCGTCAGCGCTGGAATCAGGAAACATTGCCGAATCTGTTGCGCAACTTCTCTTGTCCAACAGTAGGCGGAGCCAGCGGAGAACTGATGATTGAGGACCCCAGCGGCAAACTTTCGGGCGTTGGTTTGTACTGGCGTTATGAGAAATGGATAAGACGAAATGAGGGGCGGGTCCACTCTACGGTGGGAGTCACGGGCTCTGTATGCGCAGTTCGTCGCAATCTTTTTACCCCGATTCCGGAACGCACGCTGCTCGACGATGTGTACTGGCCAATGCAAGTTGTCATGCACGGTTATAGAGTCGTGCACGATTCGAGCGCATTGGCTTTCGACCGGCTCCCGCCGAACGCGAAAGATGAGTTTCGCCGGAAAGTCCGCACACTAAGCGGCAACTTTCAACTTTGCGCTCGCCTCCCACAAACGCTCCTTCCCTGGCGCAATCCGGTCTGGATCCAATTTGTTTCGCACAAAATAATGCGTTTGTTTGTACCTTGGGCATTGCTGACTGTACTGTTTTGCAGCCTAATCCTGAGCGGATGGCTATATAGTCTTATTCTGTACTCGCAATTGATCCTCTACTCCGCAGGCATTGCAGGTCTGACGAGAGGGACCGTTCTGCACACGAGAATAACAGGGGCGCTCGCCGCCTTTTTAATTCTCAATGCCGCCGCTTGGTTGGCGTTCTGGGTCTGGTGTACCGGGCGCTGCGAGTCGTCATGGTCCAAAGTGAATTACCTACGGAACACGCCAGCTTGAGGCAACGGCCGTCGCGTCTCGCCCCTGACCAAACAGCAGCATGCTTGACCGACTGAAAAAGCTTCGCGGTCGGTCGGTCGATGAGTTGCGAGTCCGCGGCCTCCAATATGTTGCGGCGCGCATGGAGCGCGTGGGATTAAGTCTTCGTAGCTCGCAGTCGGCCAAGTATTTCAACGATGACATTCTAGATTCCCTGCGCTTCCGCGGTCTCGCGCCCGATGAACCGTTGGATATAGCGCACGCCGTTGCCGAACTCGATCCCGAGGTAGTGACCCGCTTTACCGAGCAAACACATCATATTCGCGAAGGAAGTCTGTCGTTGCTCGGTTTGGGCTTGATGCGCACGGGTAACCCGCCGAACTGGCATCGTGATGCCTCAAGCGGCCGCTGTGCGCCTCGTAAACATTGGAGCCAGATATCCTTTCTCGATCGTCAGATTGTCGGGGATCATAAGGTGCTCTGGGAAGTTAATCGACATCAGTACCTGTACGCGCCCGCGCTGCTGTGGTTGATCAAGCGGGATGGAACCGACTTCGAACTTGTACAAAATCATCTCGCTTCTTGGCTGGATGAAAACCCGGACAAGATCGGCGTAAATTGGAGCAGCAGCCTCGAGGTAGCCTATCGCGCCATTACTTGGTGTTGGCTGCTCTGGCTACTGCGGGACGCCCCCTGGAATCGGGATTTGTTGCGACGGGTATACCGCAGCCTGGAAACACATGCGCTTCACATAGAGCGCTACCTATCGACATATTTCAGCCCAAATACGCACCTAACCGGCGAGGCCCTGAGCCTATTCTACGTGGGAAGCATGTTGCCGCATGCCAAATGCTCAGCGCGCCTGCGGTCTCGCGGAGCTCGAATCCTAGAACGTTCGCTTACGGTGCAAGTTCGCGACGACGGCGTCTATTTTGAACAGGCCAGCCAATACCAACGCTATACCGCAGAAATATTCCTTCACTACGCACAGTTAGCGCAGAGTACAGGGTGGCAGGTGGGGTCTTCTGTAACAGAGAAACTGCGGAATCTGTTGTTCGTTCTTCGCACGATGGCGGACGGCAGCGGAAACATCCCACTGATGGGTGATGACGACGGGGGTTTGCTTTTGCCGCTAGACCATCGGTCGCCGGATTGCGTTTCTGGCTTGTTGCTGGCGGGTGCAGCTTATTTTCGGTGCCCTGAATTGATTCCGACGGGTGCAAGTCGGCCGACACTTTCCTTGTGGATAACGGGGATCGAGCGCACTCGCGATATTCTTCAGCGGTTTCCTGCGCGACCATCTTGGACAAATCGCCATTTTCGGGAAGGTGGCATCGCCGTAGTTCGCGACGGCTGGGACTCGCATGGAGCAGTGGCAGTCATTGACGCCGGCCCTCATGGCGCTCTCAATTGCGGTCACGCTCATGCCGACGCTCTAGCCCTCACTTTGAGCTTAGGCCGCCAGCCAGTCTTTATAGACCGCGGCACGCTTACTTACGTCGGAGATGAACGCGACGAATTTCGCGTGACAAGCGCTCACAACACTATGGAATTCGACGCGAGCTCATCCATCGAGCCGCGCGGGCCATTTCAGTGGGGAATCGTCCCGCAAAAACCTCTAGGCCGGCTAACCGAAGCCGGCGATGTATCAGCTTTTTTCGGCCTCGCTTACGGACATCCTGACTCCGACCAGCCCTCTACCCACGAGCGTGTGGTCATGCATATCCGGCATGGACTGTGGTTGATCTTGGATCAGGGTAATCGTCCGGATGCGAAAGCTGTGGTTCGCTGGCAGCTTCATCCGGACCTCGGCGCGTCCAACACTGGCGAGGGATCGCTTCAAATTGTGAATCGCGACGCCGCACTCGTCGCCGTCTTTGTGCCGCTGCTGCTGAGCGATTGGAAATGCCGGAATCGCGAGGTCTCATTGCGTTTTGGTGGCCGGCAGCCCGCGTCACTGATTGAAATCTCCGCGGACGAGTCGTTGCGCGTCTACTCTTTAGTTGTTCCAGCCAGCTCAAGCGGGTTATCGTCGGCCTTTACTACCAGCACATCTCATGTCGCGCGGGCGTGGCGCTGGGACGATGACTCAGGGCGGCATCATCTAGTTGTTCCCAATTCGATCTCCGAGGACTTCAGGGAATATGGCTGTCAGGTCGCCGCAGATCTCATTCTCTTCAGCGAATCGGCTGCTGTCAGGGGAACCGGATCATTGCGTCCGGATACAATTTTACTTGTCAATGCTCAACGGCTGCGATTTGTCGACAGTGAGACATCCGTTGCGGAAATACCGTCTACGAGCTGCCCGCAATGGGTCAGGGCCCGCGTAGTAGTTCTTAGAAGAACAGACGGCGGCTGGGTTATCATTCCTTTTTCTGAGCCCGGATGAGGGTGGGAGCAAAATAAAATGTGCGGCATCTGCGGCATCGTCAGTACGAATCGTGACGTCGCTCCTTCCCGCCTACGACTCGAGGCCATGCGAGATTCGATGACTCACCGTGGACCCGACGCCGCGGGCCTATACATCGAAGCCGGAGTGGGACTCGGCCATCGGCGACTTAGCATCGTCGACGTAGCACATGGTCAGCAGCCGATGTACAGCGAGAACCGGCGATTTGTAGTCGTGTACAACGGTGAGATGTTCAATCATCCAACCCTCAAGCCTCAGCTTGAGGCAGCAGGTGTCCATTATCGCACCCGCTCCGATACCGAAACGTTGCTCCATTTGTTCGAACGCTATGGCGAGCAGGCGGTTGTTCACATGCGCGGCATGTTCGCATTTGCAGTGTGGGATACCGTTGATCGAAAGCTGGTGCTTGGACGGGACCGCTTTGGCGTCAAACCACTGTATTACCTGCATCAGCCCGACGGGACTCTGCTCTTTGCCTCGGAAATCAAAGGCTTGCTTGCGGCCACCGACACATTACCTAAATTAAACCTCTCCGCGCTCCCAGATTTTCTCGCAAATCACGCTACTTCCGGGGAGGAGACCCTGGTTGCCGGTGTTCGCCGTTTGGCGCCCGGCCACACCATGGTGTGGCAAGACGGCTCCATCACCACACGCCGTTATTGGGATTTGCAATACAGCGCTCAGGCAGCGACACCGCAACCCAATTCAGCGGATGAGGCCGCTTTGGTGAGTGAATTCACCGACCGCTTTTCGGAGGCCGTTCGCATTCGCCTGATGAGCGACGTGCCCCTGGGTATGTTTTTATCCGGCGGCATTGATTCCGCCGCCATCACCGCGGTCATGGCCGGTTTGGTGACCGATCCGATACGCACGTTCTCGGTTGCATTTTCTGAACGTGAAGCCAATGAGCTCGCCTACGCGAGAATCGTGGCCGCTGCCTTTAAAACTGAGCATCGTGAAGTTGTACTATCCCCTCAAGAATTCTTTGCTGCCCTGCCCCGCCTGATCTGGCACGAAGACGAACCGCTCGCACATCCATCCAGCGTGGCACTCTACTTCGTCTCGAAGCTCGCCTCACAGCACGTAAAGGTCGTATTGACCGGCGAGGGCAGCGACGAAATGTTGGCTGGTTACAATCGCTACAGGGTGACGGATTTCAACGCGCGTTTTGGTGCGCTTTACGAGCGGCTGTTACCCGGTCTGGCGCGTCGGGCGATCGGGCGAACCATTGCAGGCCTCCCGCGCACCTCGCGGATTGCCCAGCGCGCTTCCCGGACCTTTCTGACGCGCGGCACTGACTTGGACAGTCTCTACTTTGATAACTTTGCTGTTTTCGCGCGCCTCGGTCAACGCGATTTGCTGACAAAAAAGACCCAGGCACTGATCGGCAACGTCGACCCCTACGCTGCGTTTCACGTCGCCCTTGATCGGGTTCGCGACCGGCCGCTGGTGTCGCAACTGCTTTATGCCGACGTGAACACCTACCTGCATGAACTGCTGATGAAGCAGGACCAGATGAGTATGGCCGCCTCGATTGAGAGTCGCGTTCCCTTTCTCGATCACCCATTGGCGGAGTGGGTTGCTACATTGCCGCAATCTATGAAATTACGCGGCACGACCACGAAGTGGATTCTGCGCGCGGCAATGAAGGATCGCTTGCCGGCGGCCATCCTCAATCGACCCAAGATGGGATTTCCGGTGCCCATTGGCGCATGGCTCCGCGGTGCTTGGAGACCGCTACTGGATGAGTACGTGCTCGGGGAACGCGCGCTCGATAGAGGCTTGTTCGAGCCGGACGCCATCAAGACCTTGGTGGCCGAGCATCAGGCTGGCTACAATCACTCCGAGCGTCTTTGGGCATTGCTGACGTTTGAGATATGGGCTCGCATTACGTTGGACGGGAACTCTCCTTGGACGCTGGAGCTACCGACGCTGCGGGCAGCGGCCTGATTGATGCGAATTCTATGGATCAAAACGGAGCTTTTGCATCCAGTAGACAAAGGCGGCCGTATTCGCACTTATCAGATGCTGCGCTCTCTCACCAAGCAACATCATGTAACGTATCTCTGCCTGGACGATGGGACAGCCGCTCCCAACGCGCGCGCGCTTGCGACCGAGTACTGCCATCAGCTCGAAACCGTGCCATTCAATCCTCCGGCGAAAGGTGGTTTACGATTCTTCCTTGATCTGATATTGAATCTCTTCTCGCCGCTACCCTACGCTATAGCTCGTTACCGATCGGCTGAACTGCGGGCGCGGATTGCTGAACTCGCGCCCAATGCCGACTTGGTCGTCTGCGATTTTTTGACACCGTCTGTCAATGTCCCTGATGAACTGCCCTCACGGAGGGTATTGTTTCAACACAACGTTGAATCCATGATCTGGGAGCGCCATGTGACGGTGCCTCAGCATGCGATACGCAAGATTTATATGCGGCAACAGTGGCGGAAGATGGAGCGGTTTGAAAGCCGCATGTGTCAATTTTTCGACCATGTCGTAGCGGTTTCAAACGATGACGCACGTGTCATGAAAGAGCGTTATCACGTTGCTTCAGTCTCCGCTGTAGCCACCGGCGTCGACATCGCTTTCTTTGCTCATCGGTCGACGCCAGCGCACTTGGCCAACAACGAAGTTGTCTTCGTGGGTTCCATGGACTGGATGCCAAACGAAGACGGCATCCGCTGGTTTGCCGAGTCCGTATTTCCCGAGGTCCGACTGCTCATCCCGAATGCACAACTTACTGTAGTGGGACGATCCCCGCCTGCCAGCATGAAGCGTCTCGCGAGCCGCGAAGCTGGCATCGACGTGGTTGGCACGGTCCCTGATGTTCGCCCTTACTGGGAACGGGCTGCGGTGAGCATCGTGCCGCTGAGAATCGGCGGAGGCACAAGACTTAAGATATTCGAAGCGATGGCGATGGGCATTCCAATTGTGTCAACCTCCGTGGGCGCGGAAGGACTGCCGGTAGCGCATGGCGATCACTTGCTCATTGCCGATACTCCCGAGGCACAGGCTGCCGCAATCGTCAGTCTGCTGAGGGATCGCGACGCCGCCCGTTTAATGGCGGACCGTGCTCGAGATTATGTTGCTGCCAACTGCAGCTGGGATGCAGTAGCTGAGCAGTTTGTGGCGGCTTGCACTAAAGGACTCAAAATATGAACGACTCGGTTAGCGTCTTCGGGCTAGGTTACGTCGGCTGTGTATCAGCAGCCTGTTTCGCCGGTGAAGGGCACTCCGTTATCGGAGTTGATGTCTCACAGACGAAAGTCGATCAGATCAACGCCGGCCGCAGTACGATCATCGAAGAGGGAATTGCCGAACTCGTTGCGAACGGGGTGAGTTCCGGACGACTGCGCGCGACCACAAGTGTCCGGGACGCTGTGACCCAGACGGATCTGTCTTTAATCTGCGTCGGCACTCCAAGCAGGGCCAATGGCAGCATCGATTTGGCGCACGTGGTACGCGTATCTGAACAAATCGGCGCTGCGCTGCGCGATAAGGGTCGCTGGCATACCGTCGTAATCCGTAGCACCGTGATGCCGGGGACCATCGATACTCAGGTAATTCCAGCGATTGAGGCCGCTTCGGGCCTGCGTCACGGACAACATTTCGCGGTGTGTTCAAATCCGGAGTTCCTCCGAGAGGGAACCTCCATCAAGGATTTCAGAGAGCCACCCTTTACGCTGATTGGCGCAATCTCACCCGAACATGCGGGCCCGTTGCAGGCTTTGTACGCCAACATCAAAGCGCCTTGCCATGTTGTGACGCTTCGCGTAGCAGAGTCCGTCAAATACGCCTGCAACTGCTTCCACGGTCTCAAGATAGGATTTGCCAATGAAATCGGCAATCTCTGCAAAGCTCTTGGAATTGACAGTCACGAGGTTATGCGATTGTTCTGTGAAGACAAGAAATTAAATATCTCCGCTGCGTACCTAAAACCCGGATTTGCGTTTGGTGGTTCATGTCTGCCGAAGGATCTGCGCGCGATAGTGCACCGCGGACGGACCGAAGATGTGCCCATGCCGATCCTCGAAGCTGTGCTGCAAAGCAACCGCAATCAAATTGATCGCGCGTTTCACATGGTTATGGCCACGGGTTCCCGCCGTATCGGCATACTTGGATTGGCGTTCAAAGCAGGCACCGATGACCTGCGCGAATCCCCGATGGTGGCTCTTGTCGAAATGCTAATAGGCAAAGGCTGCCAGATCGTGATTCATGATCGGGACGTATCGCGAGCCAACATATTCGGTGCAAACCGCGAATATGTGGAACGAGAGATTCCCCACCTTTGGTCCCTAATGCGCACGACAGTCAAAGATGTGATCGAAGCCTGCGATACGGTTGTTATCGGCAATACATCCAAGGAGTACCGCGAACTGGGCGACGAGTTGACCGGGCGATTGGTGATCGACTTGGCCCGTGCGATACCCAGTCGCCAGTCAACAGAGCATTACCATGGCATTTGTTGGTAGATTCCCGTGTGGCGGCAGTTGAAGAGCCTTTTCTCCGTCCGGCGGTTGTGATTAAGTTACCTGTCCGAGGCGCAGGAGTTGTCGTTACCAATGTAAAGGGTTCGCGCCACGAGTAGGAGTATCATCGGGTTCGTCTGTAAGATAACAATTTTGTCAATCGGGAGCCTCGCATGCATCCGGGAGTTCCAACCATCTTATTGGAGTTCAACGAACTCACGCCATCTTTGATGTGGCGATTCATGTCAGAAGGCCGGCTGCCAAATTTCTCGCGCCTCTTTAAGGAATCACATACCTTCCTTACTGATGCAGGCGAAGATCCTCCCTGGCTTGAACCTTGGATTCAGTGGGTAACCGTGCACACCGGCATTCCCGCGCAGCAACACGGGATTTTCAACTTAGGCGACTCCACAAATGTAAAACAACCAGCGATTTGGGACATCGTATCCGAGCAAGGGCATCCCGTCTGGGTGTGCGGAAGTATGAATGCATTTTACAAGCCAGGGATCAGAGGGCAGATATTGCCTGATCCGTGGTCGGTTCGCGTTCGACCCACGCCCGACCGGTTGAGTCCCTATTTCGACTTCGTTCGCGGGCAGGTCATGGAGTACACCCGCACAAAATCGAGCTATGAAACAAAGGAGGCACTGCAGTTCGCCGTATTCATGGCCCGCAACGGTCTGACGCTTTCAACGACGCTGGCGATTGCCGGGCAACTAATGCATGAGCGAATCGGCCCCGCGAGATGGCGCCGTGCAACGATCTTGGACCGCATGCAATACGATCTTTTTGAGTCCAACTTTCGCCGCATCCGGCCTCGTCTTGCGACGTTTTTTCTGAATAGCACGGCACACCTTCAGCACGTCTATTGGAGAAATCTTGAACCACAAAAGTTTTCGGTGACACCATCAGAGGCAGAACAAGCGGCCTATGGCGATGCGGTACTTTACGGTTACGAAAAAATGGACGACCTCGTCGGCAAGGCCATATCTCTTGCTGGCAATGAAGCGGCGATTGTCTTCTTGACGGCGCTGAGTCAACAACCATGTTTGAAGTATGAAGGACAGGGTGGCAAGCGCTTTTACAAGCCAATTAGCTACGCCAAGGTTTTGAAAGCGGTCGGAATCGATGCCACTACATGCGAACCGCAGCCCGTCATGTCGGAGCAATTTCATCTGCGATTCCGAAACACTGAAGCGGCCAGGCTGGCGTACGACCGCCTTTGCGCCGTTACGGTTGACGGACGGCCGGCTTTCGCCTCGTCTTTGGACGGAAGTAGCGTGATGACTGGCTGCGCGATTACCCAGGAATTGCCGCCGGACGCGCTGTTGAGAGCGGCCGATCAAGCGGTCCTATTTAACTCAGTTTTCTACCTGGTAGATCTGAAAAAAAGTGGCATGCACCATCGCGACGGTATGGCATGGTTTCGTCTCCCAGATAGAAGCCATTCGGAAGGCCGCGGCCCTGTACCTCTGATTGATGTCGCTCCCACGATTCTCTCGGTTCTCGGAATCGAGAAGCCTTCGTACATGACGGGACAAGTTATGGACATATGCGACTCGGAATCCTTAAGCGGCAGTCGAGCTGCCGCCGTCGCGTGAATCTAACTGGGCCTCTGCTAGACGAAGGTTACGATGATGTGGGCACTTCCATCAGGAATGTATCAATGCGAGGACCGTTGAGCATATTGCTGGAAAATATGACGAGCTTTCCGTCTGCCGATTGCGTGGCGTGGGGTTGAGAGCGGTAGGCGTTGGTTCCACCTGAATTGTTGCCGCTGAGTGTCGCGGCAGAGTAATGGCCCCCTAATACGTGGGTCGCTCCAGTGCCTGCATCGACGAAAATATTGTTGTATTGCATCCATGGCGACCAAGCCGATCCGTTGTCCCATGTAGAAGTCAAAAACCACTGGTTTGTGCCGCTTCCATTTCTCCAATGTCCGCAACTGTGCATTTGACCCCAGTAGCCAGTAATAGTCCCCGATATAGAGGCCGCAGCTGCATCCGTGATCGCGCGGACCGGCAGAACCCCGTCGCCCTGGTTCGTATCATACGTAGCCCAAAACCCCCTCAAGGTCGCGCAGTGAAACGGCAAACTTGCGCCCCCGGGAAGTGTAACCTTGGTTACGACATTGGTGTCCAAATCCCATGCGTAGCAAGTACCTGCATTGAGAAGTGCAACATTCTGATCACCTGAATATAGTTCATTCAGGTTACTAACGGACTGAGTGAGAACAGCGCCGGTGGCAATATTGAGTGCTGTAGCCTGATTACCAGGAGTCAGCGCAGTCGCCCAAGTTTCGGCTGTGTTTAGTTGCAGCCAAGTCATGTTGCCTGTAGACCAATTGTGCGGAAAGGGCGCTACGTTCGCGTAGGCATTTTTCGCCGTGTCATACATTTCAAGCTGTGTTGGCGTGGCGATATACAATATCGTGGCCCAGCCCGCCTTTCGAGAAAAACTGACGCATCCTTCTTTCCCGGGAATCGAACGGTAATTCGAGACAGTGCCGCCAAGTTTATAGTCCATTGCGTACATCCCGCCGCTCGTTGTGTTCAGAACTACGAGCGTGTATTGATCGAGGTTCGGTCCCCACGCTTGGCTGATCTGTATTCCGAGTGTGGAGTACTCATTGCACCACTGTCCCGAAGCAGGGTGCGCGCTGTCGGTGAGCTTTACAGTCTTCACCCCAGTAACCGGATCTTTAAAATTAGCACCGGCTGCCATTGCCGAAACGTTCAACGCGGCATAAGCAGATTGATTCGCGGCAGCCGCCGTTCCGCCGGCTGGAAGCGCCGACAAATTGATATTCGCGCCAGACGAGACGCTGACACCATTCACAGTCAGCAAGACGGGTGCCTTTGGCGTAACGGCAGCTCGTGCCGCAAAGGGCGCCGCCAAGAGGAGTTGCGTCAGCTGTCTTCTGGTTAACATATTAAATTCCTTGTAACCCGGTGTGCTTCGATTCTTTCAATCGAACCTCACCATTCAATTTGATCAGATGCGGCCTTTGGGTCACGCCGCGAAGGAGTAAAACTTTAGTTCAACGAACCCGACATCGCTAATGTCGCCAATTACCTACGTACGCTGCATCGCCTATGTCGCTGATTACCTACGGTTAGCAGCTATGAGCTGGTTCGCTTGACTCCTCCGCAGACTCACCGAGACAACGACAATCGCGCACAAGTTCATCACACCGATCGCTTAATTGACATTAAGGATTTTGCAGCGACGAACGGCGCACGCGCTGTTTCTTGCTGCCGAACGGTTCTCTAAAACCTCCCTATCCACAGACAGTCGGCGCAGGTGGTAGTGCGGGAGGCCTGCCAAGACTCCCAGAGCGGAGTGCGGCCAGCCAATAGTCGAGTACTATCAGTCGCCACAGCTGGGCGCTGTGGTCGCGTCTGCCGACCGAGTGCTCCGCAATCAACCTGTCTACCGCATTACGATCGACGAACGAATCGATTGCGGAGTCACGCGTTCGCAGTCCCTCAATGCGGTGTCGCAGCGGGCCACGAAACCAGCGCCCTAGCGGCACCTCGAAGCCCCGCTTAGGCCTTGTGAGCACGGCATCCGGCACCAGTCCCCTTATGGCGCGGCGGAAAAGCTTCTTGCTCTCGGTGGGCGTGACCCGCAAATAGCCGGGTATCGCCATGGCGAAGTCCACCAGGTCGAAATCCAGCAATGGCACGCGAGCTTCGAGTGATACCGCCATGCTGGTCCGGTCGACTTTGGTCAATATGTCACCCGGAAGATACGTTTCGAAATCGACCTTCATCATCGTTGCCGCGTAGTCATCGCCAAGATCAGTCGCAAACCACTCCTTTAGCTGATCGTCGATGGCGGTTAGCCCGCCCGATTGGGTTGTTGAACCCACGCCCCCCTCATCGGTGCGAACCGGCTGTAGGACCGTTGAGGCATAGCGTCCGCGCCTCGATCTACCCAGGTCGACCAGGCGGTTGCGGCCCGGAAACGCGTGCGGCAGCATTAACCCGAGGGCACCGTAGAGCTTGGCAATTTGCCGGTTGCGCCGCACATCCCGCCGGAGAACATCTCCATAGCGCGTGTAGCCCCCGAAAAGCTCATCGCCACCATCCCCGGACAGGGCGACGGTCACGGATTGCCTCGCCAATTGGGCCACCAGGAAGGTCGCAATCGCCGACGAATCCGCGAACGGCTCGTCAAACATCGCCGCGACGCACTCGAACATCTCTTCGACATTCGGACGCAGCACGAGCGCCGTGTGATCGGTACCGAAGACTGCGGCGACCTCCTGGGCGGCAGCAGATTCGTCATACTCTTCTTCCGCAAACCCAATCGAGAACGTCTTGACCCGCCCGGCCGCATGCCGACTCATCAGCGCCACGACGGTCGAGGAATCCAGGCCGCCTGACAGAAAGGCGCCGAGCGGCACCTCGGACTCCAGATGCGAGGCCACGGCCGCGTCGAGCTTTTCACGAATTGTTTCCACGACCTCGGATTCGTCCAGCCGCTCCTGCGTGGGACGCGGCGGCTGCCAGTAACGACGCACCTCGATGTCCCGCCCCGGCTGCCAGGTGAGAAGATGCGCTGCCGGGAGTTTTCGCACGCCAACAAAAATACTGTTGGGATCGGGTACGTATCCAAAGGCCAGGTATTGCATGACCGCGGGCGTCGAGACTTGTAGGGCACTTGCATCGAAAGCGTACAACGATCTGAGTTCAGAGCAATAGACGATGCCCCCACCCACCGAGCGATAGCTGAGCGGCTTCATGCCGCTGCGATCGCGCGCAATCAGCAGCAGTTGTCTCCGGGCGTCCCAGATCGAGAAGGCGAACATTCCCTTGAGATGGCCGACCATGTCGGCGCCGTGGTCCTCGTAGAGATGCACCAGCACCTCGGTGTCGCTGCGGGTTGCAAACCGATGACCCGCCGCCTCGAGCCTGGTACGCAGCACGTGGTGATTGTATATCTCGCCGTTGAACACCACCGTCACATCGCCATCTTCATTGCTGATGGGTTGGCGGCCGCCTGCAACATCGATGATGCTGAGACGCCGCATTCCCATGCCAACCCCATCTCTCACGAAGTAGCCGTCTGAATCAGGCCCTCGATGCGATATGGCATCGCACATGGCACGCAGGCGCGGAGCGCTCTCTTCGCGGCCGAGCCCAACGCCGGCAAACCCAGCAATACCACACACTTTAGTTCTTCCTTTTAATTACCCGGCTGATCATATCTTGACATGGGCTCGACCGCGGCTCATCGACCCATAAGTCGCCATCAGCATCCCCATCACGTGATCCTGGCCGTAGCGACTGCTGACGAAACTCCGACCCGCTTCGCCCAGGCGACGGCAGAACGCCGGGTCAGCGCGCAGCCGGACGATCGCCTCGGCCATTGGCGCCGGATCGTCGCTTGGCCTGAGCAGGCCCGTTACCCCCTCCTCCACTACATCGAGTACGCCGCCTACCGGCGTCGCGATGACGGGCCGAGACGCTGCCATGGCCTCAATGATGGAGTTCGGGAAGCCCTCGCTTAGCGAACACAATACGCTCACGTCGAAGAATTGATGAAGGTTGACCGGCGTCACCAGTTCCCCGGCGAAATGCACCCGGTCGTGCACACCCAGCGCTGCCGCCGCTTGCTGCAGGCTGCTGCGGGAAGGGCCGTCGCCCACCAGCACCAGCCGTATCTCCGCAGGCAGCAGCGACATCGCATTCAGCAATAGAATGTGATTCTTGACGGGCGCCAGCCGCGCCACAGTCCCGAGCACGAACGCACCGGCTGGTATTCCCCACGCCGATCTTTGTTGCGCAACCCGCTCGTCCGGCACTCGCTCAAACGCGCCTGGATCCAGGAAATTGGGAATCAGGACGACCTTCTTCGGGGCAACGCCTTCTTCGCCAACTAGCAGCCGGGCGACACCCGGGCTGTTGGCCAGGATGCGAGTGGCAAAGCGATTGCAAACCCGATTGAGCTTAACGAGGCCAGGCCTCGGTGCGTCGTACCACCAGCGTCGACTCGCAAGCACTTGGCAGCGCCCGGCAACTCGCGCCCACGGCGCGAAGAAAATATTGGTGTAGAGATCGTGCGTGTGCGCGAGGTCAGCGCCCCATTCCCGCAGGGCTTGCGCAAAATGCCAACCCTGGCGGGCGGTCTTCGGTGAGTAGAGGTTTGCGATGGGTATGTGAGTCATGGGCAGATTGAGCGCTTCGTATCTTGCCCGCAATGGACCGTCGGCAGCCAAGTGAAAGACCCGCATCTCGATGGCATCTAAGTCCAGCGCCTCGGCGGTGCGCACGGCATTGAGTTCAGTGCCACCGACGACGAACGAGTCAATGCAATAAGCGAGGCGAATTCTTCTGGCTTTCTCGCTCAGACAAGCTACTCACAAGTGATGACGTCGCGCGGATGATAATATATCTTCTAGATGTGGGGGCGTCGTGCTCAGCGTCACGTTCGGCATACCGGCATTACCAGGGAGAGCACGAATGAGGTCATTCCATAGAGCGAGTCCACCGTGAACAGCAATAGTTCGCGCGAACATCGCGCCACGTGGAGGCACCTGTCACGCGGGGGCCGCCAGGGCATGTGCTGGTAACAAGCGCGATGCAACCTGCGAGACTGGGGTATCTCATCAGCCAGTATCCGGCTGTCAACCACACGTTCGTACTGCGCGAGGTGCTGGCGCTAAGGCGAGCGGGCCTGGACCCATGCACGGTGTCGATTCGCCGCAGCGACCGGCCCGCGGAAATGCTTAGTGCAGACGAAGCCGATGAGTACCGCCGCACCTTCTGCGTATTAGGCGCAGGATTGGCGCACGCGGTGGCCGCGAACTTGCGCACGCTTCTGCGCCACCCTGTCACCTATGTGCGCGCACTGGCCTACGCGTGGCGTTTGACTCGCGGTACGCCCGGGCTGCTGGTCACCTACAGCGCGTATTTCGTTGAGGCCGTAATTGCCGGCGACTATTTCGAGCGTCAGGGCGTCACTTTCATTCATACGCACTTTTCCTCGACGATTCTGCTGATTTTAGCCCGCATATTTCCAGTCCGCTATTCCCTGACCCTGCATGGTCCCGGCGAATTCGCTGATGTCGTGGGTTTTCACATAAGTGACAAGGTGGCGGCAGCGACATTCGTCGCGACGATCAGCCGCTTTGGCTCGAGTCAGGTGATGGCAGCTTGCGATCCCGTGTATTGGCACAAGGTACGCACCCTTCGCTTGGGCGTCGATCCGCAAGCGTTTCCACCACGGACGCCGCCGACGAGGCTTGCCGGCGATGTCTTTCGCCTCGTTTTCGTCGGCCGATTGGCCCCTGTCAAAGCCCAGCACGTGCTGATCGAGGCCGTTTCGCTGCTGCGCGATCGCGGCCGGAATGTGGTGCTGACGCTGGTGGGCGAAGGCCCGGACCGAGCGGCGCTGGAGAAGTTGATCGCAGAACGCCGCCTAGGCGGGCAGGCTCAGCTGAGCGGCGCCTGCAATCACGACAAAGTGGCTGACTTCTATCGAAACAGCGATGCCTTCGTCCTCGCCAGTTTCTCCGAGGGCGTACCGGTCGTGCTGATGGAAGCCATGGCCATGGAGCTGCCCTGTATTGCAACCTGGGTCATGGGGATTCCCGAACTGATCGACAATGGCGTCGATGGGCTGCTGGTACCGCCGGCCGACCCGGTTGCACTGGCAGATGCCGTCGAACGCTTGATGGAGAGCCCGGAATTGACCAGGCGCATTGGCGCAGCAGGACGCCTCAAGATCTTATCGAGCTATGATCTCCAGCGGAATACCGAGTCTCTCAGCGCGACATTCCGGGAACACCTTTCTGTAGGACCGAATTACTGAGCACCCGGAAAACCGTGAAGAAGGTCACATTTATCCGCGAAAGAATTTTGGACACGTCACAGAACATTCGTGCTTTCGAAAATCCGTGATATAAATATTTCATGAACACCAAGATTCTCGCGCTGCTGGGTACGGCACTCATGTCAGGTTCAGTGGCAGCGCAACAAACGCTTTACAATAACCCATACAATCCAGCCGGCTCCAACGATTGCGGCTTTAGTTCAGGCTGCCAGACACCGGGCAGCATATCTAACGCGCAATTGTTTACTCTCGGCAGCGCTGCTACGGTCCAATCAGTTAGTTTTACGGCGATCGACCCGCGGGTTAATCCGGAGAACTCATACGAGTGGGCAATCTACACCGATTCGGGCGGCCTCCCTGCCGGTCCTCCCGGACCGCCGGTGGCTGGCAATCCCACCGTAACGCCGCTAGTCTCGGGTCAAGCATTCAGGCCCGGGTCAGGGGAATCCAATGTTTACTCAGAGCTCAACATTGGAGGCTCTGCTGACGGCTTGGTTGACGTGTATACCATCAGCATCGGCTCTGTGACGCTCGGACCCGGCAACTATTTCCTAGCCCTGGAGGGTTTCGGTGCAGAGACCTCATTTCAAGGTTGGGCGCAAGGACTAAACGACACCGGTGCCGCCTCATCAAGTTTCGGCGTTTGGTCACCCGGTTCGACCGGCGGGATTGGCGGACTCGCGATGACCGTTCGCGGAGCCTCTGCTCCTGAAATCGACCCTGCGCTGGGTGTAGGCGGGCTCACCCTGTTATTCGGCGGCCTAGCGGTCCTGCGCGGCCGTCGCCCAGCAACAGCCGCTGCCTAGTCCATTCGCACCCAATGCCCGGCTACGTGCCGGAGTTCTCGTTTGGGGCAAGCACACGCGATGGAACCAATTTGGCGCGCAGGGGTGCGGGCATTCTGCGGCCTGAGATTCTTCTTTGCGCCACCGCCAAACTAAAAAATGAATGTCAGCATAGAAGCGCGACAATCGATGCATGAACGCCTCCAGAGCCTGCCTTTGAGGCTCGGGATTTTGGCGGCGATTTTCCTTTCCGAAAAATTCCTGCTTCATTTCTTGATCGACACTAATGGCGCGCTGACCGCGCAGGGACTCGCAGCGCTGGTCCGGGATGTTCAGTCTCAAGCTTTCCGATTGTTGGGCACTGGTTTCGTGTGTCTGGCTCTGTTCTCGTACGTGCGATCCGGAAAAATTGGAGCGCGCATTTTTGAGACCACGGCGACCACGAATATCCGCGTGCGGTGGCTGATCGTCCACGCACTGATGGTTCTGTCGTTGGTCCCATTGGCGTTTCTTCTATACCGCGATCCTGGAGTTGAGCCACGCTTCGCCGCTTTGACGGCGCTGTGCGTACTTTTTGTTGCGGCGGCTGTTCTCTCAGCGTTCCAAGCCATGGCGCCCTGGTCCACCTGGCGAGATGCCGCCCGGAGGCTCGGTGTCCTCTGGATTTATGCGGCACTGGTGGCCGCAGCGGCGACGTGGGCGCTGCCGTTGACACTGAAGCTATGGCGGCCCATCGCGGCACTGACTTTTGAATTGGTGCGGTTTCTATTGCAACCGCTGCTGCCGACGCTTGCTGCGGATTCATCTACCTTGGTATTAGCGACCAGTCGCTTTTCGGTGGAGATTGCTGAGGGCTGCTCCGGCCTGGAAGGCGTGGGACTGATGCTCGCATTTTGCTGTGCGTGGCTGCTTCTATTCCGGGCGGAATATCGGTTTCCTCGCGCCTTGGTACTAGTTCCGATTGGGTTGCTGCTGGTTTTTGCTCTGAACGCAGTCCGCATTGCTGTCCTGGTTCTAATTGGGGATGCAGGGTATCCAGAGGTTGCCGTGTACGGCTTTCACACACAGGCGGGCTGGATCTTCTTCAATTGCGCCGCCGTTACGGTCGTGTTGCTAAGTCGGCGCAGCCGCTGGATGAACCGGCGCGCAATCGCCCGCGATGCTCCCGGAGATAACCCGACTGCCGCTTATCTGATGCCTTTCTTGGCGATGCTGGCAGCTGGAATGGTTGCACGTGCCATGACGGGCGGCTTCGATGCGTTGTACTCGTTGCGACTGGCGGCTGGACTGGCTGCGCTGGCTTATTACAGAACGCGGCTAATCGGCCTGGACTGGCGCTTCAGCTGGCGGGGTCCCTTAGTGGGTGTCTTGGCGTTCATTATTTGGGTTGTCGCCGGAAGATTTTTGCTCACGCCAACTGCGATGCCGCAGCCTCTGAGTGACCTTTCGGCGCTGTGGCGCTCGGGATGGCTCGCGAGCCGTGCTCTGACGGCAATCGCCGTTGTTCCGATTGCCGAAGAACTGGCCTACCGCGGTTACTTGCTGCGTCGCTGGATCAATGCAGATTTCGACTCGGTACCGTTCTCGGCGGTGCGCTGGCCTGTATTAGCGTTGACCTCGGTGGTCTTCGGCGTGACGCATGGGGCGATGTGGGGACCGGGAATTGCTGCAGGTTGGCTCTACGGATGGTTGATTTGCAGCACCGGACGCATGGGTGAGTCCGTTGCCGCGCACGCCACTACGAATGGGCTTTTGGCTGGTCTAGTACTACTCAGCGGTCAATGGCAATTTTGGTGAGATCAGAAACGTGTATCTTACAGGAGTTAGGCAAGACGAGAATGATTGCAACTGGACCGCTAAGCCTATGTCGAGGGTTCAATAGGGATAGCACGACTTGAATGCGCGCGCGGCGGCGCTAGATGAACAGCGATGTAACGCCGCATCAGTGATCAACTCAAAATACCAGTGACTAAGAACCCATCTTCTGAAGGCCAAGTCGCTCGACACTCCCTCATATATGTAGTCGGCAGCACAATTTCGGTGATTGGGGGCATGCTGATGGTGCCTGTCTACACGCACACATTGAGCACGTCCGACTATGGTCTGCTGGATACGATCCTGCGATTTGTCACAATGTGCATGAGCGTTGCCTTTCTTGGCATGCGGCAAGCGTATCAGCGACTGTACTTCGACATGCGGACGGCGGCGCACAGCAGGACTCTAACCTCGACTGTAGTGGTGGCGAATTTTGCCGTTACGATTCTTATTTTGTTTCCGCTGGTAGTGATCGCTTCGCTGGCAGGTCGCTTTTTCGGAGTGAACCAGCTCACGATTCTGAGAAGCGCAGCGCTCGCCGTGTGGATTGCTTTCGAAGCAACTTACATGCTGGGCCTATCCCACCTACAAGTGCGAATGCGTTCTCGTCAATTCGTGATCGCACAGGCGAGTCGTTTGCTGTTACTGATATCCCTTAACATTACATTGCTTAGAGTTTTTCATCTTGGTCTCAACGGAGCGCTGATAGGAAATCTGATGGCTTCAGTGCTATCGGGTGTGTTCACCGCGATCGTGCTGCTTCGATGGGCGGGTCTTCAAATATCTACCGAATTCTTCAAGGAGGTCGTTACTTTCGGAATGCCCTATATTCCAGCAGTTGTCTTTTCCTACGTCATCGGGAACGCCGATCGGCTGGCATTGATTCATTTCGGCGCAGTGGCTTCGCTGGGGCTACTGGCGCTGGCCGCGAAGATCGGAGAAATGGCTCTCATGGTGTTTTCGGGGCCGGTCGATAATGTTTGGTCCCCTTACGCGCTTTCGGTCTTTACCGATGCAGATGGACCGAAAAAAATCGGCGCCATGTATACCAAGTTTGTCGCGATGTACGTGTTTATGGCTCTCGGTGTCAGCCTTGCGGCGCCGATTGCAGTGTCTTTATTGGCACAGTCAGAATATGCGTTTGCAGCGCGGCTAGTGCCAATTATTGCTCTTGCTTGGTTATTCAACGTGCTGACGACTCTGTCGGACATCGGAATTTTGATTGCGAAGAGGACATGGATGAAGCCTCTGGCCACTAGCCTGGTATCTGTGATTGCCGTTGGCCTTCAGTATATCCTTACCCCTCAATTTGGTGTGATTGGCGCGGCTGTGGCAACTGCGCTGACTCAAATGGTGCTCTTCCTTACCATCAGAAAAATAAGCCAGCGCTTTTACCCCATGTCGACGCGACCGCGCGATTTTCTGATTATCACGGTCTCGGCATGCGTAGTGTTCTTGGTGGGAATGAATCTCAGTTACGCCTATGGATCGCTTTGGGTGAGTTTTGCCGCATCGATCTTTGGGGCATTGGCATATGCGATAGTCTTGTTGCGGGCGCGCGTAATTGAAATAGCCGATGTAACATCGATCGCCTCAAGGCTGGGCATTCGCTTGAACTTTCTTAACTGATTCGAGGCGACGCGGAAGCCGTGAATATTCCATCTATCTCGATGCCATTTTTGTGCTCTGAAGGGTCCGGGCCTAAGCTCAGGCTTGTACTGATCCTTGATGAGCGAGGTGTGCACCGATACGGCCAGGCAGTCATTGATGATCTGTTGCGGGCGAACTTCGTGCAGATTGTCGCCCGGCTTCGTTTGTCGACAGCGGCGCATCGCCGTAGGACGCGACGCTCGAGCGGGTTGGTGTTCAGCCTTTTTTGTAGGTACGTCGAATCGCGTTACCACGAAGCACCCGACCCGTGCGAAATGGTTGACTGCGTGACAACACTAGCCGGAACCGAGCCCAATTCCATGGAGATCCCGACAGAGCAGCTCGATGACACCGCTCCAAGCAATCTAACTTCGCGTTTGCGAGAACTAAATCCGGACATCGTAGTGGACTTATCGTCAGCGGCGTTGCGTGGCGAGTTTTGTGCAATTCCTCGGTATGGATTTTGGCGCTTTCACTTCGGCGATAGTAGGAAATATCCGAATGGTTCTGGATTCCTACGGGAAATTATTGATGGAGAAGCTCTCACCGCCGTCGAGCTACACGATATTGCGACGGATCAGGCCCTTGATTACGTGCTCTGCCGCGGGGAGTTTAGTACTTCACCGTATCCATCGAGGTTAATGAACCGGTTTGGACCGGTCTGGAGCGCGCAGCACTTCGTGATTCAGCAACTGTGGAAACTGCATACACTCGGTCCATCCAGAGTGCGCCGACTGGTGCATTCCACAGACGTCCGCGTCGCTGGCGAAGACGGCAGCCTGCCCAGCGATGGGTCAATTGCTACGTGGCTGTCAAGAAAGGTTGCAAGGCGCCTGCGGCGCGGCGGAAAAGTTGAAAACCAAGCGTTGATCTGGCGGCTTGCCTTACGACAGTCCGCCGTTCCGCTGCACGCGAACACAAGCAGGGACGCGCTCGGGAAGTTCCAGTGGCTGCCCACCGCGCGCGGCCACAGTTGGGCCGATCCGAGGCTGTTTCGCGATGGTTCGGCAAACTGGCTTTTTTTTGAACAGTGGCAGAACAACATAACCAAGGGTGAGATCTGGTGTGGCTTGTTGGAGCGAGGCGGTTCCCTTACGGAAGTCAGGCCGTGTTTGCGACAGTCGTATCACTTGTCTTATCCGCAGATCCTGGAGGAACAAGGTGAGATCTATCTCATTCCAGAGTCCGAGGAGGCTGGCGGAGTCGATCTGTATCGCGCGCGCAAATTCCCGTATGACTGGGTCTTCGAGAGGCGATTGATCGAGTTTCCGTGCGTCGACCCGACCGTGTTTCGGAGCCGCGATCGCTGGTGGATGATAGTTTCTCCACAATGCGTGAGAGGTGTCGCCGCTATCTCATGGTTGTTCAGTGCGCCACGGATCACGGGGCCGTGGCTCGTGCATCCGGCGGGTCCGGTTGCCGCAAGTGCGGAAAACGCGCGTGGGGCGGGTCCAATATTTTCCTATGAATCCACGATGATTCGTCCGAGCCAAGACTGCGGACTGTCTTATGGGAGAGCACTAATTTTTAACGAGATACTCTCCTTGGATGATGAGAACTATGCCGAGACCGCCATCGCCCGCGTGGACGCAGGCTGGAAGCCTGGTTTGGCCGGTGTTCATACTTATAGTCGGCTAAACGACTGGGAAGTCATTGACGGAGGATTTACTGCTGATGGCGAAGAATCACTATTCTGTGTAGCGGAGAGGGCCGGCCGGGCGGGCGGGCGGATTTGACGGCTGAGTGGACAACGCGAGAAGTACAGGTGGGATCGCCAAACTTCCGATCATCAACAGTCGCTGATGAGGCAGCCATCGCGGCGCTATTGCGAGACTCGCTTGGACTGGCACCCGGTCATCCCACGGCCGACCCCAAGCACCTTCACTGGAAGTATTGGGAGCCGCGTGCGGATTGGGCCGGATCGCGCTCGTATGTTTATCTGCGGAACGGCCAGATTGTCGCTCACGGAGCTGTCATTCCCAGTGTGTGTCTGTGGCGAGAACAGCGCATCAGGATGCTGCATGTCATCGACTGGGCGGCGAAGCGGGACTCGGGCGGCAGTGGCGTGGCGTTGATGAAACAAATCGGCAAATTGTCCGACGCGATGTTCGCAGTGGGGGGCAGTGAGGTGACGCAGCAGATTCTGCCAATCATCGGGTTTAAAGAGTGCGATACAACTGTGATGCGGTACGCGCGCCCGATCCGGCCGCTGCAGCGATTAGTGAATCCGGAGCACAGGAGCTGGCGACTGGTTCCACAGGCAATGCGGGGCGTGTTCTGGGCGGTAAGCGCTCCCTCTCGCCGCGATGTTGAATGGAGCGCTCATCGCATACTTGCTGATCAGTTGGCGGCGGCCGCAATTATTTGGCCGAGTCCAAAATTTGGCGCAGCCGTATTCGAGCGCTCCAACGCGTCGATGAGCCATTTGTTGCGTTGTCCATCGGCTCCAATGGAACTCTACTCGGTCCACGCCCGCGATCGCCCCCGCGGATACTTCCTGTTAGCATTTGCGCCTGCTCAGGCACGAATTGTTGACTGTTGGATCGACTCTGACGATCCGAACGAATGGAGTGCTATGGTGCAACTTGCTGTGGAGCAAGCCAAGGTCCATGCACAGACGGCGGAAGTAGTTTCAATGTGCAGTGATCCGCTGTTGGGTGCAGCTCTTGTTAAGTGTGCCTTTCGCATTCGACATACGATCCCCATGTGGCTGCGTGGCGTCGACGGCGTGGTGCAACCAGATGCAGGAATACGATTCTCGATGGCTGACTCCGATGAGGCGTTTTTGCACAATGGACGTAATAGTCTGTGGGCCTGAAGGCTTAAGCGCTTCCCGGAATATTTGAGGCGCAGTTGAATTAGGTCCACAGCATCGGCTTCCACGATGCTTGCATGAATGTTCGAGCCCTGTAATGCCCTTCACAATTTCCCACATTGCCGCAGTCCTGCCCTTGCACCGCCCGCTGCGTCGCCTTGGGTTGCTCTCGGCTGCGGCGATCGGTGCCATGGCCCCTGACCTCGATTTGATTCTACCGTTCCGCGTGGCACGCGAGCAGACACACAGCCGTATGGCGTTGCTGACTTTTTGTTTGCCGGTTGGGCTTGTCGCCTGGGCTCTGTTTCAGGCACTGATCAAGCCGGCGCTGATCGAAGTACTACCTGACCCACTGTACGCTCGGTTGTGTTCGGAGCATCTCGGCAAGCGGCTTGGAAGCGTGATGGCGTGGTGCTACGCGGCATTGGCTCTGCTCTTTGGAGCTCTAACACACATCATGTGGGACGCCTTCACACATGAAGACGGACGTGGCGCACGCATATTGTCGGAGTTAGGAGAGCGCGATCCAGAGCTTGGGAGTAGCCCGTGGCAGCTGTTTCGCTGGCTGCAGCACGGCAGTACAGCCGTCGGGATGGCTGCGGTACTTATGGCCATATACCTATGGGTTCGTCACGCCAAGCAGCTCAATCCGCTGCCGGAACGGCGCCTCGCGGTGCGCGAGCGCCATCGTTGGGTCGCGGTCTGTGCGCTGATCCCGGCGCTGCTAGTCGGCGCGGCGGTAGTACAGACCTATCACAACGGCTGGCCGCGTCTCTACTCGACAGGTGCGGTGACGCTGTTTGCCGTCACAGGGACGTATGATGCTCTCCTGGCCCTAGTATTTACCAGCGCGCTCATTAGGCGCCGACTACTCATTCTTGATGCGCACCGCGCCCTGCCTGATGCTGATGCCTGAGCAAACGCACAGCGGACGCCAGCCGGCGCTCGATGGCATCCGTGGCCTAGCCATTGTTTGGGTCGTGCTCTACAACACTACGAACCTACTGCCGCCAACTCAGCACGGCGCGTGGCACCTGTTGGCGTTCTTGGTTCACCCTGGTTGGATCGGAGTGCAGCTGTTTTTCGCGCTCTCCGGATTTCTGATCACGAGGGGTCTGCTCGACACGCAACACGCCACGAATTATTTTCGCGCATTCTACGCCAAGCGTGGGTTGCGCATTCTCCCGCTTTATTACACGGTGTTGATTTTGTTGCTGATTGTCGCACCGGCACTCCACCTCGCTCCGACCTTCCTGGGGGCGAACCTGAAGGAGCATCTTTCGCTGTGGTTGTTCATAGTCAACTGGACGCATACGGCACCGTACGGATTCGCGCACTTCTGGTCGCTCGCCGTCGAAGAGCAATTCTATTTATTCTGGCCGTTCATCGTGCATCGGCTTTCGGCGCGACGCCTCCTTGCGGTATGCATTGGCATAGCACCAATCTCGCTCATCGCTCGCAGCATCATGATATTTAGCGGCGCAAACAGCTGGGCAGTGTATACGGCCACCACGTCGCGCTTGGACGCCTTAGCACTGGGCGGTGCAGGCGCCTGCCTCTTGCGCATTCCAGCCGCGCGAGCATGGCTTGCTCCCCGACTCGCCGCTGTAAATCTCGCGGCACTTGGGTTATTCGTGGTCAGCATTCCACTTGCGCGCACCTACGACCCGGACGCGATCCAGTGTCAGATTTTCGGATACACGCTGCTCGCGCTTTGTTGCGCGGCCTTGGTCACGACATCGGCTGACAGCGGCGAGGTAGCGAGCCATACCGTGCTCGCGCGGATCCTAGGCTGGGGTCCTTTGCGCTCCTGCGGCAAGTACAGCTACGCCATCTACATCTTTCACCAATTGATACACAAGCTCTTGGGGGAGCCCTGGATGGTCTCAAAGTTCGGCATCCATCCATCGGCGCTTGCCGTTTATGCGTACAGTTTGACGATCGGGTTCGTCAGTTTCTGCGCTGCTTTCCTGAGCTACCATCTGCTTGAAAAGCATTTCCTCGCACTCAAGCATTTATTTGTAGCGCGAACGGCCGCGGCTACTCAGGGCTCGCTCTCGACGCCCTAGGGCTCTAGCGCGGGCGCGTTTCGTACAATTGTACGAAATCCCCGAATGTAATCGGGAATTCGACCGATTCGTCTGAATTAAACGGATCGAATCCCACTTCATCTTCGAGTTTCGCAACGATGATCGCGAAGCTCAGTGAGTCGAGCCCGGATTCGAGCAACTTCAATCCATCCGATAGCGGTACGAGTGTGCGCTGCTGCTCTCGCGCTACTTGCTCAAATGCCGTGATGACTATGGACCTTACAGACATTCCGTGTGCCCCGTTCTTGGTTGGCGAAAGTGTGAAATATAACAGACCTCCGGTTCTCCCGCCGCAGCCCACCCCTGCAGGGGCGCCCATTCGGGCCTCTCACTACGTCTGCTCGTAAATCCGGTCATATGTCGTGGCCGAAGGCGTAACGCCTCGAAATGCGGAGTATTTCGCTAATTGGCATGGGTGCGATCATTTATACTTTCCATCAAGTGCGCGCTTTGCCCGCCATCAGCATAATCATCAAAGGTAGCCAGAGAGATGAGCGAAGTCATCGCCGTAGTAGGGTTGGGATACGTGGGCTTGCCGCTCGCTGTGGAATTCGGTAAAAAAATCGACACCATCGGTTTCGACTTGTCGGTTACCAAAATCGACAGCTATCGTCGATTCTGTGATCCCACGGGGGAGATCTCGAGCGACGATCTGCGCGCCGCTTCGCGATTGACGCCCACCAGCGATCCGTCCGACTTGCGTCGGGCTGACTTCATTGTGGTTGCGGTCCCGACACCGGTGGACGTGGCGCACATTCCGGATTTTGCCCCTTTGATCAGCGCTTCGACGACGGTTGGGCAGCATATGAAAAAGGGCGCAATCGTCATCTACGAGTCCACGGTGTATCCAGGCGCGACCGAAGAGGTTTGCGTCCCCGTATTGGAGCGCCATTCGGGCATGCGATGGAAGCAGGATTTTCATGTCGGCTATTCTCCTGAAAGAGTCAATCCCGGCGACAAGGAGCACACCGTTTCGCGCATCATCAAAGTCGTCTCCGGCGACGACGCGCAGACGTTGGCCAAAGTTGCGGATCTTTACGCGTCCATCATCACAGCCGGCATACACAAAGCCAGCTCCATCAAGGTCGCCGAGGCTGCCAAAGTCATCGAGAACACTCAGCGCGATCTCAACATCGCGCTGATGAATGAACTGGCGTTGATTTTCGGTCGCATGGGTATCGATACGTTGGAGGTATTGCAGGCGGCCGGCACCAAATGGAACTTTTTGCCGTTCCGGCCTGGCCTTGTCGGCGGCCATTGCATCGGCGTTGACCCCTACTACCTGACACATAAGGCAGAAATGATCGGCTACCATCCGCAGGTCATTTTGGCGGGGCGTCGGATCAACGACGGCATGGGCGCCTATATTGCGCAACAGACGCTGAAGCAGCTCATTAAGAACGGCAGTCCATTGCCGGGCGCCAAAGTGATCGTACTGGGACTTACGTTCAAGGAGAATTGTCCGGATCTGCGCAACTCTAAGGTCGCGGATGTGATTCGCGAGCTGAAGGAGCTCGGTTGCGCGGTAAGCGTTCACGATCCCATTGCGGACTCCAAAGAAGCCGAGCATCACTACGGTTTGGCGCTTACGCCATGGGAGGATCTGCCCGCCGACGCCGACGCCGTTGTCGCTGCCGTTCCCCACCGAAATTACCTTGCGATGCCCCTGCGCGCGCTCCTGTCCCGGTTGAAAACGAAGGGCGTATTTATCGATGTGAAATCCGCGTTTGACAGCACCGCCATCTGCGAAGCGGGATTTCGCATGTGGAGGCTGTGATGGCCTATGCGCGGTTGCGCGGGGAACTGGTTAAAGCTCCACGCAAGTGGCTGGTTACCGGAGCCGCGGGCTTCATTGGCAGCAATCTTTTGCAGACTCTGCTCGAACTCGACCAGCAGGTTGTCGGCTTCGATAATTTCGCGACCGGCCACCGCGCAAATCTACAAGAGGTAGAACGCCTCGTCGCGCCCGCTCAGTGGCGCCGTTTCCGCTTTGTCGAAGGCGATATTCGCGATCCCGATGCCTGTGGGCGAGCCTGCGAGGGAGTTGACTTTGTCCTGCATCAGGCGGCATTGGGAAGTGTCCCGCGATCGATTGAAGATCCGCTCACCACGAATTCGGTGAATATTGGCGGCTTCCTCGAGATGTTGAGTGCGGCGCGATCCGCACGCGTAAAACGCTTTGTCTATGCCGCATCATCCTCCACATATGGCGATCATCCGGGTCTCCCGAAGGTCGAATCCTTGATTGGAAAACCTTTATCGCCTTATGCGGTCACGAAGTTCGTGAACGAATTGTATGCCGATGTTTTTTCGCGCACCTACGGGGTTGCGTCGATTGGCCTGCGCTATTTCAATATTTTCGGTGCCCGCCAGGACCCCAATGGGCCTTATGCAGCCGTGATCCCGAAATGGATTGCCTCGATGATTCACAATGAGCCTGTTTTCATCAATGGCGACGGCGAGACCAGCAGGGATTTCTGTTACGTGGCCAACGCAGTGCAGGCCAACCTTTTGGCCGCGACGGCCCCCGACCCTGCCGCAATGAACCAGGTGTACAACGTGGCGGTTGGACAGCGAACCTCGCTCAACGAACTATTTGAGCATCTGCGCGACCTGCTCGCTCCGCACTTCGCCCACTTGGCGGGATTTTCGCCCGTTTATCGCGATTTCCGGGCCGGCGACGTTCGCCATTCGCTCGCAGACATCAGCAAAGCCAAGCGCTTATTGGGATATGAGCCTTCGCACACCGTCGGTGCCGGATTATCGGAAGCCATGGAGTGGTATTTGGCTCATCTGAGCGAATTGACATAACGTTTTTTAAACTGTCAGCTGACACACATTTTGGCGAATCTGTGTTGCTCATCACCGACAGCCCCTAGTACGATCGGGTCAAGAACAGTTAAGTCAGCCCTGGAGGATGTAATGGTTAGGAAATTAGCTCTCGCGATCGTTTTGACTAGTGCCGCGGGTATCGCGTCGGCTACTGCTCCGGGTGTTACATGCACCACCCACTACTTTTGGGGCATCTTTCCCTACGAAGTCTGCACAACTACGCCTCCGCCCAGACCCCCTGTCGCTGCGCCCGAAATTGACGCGGCTTCGGCGGTCGCAGGTCTGACTTTGATGATCGGCGGTTTGGCGGTGTTGCGCGGTCGTCGCAGCAAGATCGGTATCGCGAAGGCCTAATTGTCTATGATTTCGCCGGGCGCGCAACGCGCCCGGCGCTTTAGATCGATTCTGCTGTTCTTGGCCGATAGCCAATCGTTAAAAACGCTCGATTCTCTATATAACCGCCACCGATGCCGCCCGGCACGACTCGGGACGTGTGGTCGTAGCGCAGTTTGATTTCCAACCCGCGTCCCTGCCTAAATGTCAGCGCCGCGCCGACCAGTCCGTCCGTTTCAGAAAAATCTGTATTGGTGTATTCGGTTCGAAAGACCCTGCCCAGGAGTTGGCCGGTCAACTGGCTGGTCAATCTCCGCTCGATCCTAAATTCAGCTGTGCCGCGCCTGAGATCTTGCAGGGGCTGGCCATCGTAGGAATCCTTCTCCCAGGTGCCGCTCACGGCAAACTTCGTGCGATTGCGCGCGTACTCCCATTCGGCTGTGCCATAGGTCGCCGTGTAGTTGTTGAGCGAAACCGCGGCCGGCGCCGTCACGATCCCGCCAATTGCTCCGCCTTGCAGATTGGAAAAAGCAGTACTCGCGTCGGTTATATCGCGTCCCACGGTAAATGTGAGTTTGGATACCGATGAGAGCTTGCGCGCCAGCTGCAATTTCGCGTCCGGTCCGGTGAACGACTCGGAACCTTGAGTAACTTTCGTAACACCCAAATTTGCGGTCAAATTGGTGCGCGCACCCTCTACCTCATAGTGCACGTAAGCGCTGCTGCGATCGAAATCGGTGTTGACCTCGGTGTTGTCGAACAACATTCGCTTAAAATTCCCATTGATCGAAATGCTCGACTGTGCCGAGAGCGCCAACCCCAAGGCTGCGCTGCCAAGCGCGGCGTTACTATCAAACGGGTCGGTCTGATAAGTGGTTCTTGCATAGCGTGCGCTCATATCCAAGAAAACAGTCGGTCCTAATCTAAAGACTAAGTCGGGGCCGGTAGCAACATAATTGACGTTTTCAAGATTGGTTGGCACGACGGCCAAAAAGGGATCGATCTGCGATTGGCCAAAACTTTCTGTGAGCACCCAGGTCACGTGCTGCGGGATGAGCGCAACATTGGCGTTGCCGTCAAATCGACCGATCAATTCGTTGCTGTACGCGCCCTGCAGAAAGTCGAGATAGCTAAAGTCGCCCTTTGCATCGACGTCAAATCTTCGGGTTTGATCCTTGAAGTCAAAGTCGACATCCGTTATGGCAATGGTTTGACTGACCTTGTTGTTCTGTACAAGGGTGACGTTGTCCGACTCGCCAATTCCCACATCAGCACCGTAGTCAAACGATTCGGCGCGAGCGCGCGGCGCAGGAGTCGCGCTGCCGGAGTCTACCCCGGCTGTATTGATAGGGGGCGCGACCGTTTGTCCGTGAGCGATGGCCACCCACATCAGAGTCGAGGAGATTCCGATCGAAAGGCAGCGAACGCGGACTTTACGAGCCATCGGCGGGGGTCCCGTACGCTCCGTACCCATAATACCCTTCCGTGAATCCAACCTTAACTTGATTCAGAATCAGACCCCCAGCTTGCTTTTCATCGAACATGCCGATTGCAGCTTCTACCGCATGCCGAGGCGTTTCTCCCGCGCGCACGACTAGAACCACTTGGCCTGCGATTTTCACGAGAGCACGGCCTTCATTGGTAATCAGCAGGGGTGGTGAATCAAGCAGTAAAATTCGCCGCGGATTGCGCGCGCATAGAGCCGTGACAATCTGGCGCATTCGGTTGCTGCTGACCAACTCAGCGGTGCCCTCCACTCGGGTGCCCGCGGACAAAATCGAAAAGCCGCGCAAACTCGTAGGCACAACGAGGGTCTCAGGGTCCAAGCTCTCATCCGTTAGCGCATCCAGCAACCCTTTTCGCTGACGCAGTCCGAATATGTCAGTGATGTGATGCTTCGATACGTCCGAATCGATCAGCAATATGGAAATATCTCGTTCCAGCGCCATGCTGAGCGCAAGATTGATGCTGGTGAACGTCTTTCCGTCGCCCGGCACAGCACTCGCAACTATGATGATGCGAGGCTCGCCGGATGCGTCATCACCTGAGAGCGCCTTCTCGATCAAGGGTCGCTTGATTCGCCGATAGTGATCCGCGAACTGTCGATCTTTGCTCACTTCCGGAAGGTAACCGCCGGCGCGCAAGGCGTTCATATCGATCATCAATCGGTTCGCGGCCTTGGAATCCTCCAAATCGCTGACAATGGGCGGCACAACGGATCTGGGCGCAGAGCCGCCTACGGCCGGTCTCTGCGCCGCCGACTGCTGGTTTCTCAGCCTGGCAATTGCTTGTTCAACTAGGCTCATATTTTCACCAAGGACTGGATCGCGTGGATGCTGAGTCTAGCGCCCGACCAGTTCAGCGCGAGTGCTATTCCCAGTGCGACAAGCAGGCACGCGCTGGCGGCGGAAAATCGCCATGCATGGCGCCAAATCTTCTGCCTCTGCGCGGTCGGAAAAGCAACGCTCACCACGCCGAGCACTGGGAAATCGGTCAATTCATTGACCGCACGCACTGAACTTATGATCGGCTTGATGGTATGCAGACCGTAAGCGCTGGCCGCTCCCGCGACAAGCGCTGCAAGCCATATTATTCCGAGGAGCAGAGATCGCTTGGGCGACACAGGGACCAGCGGTGAGGTTGGCGGAAGAACAATTTCAAAGCGCACTGAGCCGGCGTTATCGGCCCGTTCTCCCAAACGAGCCTTCTGATAGCTCTCGAGCAACGCCGTGTACTGGGCTTTGTTCACGTCGTAATCACGATTGAGCTGCTGATACTCCGCCTCGACTTGCGGTGCGCTGTTGAGGCGTTGACGAAGTTCTGCCACGGTGCCTTGATGCTGGGCGAATTCGCGCCGCAGGGCTGCAATCTCGACGTCCACTCTGTTGAGTTCGAGCTGCATACTTTGATAGACGGGATTGTTTCCGGCGCCGCTCGAGGCAATCGCACTGGCATCACCGCGCTGTAAGTTCGCCAATTCCGTTGCTCGCCGCTGCTTAAGTTCAGCGAGGGTAGCGCGTGTGGCAATCACGTCGGGATGCCGATCGGTGTACTTGAGCAGCAGTTCGTCGAGCTTGGCCTGTGTTTCCTGGATGCGACTCAAGGTATCGCTGCCGCCGCCCCCGCCGCGTCCGCCGTTCGCCGTTGAATTGCCGGCGGCCGATACGACTGCATCGCTGTGCAATTGTTTCGCCAGCTCATCGCGTCGACTCATGGCCACAGACAAATCGGACTCGGCCTTCTTTGCCGCATCCACTTCCTTTTGCAGTTGCGCGAAGTAGCCGCCCTGGTCGCTCGGCATCAAACCCACATTCTTCTTCTTGAAAGCAGCCAGCTTGTCCTCTGCCGCGCTCAATCGCTGCTCATAATCCTTGATCTGGGTCTCGAGAAATTGCTGCGCATGTTGTGAGCCTTCGCGCTTGCCACCCAAGGTTTCGTCTACGAACGTGTTCAGCAACAACTCGACCACACGCAGGCTGCGCGCGCGGTCGACATCTGTGTAGTGGAAGTTATATATCGTGCCCGCCGTACTGCGCTCATCGCCTTGACTGCCGGCGTTGAAAACACCGAGAACAATGTGATCGCTCAACTTATCAAGAATCTTGGCGCGCGCTCGCTCGTCGGTCACCGTCGCCGGCAGGAGCCCCCCTTGCTTGGCAATCTGCTCCAATTGCGGACCTTCCAGCAAGGATTGGCGCACATAGTTGATTTGCGCATCGACGTTTTGATCAATGGTCAATCCCTGCAACGCGGGCTTTAGCGCCGTGCGCGTATCGACGAACACGCGCGCATCAGCTTCGTACCGATCCGGCAGAGCAAACACCACCGTCCACCCAATCAAGGCGATGACCATCGCCGTAGTCAACGCAATCCAACGAAACCGCCAGGCGCCGCGCACCTCATCGAATACATGATCAAACGCTGGCGTCATTGATTGCCCCGGGCCATCAAAATCGGGTTTCCGGCACTACCAATACATCGCCGGGTTTCAAGAGTAAGTTCTGTTTCATGTCACCGCTGTTAACCAGTGCATCCAGTTTCACTTTGATTTCGATTTGCTTGCCATTCTCAGTTCGCACGATGTGGGCCCGGTTGCCCGCGGCGAATTGCCCCAGGCCGCCTACCGCAAGCACAGCATCGAGGACCGTCATTCCATCGCGATAGGGCAGCGCTTGCGGAGTCTTTACTTGGCCGATGACTTTCACCTGACTGAACACGCTTGCAGCCACCATCACAACTACGTTGACCTTGGGTGATTTAACGTATTCAGCCAACGATTTTTCGATGTCGCGTGCCAATTGCGAGGGACTCTTACCCACCGCGACCATGTCCTCGACCAGTGGGGTGGAGATTTTTCCGTCCGGCCGCACCGGAACAGTCGCGGAGAGTTCCTCGTTTTGAAAAACATACACTTTTAGGGTGTCACCGGGACCGATGCGATAGTCGGCCGGAACTCCGGTATCCGCCGGAGGAACGGCGGGCGGAGATTCGGCAGCGATGGCGGGAAATAGCATCGAGGCGGCCAGAACCCAGAACGTGACGACTGCATCAACAAGGAAGATTCGGATTTTCAATGAGTTGGCATACAACACGGGCGCTATCTTACCTCGGCGCGTTAACGGGTGCCGACCAAAAATTCTTAGGCTTCACCCTTCCCAGCCTGCCGAGAACATTCTGTCAAACACCGGCAATAATTCAGGTGTCGCTCGTCACATTATCGATGGCATTAAGTCCGCAATCTGCGACAGATTGCACCAACCAAACACCCGTATTTTAATCTCCGCATGCTAACCATCAGACCTCTCCGAGCGGTGTTTTCACTGTCTGCCCTGCTAATCGCCGGGCTGCAGTTGGCAGCTTGCGGCAATGGGGTCGGCGTGTCTCCGGCTTCCGCCGCAGCCGCGCCCGCATCGACTACCCCTTCATCCACCACTCCTGCCCCTACGACTCCTGCCCCTACGACTCCTGCACCTGCCCCCGGTGCCGCGCCTGTTGAACTCACGGGCACGCCAGCGACCAGCATCACCACCGGTCAAGACTATATGTTTCAGCCCAAGGTTGCTCAGGGCGGAGGCGTGGTGACATTCAAGATCCAAGGGCAACCGACTTGGGCCACTTTCGACACCGATACGGGCGTCTTGACTGGCATGCCCGCGACAGCCAATGTCGGTACGACAGGAAAAATCACCATAACTGGCACCAATGGCAGCAGTAGCGCGTCGATTGGTCCATTCACAATTGTCGTCAAAGCGCCGGGGACAGCCCCCACCACAGCCGGCTCAGCCACTCTGACTTGGGCCCCCCCCACGGAGAACACCGATGGGACCCCAATCACCGGTCTCACCGGATATCACATTTATTACGGAACCAGCGCGAGTGCGTTGACGACGACCATCACCATTACAAGCGCCGCCGAGACCTCTTATGTCGTGAGCGGGCTTGCGCCCGGCACTTACTATTTTGCGGTGGATGCGTATAACTCGGCCGCGGTCGACAGCGCACAATCAAACGTGGGCAGCGGGACGATCTAAGGGACCGGTGGCGGGTGCTGCGGCACCCGCTTTCTCAAAATCAATCGCTGCTAACATCACGCGGTCTGTACCTGTAGTACCGTCTGCATATGGCGCGATGCAACCTCACTGAATCTTTCGGCCTTTGAACCGGCCGCTGCCGAACAGCTACTGGGTAATCCCCGGCCGCCTACTTGCCGGCGAATATCCGATTGGCATGGATTACACCGATGCACGCGCTCGGCTTGCGCGATTGCGCGAGGCCGGCATCAATTACTTCATCGATCTGACCGAAAAAGGTGAGATGCCGGAGTACCGGCACCTGTTGCCGGTCTATACGCAGTATCAGAACTCGCCGATTGCGGACACGTCTCTGCCGGCCAGCGTGACCCAAGTTTTGGAGTTGCTGTCGGACATTCGCCTCGCGGTTGAGGCGAAACGCTGCATCTACGTCCATTGCCGCGCGGGCATCGGTCGCACCGGGCTGGTAGTGGGGTGTTATTTGGCGGACGGGGGCGGCGACGGCAAAACTGTGCTCAAGGAATTGAATCAATTGTGGCAGCAGAGCGAGCGCTCCCAGAGTTGGCCCACGATACCGCAAACGCCGGAACAGGCCGACTACATCCGCCGTTGGCCCAAGCTCGCGGCTTCGCGTCAGTCGGCGAAATGACGCGGCGCGCTTAAATGAGCGTCGCGTGCAAAACTCCCTCGCCGACATCGATACAGTGTTACCTTGGCGGGTACCCTGTAGGAGACTCGCGTGAACCCATACAAACCCAGCCCCGGCCTCGGACGGCCCTCGACATCCTCGCCCGAGGATCCAATGATGGACTTCCGGGCAAGGCTGGTGCATCAGCAGGCTGAAGCCGCGGAGCGGCGCCGCATGGATTTGGCCGAACAGTCATCGCGCCTCAAGACTGCCGAGGAACGAATTCGGATCTGGGAGCGGATTCACGAAGTTACTCTCCCCAAGGATCCCGCGCATCGGTTGGTGGACATTATTGCCGCGAACACCGGCCTCGCCGATACAGACGTTCGCGAGGAACAGCAGCGGCGCGCAAGCTTGCGGGCGGCGGCGGCGGTTTAATTCAGCCAACCCCGAGAATTACTCTAAGTACTTTGCCGGAGTCTTCGATCTAATTTCATCTCGCGTCACGCCGGGCGCGATTTCAACGAGTTTGAACAGATCCTTGCGCGTCAGCCGCGAGAAAACCGCGAGATCGGTAATCAACATGTCGACGACATTGGTGCCGGTAAGCGGCAATTCACAAGCAGCCTTAAACTTCGGGTCACCCTCCTTCGAGGTGTGATCCATGACGACCACGACCCGTTTGACGCCGGCGACCAAATCCATCGCGCCGCCCATGCCTTTCACCATCTTGCCTGGAATCATCCAATTGGCGAGATCGCCGTTTTCGGCCACCTCCATCGCACCCAGTATGGCTAAATTGATGTGCCCGCCACGGATCATGGCGAAGCTGTCCGCGGACGAAAAATATGAGGTCGTGGGCAGCGCAGTGACCGTCTGTTTGCCGGCGTTGATCAGATCGGGATCTTCCTCGCCCTCGAATGGGAAAGGTCCCGTGCCCAGCATGCCATTCTCCGACTGCAGCACCACGTGCATGCCGGGCGGAATGTAATTCGCCACCAGCGTCGGGATGCCGATGCCGAGATTGACGTAAAAGCCGTCCTGCAATTCCTTGGCCGCCCGCGAGGCTAAGTCCTCACGCGACCACGGCACGCGAACCCTCCGGACGTTTGCGCACGGTGCGCTTCTCAATCATTTTCGAATATCCCGCACCCTGAATAATGCGCTGCACGAATATTCCTGGGGTGTGGATGCTGTCGCCGTCCAAGATGCCGGGCTCCACCAATTCCTCGACCTCGGCCACAGTAACGCTCGCTGCGGTCGCCATATTGGGATTGAAATTCCGCGCCGTCTTGCGATAGATCAGGTTGCCCTCGGTATCGCCCTTCCAAGCCTTTACCAGGGCAACATCAGCTACCAGGCCCTTCTCCAGGACATAGGTCTCACCGTCGACGATGCGCGTTTCCTTGCCTTCGGCCACCTGCGTGCCGGCTCCGACTTTGGTGAAAAATCCATAAATCCCCGCGCCGCCAGCGCGAATCCTTTCGGCCATCGTACCCTGCGGGTTGAATTCGATGTCCACCTCGCCCGCCAGGAACTGGCGCTCGAACTCTTTGTTTTCACCCACATAGGAAGAAATCATTTTGCGGATCTGCCGGGACTGAAGCAGCAACCCCAAGCCTACCCCATCGAGCCCGGCATTGTTGGACACGACCGTTAAGTCGCGTACGCCCGAGGCGTGCAGCGCGGCGATCAAATTCTCGGGAATCCCGCACACGCCAAATCCGCCGCACATCAACGTCATGCCATCCTTGACCACGCCCTTGAGGGCAGACGCAGCGTCCGCATAAACCTTTTTCGACGTCACCCGAGATGCCACGCACAACTCCTAGTAGCGGTACTGATCCACCTTGTACGGGCCCTGCTTGCTCACGCCGATATATTTCGCCTGCACATCGGTCAATTCCGTCAGCTGCGCGGCGAGTTTCGAGAGCTGCAATCGAGCCACCTTTTCATCGAGGTGCTTCGGCAGCACGTAGACGCCGATCGGATACTTTTTCGTGTGCGTAAATAATTCGATTTGCGCCAGCACTTGATTGGCGAACGATGAGCTCATCACGTACGAGGGATGTCCCGTGCCGCAACCCAAATTCACCAATCGACCTTCCGCCAGTAAAATGATCCGCTTGCCGTCGGGGAAAATCACGTGATCGACCTGCGGCTTGATGTTCTCCCACGTATGCTGGCGCAGCGCCGCCACTTCGATTTCATTGTCGAAATGGCCGATGTTGCAGACGATGGCCTGATCCTTCATGCGTTTCATGTGATCGTGCGTGATGACATGAAAATTGCCGGTGGCCGAGACAAAAATGTCGCCCTTGTCGCAGGCATAATCCATCGTAACCACCCGATAGCCTTCCATCGCGGCCTGCAGCGCGCAGATCGGATCGATCTCCGTCACCCACACCTGCGCCGAGAGCGCGCGCAGCGCCTGTGCCGAGCCCTTGCCGACATCGCCATAGCCGCACACCAAGGCCACCTTGCCCGCGATCATGACGTCGGTGGCGCGTTTGATGGCATCGACCAAGGATTCGCGGCAGCCGTATAAATTGTCGAACTTCGACTTGGTGACCGAATCGTTCACATTGAAGGCGGGGAAGGCGAGCTGTCCATCCTTCGCCATTTGATACAACCGCTTCACGCCGGTGGTGGTTTCTTCGGTGACGCCTTTTATTTTACCGAGCCGGGTTGAGTACCACTTTGGATCAACCTTGAGTTTTGCCTTGATGGCCGCGAACAGATACTCCTCTTCCTCGCTGCCCGGCTTCGCGACGAGCGACGCATCGCTCTCCGCCTTGGCACCCAGATGCAGCAGGAGCGTGGCATCGCCGCCGTCGTCCAAGATCATGTTGGAATATCCGCCGTCCGGCCACTCGAAGATGCGATGCGTGTAGTCCCAATATTCGGCCAAGGACTCGCCCTTCACCGCGAATACCGGCGTGCCGCCCGCGGCGATCGCCGCGGCCGCATGATCCTGAGTCGAATAAATATTGCAGGACGCCCAGCGCACTTCGGCACCCAACGCATTGAGGGTTTCAATAAGCACGGCCGTTTGGATGGTCATGTGCAAGGAACCGGTGATGCGCGCGCCGCGCAGCGGCTGCTGTGCTGCGAACTCGTGGCGAATCGCCATGAGCCCCGGCATTTCGGTTTCGGCAATTTTTATTTCCTTGCGTCCCCAGTCCTGGAGCGCAAGATCTTTGACGATGAAATCGGCCTGAGCGGCCTTGATTGCTGCATTCATTACGATTCGACTCCTTAGAGCGGCCTAGGCAGCGCGCATTGCTTTAGATTCGGCGGCGAGCGCTTCGACCTTGTCGGTGCGCTCCCAGCTGAATTCTTCTTCCTTGCGGCCGAAATGGCCGTAAGAAGCGGTTTTTTGATAAATGGGCCGCGCCAAGTCCAACATTTCGCGCAACCCGAAGGGGGTTAGATCAAAATGCGCCCGCACCAGTTGTGTCAGGCGCTCATCCGAGAGTTTTCCGGTGCCGAAGGTCTCCACCATGATGGAAGTCGGCTCGGCGACGCCGATGGCGTAGGAGACCTGCACTTCGCAACGGTCGGCCAAACCCGCGGCCACAATGTTCTTCGCCACGTAGCGCGCGGCATAGGCCGCCGAACGATCGACCTTGGATGGGTCTTTACCCGAGAACGCGCCGCCGCCGTGGCGCGCAAATCCGCCATAGGTATCAACAATGATTTTGCGTCCCGTCAGCCCGCAGTCGCCCACGGGTCCGCCAATGACGAATCGCCCGGTGGGATTGATATGGTACTTGGTGCGCTTGTCGATCCACTTGGCCGGCAACACGGGCTTCAAAATTTCTTCCATGACCGCTTCGCGCAATTGCTTGGTGCTGATGTCATCGGAATGCTGCGTGGACAGCACGACCGCTTCGAGACCGACGGGCTTGTCGTTCTCGTAGCGCAGCGTGACCTGGCTCTTCGCATCCGGCCGCAACCAAGGCAGCTTGCCGTTCTTGCGCACCTGAGCTTGGCGCTTGACCAGCCGATGCGCCAAGGTGATGGGCGCCGGCATCAGCACGTCGGTTTCATTGGTGGCATAACCGAACATCAGTCCCTGATCCCCCGCGCCCTGTTTGCGTTCGTCCTTGCGATCAACGCCCTGAGCGATGTCCGGCGACTGCTTGCCGATGATGTTGAGAACACCGCAGCTCGCGCCGTCGAATCCCATGTCCGATGTGTCGTAGCCGATATCCAATACGGTTTTGCGAACCAGCGCTTCGACATCTACCCAAGCACTGGTCGTCACCTCACCCGCGACGATCACCACACCGGTCTTCACCAGCGTTTCGCAGGCGACGCGCCCGCGCGGATCAACCGCCAGAATGGCATCGAGGACGGCATCCGAAATTTGGTCCGCGACTTTGTCCGGATGGCCTTCTGAGACGGATTCCGAAGTGAATGAGAAACTACTTCTACTCATGGGTGTAATTCCTTGAAACTTATCCAAAATTATCCCGATACCGTTGATCAAACTCGGTCCGGGTAATGCGGTGATTCTGCGGGCCACGCGATTCGATCTTGATCGCGCCCATCAGCGAGGCGGTCCTGCCGATAGTTTCCCAATCCAGGCCACGGAGCAACCCGTGAATTAGACCAGCCCGATAGGCATCCCCGCAACCGGTGGGATCGATAACTGCTTTAGGCTTCGCGGTGGGGATGCGCAGTGTCCGTCCCGCGGTATGGATTATGGAACCTTCCGATCCCATCGTGACGACCAGGGCTTCGACTTGGGAGGCGACTTCCTCGACCGTGAGCCCAGTCTTTTGCTGCAGCATGCCCCACTCGTAATCATTCAACGTCAACCAACGCGCTTGGCGAATAAAGGTCTTGAGCTCATCCCCGCCAAACATGGGCATCCCCTGACCGGGGTCGAAAATGAACGGGATGGAGGCTGCGTGGAACTGTGCCGCATGCTCGATCATGGCTTGACGGCCATCCGGCGCCACGATGCCGAGCGTAATTCCGGTGCCTGCGTCAGTGATCTTATTCAGGTGAGCGAGCTGCATCGCGCCGGGATGAAAGGCCGTGATCTGATTGTTGTCGAGGTCAGTGGTGATGAAGGCCTGCGCTGTAAAGGTGTCGTCAACCAGTCGGATGTGTTCCACCGACAGCCCCTGCGAGAGCATGCGTTCGCGGTAGGGCGTGAAATCATGACCCGCGGTCGCCATCGCGAGTCCACGGTCGCCCAACAGGTGCAGGCCATAGGCGATATTCGCTGCGCACCCGCCGAATTCCCGCCGCATTTCTGGCACCAGAAAGGACACGTTCAAGGTGTGCAGCTTGTCTGGTAAGAGGTGGTTCTGGAATCGATCTGGAAACACCAAAATGGTGTCATAGGCCACGGAACCGCAAATCAATGCAGCAGGTTCCTTCGCAATTGTAGGAGACATCCGACACCTTGGTTGGAGCAAAGGGCTATTCTACAGGCTCTGAAGCACGGTGTTTTTATGAAAAGGTCACGCCTCTGACGCTCGGCCGTCAAATCTGCGGCACCTGGGAAGGCGCCGCCGGCTATGAGTGGCTGGTAACCAATGGCTTGGGCGGCTACGCCTGCGGCACGGTGGCGCTTGCCAACACGCGTCGCTACCACGGATTTCTCATGGCGAGCCTGACCCCGCCCGTGCAGCGCACGCTCCTTGTCGCCAAAATCGATCTCAGCGTGGAGTACCTAGGGTCCAAGACTGATCTGACCGCGAATGAATTCACCGGCGGTGCGGTCAGTCCGCAAGGTTTTGTTCACTTGGAATCATTTGCGGTTCTCGATGGCATTCCCACCTGGCGTTATGCGATCGCCGATGCGCTCTTGGAATTGCAGATTTTCATGGCGCAGGGAGCCAACACCAGCTATCTACGGCTGGAATTGATCAGAGGCAGCGCGCCCATGCGCGTAGTGCTCAAACCTTATGTCGCGTATCGCGACTATCACAGTCAATCTCACGGCGCGCAGCCCTTCGAATTACAGTCGACTGCCGATCAGTGCCGCATTCAAGCCTCGCCAAGCGCCCGGCCCTATCGCCTCCTGGTCACTCGGGGCCAGTTCACGCCGTCTCCTGAGTGGTATTGGAATTTCTGGCATCGTGAAGAGGCGCAGCGCGGACTGGATGCGTCCGAGGATTTATTTTACCCCGGCAGCTTCAGCGCCGAGATCGAGCCACGCATCCCGATGTTCTTCATCGCCACCGCCGAATCCGCGGCGCCCGCCGCGGGAGCCGATGTCGTGAAGTCCATTCTGAACGACGCTAAGATTTTAGCTGCCCGCCTGCCGAAGAACGCGCCCAGGTGGATACGCACCTTGGCGCGCGCCTCCGATCAATTCATCGTGCGCCGGGGCGAGGCCGGCGCCGCGGCGGCCGCCAGCATCATTGCCGGCTACCCCTGGTTTGCGGACTGGGGTCGAGACACCATGATTTCCCTGCCGGGCCTCGCGACAGTCCTGGGCCGCTACGACGTTGCCGCCAACATATTGAAGACCTATGCCTCCTTCGTCGATCGCGGCATGCTACCGAACCGGTTTCCGGACGGCGGCGAGGCGCCCGAATACAACACAGCCGATGCAACGCTGTGGATGTTTCATGCGCTCGAGGATTACCTGCAAGCCAAACCCACTCCAGAACTGCTCGGACAGCTGTTTCCTGCCTTGGTGTCGATCATTCACGCGCATGTTGACGGCACTCGTTACGGCATTCATGTCGATGAGACAGACGGACTACTGCACGTGGGCGAGGCCGGCACACAGGTCACCTGGATGGATGCGAAGAATGGCGAGCAGGTATTCACGCCGCGCATCGGCAAACCGGTCGAGATCAACGCCTTGTGGCTCAACGCACTCAATTTCATGGTTCGAGCCGCCAGCCGCGTGCACAATTTGGAGGAGAAGGGCTTTTGCGAAACGCTGTTGGAGCGAGCGAGCCGCGGCTTTGCGCGCTTTTGGAATGAGGAATCCCATTGCCTATATGATGTCATCGATGTGGAGGGCACAACCGCGCGCGATGCCAGGATCAGACCGAACCAAATTCTCGCGATCTCGCTGCCTTATTGCGTGCTGCCGCCGGCCCAGATGCGCGCCGTCGTTGAGCGTTGCGGCCGGGATCTTTTGACCAGCTATGGACTGCGCAGCTTGAGCGCGAAAGATCCCGGATACTTAGGATCCTACGGCGGTGATCCCTGGCACCGCGATGCCGCGTATCACATGGGCACGGTATGGGCGTGGCTGCTTGGGCCGTTCGCCCGCGCGCACTTTCGCGTGTTTGGGGATGCTCGCCTGGCGCAGTCCTTGCTCGAGCCCATCGCCCAACATGTAAACGCCGCCTGTGTAGGCTCTATCAGCGAGATTTTCGATGGTGACGCACCTCACAATGCGAAGGGCTGCTTCGCGCAGGCCTGGAGCGTCGCTGAGATACTGCGCTCATGGATTTATCTCGAGCGCAAGATTTCGAAGGCTTAAGGAACCCCACGTGAACATCGAACGAGAGCGCTTGCTCGCCAATGTGCTTGGTCCCGAGGGCTGGAAGCACTGGGGACCCTATTTAAGCGAGCGCCAATGGGGCACCGTCCGCGAAGACTACAGTCCCGGAGGCAATGCCTGGGAATACTTCCCGCACGAGCACGCCCGCAGCCGCGCCTATCGGTGGGGCGAGGACGGCATCGGGGGGATCTGTGACGGGGAACAATTGGTGTGCCTCTCGCTCGCGCTGTGGAACGGAGCGGATCCGATTTTGAAGGAGCGCATGTTCGGTCTCACCAACGCCGAAGGCAATCACGGTGAGGATGTAAAGGAACATTACTTCTACCTGGACGCGACTCCCACGCATTCTTATTTGAAGATGCTTTACAAATATCCGCACAGAGCATTTCCTTACGCGGATCTTGTCGCCGAGAATGCGCGCCGCGGCACTGACGTGCCGGAATACGAATTGTTGGATACCGGCATATTTGCCGAAAACCGCTACTTCGACGTGTTCATCGAGTATGCCCAAGTCGAGCCTGGCGACATTCTCATGAAGATCACGGTGTACAACCGCGGCCCGAGTGCCATGCTGCATGTGATACCGCAACTGGTATTGCGCAACACCTGGAGTTGGGAACCGGGCTCAGAGAAACCGGAACTCAAGGTTGCCGGGCCTGGCGCCATCGCGATTGAGCCGGGCGGCTTGGGCGCCGATCGATTGTATTTCGACGGCAACGCCGACGTGCTTTACACCGAAAACGAAACGAATGCGCCGCGGCTGTGGAACTTTGGGCAGGACGGTTACTTCAAGGATGCGTTTCACGACCGCATCGTCCACGGTCTGACGGAGCGCGTGAACCCCGCGCGCCAGGGCACCAAGGCCGGCGTGTGGTATCAGTCCATGATCGCCGGCGGCGGCAAGCGAGAATTGCGCCTACGCCTGACGCGGCGCATTTTGCCCAGGCCATTCGAGGATTTCGACAGCACGCTGGCGCAGCGCCGGCGCGAGGCGGATGCTTACTATGCGGACCTGCAAAAAGACATGCACTCGACCGACGAGCGCGTGGTGCAGCGTCAGGCCTTCGCCGGACTCATTTGGAACAAGCAGTTCTACTACTTAGACCAGGCACGCTGGCTCAAAGGCGACCCCGGCCAGCCAAGGCCACCGGAATCGCACCTGCACGGCCGCAATGTTGATTGGCGAAATTTGAACAATGCCGACATTCTCTCGATGCCCGACAACTGGGAATACCCCTGGTTCGCCTCCTGGGATCTGGCGTTTCATTGCATCCCATTCGCGCTGATCGATGCCGCGTTCGCCAAGCACCAGTTGGTCTTGCTCACGCGCGAATGGTACATGCATCCCAATGGCCAAATCCCCGCCTACGAGTGGGCATTTGGCGATGTAAATCCGCCGGTGCATGCCTGGGCAACTTGGCGCGTATTTCAACTAGACCGCAAACAAAACGACGGCAAAGGCGATTTGGTGTTTCTCGAGCGCGTGTTTCACAAGCTCATGCTGAATTTCGCCTGGTGGGTCAACCGCAAGGACAACTTGGGCCGAAATATTTTTCAGGGGGGATTTCTAGGCCTGGACAATATAGGCGTATTCGACCGCAGCGCAGAGTTGCCCACGGGCGGCTACCTCAATCAGTCCGACGGTACCAGCTGGATGGCGATGTATGCCTTGAATCTCATGCGCATCGCGCTGGAGCTGGCGAAGCATAATCATGTCTACGAAGACATCGCCAGCAAGTTCTTCGAGCACTTTTTGAGCATTGCCGAGGCAATGAGCAGCATGTTCAGCGATGACGTGGGGCTGTGGGACGATGAAGACCAGTTTTTCTATGATGTGCTTTGCTTGCCTGATAATCAGCGCGTGCGCTTGCGCATCCGGTCCATGGTCGGCTTGATCCCGTTATTTGCCGTGGAAACCCTCGAGCCGGAATTGCTGGAACGATTGCCGGGATTTACCCGGCGGTTGGAGTGGTTCTTGATGCATCGGCCGGATTTGGCCAGCTTGGTGTCGCATTGGCAGTCCCCTGGCCGCGGCGAACGGCGGCTGCTGTCGCTGCTGCGCGGCCATCGCATGAAGAAACTGCTGAAGCGCATGCTGGATGAGACCGAGTTTCTCTCCGACTACGGCGTACGGGCCCTGTCCAAATGGCATCTTGAACACCCGTTCGAGTTGCACGTAGGTCACGTAAACGAATCGGTGCGCTACACGCCAGGTGAATCAGAAACCCGGCAGTTCGGCGGCAACTCCAATTGGCGCGGGCCCATCTGGTTTCCCTTGAACTTCCTCATCATCGAATCACTGCAGAAATTCCATCACTACTATGGCAACGACTTCAAGGTGGAATGCCCGACCGGATCGGCAAAGTATCTAACCCTAGACCAAGTAGCCACCGAACTCGCGCATCGTCTGTCGCGGATATTCCTGAAGGACGGTCTGGGCGATCGCCCGGTCCTGCGGCATCAGCCGCAATTGCAGCAGGATCCTTATTACGAGGATTGCATTCCGTTCTACGAATATTTTCACGGCGACACCGGCCGCGGCGTCGGCGCATCGCATCAGTCGGGATGGACCTCGCTGATCGCCAAGCTACTCATGCCGCGAGCGCATGAATAGCAATCATTCGGCGGCGGCAAGATCAGTCTGTGAGAAATCTCAATCCCAACTGCGGCGTGCCGTAATGAGCCGAAGAACTCGCGACTGAATTCCCGATTCAGATCGCGCGGTGAGGTAGGCGCTGCTCGCCAGGCGCGAGCGCAAACGGGCGTTTGCTTCGTACGCGGAGTGACAGTCGATTTGGCGGGGCCCCCAGCGCATCTTCGAAACCTCCCGGCCGGGTGAGAAGTTGACGGTCTTGATGCCGCGTTCAATCGCATGCTTGAGCGCTTCGGCTACAGTCGTGGTCATAACGCTATAGCGCGCCCAGCGTGGGTCGTACCCCGAGTAATACAAATACAGACCGTCGCCGACAACAAAGCCGAGCCGCATGGCGACGATTTGCGCTCCGATCTTTAGCGCAAACAAGCGCACTGCTCCGCGCGCCGCCAACCGGTCACAAACTGCGTAGAGAAAGTCGCGGGAAATTCGAGTCGCGAAGCGGTCCGGATGTTTCACCGTATCCTTGGCGTTCGCGCGCATCGTATGCAATTCAAAATATCGGTTCAAGCCCTGCCTTACACCGGCGGGATCTTCGATCACCTGAAATTCGAACCGATGGCCGTCGCGCTTCAGCGAATTGTAGCAATGACGCAGAGACTCACGGATATTGCGTTTGAGCCGCGATCGCAACTCCTCCCAGCTTGGCGGCAAATCGAGCACGAAGTAGGACAGCGGAGATTCCCAGCGCAATGCGCCGCCCGCATTTAGAGCCTCGGCAAACTCACCATTCACCCCGCTCCAATGAATCCAGTCCCAATCGTGAATCTTAGCCAGGCCATCGTGCACCGCGCGCGCCGTCAGATGTTCAAAACCGGGCTCGATCATCGGGGCGCGGATCTCAGTAATAAAGGGGTCGGGGCCCAGCACACTTATGGACACCATTTTGAGCGGCCCGAAAGAGCGCCGGCTGAGAATGAACGGCGCTATGGCAACGCACTTGCCCGCCGCATTTCGCAATAGGTAAAACAGCGGCTCGTCACGAATCTGGGGGTCGCAGCCGAGAAAGTGGCGGCACCATGTTGAATGCCATTCATGTAGCGCGAAGGGCAGCCTGTTCTCGGTGGTACCGCACAAGTGTTCATAATCCGCACGCAGTGCTTCAACACCCTCGACACTGGTTATGGTTTCTACGGTAACCTGCGGAAGCAGCGGGGCATTTGGTGTTTTGCCGCGGTTCAATAGTCACCTCAAGCAAACAACGGTTAGGCCCAGAAGGCGAACTAATCCAAAACTCTACCATAAAGGGCAGCCCCTAAAACTGGCGCGCGTCGGCGCGCCGCAGCAGGCGGCTGATTATGTTTGTGTAACATACGTCATTGCCCATCAAGGCACTTCTCGCCTCGATTCAATGACATTTGACGAAATACTGACACGAACACTTGTTCTGTTGCCAGGGTTGGATGGTACCGGCAAGTTGTTCGCCGAATTTTTAAAGGCCCTGGATTCTCGTGTGAGCGCGAACGTCGTGCCCTACGCTCCCGATGTCCCGTTGGGCTACGACGAGCTCGAACTCCGGGTGCGCGCGGCACTGCCCACGCACGGCCGCTTCGTGCTGCTGGGCGAGTCTTTTTCCGGACCTCTTGCCATTCGCGTCGCTGCATGCCGCCGCCAGGGCTTGTTGCGCTCATTCTGTGCGTCACCTTCGCCAGCAACCCCTACCCCCACCTTGCCTGGGCACGGCGGCTGGCTCCTTTGCTGCCCTTGAAGTCCCTGCCGCGCTGGTTGCGCGCGCCGCTGATGTGGGGTTCGGCATCGCCCTCCACGGTACCGCGTCACTCTGAGCGCGCCATGGCGGGTGTCGATGCGGCCGTCATTCGACGTCGCATCGCTGCGCTCCTGTCAGTGGATGAAACGGCAGCGCTGGCAAAGATCTCGGTGCCGACTTTGGTGTTGTGCGCTACGCGCGACCGCGTGGTATCCAAGGCCGCCTCGATGAGGATCATGCGCGGCATCCGACACGCGCAGCGGGTCGATGTCGATGGACCGCATCTGCTGCTCAAAACCCGCCCACAAGTATGTGCGCCGGCGGTGCTGAATTTTATTCGCGAGGTGCAAACAGCCAGGCCGGCACTCGCCGGCCTGGCGCTCAAACAGTCGTCCTAGCTCTTGTGCTCCGCCTTCCACTTCTCGACAGCGGCCATGGTGTTCTCGACATGCTTGTCGGGATCCAATGCCGTGTACTCATAAATGATCTTGCCGTTGGGCGCAATCACATAAGAAGTGCGATTCGCGTACTCCGGCTTCTGAGCGAGCACCGCATCGTATTCCTTGGTGATTTTCTGATCCCCATCGGCCGCAACCGCAAATTTGTTGCGGCATTCGCTCACAGAAAATTTATTGAGCGTGTCGATGTTGTCATGCGAAACCCCGATCACGGTGGCGCCCATGGCTTTGAACTTGTCGGTCGCTTCGGCGAAGTTATGCGCCTCGACCGTGCAACCCGGAGTGAAGGCCGCCGGATAAAAGTACAGAACCACCGGACCTTTCTTCAGCGCATCGGCCAAAGAAAACGTAAACGGCTTGCCGGCGAGCGTCGCCTGAGTGGTGAAGTCGGGAGCTTGTGCGCCTTGCGGCAGGGCCGCATACAACGGCGCGGCAAGTACCGCAGCGCCCAGCGCAAGAATCATTAAACGCTTCATGATGAGAATTCCTTTGGAGTTGAAATTGGCTCGGGGAACGCAGTCTGCGCCATCCAAAATAGCCCCGCAAGCGCAGGAAAACCCGCCCAAAGTAAACGACAAATCTGTCTGCAGCGTGGACGCGTATGCCGTGCACACATCTCGTTGGTTTGCTAAAGGCGCGCGTCTTGAGCATGCTCTTGGAACCAGGCATAGGTCCGTTCGATCCCCTCTCTCAGCGGAATGCGGGGCCGCCACCCAAGGTTATTCAGCCGGGATACGTCGAGTAGTTTACGAGGGGTCCCGTCGGGCTTCGAAGTATCGAAAACCAGATTGCCACGATAGGAAGTGACAGACATTACCAATTCGGCCAGCTCGCGAATCGTCACGTCTTCACCCCAACCGATATTGACGATGCTTTCGTCATCATATGATTTGAGCAAAAAAATCACAGCGTTCGCCAGATCATCGACGTGAAGAAATTCACGGCGCGGCGTACCAGTGCCCCATACGACGATGCTCGGGTCATCGCGCAACTTTGCGTCGTGGAAACGGCGAATTAACGCCGGCAGCACGTGCGAGCCATTTAGCTCGAAATTGTCGCCAGGACCGTATAGGTTGGTGGGCATCAATGAGATTGCCTTGAACCCGAATTCGCGCCGGTATGCTTGACACATTTTCAGTCCCGCGATTTTGGCGATCGCATACCACTCGTTCGTCGGCTCGAGGGCTCCGGTCAGAAGATATTCTTCCCTGATAGGTTGCGGAGCAGATTTGGGATACACGCAACTGGAACCGAGAAAAAGGAACTTGCCGACTCCTGATTGATACGCGGCGTCGATAACGCTGCTCTGAATCAATAAATTGTCTCGAATGAACGCTGCCGGCCGCGCATTATTCGCGTATATGCCTCCGACAGTGCCGGCCGCCATGATGACAGCATCGGGGCGCTCCTCGTCAAAGAACGTCCGTACCGCACTTTGTTCACGCAGATCCAACTCGCGGCGGCCGCGGACGACCAGGTTTTCGAAGCCCTCGTTTTGTAGGGCGCGCACAACACTGCTGCCTACCAAGCCCATGTGACCGGCTACGAATATTTTTGATCTCTGATTCAGTTCCATGTGGCGTTACTCGTGGTGGCTATAGACTCTGTAACCCTGCTTGGAAACCAGGGCATCGCGCTCGGCCATCTTGAGATCCGATTCCACCATTTCCGCGACCAACTCCGGAAAGGCGATTTGCGGCGTCCAACCCAGTTTTTCTTTGGCCTTGGTTGCGTCGCCGAGCAACGAGTCGACCTCGGTCGGACGAAAATATCGGGGATCGACCGAGACCACTTTCCGTCCGGTCTTCTTATCGACGCCAACCTCGTTCACGCCCCGACCCTGCCACTCGAGTTTCATTTTGAGGCACGAACTCGCCGCATCTACGAATTCACGAACCGAGAACTGCTGTCCGGTTGCAATCACAAAATCTTCCGGAACTTCCTGCTGCAACATCAGCCATTGTGCGCGCACATAGTCCCTGGCATGCCCCCAATCGCGGCGCGAATCAAGATTTCCCAAGTACAAGGCGTCTTGTAATCCGACGTGGATCCGAGTCAGCGCGCGGGTAATTTTGCGGGACACGAAGGTTTCTCCGCGCAGCGGTGATTCATGATTGAATAGGATTCCGCTGCACGCAAATAATCCATACGCCTCGCGATAGTTCACGGTAATCCAATGGGCATAGAGCTTCGCCGCACCGTATGGCGAACGAGGGTAGAACGGCGTCGTTTCGCGCTGCGGCGTTTCTTGCACCAGGCCGAACATTTCAGAAGTCGAAGCTTGATAAAAGCGAGTCCGCTTCTCCAGGCCAAGTATTCGAATCGCCTCGAGAAGGCGCAGCGTGCCGACCGCGTCGGAATTGGCTGTATATTCCGGGATTTCGAATGAGACCGCGACGTGGCTTTGCGCTGCCAGGTTGTAAATCTCGTCCGGTTGAACCTCTTGGATGATTCGGATGAGGTTCGTGGAGTCCGTCAAATCTCCGTAGTGCAATTTCAGGCGAACATTCTTCTCGTGCGGATCTTGATAGAGGTGGTCTATGCGGTCAGTGTTGAGCGACGACGATCGCCGCTTGACCCCGTGAACTTCGTAGCCTTTTTCAATCAGAAATTCGGCGAGATACGAGCCATCTTGACCCGTAATACCGGTGATGAGCGCAGACTTTGGCATTTAATTTTCCTGGAACCTAAAAACTTGAAGCTCCGGCTGGATTCTGACAGAGGTTGTTATTTCTTAGCCGGCACATAAGATGCACTACATTTGAAGCGGACAGAGTCGTCAATAGGACAATCACTGAACAGTTAAAACTGACGGCGCGGCGAGCGCAACCGCACCGCACCCCGGACTTGTAAAACTTTCACGCGCCTTTTGTAAAGTCGGCGCCGCCACAGTCACCGCCTACTTTAATACATCTTTAATTTCCCGCGCCACGCGTGCTACATCCTCGTCAGCCATGGCCGGAAACAATGGCACGGTTACGGTCTCGCGCCCAACTCGAGCGGCGACCGGCGTAGCTTCCTCGCGATAGCCCGCCTCGCGATAAAACTTCAAACCCGGAATACTCGGATAGTGGACGCCGATGCCGATGCCCCGATCAGCCATGGCTTTTTGAAATCCTGGCCGGGTCATGCCGCGCGAAGCGAAATCGATCAACACTTGAAACATATGCCAGCTGTGTCCTGAGTCGCCGCGTGCCGGCAGAACCACGCCGTCGTACCCTTTGAACTCATCGAAGTAGCGGCCCGCCAGCGCAAGGCGGCGTGCATTGAATCCGTCGAGACGCCGCAGTTGGTCGATTCCGATTTGCGCCGCCACATCGGTCAGATTGCTTTTCGCGCCGGGGAACATGACATCGACTTCGCCCAAGGCATTGCGCTTGATGCCGTGAAAGCGATACTGCTCCAGGAGTTCCGCCGCCTGCGTATCGCCGGTGCTGATCGCGCCGCCTTCAATCGTGGTCATGTTCTTGTTGGGATGAAAACTGAATACCACCAGGTCGCCGAAGCTGCCGATGAGCTTGCCCTTGTATTTCGAGCCAATGGCATGGGCCGCGTCTTCAACGACGCGCAGTCCATGTTCGGCCGCCAGGCCGTAGAGGCCATCCATGTCCACCGGCAGTCCGGCGAAATGCACCGGCATGATGGCGCGGGTCTTGGGCGTGATCGCAGCGGGGACCCGATCGAGATTCATGTTGCGCGAATAAAGATCGATATCGACGAACACCGGCTTCGCGCGCAGCCGCGCAACGACATTGGCGCTGGCCGCAAAGCTCATCGCGGGGACGATGACTTCATCGCCCGGGCCGACGCCGGCCACTTCCAGGGCCATCTCAAGACCCGCCGTGGCAGAGGTCATCACCCGCATACGACGGCCGCCGCCCAGGTAGGTGGCGAGATCCGCTTCGAACGCCGCCACCTTGGGGCCGCTGGCGAGTTGTCCGGAGCGGAAAACATCCGCCACTGCGGCGATGCTTTGCTCGTCGATGGAGGGGCGCGTGAAGGGCAAGAACGGTTTCACATCGAGTTCCTCGACACCAGCAGCACGCCGGTGCAAATAAGCACAATTCCCAACACTTTGGCCGGCGTGAGGGTCTCTCCGAGCCACGCCACCGAGATGGCGGCCACCACCACATAGCCCAACGACAACATGGGATAGGCGGTGCTTACCGGAGCCTTGGACAGCGCAGCGACCCATACACAGACGCTGGCCGCATAGCACAGCATGCCGGTCCAAAAAGGCGGGCTCCGCAGCAGGATCCAGACGCTGCTGCTCAAGACATCGGCATTGAACACGTTGAAGTGCGCCAATGGCTTGGTGGCTACTTTAAGCAGGATCTGCGCCGCCGCATTCAAACCCACGCCGGTCAATATCAATACCCACGTCACCCAACTCATTGCCGCGCCACCATGACTCGACCCACAGTTTGACCGACTATACGCATGGGCACATCGCGCTCCTTGAAACTATCGAACGTCCTCTTATCCATCACCGCATAGGCTTTGGCTTGCGAATTCCACGTCGTCAGAAACCCATCGACGTCGGTGATTTCTCGGTCGGGTGCCTTGCGCAATCCATACTCTAGCTCGCCACGATACCCGACCAGCATGACGGTTCGCTGCAGATAAAATGGCAGGGATTGATCGTAGGTGCGCACGCTGTAGAGAGGCGCTGTCCGCTCCGATGCGGGCAACGCGGCCGCCAGGTCGATTCCTGAATAGATCGGCGCGACCAAGGATGCGGTCCTCACCAGCAGCAGCACCGCCAGGCACCAGCCGACGCCGAGTACCGCGGCCGCGCGAGTCGTATCGCGGGCTTTCTGCACCCAGACGAACAGCCCCGAGACCAGCAGCAGCACCGCGACTTCGCGCACCGGCCTCGCCAGGAGCAAAAAATAGGCGCGGCCAGGTGAGGCGGCGGGAATCAGCTTTGGCAGCGCGAAGCTCGCCGCTCCCAACGCCAGCGCCGCCGCTGCCGTCAAAATGCTTGTTATCAGCAAATCCCGCCTCAGAGTGGGCAATGGCAGCGCCCCGATCAACACCGCCAGGGCGGGCATCGCGGGCAGAATATAGGGCATGAGTTTCGAGTCGGAGATCGAGAAAAACAGGCAGATAAACACGACCCAGATCCACAGGAATAAAGTCGGGCTGAATTGGCCGCGAGGACTGCGCCAACCGCTCACGAGCACGCGCAACGCCGGCACGGTCCAGGGCACCGTTCCGGCTAAAAAAACCCAACTGAAAAACCACCAGGGTTCTTGGCGCTCGGCGATGGGCGTCAGATAGCGCGCAAAATGTTCGTGAATGAAAAAAAATTGTAGAAAGTCGTTGAGCCGCTGAGCGGCAAGCAGGTGCCAGGGCACGGTAATGGCCAAAAACAGCGGCAAGCCGCACCGAATATGCAGCTTGCGCCAGGGCGAATAGTCGCGCGTCCACAGGCTGTAGATCAGAAGCACCGCGGCCGGGATTGCTGCGGCCACGAGCCCCTTGGTCATGACCCCCAAGGCCGCGGCAACCCATGCAAACAGCATCCAGCCGCGTTCCCCCGACTGTGCCTGTTGTGCCAGCAAAAAGCCTGCAAGGCTCCCCGCCATCCAAAATGTCAGGCTCATGTCCAAGGTCATGAGCTGTCCCAAAACGACGAACATGAACATTCCCGCCAGAACCGCCGCGGCGCGCCAGCCGGCGCCTGCGCCCCAAAGCCGCGCCGCCAGGAATCCGATCAAAGCGACCGTCGCGAGCGCGGTCAGCGCGGTATACAGGCGAGCGGAGAACTCGCTGACCCCGAGGATTTGATACGACGCAGCCGTCGCCCAATATTGCAGCGGCGGCTTCTCGATGTAGTCCAGGCCATTTAAGTGCGGGATGACCCAATCGCCCCCGCTCTGCATCTCGCGCGGAATCTCCGCGTAACGCCCCTCGTCGGGATTAAACAGCGGACGGCTTGCGAGGGTAGCCAGCCACACCAGGCACAAGAGCCCTGCGAGCCCCCAATAAAACCACCGTGCGCGCGCGCTCGGATCGACGTTCAGATTCACGCCACCTCCGCGTTCGGCGGCTGAATCGCGAGCAACCCCGAGCGCCCCGGCACCTCACCCATGATGACGGTCTGATCTGGCAGTGGCCTCTGAATGGCTTGTTCGTGAATCGCCGCCATGCGTGCAATTGTGACTCCCGCGGCCTGCCACTTGGTCAGCAACGACTCGAAGGAATTCAGCAACAGCATTCCCTCCAGCTCGGCGTGCAAGGTGAATACCTGCAATGGGTCCGCGCTCGAGGCTGCGTTCTTTTCTGACAGGCGAAATACCGCCTCGGCGATCGTGGACTCATCGATGCCCTCTCTGCCGAGCAATTCGTCGAAGGTTGGGAGGGTCGTCGGCAATTGCGGGCAGGAACTGCGGCCGCCTTCCAGCAGTGGCCAGAATGGCGTTTGGCCGCGGGTGTCGCTGGCATACTGCAGCCCGTATTCACGCTCCAGTTCCAGCGCATGGCCATTGACTTGCCAGCCGGCGGCCGCGTGCGATGCCGGAAAGAACCCAAACACCCGTTTGAACGCATTCATGCCGCGCTCGAACTCGATCCGTGTCCAAGCCTCAGAGGCGCCCGCCACATAGTCCTGCCAGCGCACATGATCGTAGGTGTGCAGTCCCACCTCAAAGCCGCGCTCATGCACGCTGCGCATGACCCCGCCGGCCTCGCGTCCGATATCAGGGCCGGGAAGCAGCACACCGTAGAGCAGCGTTTTCAAACCATAGTGCTTGAGAACCGAGGTACGGGCGACTTTCTGCGCAAAGCCTTTGCGAAACACCCGCCGCATGGCACGGCCGGTGTGATCAGGACCCACCGAAAAATAGAACGTGGCGTCCACGCCCAGCTTTTTGAACAGTGCAGTGAGCCGGGGTACGCCTTCGCGGGTCCCGCGTAAGGTATCCACATCGACCTTGAGGCCGATGTGCGTCTCTTTAAGCATCGCGCGACAAGAGTGCCGAGGCGGAAGGCAAAGCGTGCGCGTAGGAATCGAAGATGGCCATGAGCGCCGTGCGCATGTCGGTCTTCGGCGTCCAATGCAGTTCCGCAGTGGTGTTCTTGATCGAGGGCAAACGCGCCGGAATATCCGCATAGCCCTTGCCGTAGTAGTCGAGAGCCGAGGTTTCGATCAGCTTGGTGTTGCGCGCCGTGGGCGCGTACTCGGAGCGCGACAAGGCGATTTCCAGCATCATTTCCGCCAGCTTGCGAATCGAGTACAGATTGTGCGGATTGCCGATGTTGTAGATCTTGCCGTCGGCAATGCCATTCGGATTATCAATGATGGTGGTCAGACACTCGACCGCGTCGTCGATATAAGTAAACGCACGAGTTTGCGTGCCGCCGTCAACCAGTTTGATCGGCTCGCCGCGGACGATGTGTCCCAGGAATTGCGTGAGCACCCGCGAGCTGCCCTCCTTCGGATCGTCCATGCTGTCGAGCCCGGATCCGATCCAATTGAAGGGGCGAAACAGCGTAAATTGCAGCCCTTGCTGCCCATAGGCCCAGATGATCCGATCCAGCAGCTGTTTCACGCAGGAATAGATCCATCGTTGCTTATGGATGGGCCCGAGCACCAGTTCAGAGGTTTCCGGATCGAACTCCTTGTCGCGGCTGGCGCCGTACACCTCGGAAGTCGAGGGGAACACGACGCGTTTTTTGTATTTCACGCAGTGGCGAATGATGGGCAGGTTGGCCTCGAAATCCAACTCGAATACGCGCAGCGGTTCTCGCACATAGGTCGCGGGAGTCGCGATGGCCACCAACGGCAGGATCACATCGCACTTGCGCACGTGATACTCCACCCATTCCAAGTTGATGGTGATATCGCCTTCCACGAAATGAAAGCGCGGATGCTCAAGCAGTGTGCCGACGCGTTCGGATTGCAGGTCCATGCCGTAAATATGCCAATCGGTATGGGCCAGGATGTACTTGCTCAGGTGATGGCCGATAAATCCGTTGACGCCAAGAATTAGAACGTTTTTCAAATGGACCTCGATGTTATTTCAAGCGAGCGCGACCGGTTGATGCGACAGCGCGCGCGGCACGTTATTCTCTGCCACAGTCTCGCCCTTTGCGCTCAATTGCAAAATCTTAAGGCGCCGGCCGTCGACGCAGTCGGCGTACCAGGTCCCCTCCGATGAGTACAAACAGGGACTTTGCGTGGGATATTTCAAGGGTTGCGTATCCATGCGCGTCTCGAGCACCTCAAGCCTACACCCGTTTATCTCGGTAAAGGCAGCCGGAAAGGGCGGCGCGACCGCGCGGACCAGATCGTGTATGGCGCGCGCACCGCATCGCCAATCAATGCGTCCGTCCTCCGGGGTGCGGCGGCCAAAGTAGGACCCCTTCTTCAGGTCCAATGGCACGGAGGCCGCGGTGCCCGAGATCAAACGCGGCAGGCTGCGGCGCAGTACCGTTTGCGCGGCCTCGGCAACCTTGATCGAAACCTGAAGCGCCGTGTCGTTTTCCAGGATCGGCACCGCTTCCTGATCGACCAGCGCCCCGGCATCGGGCTTCTCCACCATGTAGTGCAGACTGGCGCCGGTCGTGGTTTCACCGCGGATGATGGCCCAGTGCACCGGGGCCCTGCCTCGGTATTTGGGTAACAGCGACCCGTGAATGTTCAAGGCGCCCAAGCGCGGCAGCGCCAGCCATGCCTTGTCGAGCATGTAGCGGTAGTAGAAGGAAAAAACGAAATCCGGTTTGAGCGCGGTGCCTTCCACCAGCCACTGAGCTGTGTTCGGCGAATCCGGTGTCACGACCTTCAGCCCATTGGCTTCAGCCAGTTGTGCCACGCTGCCGAACCACTGAGTCTCCTTGGGGTCGTCGGCATGACTGAAGAGCAGCGGAATCTCGACCCCTTGGCGCAACAGCTCGCGTACACAGCGCACGCCGACCTCGCTGTAGGCAAACACGATGGCGGTCGCCACCTATGAGACATCCTGCGGGTGACGCTGCGCCACCCTCCGTTCCAGAATGGGGGCGCCATCGTTCTCCTCCAGAACGGCTTCCACGATATAGCGCGGCCGCTCGCGCACCTGCGCATAGATGCGTCCCACATACTCACCGAGCAGACCGATGCCGAAAAGCGCAAGACCGATGAATAAAAACACGACGCTGAACAGGGTGAACAAGCCTTCCGCCTCGGAGCCGACCCAAATGCGGCGCACGATGAGCACCACGAACAGCATGGCGGACATCAGCGCCACCAGCATGCCGATCATGGAAAACAGCTGCAGCGGCACGACGGAAAATCCGGTAATCAAGTCGAAATTCAGGCGGACCAAACTGTACAGCGAATACTTCGACCGGCCGGCGAAGCGTTCCTCGTGGGCGATGGGAACCTCGATTGCATTCATCGCATACAAGGATGCCAGTGCCGGAATGAAGGTGTTGACCTCGCGCGTCTGGTTGAGCGCGGTCACCACGGAACGGGCATAGCCGCGCATCATGCAGCCCTGGTCGGTGATGCGCACCGGCGTGATCCATTCGCGAATCTTATTGATGGCCTTCGAGAAGGTGCGCCGCCAGAGCGAGTCTTGCCGCTGTTGGCGGATCGTACCCACATAGTCGAAGCCCTCTTCGAGCTTGGCAACGAGTTTGCCGATCTCTTCCGGCGGATTCTGTAGATCGGCATCCAGTGTCACGACATACTCGCCGCGGGCGTACGCGAGTCCGGCCATGACGGCCGAATGCTGGCCGAAGTTCGCATGAAACAGCACTACGCGCGTTTCATGCGGGCGTGATTGGAATTGCTGGCGCAGCAGCGCGACCGACTTATCCTTGCTACCATCGTTGACGTACACGATTTCGTAAGAGATCTGCAGCGCATCGAGCGCCGGATAGAGGCGCGCGAACAACGTCGGCAGCACCGCTTCCTCGTTGTAGACCGGAATCACGACGCTGAGTTTAGGCGTAGGCATATCAGTGATCGGCGGCAACCGCTCCATGCGATTTCAATAGATCCAGCAATTCGGCCGTTTTCGCGTGCATCAGTTGCACCGAACCGCGGGTCTCGACGTTTAAGCGTATCAATGGCTCAGTATTCGATGAGCGTAGATTAAAGCGCCACTCGGGAAATTCAAAGGATAGGCCATCGGTCCGATCCAAGGCCAGAGCCTGCGATGCATAGCGCTGCTCGAACACGGAAATTGCCGCCTTGGCATCGGGAATTCGATAATTGAGTTCGCCGCTCACCGGAAATCGAGCAATGCGCTCGCCTACCAAGCTCGACAGCTTTCGACCGCTCTCGCAGAGAATTTGCGCCACGACCAACCACGGGATCATGCCGCTGTCGCAGTACGCAAAACGGCGGAAATAATGATGCGCACTCATTTCACCGCCATATACGGCGTCGACTTCGCGCATGCGTTGCTTGATGAAGGCATGGCCGGATTTGGATAGCACCGCGACGCCGCCGTTCGATTCTACGATTTCAATCGTGTTCCAGGTCAAGCGAGGATCATGCACCACTTTGCCGCCGGGTTGCCCGCGCAGCAGTATCGAGGCCAGCAATCCGACGATGTAATACCCTTCAATGAAATTGCCCTGCTCATCGAACAAAAAGCACCGGTCAAAGTCCCCGTCCCAGGCGATGCCGAAATCCGCGCCGTGCTTGGCGATAGCCTCCACGGTCGGTTTGCGATTCTCCTCCAGCATGGGATTCGGGACGCCATTCGGGAATTCACCGTCCGGCAGATGGTGAATCTTCACGAATTTGAACGGCAGATGCGGCTCGAGCTGGTCGATGACCAATCCCGCGCCGCCGTTACCGGCATTCACCACGATCTTGAGCGGCTTGAGCTTCTGCAAATTAACGTAGGACAGCAGGTGCTTGATGTAGGCGTCGGCGGTATCGAGCCGGTGCCGCACGCCACTGCGCGCCGGTTTTGCAAATTCGCCACGCTCGGCGAACGCACGAACCTCAACCAACCCGTTGTCGCCGCTGATGGGCTTGGATTGCTCGCGCACGAATTTCATGCCGTTGTAATCGGGCGGATTGTGGCTCGCGGTGATCATGATGCCGCCATCGTAGCCGCCGTCGAAGGTGGCAAAGTACACGCCCTCCGTGCCGCATACGCCGATGTCGTACACATCGACGCCGCTGTCGGTCAAACCACGGCACACCGCATCCGTGAGACCGGCACTGCTCAAGCGGATGTCGCGGCCGACGACGATTCTCTTGGGAGTAAGAAATTGCGCGTAGCCACGCGCCACGCGATAGGCCACATCCTCATTGAGTTCGTTGGGAATTCGGCCGCGTAAGTCGTAAGCCTTGAAACACGTGATCGAACTCACGTGCTGGTGCCCTTACGGCCGTAATTATCCTCGAAGCGCACGATGTCGTCTTCACCCAAATAGGAGCCGGACTGCACCTCGATGATGTGCAGCGGAACCTTGCCCGGATTTTCGATGCGATGTGTGGCGCCTACGGGAATGTAAGTCGATTCATTCTCCGCGAGCAAAAACGTCTCGTCATTGCGCGTGATGCGCGCGGTGCCCTGCACGACAATCCAATGTTCCGCCCGGTGGTGGTGCATTTGCAGCGATAGCACGGCGCCCGGCTTGACCGAGAGGCGCTTGACCTGGAAGCGATCGCCGCTGTCGATGCTGTCGTAACTGCCCCACGGGCGGAAGACCTCGCGGTGCAGGGCTGATTCGCTGCGGCCGGATTTCTTGATCTTGGCCACCAGATCCTTCACGTCCTGCACGCGGTCCTTGGGCGCCACCAGAATCGCGTCCTTGGTCTCGACGATGATGTGATCTTCCATGCCGACCGCGGCGACCAAGCGGCTGGTCGAATGCACGTAGCAATCGTGGGTGTCATGCGTCAGGACATCGCCCTGCAGTACATTGCCCTCCTCGTCCGCCGGCAGCGCATCGAACAGCGAGGACCACGATCCGACGTCGCTCCAACCGACATCGATCGGCAGCACCACGGCATGCTGGGTCTTTTCCATCACGGCGTAGTCGATCGACTCGCTGCGGCACTTGATGAATTCGGCCTTGTCGATGCGCAAGAAATCCAGATCCGCTTTCGCAGCCCGGTATGCCGCCGTACAGGCCTCGAGGATGTCCGGCGCGAAATTGCGCAGTTCGGACAGATAGCGGCTTGCCTTGAACACGAACATGCCGCTGTTCCAGTAGTAATCGCCGGTGGCCACAAATTGCACCGCGAGATCGAGCGGCGGCTTCTCGATGAATTGAGCGACCGGAAAGGCCGGCCCCACGCCTTCGCTGCGCCGGATGTAGCCGTAGCCGGTTTCAGGCGCATGCGCCACGATGCCGAAAGTGATCAGCTTGTCATCTTGGGCGAGTGATACGGCAACATCGGCGGCTTGAGAAAATTTGCTCGCATCGCGGATCACATGATCCGCGGGGGCGACGACGAGCGTGGCGTCGGCATCTAAATCCTGCGCCTTGAGTGCCGCGAGCGCCACGGCCGGCGCGGTATTGCGGCCAGCGGGCTCGAGCAGGATGGCAGAAGGCTGCATCTCCATCGCGCGCATCTGTTCCGCCACGGTGAAGCGATGGGCCTCGTTGCACACGACGATCGGCGGTATGGCCCCGGCTATCGTTGCCAACCGCGCCGCGGTGTCCTGCAGCATGGTCAGCTTGCTGGTGAGGGCCAGCAGCTGTTTCGGATACATCTCACGGGACAAGGGCCAGAGCCGGGTGCCGGCGCCGCCAGAGAGAATCACCGGAATCACGGCGCTCACGATTTATTCACTTTGAGAGTTTCCCTCTGCCAATCGCGTAGTAGTCAAAGCCCGCCTTCTGCATCTGTTCAGGGTCGTAGAGATTGCGCCCATCGAAGATCACGGGCGAACGCAGCGTGGCCTTGATGTGGTCGAAATCCGGACTTCTGAACTCGCGCCATTCGGTGACGATGGCCAGAGCGTCGGCACCCAGCAGCGCTTCGGGACCGGTTTTGCAAAGCGTCAGATCGGCGCGCTCGCCGTAGATTCTGCGGCACTCAGGCATGGCCACCGGATCAAAGGCGCGCACCTTGGCGCCGGCCGACCACAGCGATTCCATCAGCACGCGGCTGGCCGCCTCCCGCATGTCGTCCGTATTGGGCTTGAATGCCAAGCCCCAGATCGCCACGGTCTTGCCGCGCAGCTCGCCAAAATGCGCCTTGATTTTGTTGAACAGGACCTGCTTTTGGCGATTGTTGACGCTTTCAACGGCAGCGAGAATGCTCGCGTCATATCCCACGTCTTGAGCCGAGCGCTGCAGGGCTTGGACGTCCTTGGGGAAGCAGGACCCGCCGTATCCCACGCCGGGATAAATGAAGGCATAGCCGATGCGCGGATCGGATCCCAAGCCGACGCGCACCGATTCGATGTCTGCGCCGAAGCGCTCGGCGAGATTCGCCAGCTCGTTCATGAAACTGATTTTGGTTGCCAGCATGGCATTCGCCGCGTACTTGGTCAGCTCGGCCGACTTGACGTCCATGACGATCATTCGCTCGCGATTGCGCGTGAATGGCTCGTATAACGCACGCAGCAGCTCTGCGGCGCGGTCGCTGTCGGTGCCCACGACCACCCGGTCAGGCTTCATAAAATCGGCGATGGCCGCGCCCTCCTTCAAGAATTCAGGGTTCGAGGCCATGTCGAATTCCAAGCTCATCCCGCGCTTGTCGAGGGACTCACGGACCGCTGCGCGCACTTTGTCGGCGGTGCCTACCGGAACGGTCGACTTGGTCACCACCACTTTGTAGTTGTTCATGAGCTCGCCGATGGTGCGGGCCACTGCGAGTACATAGCGCAGATCGGCCGAGCCGTCCTCGTCAGGCGGGGTGCCCACGGCGATGAGCTGGAACAATCCGTGGTCGATACCTTCCTTGGCATTCGTCGTAAAGCGCAGGCGCCCCGCCTCCGCGCCGCGCTTGATGAGCGTATCCAAGCCCGGTTCGTGGATCGGCACCTCGCCGCGCTGAAGCATCGCGGTCTTGCGTTCATCCACGTCCACGCAGAGCACATCGTTGCCTGCATCCGCGAGACAGGCGCCCGTGACCAGGCCCACGTACCCTGAGCCGAAAATCGTAATCCGCATCGTAATATTCTGATTTAACTGAGAAAAGAGCCGGAAAGCCTAGCGTTTTTGAAGGATCAAGTAAAGGCTGACTGAGCTTAAGGTCACCCAGACTTCAAGTCAGTTCTTAAAGGGGTCTTGCAGCAATTTGCGCTCCCACGCCAGGGAACTCGACACAATGGCTGAAAGGTCGTCATAGCGCGGCTGCCAGCTGAGCTCGCTGCGGACGCGGTCGGCGCGGGCAACCAGGTAGGCCGGATCGCCGGCGCGGCGAGCCTCCTCGCGAACGACCAAGGGCTTCCCCGCGACCTTCTCCAGCATTCGCAACACTTCGCGCACCGAGTAGCCGTGACCATACCCCACATTGAGGATCGTCGACTTGCCCCCGCCTCGCAGGTACTTGAGCGCATTTAAGTGCGCCGCGGCCAAATCCTCGACATGCAGATAATCCCGCACCCCCGTGCCGTCAGGTGTGGGGTAGTCGCTGCCGAACACCGATACGTGGGTCCGCTTGCCCACCATGGCCTCGCAGGCCGCCTTGGTGAGCAACGTCGCGCCTGGCGTCGACTGTCCGATGAGACCGCCCGGGTGAGAGCCGGCCACGTTGAAGTAGCGCAAGGCGACGTAGCGCAGCGGATTGACCGCAGCAACATCCCGAAGCATCCATTCGCTCATGAGTTTGGAGGTGCCATAGGCGTTGATGGGCATGGTCGGCGATTCTTCGCTGGCGTAACCGTCCTGCGGCATGCCGTAGACAGCGGCCGTTGAAGAAAATACAAAATTCTTGACGCTGTTTTCGATGCAAGCCTGCAGCAGGCTGCGCGTGGCACATGTGTTATTACCGTAGTACTTGAGCGGCAGCGCAACCGACTCCGGCACCACGGTATGGGCCGCAAAGTGCATCACGGTGTCAATTGGATGCTCGGACATGAGCCGCGCAACCAGCGCGTAGTCGCCGGCGTCGCCGACAATCAACTCCCCGGCGGTTACGGCTTGCCGAAACCCCTTGCTCAAATTGTCGAGGACGATAACCCGCTCACCCGCCTCGCCGAGTTGCCGCACGACATGACTGCCGATGTATCCGGCGCCGCCGGTGACTAAAATCAAACCCTTTGTCAAAATTCTCTCCCGACGCGAAGCTAGTTCGGCCTTGCAGTATCTGAAGGACCGGTGATTCTAGCAATTCGTCGAGGTTTGAGGCTGGTCACTTTGCGGTCATCGGCACTCATGGTGCACTGACGGCCCCAGACAAGATCGTGGGGCTGGGGCGCGGGAGTGTATTCCGCGACGACATCGTTCAGGAGCTGAAGCGTGCGCGGACAGTCGAATCGGCTCATCGCCGCCATGATCTCGTTCAATAGTTCTTGCACGCGCTCCCAGGGCAAGGAGTGTTCGATGGCGCGCAGGATCATGGGATGCTCTGTGCCAGTGACGTTGTTGCCGATGAGCAGTTCTTCGTAGAGCTTCTCGGCCGGCCTCAATCCGGTGTAGGAAATCTCAATGTCACCCTCAGGATTTTTCTCGTCACGCACGGTCAAACCGGCCAAGTGGATCATGCGCCGGGCGAGATCGCCGATTCGTACGGGCTTGCCCATATCAAGCACGAATACATCGCCGCCCTCTGCCATGGAACCGGCTTGAATCACGAGCTGAGCTGCCTCAGGAATGGTCATGAAGTAGCGGATCACTTCGGGATGAGTAACCGTTACCGGGCCACCGGCGTTGATTTGCTCATTGAACAACGGCACCACCGACCCAGACGAGGCCAGCACGTTGCCGAATCGCACCATGCAAAATCGCGTCTTGCTGCCGCGCCGCTGCAAGCCCTGCAGCACGATCTCGGCAAAGCGCTTTGTTGCACCCATCACGTTAGTGGGATTGACGGCCTTGTCGGTGGACACGAGTACAAAGGTTTCCACATCGGCGTCGTGCGCCGCTTCCGCCACATACCACGTCGCGATTACATTATTGTTAATGCCCGCGACGACGTTCTGTTCGACTATCGGCACGTGTTTGTAGGCAGCTGCGTGATACACAGTCTGAACCCGGTACGCCGTGAAAATATCGCGCAAACGAAACCGATCATGCGCATTGCCGAGGAGGCCGATCAACTCGAGCTGCAAAGCGTGCTTCTCGGCTAGGGCCCGAAGCTCTCGTTCGATGTTGTAGAGCGCGAGCTCGGACATTTCGAACAGAACCAACCGACGCGGGTGCAATCCAATGATCTGCCGGCACAGCTCCGATCCGATGGACCCTCCGGCGCCGGTGACCATCACTACCCGGTCTCGGATGCAGGCGTCGAACAGACCGTCTTTCGGAGGGACAGCGTCTCTGCCCAACAAATCCGCGACATCGACCTCCCGCAAATCCGCCAGGTTCGCTTTCCCAGTCACGAGGTGCTCGATGTCAGGGACGCTTTGCACATGCACGCCCAAGGGTTCGAGCTGAGTCAAAATCTCGCGGCGGCGCCGGCGAGTCAGCGACGGCACCGCAAGCAGGATTCGATCGATGCCATGCGACTTGATCAGCACCGGCAAGTTGTCGGGCAGTTGGACTTTTATTCCATTGACAAACCGGCCTCGCAGTCCTTTGTTGTCGTCAATGAAGATGACGGGGTCAAACGCGCGTGTCGTCAACAAGAGATTCGACAAATGCGCGCCGGCTTCACCCGCGCCATAGATCGCCACCCGAGCGACCGTCGGCATGAGGTAACGCCGCAGTAGGTAGTAGCGCACCACAAAACGCGATCCAGCAACATAGAGCAGCGCGACAAAGGAATAAATCGCCGCAACGCTCCATGTGAGCATGGGAATCTCAAATACCACCCCCGCAATCCCCAAGATCACGGCGCTGATTGCCACGGAAAGGGCCACGGCGAAAATCGCCTTGTGGCCTAAGAATCGGATCACCGCTCGGTAAAGACCGGCGCGGATAAAGATCGGGATGCTGACTGCAATCACCACCAGGAAAGCCGGCCAGTCGGAGAGATTGGATTCGGGGTGGCCTAATTTGAGACTAATTGCGGTCCAAAGGGCCAAGGGGATCATCACGCAATCGGTGCAAACCGAGATCAGCCGCTTTAATCGGCGCGGCAATTCTACGGTTTTGCGCGCAAAATCTCCGCTTTTCCGCGTCACATTGGGTTCCAAATAAGCCTCCCTGAATCAGCCCCAGCAGCCGTTTGGTCGCTCAGGCTTTTGCCAGCCTCTGACGACAACAATTCCTTAACCACAGTCTACCGAAACCTCGTAAGTGTACCGAAAGGTTACAAAATAGAATACTCGGCTCGCGTTTTTCGCGCATATTTGGATGAGAACGTGGAATGTCCAATACGGTTGACCCCGAGTTCTGCATCCAAAGCGAAGCCCATTTTCAATTCTAGCGCCGCAGTGTATCCAATAGCAGACAGCACGATTCGTATTGCATCGGCTACCTTAACATACCGACTCGGCGTGCTTATGCCCGGCACCTCTTGTCAAAATTCTTAGTCGCGTTTTCCAGCGCCGGCAAGCAGCGCAGCCGCGATCAATGGCAGCATTGCGATGCCAAAGTATATTCGTGCATTCGTCGGAAAGCGGTTGGCGATATATGCCCAAGGCAAAAGCCAGCCCAAATTTATGGCGACGACCAGCACCGTGACCAGCTTGTGGCTTTGCCAACGGCGCGCGAGACGTTGATATGCGTGCATGCGATGCGCCTCCAGCCAACGATCACCTCGCACGAAGCGCCTAATTAACGTGACTGTCGCATCGACGAGAAACACGCCTCCTAAAATCGGCAAGACTTCGATCGGCGCGCTCCCGCGATTGCAGGTCAGTATCACGAGAACCGTTACCATGAATCCCAAGAAGCCGCTGCCGACATCGCCCATAAAAATACGAGCCGGCGGCCAATTCCACACGAGGCACCCGGCCGTCGCTGCGGATAGACAAAGCATTGCGGCAGTTACTCCCGAATCGCCGCCATCAAGCCAGTTTAGATATGCGCCCGCTAGCGACATAAAAATCGCTTCGCTTGCCGCGATACCGTCGATCCCGTCCATAAAATTAAATAAGTTGGTAGCCCAGGCGAGGACTAGTACGGCGAACGCAAACCCAATCCAAAACCCGCCTAGTCCCCACCTCGCCAATTGTGGCTCCGGAATCCCGCCGAGCAGAGCAATGACAAACACCGCAGCTGCCAAATGCACGGCAAATCGGGCTTTCGCCGTGAGCTGCCGCCGATCGTCCAAATAGCCTACACCCGCTATCGCACAACCCGAGACGATCAAAATGCCCGCGGTACGCGCGTCAACCACTCGACACAGACAGAGAGCGCACAGCGCGGCCACAAAAGACAGTACGACACCGATGCCTCCCGCGCGTGGGGTTGGCGCGGTGTGCGAGCTTCGCATGTTCGGCAGATCGACGATATTGTTCCTCCGCGCATAGCGAAGCACGACGCCGACCAGGATGGCTGAGAATGCGAAAGTGAGGACAAGGATTGACCCAATTGCCCAGATCACGAAGGTCTCTCGCGACGAAATGCGGCAACTGTCCTCGCCAATTCCTCGTCCAGAGAGGCCGTTGGCCGCCAATCGAGCACTGCGAACGCCGGCGTTGCGTCTACCAACAATGATCCGCAAAGACGGTCGATTTGCGCCTGCATGTGTAACGCCGCCGCTAGCCGACGTAGCCATCCGGGTGAGAAGCGAAACAGCCGCGAACGGCGATTCATTTGCCTTGCGATTCTCCTCAACAACTCGGGCGTCGAGACACTCTCTTCATCCGCGATGAGCCACGTTCGCTCGGTTGATCGAGGATGCGTCATGCACGTCTGAATGAAGTACACCAGGTTAGTCAGCCCGATCAGACTTCTCCGATTCTCAATCGAACCAAGCGGTAATGGTATTCCAAGATCCACCAAACGCAGGAGTTTGTGAAAGTTCGCCCTTACTCCCGGTCCATAAACCAAAGGCGGCCGGATGACGACGCACTCCATTCCGTGCTGTTCGCACACATCCTTGATGGATTGCTCGGCTGCATATTTTGATCGTCCGTAGGGATCGCACGGAGCAGGCGGATCCGTGTCCTGATACGGGCGAGGGGCCCCATCACCGTTGACTTTGACGCTACTCAAGAAAACGAACCGGCGCACCCCGGCGTTTGCGGCTTGTTCGGCGAGAAAACGCGAACCCTCAACGTTGATCCGATGATAAGCGATCTCGCCCTCACGATCGGCACCCATCTGATGCACTCGCGCCGCAAGATGCACGACACAGGAAACGGACCGCAGGTTCGCCTGCCATTTGGCAGTGTCTTCCATCAACCTCAAGCTATCACTTCTTACACTCCAACCGTGCGCAAGCAACGACCTACAAAGTTCAGTCCCTACAAAACCGCTTCCGCCCGTTACCAATGCCGTCCTAATTGGAATCAAAGTGCACTATCCTCGCAAAACGAACCAACATCTTGCTCATTTGAGGCAACATATCACAGGATTGTAGATGCTCCGTGCCGGCGCTTGGCGAAGCGGCACGTTCCGCCCGAAACTCATGGATTTCAACTCGCGATTCGCAATCTGCGGATTCAAATCTCCTGCGCAAGTGCCGCGCGAACGGATAGCAGTGTCTGAACTCGAGGGGGGTTTGAGAAAAGCCAGCGCAATATGCGCGCACCGTGGGAAATGCCATACCAAGGGACGGTCGACGAGGCCGGTATCTCTGCGGCACCGAGATCTAACTCAAGTCGCGCCTTGCGGCTCGGCCAAATTCGGCCGCTCATGAAATTGAGCGCCTCCAGCGGGGTTCGGGACCACTCCAAGCCTGGAAACGCGGCGATGCGAATATTCGACCACGAAACATCTGTCAATTGCTGGCGCCCCGAAAGTTTGCACAGCAGCCACGGACATTCGGCGCCAAGGCGCGCGAAAAGGGATGGCGGAATTGTCGTCGGATAATAGCGCGCTGTCAGCATTAGAGGCGCAAACGCCCACCATAACCCCTGGCCTTCCGTTTTGGCGGCGAGAAGCTCTTCCCAGTCACCGGGAAGAAAACGCGCCGCCAACAACGCGATGTCGTTTAACTGGATCAGCCTGAGCGCGCGAGCCCGTATGTTCCCTGCAGCGTGAAGCAATAGATGCAGCATGAGAGACACCGTGGACGGATACGCGTTGAGACCCGGCTGTAACGCGCGCGGAAGCAGGAACGGCGTGATGTTCACCACCTTGACTGGAAGGTGCTCTTCGATGGCCGTATGCACTTCGATCTTGATCGGGCTGTCCGCGTGCTCGCCGAATCTGTCCGCCGTCGGAACTTTTCCCTTCCTCGGCTTGAACACTTGATGGCGACTCGAGCTAAAGGCGGGATCGTAACCACAGTGCCCGAGCAATCGCGCAACTCCATTCGCATCGCCACCGCGAATCAGCAGATCGATGTCACCCATGGGCCGCTCGCCGCCTGCATAGACTTCGCTCGCGTACAACGCGGCGCCTTTCAACGCCAGGAGCGCCAGGCCCTCACGTCGCGCTTGCGAATCGATCGCGTCCAACGAGGCCGCGATTTGCCGGTGCCGCTCGACCGATTGCTCCCACTGCCCTTGCAGAAACATTTGCCAACTTTCAGGACCCCGCCAACGTAAGCGCTGATACAAGAGAGAAGATATCCCCTGCATCGCGGACGCGGCCCGGGCAATACGCCACTCGAATTCCGTCCAATCGGGCAACCCCTTGCTCGGGACGGCGACTTCATGGGCAAGGGCCTCGGTGGTCTTGCGCAGGGCGGCTTCCATTTTGGCGAGCGGCGGAATGACGATGGACCTGCGATTCATGCGTTCGTCTATTCTCGCGGATTAGCTAAAACAAATGTAGGCATATTGAAGGAGCCTGATGCTGTGGAGAACATTGCTGACGAAACGCAATGGCGGCACGAAATTCACGTTATTTTAGTACCGAAATTGACTCTTAAAGTTCTAAAACACTACGCAAATTGCCTGGGAGCCTGGGAAAGAGGCGCCTGCCCTGCAGCCAGGTTGCGCTTTCGATGCGAGGAGCTTGAACACGAGCGCTGCCTAATGGACAGTTAAGCGATGCATCAAGCCAGCGTAGGACCCACCGACGGAACTGAACCCTTGCAGAATTCTGCGCCGCCAGACCTCCTTCCAGAAGGAATCCTCCGGCACTCGTCTCCCGGAGTTGTGAATATCCCAGCGATGCAACTGGTAGTCAGAGAACGCCTTGCCGCCGAAGCCGTTCACTTCTACGATTCTCGAACCGAGGACATGCTGCACAACACCGGAAGTGTTTCCGCATCTCCAAACCGGCGTTAAACCTAGGCTGTGATCCTTGCTGCCGCAGCGTGTTCCTTGAACCAGGCGTATGTGCTCTCGATGCCTGATCTAAGCGTGATTTTTGGCCTCCACCCAAGCGAGGTTAACCGCGAGGTATCTAATAATTTGCGTGGCGGGCCGTCGGGCTTGCTCGCATCGAATTCAATTCGTCCCTCGAATCTCGCTGTTGAGGCAATCATTTCTGCGAGTTCGCGAATCGTTGTGTCTTCTCCCCAGCCGATATTTACGATCTGCTCATTCTCGTAGCTGTTCATCAAGTACACGACAGCGTCGGCCAAATCGTCGACATGCAAGAACTCGCGACGTGGTGCACCCGTCCCCCAAATCGTTATGGTCGGATCGCCGCGCACCTTGGCCTCATGAAAGCGACGAATTAACGCCGGTAGCACGTGTGAGTTTTGCAAGTCAAAGTTATCGCCAGGGCCGTAGAGGTTGGTTGGCATAAGCGATATAGCATTAAATCCATATTGACGACGGTAGGCCTGACACATCTTGAGACCGGCGATCTTCGCGACCGCGTACCACTCGTTGGTTGGCTCTAAGGGACCCGTCAATAGATACTCCTCCTTCATCGGCTGCGGTGCCATTTTAGGATAGATGCAACTCGATCCCAAAAAGACAAATTTGGCCACGTTCGCCCGGTAGGCCGCGTCGATCACCACGTCTTGAATCAACAGATTGTCGCGAATGAATTCCGCCGGGCGCGAGCTATTGGCATGAATTCCACCAACTAGTGCGGCAGCCATTATCACAACCGACGGTTGTTCGCGACGGAAAAACTCCCTGACGGCTGTCTGCTCAGTCAAATCGAGCTCATCGTGGGTTCGCACAATGAGCTTCTTGTACCCTTGCACGGTAAGCGCACGTACAACTGCCGACCCTACCAATCCGCGGTGACCTGCCACAAAAATCTCTGAATCACGGCTTAGTGTCACGGGCGCTACTCGTGGTGGCTGTAAACTTTGTAGCCTTTTTTGGCGATCATCGCATCGCGCTTTGCAGTATCCAAATCGGCCGCAACCATTTCCTCAACAAGCTCATCAAATGTTACTTTGCCAGACCAGCCCAGCTTTTGTTTTGCTTTTGTCGGATCGCCTAGCAAGGTCTCAACCTCGGTGGGGCGGAAATGGCGCGCGTCGACTCGAACCAAGGTGCGCCCAGTCTTTGTGTCGACTCCCTCCTCACCAACTCCGGAGCCATTCCATTCGAGTCTCATCCCTAAACGGGCGCCGGCGGCCACGACAAAATCCCGCACCGAATGCTGCTTTCCAGTCGCGATGACAAAATCCTCCGGAGTATCTTGTTGCAGCATCAACCACTGGGCGTGGACATAGTCGCGTGCATAGCCCCAATCCCGCCGCGAATCCAGAATACCCAAATGTAATGTTTCTTGAAGCCCCACATGAATACGAGTCAACGCCCGGGTGATCTTGCGGGAAACAAACGTCTCCCCGCGCAACGGCGATTCATGGTTAAAAAGAATGCCGTTGCAGGCGTAAAGGCCGTAAGCCTCACGATAGTTAACCGTGATCCAGTAGGCGTATACCTTCGCAGCTCCGTAAGGAGAACGTGGGTAAAATGGTGTGGTCTCTCGCTGGGGTACCTCTTGGACCTTGCCGATCATCTCGGAGGTGGAGGCTTGGTAGAACTTGGTCTTTTTTTCCATACCTAAGATGCGGATCGCTTCCAAGACCCGAAGCGTACCGACCGCGTCGGAGTTTGCCGTGTACTCTGGGGTTTCGAACGAGACTGCCACATGGCTTTGCGCCGCCAAGTTGTAAATCTCGTCCGGCTGGACCTCTTGAATGATGCGGATGAGGTTGGTCGAGTCAGTCAGATCGCCATAATGCAGCTTGAGCTTAACATCGCTCTCATGCGGGTCCTGGTACAGGTGATCGATGCGATCCGTGTTGAAGGAGGAAGCACGGCGTTTCACGCCATGCACGCGATAGCCCTTAGCAAGCAATAATTCGGCCAAATAGGCCCCATCTTGTCCGGTGATGCCACTAATCAACGCAGTTTTGGACAATTCTTCCTCCAACCGCGATTCGCGAGTTGACGACAAAGTAACAGAGCGTCACAGGGCGCTCAAACGGCACTAACTCGGATCGCGCCCTTAAGGCTCTCATCCTCTTGCATGGTGGTGGTCCTTGGCGTGCACCGCCTTCAGGCGGTGGCTCCGCGGCCGGGCCAACGCAGATCCGGACCAAATAGTGACCCCATGACCTCATCCCAACGCAGCATCATTTCCTCGGACGAATAGAAGTGGTTTGCGGCGTGCCGACCTTTCAGGCCGGCGCGATCTCGGCTGGCAGCATCATCCATATAGTGTGCTAGTTTTACGCGCCAATCTTCGATCCCGGCACAAGCCATGTCGAGTCCGGCACGCTGCATAGCGAGTTTGTAGGCGGGAGTCGCTGACGTTAAAGTGGGTACGCCAATTCGCCAAAAAAACAACAACTTGTTTTCCGGTTTGCCGCGTTGAAAGGAATTGTTCATGTCAATCGGGATGAGCGCCATGTCAGCCGATGTGGCTAGGTTCGCGAGGGCAAACGGATTCCACTGATAGAGGTACACGTGGCGTGCGAAGCGACCAAATCGGCGCGCCACTTCATCCGGTGTATGAACCTTGCCAATCAGATTGGAGTAGCGGAGATAGACCAGGTTCGTCACGATGTGCAGCGCCACTTCGCGCTCAGAGGAGATCGGTTCCAGCATCTCCCTTAGCAGTGCCATGGGAATACCGCTGGAGGCCAGCCCCTCCCATACGAAATGGAAGCACCGCCCGTTGTCATAATTGGTCTTGACCAGCGTAACATCTTCGTCCTGAAAATCCAGAATCAGGTGCACGTTGCGACAAAACGGCATGATAAGTTCACGTTGCTCGTCTGTGGAACAGACCACCGCATCAGCGCGTCGGCACATCTCGGCCACTGCACGTCGGTAGTTGAGCTGCAAGTATCGGCTCTGACCGGATACAAATTTGAACAATCCCCGCTGCAGCTGCTTCAGGTCGGTGAGGGGCACGGACAAGTAGGAATCGTTCGCGTCATAGATGACACGTGAGTCACGAGGCCGGTATCGGCTCCAGGTACTAAGATCCGCGCGCTGATTCAGGACGACGAGGTCGTATCGCTCCCGCGGGTTGGCCAGCTCGAACTTGAGTCCTCGGCGTTTGGCGTAGTACACGAACCTGCGTCGATCTGAGGGCGCCGACAACGATTCCGACGACGGGAAATAGCCAATGCGCAAATCGCTTTCACGCATCAATCGCTATCCGTGCGTCGCCATTCTCATAGGGTGTCACTCGCGAAACCATCATCGCAAAGGCAAACACGGGATATGAGGCCAGGAAAATCATTCGCGTTAGCGTCGTGGGAGAGTCTCAGTGAAGTTGTGATTAGCCATGGCTTGCTAGAAGCGAAAACTAGTGTAACGAAAATTCGCGAGCAGCGGAACCGCGGCATTGCGCCTACAATTATCTGCATGTTGCGGTGATTACGGCGTCCTTTATGCTAGGTGTGCGATGAACAAGTTGAAGGTCTCCGTTATCACCGCCGTCCGAAACGGCTTGAATGTCGTCGGTAGGACGATTGATTCCGTTGCTGAACAATCATATCCGCGAATTGAGCACGTAGTCGTGGATGGGGCGTCTTCAGACGGCACCACGAAATACCTCCAGACAAGAATGCCCGAGATCGACGTCTTTCAGTCTCAACCGGATTCCGGTGTTTACGATGCATTCAACAACGGCCTGAAGCTTGCGACCGGAGATATCATTGGATACTTGAATGCGGGTGACGTATTCGCAAACCGGAACTCCGTAGAACATATCATGGCGTACTTCGGGGATCGTTCAGTAGACGCCGTATTTGGCGACGTTGCAATGACGAGCCAAACAAATTTGGGTAAAGTCGTGCGGCGATACAAGTCCGATTCCTTCACTCCAGGACGAATGAGATATGGCTTTATGCCTGCACATCCGACGCTATATCTTCGTCGATCAGTTTACGAAATCCTCGGAGGCTACGACGTTTCATATGGAATTGCGGGCGATTTCGAATTGGCACTTAGAGTCTTTTTGAGGCGCGCCACGGTGTTCAGGTACGCTCCAGAAATCCTCGTGAAAATGCCAGTTGGAGGCCTTAGTACACGAGGTTGGCGCAGCAAATGGCGGATAACGATGGAGATGAGAACTGCATGCGCCAAAAATTTGGTCCGTACAAATATTTTTCTACTGAGCTTGAGATTTCCAATTAAAACCTATGAACTGATCAAATACAGGCTTTGGCCTACTAATGAATGAAAATCGCCATTCGAACTCCGCCGGCCCATTTCCCGAGCCTCGCAGAGTCCTGGTGACGGGTGCAAACGGCTTCATAAGGCATCATCTATGCGCTGCACTTGCTACCGCCGGATTTCGCGTGATGCGGTCTGCTTCATCTCCATCCCCAAATGACCGTGCATGGATGATAAGACATCATGGGTAAATCAGTTACAACGGGTTCAGCATTTTGCCTGCACTGACATGAAACGGGACAGAATGCGCCACAATCTGTTTGCCGGCCTGGCCAGTTCGTTCTGGACTGCGGGCATAGGATTAGTGGTCGTTCCACTTTATCTAAAATACCTGGGGATAGAAGCCTATGGGCTAGTTGGAATCTTTGCTACTGCTCAAGCGCTCTTCTCGCTTCTAGATCTCGGATTGGCTCCCGCGATGAATCGGGAAGTGGCGCGCGCTGCGGCAGAAGGGAGCTTGCGCCCGGCACGCGCTCTCTTGCATACGCTTTCAATAGTGTATTGGATCACGGCGATCGCCATTGCAATAATCTCGATCGCTGCAGCGCCGCTGGTGGCCCAACACTGGATTAAATCTGATCATTTGTCACGAGATACAGTTAGTCACGCGCTTATGCTAATGGGCGTTGTCATTGCATGCCGGTGGCCGATTGGCCTATATCTTGGGACTTTGATTGGTGCGCAACGAGTCACGCTTGCGAGCGCTGTTAGCATCGTAGCAAGCACCGCGAGTAACGCCGGTGCTGTTGCCATTTTGGCATGGGTGTCGCCTCAGATAGAATCATTTTTTCTCTGGCAGGCGGCAGTTGGTATAGTTTATGCGATCGCAATGCGCGCAGCCGCCTGGCGCTCTATCGGCCGCGAGTCTGGGCTTGGTTTTTCCGTGCCAGCGTTGACTCGAATCTGGCGGTTTTCGGCCGGGATTAGCGGAATCGCCGTCTCCGCGTTGGTGCTCACACAAGTAGATAAGATCGTAATGTCACGATTCCTTTCGTTGTCTAATTTCGGACAGTACTCGTTGGCGACACTGGTTGTATCTGGGCTCTACCTTTTAATAACTCCAACGTTTAATGTGATATATCCTCGCTTTACCGCGCTGGTTGCTAGCGGCAACGTGAATCAACTTGCCGATTTCTACCGCTGGGGGACACGGGTGTTTGCGATGACGTTGTTTCCGCTGTCAATGTTGCTCGCGGTATTCGCCAGAGATTTGGTGGTTCTGTGGACCGGTAATGCCCAACTCGCGTCAACCATAGCGCCAGTTATTGCCTTGCTGGCGGCTGGATCAGCGTTACACGGCGTAATGTATTTCTCGTATGCGCTACAATTAGCCTATGGTATGACGCGACTTCCCCTGACTATTAATGCAGTTCTGATTGTTGTAGCTGTGCCGCTTATGGCGTGGTTGGCGTGGAGTTTTGGGATTGAAGGCGGCGCGGCGGCAGTCCTGCTGCTATATGTTATTTATTTGTTGCTAGGCTCATTTCTTACGCATCGTGTCTTACTAAGATCAATTGGCTTCATTTGGATTTGCAGAGATGTCGGTGCACCACTTGCAGTTTCGCTCGGGATCGGCGCGACAGGCAGTTGGGTCCTTGCGCACGGGGCGTGGTCAGTTTGGCAGAAAGTCGGCATTGCGTTGAGCATGCTTCTCGGAACTTGCACGGTATCGCTCGCAATCGCACCATATTCAACGCTCCCGCTTTTGCTTCGCACATTGCGGTCGCCGAAGCACGACTGAAGGAATTAAATGTTCTATTCGCAGTTTGGCGAAGATCGACTGTTGGCGCGAATCTTTGACGATAAGCGATCGGGTTTGTGCGTCGAAGTAGGTGCCAATGACGGCGTCAACGACAGCACAACCTACTATTTTGAGCAGCAGGGGTGGGACTGCCTTTTGGTGGAGCCAAATCCCGATTTGTGCCTTGCGATTCGCGCCGTGCGCAATGCGAAACTGTTCGAATGTGCTGCCTCGGCAGAGGAAGGATTGGCGACCTTGTACATAGCCGAAGGAGCCGAGCGAGCCCATGGAGTTTCGGGCCTCGGCGTTGATGAGCAAGCAGTGCGTCGGATCTCCGAGTTTGGTTTTGTCGCTCGTCCACTGCAAGTGATCAAGCGCCGATTGGATGACATCCTCGATGAGGCCGGGATTACTCGGAGCCCGGATTTCATCACAATCGATGTAGAGGGCCACGAACTAGAAGTGTTGGAGGGTCTGTCGATCGACAGGTGGAAACCGCTCATCATTTTAGTCGAAGACAATTCGCATTTCGAGGACTACACGGTCCCTCGTTATCTGCACCGCTTTGGATACAAGCCGTTTCGTCGAACTGGCGTCAACGACTGGTACGCGCACGGGACGCAACGTCGGTTAGTTAATCCAGCAAGCCGTTGCGCATGGCAATGGGCGGCAATCAAATCACGTGTACGCAAGCGCCTAAGAAGAATACCAGGGATGTTGGCGTTGCGTAACTTCGTGCTGCGAAGATAACGCACAAGGCTTCTCGCGAACATGGATGCCCTGCGACTTTCGGTCTGTATACCTACCTATAATTTCGGCCAGTTCATTGGCGAGACCTTAGAGAGCATACTTTGCCAAATGCAGTCCGGCGTGGAGATAGTGGTCCTCGACAGCGGGTCTACTGATCAAACCTCAAGCGTAGTTGTAGATTTACAGCGGAATCACGCTTGCCTACGCTACGAACGCATGGCGGAACGGCAAGGCATCGATCGGGATATGGCGCGAGTAGTGGAGCTGGCGCGGGGCGACTATTGCTGGCTATTTAGCGCAGATGACTTAATGGAAAACGGAGCACTTGCTAGGGTGCTGACGGAAATTGAACATGCGCACGACGTTTACGTTTGCATGCACAGCAATGAAACTCGCGAGATGCAGAAGATCGACTACTCTCACCCGGTACTCAACATCACCGAAGATGTCTCGTTCCAACTAGCCGATCCCGAGCAACAGTTGCGATATTTTGGTCTGGCGCAGACAACAGAAGCGTTTTTTAGCTTTATAAGTGGCTTGATAGTCCAAAGATCAACATGGAACGCGGTGCGAATCAACGAGGAATATGTTGGCACGTGTTGGGCTCACGTGGCGCGCCTATTTGAGTTGGCCCAATCGGGGTTAATGGTCAAGTTCGTAGCTGCGGTTTTCGTACGCCGGCGAGGCGAAAACGACTCCTTCTCAACGCAAGGCGTAGTGCGGCGTTACGCGCTCGCAATACAAGGCTATGAAAAACTATATTTACATTTCTGGGGCAACGATAGCCGACAAGCCTTCCATATCCGGCGCGTGCTGAGGAACGAATTTCCTATTCGCATTTTTCTTGGTGCAAAAGCGCTTTGTTTGGCCAATCCAGCAAAGGAAGACAAGCGCCTTCTCGACCATTTGATGGCACGCACGTACCAGGACCCCTCGCTCGGCTCCATCCTAAAGCGAGTTACATACCGTGTGGTCCCGGTTGCTCTCTATAGACTGGCGCGCGGCGTCTACAATCGTTTTCGGCGAAGAGCTATTGCTCAAGAATCTTGACGTCGCCGCACCTCTGATTTCCCTCATGATGCCATTGGGCGCCAGTATTCAAAATCCACAACGCCGCATCGAGTACTCTGCGAGCTGGAGTCGGTTTGCGACCTGGACGATCGTCGGCATAGTGCTCCTCCGGAAAATGCTTCCGGATCACCAAGCGCCTCGAGGGGATGGAGCAGATGGTCTTGAGCCTCGAAGCGCTCGAGGCGAGCGTAGCGGCAGCCCCGGTCACGGCGTCCCCCGCCATCGAGGCTGTGGTGCCCGAGAAGCACCAAAACGGATTCAAGCGAACGGACATCATTGAATTCGTCCTGACAAAGGATTACGAGGCCTATGCCGATACGCGGGTGAATACCGTATTTTGTAAAAGTTCCCTTTTAAGTTCGACGTGATTCGTCGGCCGTTTACAGCCGGTAAACGCATTCAAACAATTTCGATCGTTGGGAACGGAAAAATCATTCTACCGCCACGGGCAAGAAATTCTTTTTCGCGCCGCACAATCCCATCCTTGAAGTGCCAGGGCAATACCAGATAATAATCAGGATTCGACGCCTTCGCCTCGTCCTCTGAAAATATCGGGATGTGGGTTCCGGGGGTCACGCACCCAAATTTCTCTGGATTGATTTCGGCGATTCCAGGGATGTCTCTTGCCGTCAGACCGCAGAACTGGAGCACCACGTTGCCCTTGGTAGATGCTCCATACCCCAGTATCCTTTTTCCATCCGCGCCAAGAGTACGAATTAGGCGCGTCAAATCATCGCGGTGACGAAATACACGCTCTTCAAAATCTCGAAAGGGTCGAGGGGTATTCAACCCCATGCGTTCTTCTTGCTCAAGTAACCAATCGATAACAGGTTGATTGGTTTTTACCGACTTGTTCGTCAGTTTTGCCGCCGTCACGGCAAAGCTTCCGCCGTTTATCGCGTTCATGACCACGTCGACGAGCCGCAGGCCAGCCTGCTCGAGAATTTTCTTGACCACGCCCAGAGAGTAGTACTCAAGATGTTCGTGACAGACAGTGTCATAGGAATTTAGTCGCAGCATAGATGGCATATAGCTTTGCTCGAAGTGCCATATACCGTCGTCCGCCAGAATACACTCGATTTGACGAGCAAACTCGATTGGTGCTTCCAGGTCATAGAACATCGCTATTGATGTTACGATTCGCGCCTTTTTTGACTCGACTGCGGAATAGGCGGATGAGGAAAAAAAGTCAGGTACAAGAGTGATGTCTGCTGGATAGAAGTTCGCGAATTTCGTTCCAGTTGGGTCAATACCTATCCGGCGAATGCCAGACGTCCTGAATGCCTTGAGGGTCGTTGCGTCATTGCTGCCGATATCCAACACGACATCACCGGCGCTCAAGAGAACAACCCGCTCAAGGTACGCGATCTTATCGTTCAGGTGATTTACCATGGACTGATTGAGTCCTGAACGATAACCGTAGTTGTCCCCGTACATTTCGGAAGATTCGTATGAGTGTTTGAGCTGCAGAAGGCCGCTGGACGGGCACCATACCAATTCAAGAGGCCCGACGGTGACTGGTTCAGATGATTGTTTGGGAAACACTCCCGTCAGAGCCTGGTGCCCGAGATTGAGTACTGACACCAAGTTGGGCGATTGGTCAACGCGGCAATGCTTGATTTCACGATAAGCGGCCATCGCTCTCCCCTGAGTTCCCCGAAGTAACCAACACCGAAAGGTATGTTATTACATCAGATTCGGGGGCACGTGCGCTCGACATTCTTATTCAAAAAACAACTGGAATCACGGCTGGCTTGACTTCCTGCACATTGCGTGAAGTTTTATCGGCCAAAACTGTGAGTGGGGCGTACGGCTTCATTGATCTCGCCATAGGATCTCTATCGAGGTGAATTCTTGGTAGCATGACCGCGACAATAACGTGTTCTCTACTTAAACGATTGCGACTGGCCGGCGAGTATGCAATGGACATGATTCCTCAATCCGGATTGAATTCAGAATCGCATGGCCCTCGGCTTTCGATCTGTATTGCTACGTTTAATCGCGGCTCTTTTATCGCACAAACGATTCGAAGTATTTTGCAAGAATTACCGGATGGCGTCGAAGTTGTCATAGTGGATGGGGCATCTTGCGACGACACACCTCAAGTAATTGAACCGTTCCTACTCGCCAATTCCGCTGTACGGTACTTCCGACAGACTGACAACTCGGGAGTTGATCGAGACTTTGACAAATCGGTCGGTTATGCGCGCGGTGATTATTGCTGGCTGATGAGCGATGATGACATTCTGGTGCCAGGGGCGGTGTTGCGAGTATTGGAAGCGCTCGAGCCCTCTCCAGACCTGCTTGTGGTCAATTCCCAGTTGCGGAATGCCGATCTAAGCACGGAACTTAGGCCACGCATGCTTGAGATCACAGCTAATAAGCACTACAACGCGGCGTCTGCGGACGCCTTTCTCGGTGAAATCGGTAGTTACTTATCGTTCATCGGTGGCGTGGTCATACGACGTAGCCACTGGCTTGAACGTCATCGTGAACGATATTTCGGCAGTCTGTTTATTCATGTCGGAGTCATATTCCAGGCCCCGTTGCCAAAGGTCAGCGTACTGGCTGATCCCTTGATCGTCATTCGGTACGGTAACGCCATGTGGACCAATCGCTCATTCGAAATCTGGATGTTCAAGTGGCCTGAACTTATCTGGTCGTTCGCCGGGCTGTCTGACGCTGCTAAAGCGCGGGTGGTGGTGCGCGAGCCTTGGAGACAATGGAAGAGTCTGTCTCTATATCGAGCAGTGGGTGGCTTCTCTTATGCCGAATATGAGAAGTTTTTTGTCCACCAGAGACGTGGCGGACTCCAGCAGAAGATCATTTCGCTGGTGCCCGCGACGGCGGCTAATGGATTGGCCGCGCTCTATTGGTTCTTTGCCAATCGACGTGCCCGAGCTAGGTTTTACGATTTGGCTCGAAGCCGTAACTCCTCCGGATTGGCTCGGTTAGTTGCTCGTATTCTGCGGGTTCCAACGAGCTAACCAGCCGCAACTCCGAGTGTAAATATCACTGCTGCTGAGTCAACGCTTGAACGTCTGCGTCAACCATCATGCAAACCAATTCTTCGAATGACAGGGTATGCAACCATCCTAAGGTTTTTTGCGCCTTGCCTGAGTTGCCAACCAATGGCGCGGCCTCATTTCGTCGTTGGGCATCTGGAGTGTGTGTTACGAAATCACGGTAATCCAGGTCGACACGCCGAAACGCAATTTCACAAAATTCCCGCACTGAGTGGCTGACGCCTGTTGCAAGAACATAATCGTCGGGGCTCGAAGCCTGCAGCATCAACCACATTGCCCGAACATAGTCCGCTGCGTACCCCCAATCGCGCGTCGCGTCCAGACTACCCAGAGGCAAGTGAGACTCGAGTCCAGCTGCAATTCGGGCGACAGCCGAAGAAATCTTGCGCGTGACAAATTCGTGACCGCGTCGCGGACTCTCGTGGTTGAATAGGATGCTAGAGCAAGCAAAAATGCCATTATTTTCTCTATATGAGCCCACCATACCGTGTGCAAACAGCTTTGCGATGCCGTAAGGATTCCTGGGCTGCAGCCGTGTTGATTCGTCTTGTGGCGATTCAGTAGCGTTACCGAACATCTCACTACTTGACGCCTGGCAATACCGAATCGTCGGATCAATCGTGCGGATCAATTCAAGCTGGTGCGCGACAGCCAACCCGTTGTACTCGCTCGTCAAAAGCGGGTCGCTAAACAGCTGCGAGCTCGAGGCACGAGCGGCGCAATTGTATATTTCTGAGGGGGCATACTCTTCAATCACGGATCGTAGCCGTTGCTGATCGAGTAAGCTTGCCTGCACCAAGGTAAGCTTCTCTTCAAAGGCAGACAGCCGATGGCGTCCAGAAGAATCAGGTCGCACTAATCCGACGACGCGATAACCTCGCGCCAAGAGGAATTCAGCCAGGTACGATCCGTCTTGACCGGTAATTCCGGTAATTAGTGCGGTCGGCACGCGGGTCTCATTCCTGGGTATTGATTTGCGAAGCCGATAACGCAGACGCCGACAGCCGCAACTGCCTGGAGAACTCTTCGAGTCTCGCTAGGCCGTGTCGGCGGTCTTGGATAACCCAGCTATTTCTTTGGTAAATCATTGGATCGTCCATCTGCCTTCTTCTCTCGATTTGCGGAGCGCGGCACAGTCTTAGATTCACTGGCGCCCTCAACCTCAAGGCAGGTGACCTAACCACTAATAAAGTTGCCAGACATATAGAGACACAAACGCCGAAAAGCAAATGCACGACTGTGGAAAAATCAAAGTGCTCCCGCGCCCCTCACAACCCACGCCATCATAGCGACTGATCCTATGAATGGTATCAAGACGTCATTAAAAAGCCACGCCGTTCCCACTGTCAACGCCGGCTGAGTCTTGACCCACTTTGAATGTAGATTGCCGACTTACTTTTGACCCGCCCCCGCGAGCCGGTTACAAGCTGTTGCGCGTTCAAAATACGAAATGCAGCATCAGCTTGGCGAGCTTGGGGCCGTGGATTTTATTTTGCGGTGTGAGTGAGATTTCCAATTAAAACTTATGAACTGATCAAATACAGGCTTTGGCCTACTAATGAATGAAAATCGCCATTCTGGCGGCACTTGAACGCGAGGTTCCGGCATTTCTGATGGAGTCGTTGCGCGAACAATGGCAACGGGTCTGCGAGTTTAGTCACCAGTTGGCAGCCATCGATCGCAGGCTCGAGCACATTCGCAAGCAGGATCCTCATTGCGAAGCTGTAAGCGCCATCCCCGGAATCGGCGTGCTGACTGCCACGGCGGCCGTTGCGGCGATGGGCGATCCACGCACCTTCGGCTCGGGTCGCGAATTTGCGGCGTGGCTGGGTCTGGTGCCGCGAAAATCGGGCACCGGTGCGGGTCCGCCAGCTTGGAATCTCCCAGCGCGGCCGTGCGTACTTACGGACGCTGCTGATGCATGCGGCGCGATCGATCATTATCCGTCGGCCAAGTTGGGCCTGGCTGACCGAGATCCTGACTCGGCGCTCATGTAATGTGCTTGTCGCTGCACTGGCAAAAAAGCTGGCCGGCCCGCCCTCGGGACGTCGTATTGGAGGTGGGTATAGGAGCGGCCGCGGGAAACCGAAGCGGACTTGTATATCTTTCCTGATCATTTCGATGGATTAAGTACGTTTTCGAAATCCGAGGCGGAGAATTGGGAAACGGTCGGGATGAAAGGACACGGAAAGATCGCCGTTGATACGGTTATTTGGGTGCCAATAGGCTCAGTGAACGATGTTATCGCGTCCAACTTTCATGGCCGCCCCCCGAACTTGTTATCACTGGATATCTTAAAAAGCAGCGAAACTCTCACCCAATTCCCGCGGCGCCTAACGCATGCTAGCCATTTACAAAATCGCCAGACAAGCAAACAAGGAGATAGCCGTGAGAAGTTAGATATCGTCTTTCAACGCGCCTACGACAGCCGGAATCGAACCGACGAGCGGATTTCGATTCGCTGTGGCACAAAGGGCGCTCAATGGCACAACATCGTTTTCAAGCGATGCTCAGGTGCCGCGTAAGTTCTTGACTATACGGGCTGAATTGGTGGGCCGCATAGCCATCGAATCAACCGATTGTTTCAAATCACTTAATTTCGCAATAATCTCTACAAGGCCCCCAGTGAGGCCACCCTCGAGAGGTGGCTGTCTCCGGCTGTCAGTGGAGATGTGCCGCCTCTCCCTCTCACGCCGAGGCAGGTCGTCACTGGCCGCGGCGGTTTTGATGCGACTCTTTTCCCAGTCGATTTAAGTTCTCGTCGGCCGAATCCCCCTCGTCGGCTTAGCCTATTTTCTCTGTTCGCATCAAAGGGGACAATTAACATCGACCACATGGAGCTCTCGATGGGCAGACGCCCTATGAAAGGCTCCTGGCAAAGACCGGTGCCTGTATGTCGCCTGCGTCTTGAGACCTTACAACCATGACCGCCGCTAGGATCGCCATCGCGAGCAGGCCAGCGCCTCGTGACGGCCAGCGCTTGGCTTCCCTTGTCAGCCAAGCGTATGCGGGGGTATGATCAAATTTGTGTGGCCATCTTTATGTGGCCATCCAGCAACGCCAATATCCCATGCATCACAGACGCCGACGCGTGCGATCGTTGGATACTACGGACGCTTTAGCTAGATGGATGCGCTCAAATCACCGTCGACGCATTACGAGGCCGCTCAAGAAACCGGTGCGGTAGGCCGTATTTCGCCCCGGCCATGCCGAACTTGCGGAGCAACGGGCAACCGAATCGTCGCGACAGAGAGTCCATGCGCGCTCTGGGGTGACAGGCCTTGGATGCCCGAGGGGCACTACACGAATATTCGGTGCCACCAATGCGGCTCACATTATGTCGACAGCGACGTGACGGAAAAATACCTTGACGAGGTGATGGCGACGTACGTTCCAGAGTTTCATCAAGGCCGCCAGACTTACGGGGATACGGTCGAAAAAGACGTTATTCGAAATGCGGAGTTGGAAGAGAACTGGTTTATGGTCGCCCGAACACGGGCACCGAAGCACGGCGATCAACTACTTGATTTCGGAAGCGCGTGGGGAGCCTTCGGCAACGCCGCCAAGCAGTCAGGCGTTGTACCCAATGGTATCGAGCTACAGGCTACTGGCGCCGCGTTCTCGCGAGAATTATGGGGTCCGGCAAGCACGGTGTACGAAGGACCAATTGAGACGGCGCCATGGCCCGAGAAGAAGTTTGATTACATCACTTCATTTGAAACGCTTGAGCATGTCTTCGATCCAATTCGAATCTTGAAAAAAATGCGAAGTTTGCTTAAGGACAACGGGGTTGTCGCCATTTCAGTACCTGCGTCAAATTATTTTGAGTTCAAATACTGGTTGTATCGCAAATCACCGATCGGTTCTTGGCTCAGAAAAAATTATGCTGGCGCTATGGTCAATGAGCGGGTGCTAATTCATAACCACATCACGACGCCCTCGGTAAGGTCGGTAGAGTTGTGGATGGAAAAAGCCGGCTTGAAGGTTATCCACGTTCAACCATATTGCAGTGGGCTCCGGGGTGGCAGACTCGGGAAGTTTCTGCCGATGGCGGCCGCACTGTTGTGGCGTCTATCCTTCAAGCGAATTGCGTTTGCACCCAGCATCTTTGCAATTGCAGTAAAGGCATGATTGCGACTAAACGGACCCTCAAGCTTTAGCGCCCCGGGCGTCGCTTAAGCAAACTCGCACCATTTCGCCCTTCTCGCGGAACAAATTGCACTCGATCATCGTTTTTCTTTAGTTCAACGACTTTAATAGTGGGGCGGCTCGCGTATCTGTCGCGTTACCTCAATAAAAATGTTACTTAGCGGCGTGGTTGCCTCACCTCGCGACCGAACTTAAGTTTGAATGATGAAATCATCGTCGCTCCTTAGCGTCATCGTTAGCGAAGACGGGCACCGCGCTCCGGACCTTATTCGGTCTTCGACACGATGGGAGATTTGAACGTCCGCATCCAGCGAACATACGGACAGACCTGGTCAAAAGACGGATGTCATGAACGGGTCGATCTCGGCCGGTGGCTCAAGAGGCTCGCGAGAGTTCCGCCGGCGGACTCAATTGATGAGCGCAACACCATCTGATCTAACATGGCAATAGAAGGTTGGTTCTGATCCATTATCGACAACGTGAATGTGCCCATGCTGATTCCACGCATGTCGGCCAGTGTTTCCAGCGGATGGCGGGCCAGGAGTCCATGGCATGCCGGGCCGGTTGAGGCAGGACGTAAATACTTTCGTTGAGACTGCGGATTTCGTCAATGACCTTTTGTTGGTTTGGCGGTGGCAGTCGTTCTGTGTTTACGCATCGAGTCGCCCTTCAGAGGGAGTCGATAGCTGTTATGGATCAGTCGGTCGAGGATGGCATCGGCCAAGGTTGGATCCTCAAGATAGGCGTGCCATTGTTCGACCGGTAGCTGGCTTGTGATCAGCGTGGAACGCCGGTCATAACGATCGTCGAGGATCTCCAACAGGTCACGGCGGATCTGATCCGGCAAAGTCGTGAGACCAAAGTCATCGAGGATCAGCAGATCCGCTTTGGCGATCTGTCGCAGAAACGTCGACTTAGTCTGCAAAACGGCGTGGCGCGTGAGTTCGTCGATGAGTCTGGGAAGCCGGAAGCAGCGCACGCTGCGATCGGCGCGGCAAGCGGCATGGCCAACCGCACAGGCGAGAAAGCTTTTGCCGACGCCGGTGGGTCCTGTGACGATGACGTTGAGGCGTTCGCGGATCCAGCCAAGGTCAGTGACCTGGCCGAGTGCTGCCCGATCGATGCCGCGGGCAGCTTTTAGATCCAGATCCTCAAGCGCTGCGGTCTGCGTGAACTTGGCCCAGCGCAGACGCTGGCGTAAGCGACAGGACTGCCGTTCGATGAGCTCGTGCTGGATCAGCAGGCCGAGTCGTTCCTCGAAGTTTAAATCCTTGGAGGCGAGCGTGGTGAGTTGCTGCTCGAACGCCGCGGCCATGCCGCGCAGTCGCAGCTCATGGAGTTGTTGAAGTAGTGGTTGGGTGAGCATGGGTTCCTCTTACGTGAAGTAGCCGGCGCCGCGCACGTTGTCATGCGTGGTGGTGGTGGACGCCGCGGCCACGGGCGCCGGCGGCGTGATAATTAACGTGCGCACGGCGCGGTAGCTGTAGGTCTTCAGGGCGAGCGCTCGCTCACAGGCCTGCTCGAGGGCCGCGGCACTGAAGTCATGCGCGAGACGCAAGATCCCGAGCGAGGCGCGCAGCGCCTCATCCGGATGGGCACGCCGGTGCACCTGCTCGCGCAGCAGCGATGCGGTCGCGGGGCCTACGGCCTCGGCGCGTTCAAGGAGCCGCTCGTGGTTCAGCTCAATGACGGCCCGATGCCGCTCGGGTCGGTGTTCGGACTCGGTGCTGAAGCGCCGGGCGCCGCTCACCCGCAAGTGCCGGGCGACTGACTGTCCTCGATAATAGACCTCGATCGTGTGGCTGCTGATGCGCAGATCAACGCTCTTGCCGATCAGTCGATAGGGAACCGAGTAATACTGGCGCTCGAACTCGACGTGATAATCGAGAAAGACCTTGGCGCGCTTCCACGTCGCGTACTCGTACCCGTGCACCGGCAGCGCGCGAAGTGCGGGACGGTCAAGCTCCAGGAAGCGGCTGCGCCGTGTGCCGGCCTCGCGCGACAGGGGTCGATCGTTGTAGCGCTCGAGCTCGATGCGCAGTGCCGCGTTAAGCTCGCCCAAGCTAAAAAACGTCCGATGACGCAGCGGCGCCATGATCCAGCGTTCGATGCCCTGAACGGCGACTTCGACCTTGGCCTTGTCGGGGGGCTTGCGGACCCGGGCCGGCAGGATCGCGACGCCGTAGTGTTCGGCGAAGTCCTGATAACTCGGGTTCAGATCCGGCTCGTACCGACAGACGCGGCTCACGCCGCTCTTGAGGTTATCCGGAACGATGGCGCATGGCACGCCGCCGAAGTACTCGAGCGCTCTGACGTGTGCGCCGAGCCAGTCCGCCACCGTCTGCGTTAGGCTCGCTTCGACGTAGGTGTAATGGCTCGCGCCCAGAGCGGCGACAAACACCTGGGCGACTTTAATCTCCCCGGTATGCCGATCAACGAGTGCCGTCGTCTTGCCGGCATAGTCGACGAACAGTTTATCGCCGGGCTTGTGCTCGAAGCGCATCACCGCATCCTGCCGACCGAGCCAGGCCTCATAGTCGAGGCAAAACGCGCTGTACTGGCAACCATCCGGATGGCGGCCCTTGTACTCTTGCCAGAGCAACATCCGGGTCACGCCTTTGTGCGCAAGCTCGGTCTGGATCGCCGCAAAGTCCGGCGTCGGATATCGCGGCGCAATCTCGGCGCGCGGATACAGACGCGCGCCGAGCTCCTCGTCGTCAAGCTCTGCCGGTAGCGGCCAGGACAGTCCGGCCGAACGCGCCCGCTTCAGACACTCCTGCACCGTCGATCGAGCCGACCCGAGCACGGCGGCGATCTGGCGGTCACCTAAGCGCGCCTCGTTCTTGAGGCGCAATACATCCCGAATCTTGCGCACGGACAATCTCGCTTGCGCCACCGTCTACCTCCTCGGAAAAGCCCGAAAAGGTCACGATAGCTTAGGTTGTCCTACCTCTCCCTAACCGGCCCGGCTTACCGCGGAACGGTGGCCCGGCATGCCGTGGAATACCAGCCCGACATCACGTGGAACCCTGGCCCGGCATGCTGCGGAATCTGCATGCCCAACCTGCCCCTTGAGCGCAAGAATCGTTTGCCTCGTCGTTTCCAGGCAATTATAGCTTTTGAACAGCCATTATGTCCTCGACATTCATGCGCCTCTCGCTCGTTCAACGATACCTCGATTAAATGTCGATAGACATTGCAGAAATCCAACAAAGAAAAGCAGATCGAATGAGCCAAAGATAAGGATTCGGGCGGCGATGAAATTGATCTGGCTGCAATTGCGCGAGATCACGAAAACTTGGAAGATGCCGCCACGGGGCTGCAGCCAAAGCCCAGTTCGCAGTGGTGTTCGGCGATCGATTCGCGGTCAATAGTTGATGAACCGGCTCAGAGCACAAAATTTCTGACAGTCTTATAGTCCCGCAGCAAACCATTCCTCGAAAGCGCGTTGCCGCATCCGCCTAAACTCGGCCGGGCGTTGATTGCATCCGCGTATTTACCGCGACGTCCCGTGGTAGGGCCCATTCCTACGCGCAACGTAGTCACGTAAACCTCTTGCAATCGCGCAGCAACTATCGCGCGGATCCTGGTCAAAAATAACTATCAATACAAAAAGCAGGATACGAAGTATCCCCAGTTTAATAATGACAGCAGGAAATCGAAAGAAGTGTCGTTCGGCCAAATACAAGTAGTTCCTAGTCATATAATACCGTCGCGCTGCGGAATGCTGCGCGTAGAACTTCGTTACATACGTCGGCAAATGTGTTGGCTCGCCAAGCTGATGCTGCATTTCGGTATTTTGAACGCGCAACAGCTTGTAACCCGCTCGCCGCAGACGCAGCGAGAAATCGAAATCGATGCAGTCAATGAAGAATCCTTCGTCATAGAGTCCAATTTCTTCGAACACGCTAATGCGCACCAGATTCCCCGATGTAATAGCGCAATCAATATTGACGTATTTGGGATCAGTATCGGACCAGGTTTTTCCGATTCTCGGTGACAATGACGCCACTCGTTGATCAAGTAGAATCGCCGACTGATACGCCTTTATTAAACCGTTATCGACAGTGCTATCCTGATCCATAGTCAATAACCACGTGCAACCGATCTTTTTTGCGTATGCCACCCCGAGATTGAGTGCATGGCCGATGCCCCGATTCTCTCCCAGTCGATTAATGCTTACTCCATGTTCCCGCACTAGCGAATCCAGAATCTCCATTGAATCTGCTTCTGAGCCGTTGTCGACGACATGGATGTGCCCAACCTGCCCACTTAGTGCCAGAATTGTTCGCCTCGTCGATTCACGGCCGTTGTAGCTTACGACAACAGCCATGATGTCTTCGACATTCATCTGCCACTCTCGATCTGAGTGAAACCGCGCGAAAATGTGGATAGATATGGCAAGAATCCAACAAAGAAGAGGAGATCGAATGATGCAAGATATGGATTCGAATTCGCACCTATGAGAAGAGAAATAACTCCCACGATTAAGCCAAACGGAATGGCTGATCCGTGCTTATATGCTCGGAAAATACTCGTAATAAATACGCCGTAACTCAATATAAGAACACCAAGAATTGCAACGCCAAGAAGCCCCGCGTGGAGAAGCATTTGATAGTACGTTAGTTCGTAAATCCACGGCCTGTCGGCGCTTCTTTGGTAACCAACGGCCGCTCCAAAGCCCAACCCAATGATAGGGCTCCTCTCGAATCCTTCAATTAGGAAAGGTTTTTGAATCGTTCGTTCATCTGTCGTCGAAAATGCATCCTGAATGTGCTGCACGTAAAGCAATTCTGGGAGAAACTTGGGCTGAATCGCCACGACGCCGATTACCACCGCCAACGCGATTGTGTATCCAAGGAAGAGTCGGCGTGCTCCGAGCTTTATTAACCCAAGATTGCCGCTCAAAGCAGAGATAAAGAGAATTGTGAACGGCGTAATCGCTACGACAAGAAGCAAGGCGCGTCGCCCCGAAATTACCGTGAGAATCAGACAAAGCATGAGAGACAATTTTGTGCTGATGGACTTTGCTTCGACCGAATCCGCGCGAACCTGCACAGAAATCAGATAGGGAACCAAAAAAAACAGCGATGCGATGTTTCGACTGGTTATTTGAATATAGCCTTCATATAAGCCAATTCTTTGATGCAACTCCTCGCTCACACTTTCAGGAATGACACCACTATGACCGATTTGATCTAGGACGCCTGCAAAGTTCATGAGCGAAATCAAGATACCCGCAACTATCAACCCTCTGTGAATAAGCTGCAAAGACGATTGAGACCTTAGAAGCGTATAAAGCACGACAAACACGGCACTCCAGACTATGTACAGCCTGAGGGCATCGGTTACGCCTTCGAAATATGTTTCCTGGTTGAGCAAGCCAACAAAGGCCCATACGATTCCGATGATCCCAACCATCAGGTAAAAGCAAATTAGTCTAGGGTAAACGCGGATGGTCTCCCGAAAAGCGCCCTCAATTACAGCAGCAAAGAGAAACAGAGTCAGAAATGCGAGTTTTATCGCAATGTACGACTGGACTAGCGTCGCTAAGGACGCAATAAACAGCACCGTGGAAATACGAGTCAGTGAGAATTTGCGCCTCATTGGCGAGCCATCAACTGAATTCATTGTGGGAATTCGTACCCATAAGGCCGCATCATCAATTTAGCTCTATTCGAAATCGCTCGTGCATAAGCCATTTGCATCATACATTAAGGCTGCCGTCCGGTTTTCTGCGGAGGCCCAACTACGAGAGCGGCGAAGCATCCTGCGGTCAGGCCCAGAAGAAGACCCAAGATTGCGAAAAGTGGCTTGTTGGGTCTTTCCCGATCCTTGGCGTCCGGCGCCATAGCTTGATCTATGACACGGAACGCATACTCCTGCGTTACCGTCGCAACCATCCTCTGCTTTATCTGCGACTCGATCAGCCGATTTATCGCATCTCGCGTCCCGATGTCGATTGTCCTTGCCAACTCCTGCGTTAGGTAGCCGACATATGCATCCGCCTGAGTCACAGCACGCTTGCGCATTTCGGAATTGATTCGCTCAACCATAGCGTTGCCCCAACTGGCCGCTTCATCTCTGTCCTTCCAATCAATCTGTAGGGTCACCAAGCCAGTCTTCATATCCCGTGTTATGTGACGAACTTTCCTATCCAGGTATTTGAACGCGTCAGCCGGCGTGGGTTGCTTCTTTTCCGGAACATTCCATGTATTAGTGCTGAAGTTCCACTTACTGGAAAACAACTTCGGCATGAGATTGTTATCGGCAATAAAGCGCTGCGTAAACTCCCGCGAGTGCAACACCGCGAGAGCCTCTTCGGTTTCAATGTCATTGGTTCCCAAACCAAAGCCTGCCAGAGACGCCAAACCGCCCAACTGCCCGAGGGTCGAGCTTAACGAGCCTATCTTGTTGCGCTCAGTTCCTGCTGGAACGAGAACAGTAGTAGCGCGATAAATCGGCGTCATCCAAAATGCGATAGCTATGGCGACTGCGGTAGAGAATATGGTGCTGCCGACAATCCACGTGCGTCGCCGCCAAAGGCGAGCGAAGAGATCCTGTGAACTAATTTCGGCTTCCCCGTTGTTCATTTATGTATTTACCCCAGCCGCTGTCCGCCCAAACTGATCAGAGGCTCGCGTGCGTGCTCGACCATCAGGGACTGACGCTGTGCACTGCCAGCAATGCAACGGCCAAGTTGTAAATAATTGTCGTAACAGAGGTCCAGAGCGGCAGGCTCTTCACGCGTTCGGTGTCAAGCGGCACAACAATCGCGTCGCCCGGGCGCATGTCCAGAGTCTGCGTGCGTCTGAACCAGCCTGATCGTCCTGCTATCACATCGCCGTTCGCACGCACTATATATATTCGGCTTTTATCCGCTTTCTGAGTCGTGCCACCGCTCATAGCAATGTAATCGTCTCTCGACAAGCCTGGCCGATATATGTGCGAGGTAGGGCTTTGCACCTCGCCTAGAATTGTAATTTCTTGCGTTTTCTTGGGTATGAGTAACACGTCGCCATTGCGCAAGAGCACGTCTCCGGGACCCCCTGGCAAACCCGCAATTACCTGATGGACATCGATCACCAGACGGCCGACCGGCTTGGTATTGCGTAACTGGTCGATTAGCTGTTGCCCCACGGCCAGAGCCTGCGCTGCACTATTGCCGCCACTGCCTGTTGTGGCCGCGGCTGTGGCGATCGCTTCAAGCGAGAGCGCTGCCAAATCGCTCTGCAAACGATTGCTCAACTGTTCCAGTTGCTCCGCTTCGCGCTTCTTCAATTCCTCGCGAATAAACACCGCACCGTCGCTAAAAGCAAACTCAGTCATCCCCCCTGCTCGTCGCAATGCCGATGAAAGTGTTTCGCCTTGATGAATCGGGTACTTACCTGGATATCGAACTTCGCCGTTGAGGACGATGCTTCCCGGCGGATCCCATTGCGGTGTCTTCTTGATCACCACCACATCGTAGGGTTTCAATTGAACATCCGCGCCGGGTTCTCCGCGCCGGATCGCATCGAGATTCACAGTGATTAGCTTAGTCTCACGTTCGCTGCCGTTCACTTCGTAACGGTTTAACTCGGCCTCACCCGCGTATGCAGAGCCCTCCAGATTGCCTCCTGCACGGATCAGATCGCTGACGCGCATTGAAGGCTCAAGCGGATATCGGCCGGGGACTCGGATTTCTCCGAGAATAGCCGCCACCGGAGCCGGGTTCGTCACTGTTGCTTGGAGCTCGAGGTCTGCGATAACCGGGGCTACCGTTCGTGCCCGGGTCGCAGTCAGGTCGAACACAATTATCCTATCGCGTGGCTGCAGCAGGGGATCCGCTCCCGATCCTTTGGCATGCAATGCCCGCTCGAGATCCGCTGAAATCACTTCGACTTTCTCTTCGGGTGGAACCTCGCGGCGAATCATCACGTAATGGCGATCCGCAGTCGGCTGCAATTCATCAAAGCTGCCAAGTATGTCGGTGAGCCTCAATCCCGGCCGAAACTGATACGCGCCCGGACGAAATACGTCACCGGACACGACAACCGAATTCTCGAGCGTGGGGCGATTTGCCGGCACCCGCAACTGGTCTCCATTCACCAGTTCGGTGTTACGACCGTCGCTCGTTGCCAGATCGATGTTTCGCATTTCACGCAAGTGTGAGGGCGCAATTCTCTGAAGCTGAGCGAGCTTATCGTCGGCGTCGGGTGACAGGCCACCTGCCATTCCAATGAGTTGCTCCGCCGTTTTCTCGTTCTTAAGTTCGTAGATCGCCGGCCGCCGCACAGCACCGTATACCATCGCCGTAGACCCGATCGGCGGAATGAAAATGACGTCGCCGGGCATCAACTGTCGATCGCCGCTGGTATTACCATGCAACAGGAGATCGTAGAGATCGAGCACCGAAATCAGCTGACCGTTGCGCTTGAGTTGAATGTTGCGCAGTGAGCCGATCTCTTTGACACCTCCGCTGACGAACAGGGCGTTGGTCATCGTTGATAAGCCACTAACCGTGTAGGAGCCGGGCTTTTCGGCTTCACCCAGCACGAAAACCCGTATTGATCGCAAGTCGCCCATCGTGACGCTGACTTGGGTGCCCATCAACTGCTTCGCGACACGGTGTTCAAGCGCCGCTCGTGCGGCGTCGAATCCCATGCCACTTACCAAAATGGGGCCCAGCTTGGGAAAGTTAATCCGGCCATCTCGACCAACAGTCAACGAGTAGGACGCAACATCATTGCCGTAAAGCTGGATATTGAAGGTGTCCCCGGGTCCGACGATATAATCGATCGGGACCTGAATGTCTTTGACGGGCGCAAATGTACTGGGTACGCCCTGGAATAAATCGTAGCCAAATGGTTTGGCGCCCTCGTCCCCAAGTGGGTTAAGCCGCATCAAGCTCAGTCTCACCGTGTAATCCCGTAGATCCGGGTCGGCGCTCAATCGTCTGGTCGCCTCATCAGCAGTGAGGCCCGCCAGAGGTATCGACGGCAGCCCCGGAAGCTCCAGCACGCCGAAACGGTTTAGTTTGTACGGATTGCCTTTGAGAATTCGGTCTCGAACCTGTCTCGAACGATCCCATTCCTCCGGCGTTTTCGAATTATTGAATTGCAGGCGGCCGAAATCGTTGCCTACGGTGCTTTTGGCGTTCGCGCCTTCGATGCCGGCAACAGCGCCGCCGGCGCTTTTGGAATCCGAAGTATTGCCGGAGGCTGTGGGCGAGACGCCGGTGGCGCCAGGCGCACTGGAGCCTCCGCCGGCCGGGCTGATCACGTTGCTGTCTTTTCCGACCAACTCCGTCGGCGTTAGGTCAATCAAGACCGTATCACCTGCGCGCAATTCCGGATCTTCATCCGATTTTCGCAACGTGCGTCCGTCAAGGGTTTTATCCTTCTTGGATTCCTTGTCCAGTTCGCCTAGACGATCGTTTCTCTCAACAGTTTCAGGGGTTTCGAGTTTCGAATCGGTCTTCCGATTCGTGCCGTCTCCCTTACCCAGCAAACTCTGAATGAGCGACTGCTGCTGATCCGGCGCCAGGTTTTTGAAAGCGTTTAGTTGATCGGGCGAAGGGGTTTGCGCGCCGGCAAGCGTCACCAGCAATATCAAAAGGGCTGCCGCGCCCGCAGAGTTAGCCAGCCTCCCAAAAGCCTTACGAAAAACCGCTCTCATCTTCTGAAAAACCCTTGCCATTAAATGGAATCGGACAAGCCAACGGCCGCGAATTGTATACTAAAGTGCCAATGCCGCGTTCTTCGGAACCAGCGGCAATCCAATAAACGCCATCATTGCACCGGCTTTTATGGACTAATAACGTAGTTTTTCCGAATCCATTCAGCGTAATTCCGGCCCAAGAGATCCCGCCACCACCCTACTCGTCGCAAATACCAATCAACGGTCGATGCAAGCCCTTCGTGGAGGTCGAGAGCCGGCGAATAACCCAGTTCGCGGGTCGCCTTCGAATAGTCGATGGCATACCTACGATCGTGGCCTGGACGGTCGCGAACGTGCGAAATCAATTCGACCGATCCCTTTCCGCTAAAGACCGGCGATGCAGGAAAGGAGTCGCGATACTCGGAATGCGCGCTCAGCTTCTGATCCACCAACTCGCACAGGGCACGAACAATTCGAATGTTCGTCGATTCGCTGTTTCCGCCAATGTTGTAGACCGCTCCAGGCTCACCCCTTTTCAGCGCCAGCGCAATGGCCGCGCAGTGGTCCTCAACGTGCAGCCAGTCGCGGATCTGTAGACCGTCGCCGTAAACCGGCAAGGTCTTGCCGAGCAGGATGTTGACGATAGTCAGCGGAATGAGCTTCTCGGGAAAGTGGTATGGCCCGTAATTATTGGAGCAGTTGGTAACCGTGGTGTTGAGCCCGTACGTCTCGTGATATGCGCGCACCAGATGGTCTGAAGCCGCCTTACTGGCGGAGTACGGCGAATTAGGTGCATACGGGCTATCCTCGTGAAATGGATCATCGTCCGGACCCAACGAACCGTAGACCTCGTCGGTGGAAACATGATGGAAACGGTGAGCCGGCACCGTCCTTTGATCGATCCACGCTGCCCTTGCAACCTTTAGCAGCGCGTGCGTCCCCACAACGTTTGTGCGTATGAAATCGTCAGGCCCCAGGATCGAGCGATCGACGTGCGATTCTGCGGCGAAATGCACGATCGTGTCGATCCGATGCTCGAGGAGAAGCGCACCGACTTGCGCTTCGTCGCAAATGTCGCCGCGAACAAATGCGTAGCGCGGATCGGCCTTAACGTCCGACAAATTGTCGATATTTCCGGCATACGTAAGCGCATCCAGAACGACAACCATGCCGCGAGGCGAATTCGCCAACCAGTGGTGCACGAAGTTGGAGCCGATAAAACCCGCGCCCCCGGTTATGAGCAAGTTACCTGGTTCGAAGTTCATCCAACATCGACCTTAAGTTATGCCGCCAATAGTCACCGGGTACTCCGAGCACCGTTCGAATCAGAGCGGTATCCAGCACGCTAAACGCGGGACGGACGGCGCGAGTCGGATATTCCGCGCTCGGGACGGGAAGAATCGGAATAGCCCGAAGCAGCAATCCGCGCGTTAATGCCTCTTCTTGGATGGCTACCGCGAAATCATACCAACTTGCCACGCCAAGATCGGTCCAGTGATACACGCCGGCGCTTGCGTCAATCTCAATTAGCCCCCAAATCGCCGCGCCGACACTCGCCGCCCATGTGGGCGCACCGATCTGATCGGAAACCACCTTGATCTGATCTCGCTCACGCATGAGGCGCAACATCGTCAACACAAAATTCTTGCCCGCGGCCGCGTAAATCCACGAAGTGCGCAACACAATACCCGAGACGCCCGATGCCAAAACATGATGCTCGCCGGCGAGCTTGCTCGCGCCATACACGCTCAAAGGATTGACATCTGCCGTCGGAGGGTAGGCACAACTCGATTTGCCGTCGAACACAAAATCTGTCGATAAATGGAGCAGTCTGCACCCTTCGCGTAACGACGCGCGTGCGATAGAACCTACGGCTATGTCGTTGACCGCGTAAGCCTGTGCTGCCTGATCTTCAGCCAGATCCACCGCCGTGTAGGCCGCAGCGTTGACCACCCAATCCGGTTCGATCTCAGCCAGCGTTCTTGTTACGGCACCGTCATCAACGATATCCAAATCCGCGCGTGTCCGAATAACCACCTGATGTTGGGGCGGAGCAGCGGCGACAACCGCTCTTGCGATCTGGCCGCCGCCGAGCACCAGAACTTTCACGCGAATTTCTCGGTATTTGCAAAAGTGATGCCTTGTGCGTCTTTGGCCGATAGTTTCGGAGACAATCCCTTGGGCAGCGGCCATTCAATCGCCAGCGCGGAGTCATTCCACGCCAAGGTCCGCTCGTGCGCCGGGCTATAAAGGTCGGTGCACTTGTATAGGAAATCGGCACTTTCGGATGTGACTAGTATTCCATGCGCAAGGCCTTTTGGGACCCACAACATGCGATGGTTTTCCGCTGTCAGCACAATCCCCCACCACTTTCCAAAACTCGGCGAACTCCGGCGTAAATCGACCATGACGTCAAATACAGACCCGGCCGTCACCCGCACCAACTTGCCTTGTGTATGTTTGACTTGGAAATGCAGGCCCCGCAGCGTCCATTGGGTGGAACGGCTGTGATTGTCCTGGACGAAAGTCGCGTCAATGCCGGCGGCCGCAAACTTTTCGGCTTGCCAGGTTTCCAGGAAAAACCCGCGGTCATCGCCGAAGACTTGCGGCTCGATCAGCACCACATCCTTGAGCGGGGTGTTTTGAAACTTCACTTGGACAACATCACGGCAGCCCATGCTCCTTGACGATGCGCAGCAAATACTCTCCATATCCGCTCTTCGCCAGCGGCTCGGCGAGTTCCATGAGGCGTGCCGTATCGATGAAGCCCGAACGCCAGGCAATTTCCTCGACGCAGGCGATCTTGAGACCCTGTCTTTCCTCTATGATTCGCACGAATACTCCGGCATCAAGCAGTGAGTTGTGTGTGCCGGTGTCCAGCCACGCAATACCGCGACCCAATCGTTCGACGTGTAAATCTCCGAGCTTTAAATAGGCGCGATTCAGATCCGTGATCTCAAGCTCGCCTCGAGCCGAGGGCGTCAATGACTTTGCGAGCGCCGGCGCCCGCTCGTCATAAAAATACACTCCCGTGACCGCATAGTTCGAAGGCGGCGATTTGGGCTTTTCCAGAAGATCCGTCACCCTGCCTCGGGCGTCGAACTGCACGACGCCGTACCGTTCCGGGTCTTGAACGTAATATCCAAACACCGTCGCCGCGGCCTTGCGCTGCGTCGCCGACTGAAGGAGCGAACTAAGATTCGCGCCATAAAATATATTATCGCCCAGAATCAACGCGCAGGGCGCGCCGTCCAGAAACGCCTCGGCGAGAATTAACGCTTGCGCGATACCGTTGGGAGTGGCTTGCACGACATAGTCGAACGACAATCCCCACTGCGATCCGTTCCCGAGAAGTTCGCGAAAGGCGGCTTGATCGCGTGGCGTCGTGATGATGAGAAATTCGCGAATGCCGGCGGACATCAGCGTCGCGAGCGGATAGTAAATCATCGGCTTGTCGTAGACCGGCAGCAGCTGCTTGGACAGCGACATCGTGATTGGATGCAGGCGAGTTCCGGCGCCTCCCGCCAAGATCAGGCCTTTGCGGGCTTTCACTAGCGATGCGTCGCGACGTAGTTGATCAAAGCCGCGATGCCTGCGGCCCCCGCACCCTGCGGAGCCTTTCCTCCGGTCATGTCGATCCCGACCGCTAATTTCTTGCCCAACTCCACGCCGAATTGATCGAAGGAGTTCACGCCCCAAACTGTGCCTTGCACGAATACGCTGTGCTCGTACAGCGCCAGGATGCCGCCGAGCGAACGCGCCGTGGTCTGCGGATACATGAGAAGGGAACTCGGTCGATTGCCCTCATGCACCCGGTGTGGGCCGATGCGGGCGATCTCCGCTGCGCTCACGCCGGCCTTACGCATATCCGCCTCGACTTCCGGCAGCGGATAACCATAGGCAAACGCCTGGGACTGCGCAAAGCAATTCTTCAGCGCCAAATCCTGCCCCTCGGTGCCTCCCCATGAACCACGCAGCGGCGCGATGAAATCCAGCGCCTCGGTCAAGGTGCCCTGATGCAGCATCTGAAAGAACGAATGTTGCGCATTTGAGCCGGGCTCGCCCCACACGATGGGAGCAGTGGCGAAGTTGACGTGCAGTCCATCCAACGAGACCGACTTGCCGTTGCTTTCCATTTCGAGCTGCTGCAAATACGCAGGCAGGCGCGCGAGGCGTTGGTCATACGGCAGCACCGCCAGCGTAGGCAGGTTCAAGAAAGTGCGATTCCACACACCAAGCAAACCCATGAGGACCGGCAAATTCGTCTCGAACGGAGCCGTCGTGAAATGTTTGTCGATGTCGCTCGCGCCCTGAAGAAATTCTTCGAAGCGCTCACTGCCGATGACGATCTCGGCAATGAGACCGATGGCCGACCAAACCGAATAGCGGCCTCCGACCCAATCCCACATCGTGAACCGATGATCGGCAGCGATGCCGAACTTGTCCATGGCCTCTGCATTGGTCGAGACGGCGACGAAGTGATTGCCCGGGGCCTTCTCGCCCAGTGCGCCGACGATCCAGGCGCGTGCGGCATTGGCGTTGGTCTGCGTCTCCTGCGTCACGAACGTCTTGGAGCACACGATCACCAGCGTCTCGGCCGGGTCCAGCGTGCGCGTCAGATCCTCGAGCTGCGTGCGATCCACGTTGGACACGAAGTGCGGCGTGATGTCGCCGCTCCATTCCGCGCGCAACGCATCGCACACCAACAGGGGCCCTAGGTCCGAGCCGCCAATACCGATATTGACCACGTGCCTGAACTTCTTGCCGGTAACGCCGAGCTTTCTGCCGCTGCGCACCGCGGCGACATAATTCTTCAGTTTTTGGCGCGAGGCCTTGACCTCGGCTTGGATGGCGGGCGACCCGGCAAAGTCCGAGCGCAGCGCCGTGTGCAGCACGGCGCGCTTCTCCGTGGTGTTAATCGGATCGCCGCGGAACATGGCCACAATGCGGTCGGACAGGTCCAACGCCCGCGCCAAATCCAGTAGCAGCGACAGGGTCTGCTGCGTAATGCGCTGCCGCGAAATATCGAGCAGCCACGTATCGTGCTCGACGTGGCATTGCTGCCAGCGCTTGGCGTCGGTGCCGGCGAGATCGCGTAAGTGCACCTTGACCATTTCTTTGGCATGCGCTGCCACCGCCGCCCAGGCCGGCAACGAGGAATTGAGTTCGCTCATGACTGTTACTTACTCATGAAGATTGCGGGTGATAGTAGGCAAGATACCACTCGACGAAATGCTTCACACCCGTTTCCAGGTCTGTGGAGGGCCGATAGCCAACCTCGCGCGCCAGCATTTCCACGTCGGCGCACGTGTTGGCTAGATCTCCCAACTGCATCGGCAAGAGATTTTTCAAGGCCTTTTTGCCCAAACATTGCTCGAGGACTTCGATATATCGCATCAGCGGGACGGGCGTCTGATTGCCGATATTATAGATTCTAAACGGCGCACTGCTAGTGCTGGGGTTCGGCTGGTCGGAATCCCAATTGGGATCCGGCCCGGCCACATGGTCCACGGCCGCGACAACGCCTTTGACGATGTCATTCACATAGGTAAAGTCGCGCCGGTGGTCGCCGCCGTTGTACACATCGATGGGCAGGCCGGCGAGGATGTTCCTGGTGAAGAGAAACAGCGCCATATCGGGTCGGCCCCAAGGGCCGTACACGGTGAAGAATCGCAGACCCGTGGTCGGCAATGAGTACAAGGATGAGTAGCTGTGGGCCATCAACTCATTCGATCGCTTGGTCGCGGCGTACAAAGTCAATGGATGATCGACCCCTTGGCTCTCGGCAAATGGCATTTGCGTGTTCGCACCGTACACCGAACTGGTGGACGCGTAGGCCAGATGCTCAACCTGCGTGTGGCGGCATCCCTCGATGACTTCCAGGAAACCGACGATATTGCTATGCACGTAGGCGTGCGGGTTCTTAAGTGAATAACGCACGCCTGCCTGCGCCGCCAAATGGACCACCCGCTGAAATCGCTCCGCACCGAACAGCGGCTGCATGGCGCCACGATCCGCCAGATCGGCTTTTATGAACCGAAACCGTGTGAAACTTCGCAGGATTTCGAGACGCGCTTCCTTCAAAGCAGGATCGTAGTAGTCGTTGAGATTATCGAGGCCGACCACCTCATCGCCGCGTTCCAGCAACAGTTTCGCGGTGTGAAAGCCGATAAAACCGGCGGCGCCGGTCACGAGCAGTTTCACAGCGATCGCCACACCGTTTTGCCGCTCGATGCCTTGTCGAGTAATGCCAGGATCTGCTCGTGCGCCGCAGTCTCTTCCTCATTGGCGTTGATCACGACTATGCGCAGGTCGGTAGTCGCGCGCATGGGAGCGGCTTGGCGCGCGCGGCTGCGAATCGTGTCGGACTCGGCGCTCAAGGTCAGACTGCCCTGCCCGCCGGTCATCGCCAAATACACCTCGGCCAGGATGCGCGCATCGAGCAACGCACCGTGATACTCGCGATGCGAATTGTCGACCGAATAGCGCTTGCACAGCGCATCCAAGCTGTTGCGCTGCCCTGGATGCATTTGTCGCGCGAGCGCCAGGGTGTCGAGGACGCGGCAAAGCTCAGACACGGAGCGCGAGAAGGCGACGCGCGCAAACTCCGCGTTCAGAAAAGCCACGTCGAAAGGCGCATTGTGGATGATGAGTTCAGCGTCGCGGATGAACTCCAGGAACTCCACATGCACATGCGAAAAGGTGGGCTCCTTGGCCAGCCGCTCGCGCGTCAAGCCGTGCACTTGAACTGCGCCCTCGTCAATGTCGCGCTCCGGGTTCAAATATTGGTGGAAGGATCGGCCCGTCAGACGACGGTTGAAGAGCTCCACGCAGCCGATTTCGATGATGCGATGCTGTTGCTCGACTTCGAGCCCCGTTGTTTCCGTATCGAGAACGACTTGGCGCATCTTAGAATCTACCGCACGGCCAACATGCGATCGATCGCCTCGTTGGCCAGCCGATCAACGTATTCATTGCCATCATGTCCGGAATGCCCCTTCACCCAAATCCATTGAATATCCTGAGTTGCGGCGGCCGCGTCCAAAAGCTGCCAGAGGTCCTGATTCTTTACAGCCGTGCGGGCCGCCGTGCGCCAGCCGCGCGCCTTCCAATTCGGCAACCACTCGGTGATGCCCTGCAGCACATACTTTGAGTCCGTATATAGCTTGACCGCGCAGCGCCGCTTCAGGGCCCCTAACCCGCCGATGGCCGCGCTGAGTTCCATGCGGTTGTTGGTGGTCGCCGCCTCGGATCCTGAAACTTCCTTGCGCTCATTGCCGACAACCAGCAGTGCCGCCCAGCCACCGGGTCCCGGGTTGCCGCGGCATGCGCCGTCGGTGAAAATCTCCACTTCGGTCATGGCGCCACTTTATTGGTCGGTTCCGCGGCTCCCACCAATACCCGCTGGCGTACCCGCCGCCGCGGCCGCACCATGGTCAAGGTTGACACGCGCTTGCGCGCCTTCAGCAGGTACGCGCCCGCCGTCAGCGCTCGCCGCGGATGCACTTCCGCCGATCCGCCTTTCAGGGGAAGGAAACCCAGATAGCCATGAACGCTGTCGACATCGAACCCCAACAAGGCCACCCAATCGCGCAGCCGCCGCTCGGAGAGCATGCGCTGTGTGTGCGGCGGAAATGCCGGCCGGCCGAAGGACCGGCCGAACGCACGCCGGGCGCCCCAACCGCTGTAGGGGTTGAAGCCGCAAATCATGAGGCATCCCTCTCCGGTCAGCACTCGCTCGGCTTCGCGCAGGACCGCATAGGGGTCTTCGACCAGCTCGAGTGTATGAGGCAACAGAATCGCATCGATGGAATCGGATTTGAACGGCAGGGTGTCGAGCGGCGCGCACAGCGTGACGCCCGCGGTGAGTTCCGGTGCCAGCAGCGTTGTGTGTTGGGTGCGGGCGGCGGTGAGCAAATGACAGGCAGGTCCCCAGGCTCCGACCTGCAAGAGCTCAAAGCCAAATACCGTGTCCAACGCCAAGGTCGCCAGCGCGGCCTCTTCGCGCAGGACGCGGACCCCTAGCGGGCCCTGAAACCAGTCGTTTAGCGCTGTATCCGCCGTCGATTCCAACCCACACTCCTTCTTGAAAACACTAGCGAAGTTCTAATGTTACAGGTTAAATACGCCGCAAAATGTCAATCCTTGCAACGCATCTTATCGTGCGCCCGGTGCGCGCATTGTCCGACAACTACATCTGGCTGATCGAGTCTCCGGCTGCGCCCTCCCAGGTAATCGCCGTGGACCCAGGCGAAGCCGAACCGGTGATCGACTACCTTAAGCGCCGGAATCTTAAACTGGCGGCCATTTTACTGACACACCACCACCCGGATCACATTGGGGGCGTCCCCGACCTGCTGCGTCTTGGAAAGGTGCCCGTCATCGGACCCGACGATGCACGCATTGCCTCAAAGACGCGCACGGTTCGCGACGGCGAACGTTGCGAGTTGCCAGAGTTGGGACTTGGATTCGAGATTTTGCAGGTGCCCGGGCATACGGTAAGTCACATCGCATTTTGCGGGCATGGCGCGCTTTTCTGCGGCGACACGCTGTTTAGCGCGGGTTGTGGCCGGATGTTTGAAGGTAATCCTGAGCAGATGAATGCATCGTTGAACCGCCTGCGGGACCTGCCGCCCGAGACGCAAGTATTTTGCGGCCACGAGTACACTGCCGCCAACCTTCGGTTTGCCCTGACGGTCGAGCCGACCAATGCCGCGGCCCTTGATTACCAGGAAAGCGTTAATCGCCTTCGCGCCTCCGGCGATCCCAGTCTGCCGTCAACCTTGAGCCTCGAAATCAAGGTGAATCCTTTTTTGCGCTGCGACAAAGACAGCGTGCGTTTGGCGGCGGAGGCGCACGCCGGCAAACCGCTGCCCCGGGCCTTCGAGGTATTTGGGGTGTTGCGCGCTTGGAAGGACCAATTCCGCTAATGACATCGATCAAACGACACTATTCAATCGGCTGTCTCGCCTTGTGCTTGAGCGCCTGCGCCCATCAGCCGGCCTCGCCGCCCAAGCGCGAACCAGTGGTGCTGCCGGACTCGCCCGCGGCGGCGGCGCCGATCGCGGCCGACACGAGTTCGTCCGCGGCGCCTTCCATCATGATGCCGCGCGAGTGGCAGCATCACAACGGCGAGGACTACGACGATTTATTCGACCGCATGCGCGCCGGCTTCGCCTTTGATGAAGTTCAGGAACCCGCGATTGACGTGCAGCTCGCCTGGTTCGAGCACAACCCCGACTACCTCGAGCGGGTATTTCAGCGCGGCCAGCGCTACATGTACCACATCATCACCGAGGTCGAGGCGCGCGGCATGCCGCTGGAATTTGCGCTGTTGCCGGTGGTCGAGAGCGCGTACGAACCCTTTGCGTATTCGCGCAGCCGCGCCGCAGGTCTGTGGCAATTCATCCCGGACACGGGCGCGCGCTTTGGGTTGAAACGGGATTGGTGGTACGACGGCCGCCGTGACGTGGTTGAATCGACGCGCGCCGCGCTCGACTATCTGCAAGCGCTGCATGATCAGTTCGACGGCGACTGGCTGCTCGCCATTGCGGCCTATAACGTCGGTGAGAACAGTGTGCAGCGTGAATTGGATTTCAATCGCGCCAACGGTAAGCCGACGGACTTTTGGCATTTGCGTCTGCCCGCAGAGACTCGCGCCTATGTGCCGAAGCTGCTCGCACTGAAGCGCTTGATGGCGGAGCCCGAGCGCTACGGGCTGGAATTTGCTGTGATACCGAATGAACCCTACTTCGCCGTCATCGATACGGATTCCCAAATCGACTTGAAGATTGCCGCGCAGCTCTCCAGCACGAGCTACGATGAACTGGTCGCGCTCAATCCCGGCTACAACCGCTGGGCGACCGATCCCGACGGCCCGCATAAGCTGTTGGTACCCATTGATAATGCCGACAGCTTCGATGCGGCCTTGAAAACCCTAGGTCCCGATGATCGCGTACGCTTCGCCAGTCACGAAGTGACTCGCAAGGACACGCTGGCAATGATTGCCAAGCAATACGGCACCTCCGTCGCCGTGATCGCCAAGATCAACGACTTGAAAGGCGGCAAAGTGACGCCCGGCGAGACTTTGAAGATTCCTGAAATCAGCGGCGAATTGACCGACAAGGTATTGCTCGCCGCCGCACGCGTCGATCGGCCCGAGACGGATGTCGGCGGCCGCCGGCAGCGCCAGATCGTTTATCGAGTCCGTGCCGGCGAGACATTGAGCTCCATCGCGCGCCGCCATGGCATGCCGGTAGGCACGCTCGCGCGGCTGAATAATATGGCCGCCCAGGACACGTTGGTGAAGGGCCAGCGATTGGTCATCAAGGCGAGCGCCCGGCGCTTCCGCGATGAGGGCGTGGTATCTGGACGCCGCACGCTCTATACGGTTCGCAGCGGCGACACGGTCTACAGCATCTCGCACCAATTCCAAGTGTCGGTCACTCAGCTCAAGAGCTGGAACGGACTGAACGAGCATCATCAAATAAAAGCCGGACAACGACTCGTAATGTATGTAGATTCGAGCCGGCAGCAGGGGTAGAAAAGCTTATGGGGTTTTTGAGCGGCAAGCGCGCGTTGATCGTGGGCCTCGCCACGGATCGTTCCATTGCGTGGGGTATTGCACAGGCCATGCATCGCGAGGGCGCGGAACTTGCCTTTGCGCACATCGAGCGCATGACCGATCGAGTCGTACCTTTGGCCAAACAACTGGGATCCGACATCACCTTCGTCATGGACGTCGGCGGCGATGCGGACATTGACAAAGGCTTTGCATTTCTTAAGACCCGCTGGCCGGCATTCGATATTTTGGTCCATGCCGTCGCGTTCGCCTCGCGCGAAGCACTCACGGGCGATTTCTTGAGCGCAACCTCGCGCGAGGCCTTCAAGGTGGCCCATGATATCTCCAGCTACAGCCTGACCGCCCTGGCACGAGCCGCACAGCCCTTCATGCAGGGGCGCGCCGGCTCCATCGTCGCCTTGAGCTATCTAGGTGCGGTGCGCTCCATACCCGGCTACAACGTCATGGGGCTGGCCAAAGCCAGTCTCGAGGCCAACGTGCGTTTCCTGGCGGCGGATTTGGGACCCCAGGGCATTCGCGTCAATGCGATCTCGGCGGGACCGATCAAGACCCTGTCGGCGGCGGGCATCCCGGGCCTGCGCAAAATGCTCAGCCATGTGGCGGCGACCGCTCCAATCAGGCGTAATGTGACCATCGACGATGTCGGCAATGCGGCAGCGTTTCTCTGTTCGGACCTGGCCGGCGGCATCAGCGGCGAAGTGCTCTATGTGGACGGCGGGTTTCACACGGTGGGCATGAGTTTTCCATCAGATGGAGACGGGGTATGAAACAGGCGACGACTTCTGAATTATAGTGATCGTCGCCCTGTCAACGGACGAGCGGATCTAACGTTTGTGCAGATTGGATTCTCAAAGAGGTGTCGCATGTTAAATCGGAGTTTGGTTGCGTTGGTCGCCGGTGTCGGGGCCTTCGCCTTGAGCGCATGCAGCACCGTTGCGGTAAGAACCGACTATGCCCGTGATATGTCGGCGTCAATCTGCCATACCTATGCCTTCGCCATGGAGCATGTCGCCAATGCGGACCAGCCCGCGGCCTATGCCAATCCCTTGAATGCAGAGCGCCTGCGCCAATCCATTCAGACGAATATGAGCGCCCGCGGTATCCAACTCGTCGATCGCGCCTCAGCCGATTGCGTGGTCGGCTATGCGATGGGCTCGCGCCAGGTGTTCGACAGCTACTACGGCGGCTATTACGGCGCTGGGTGGGGCTTCGGCGGCTACCGGCGCGGCTGGGGCTTTAGGGGCGGTTGGGGATACGACGCTCCGTGGGTCGAGAATGAAACGCGCATCTCGGTCGACCTGTTCGACGGCAAGTCTCATAAACCGATCTGGCATGCGAGCGCCAGCCAGAACGCGTATGAGTTGTCCGGCCCCGAGGCAGTGCAAAAGATCGATCTGGCCACTGCGGCGATCTTCGCCAAGTTCCCCGTGGGGGCACCGGTGGCGGTTGGCGGCGCCGCGAAGACCTGATCATCGGCGGTCAGACGCCGAAAAACAGGTAGTCGATTGCGGCGAGTAGTTCGTTGCGTGCGCTCGCGACCGAACTGACTTTCTCGATCAAGTCTCGAGATCGCATCACTGCAAGTTTTGGCACGACGACCACGTGGTCGTGTCCCCGTAGCTCAACGACCGGCATGACCCGTCGAGTAGCCGGTGGCCCAAAATCGAGCGATGCGATCGGCGCAACTAGCTGCTCAGTCCCGTTGACCGTGAGATCAGACTGCATCGCGACCACGAAAGGATAGGCTCGGCGCGCTGTAGCGAAAGGATTTTCGAAAACGTCAAACTGCGCCATCGTCGCGCTCATAGTGGGCACGCACGAACTCTGGGAAAGACCCGTGCTCTGCTTCATATTTTTCCAAGGCAGCCAGCTCGTCGCGGATTTCAGCACGCAGCGCCTCACGGAGGCCGATGGAATATTCGCGAGCGAGCGCCTCCTCAGCGACTTTTGATGTGTTGATTCCCATGCGCTTTGCCTTGGCATAGAGATCGGAATTCAATGTGATGCTCACGGTCTGTTTCGGAGCCTTGGGCTCAAACAAAGGATCTCGCATGGCACTCTCCTACGACACGGGCATTATACACGGGTAACTGACCCGTGTCCGGCCAGCGTCAAGCCACTGTTCGTCGGCCCTCCGCAGCGTCGCTAGCGCTTCGCCGCCAGCCTAAGCACAAAAAAGTAGTAGAGGCCGGCCAGAACGGCTGCGGCGGCCAGAACCAGCGCGAAAAAGCGGTGCAGCGAACCGGCGAGCAGCTCCGGATGCTGGCCAATGCTCTTCCCCAGCCAGGCGAGAACCGAGCACCACAGTAACGATCCGGCCAGTGTAGCCAGGGCATACCAGCGGAAATCCATGCGCAGAATGCCCACCGGAATGCCGATCAAGTGGCGAATCACCGGCAATAGGCGCGAGAAAAACACCCCCGCGGACTCATAACGCGCGGCCCACGCTTCCGCCAATTCGATCTTCGTGAGCGAAATGCCGATGTAACGGCCGAAGCGCAGGACGAGCGGCCTGCCCAGGAGACGAGCCGCCCAATACATGGCGGCTGCGCCGATCCAAGAGCCGGCGCTTCCTGCCAGGATAATTCCGAGCAACGACATCTGACCTTGGGTATGCGCAAGATAGGCGGCCGGCGGGATGATGACCTCGCTCGGGATGGGCACGAAAGTGCTTTCGAGCGCCATCAATCCCGCGATGAGCCAGTAGCCGCCCTGGCCTAAAACCGATAGATACCAATCTGAGAATTGGTGCAGTAAGCCGGCCAACTAGTCGATGGCCTTTGGGTTCAGCGTGATCTTGGCATCGGCGCGGGCGGCTGCGGCGTAGCTCTGCGCCTCAAACGAGGCGATTTGCGCTGCGTACTGCAATCGCAGGTCCGCATCCTTGATCGGGGCCGAGTTCGGATCTTCCCGCACCCCGCTCAATGCCAGCACGGCCGCGTCGCCGTCGCCCAAGCTTAACGTCTCGTAGATTGGTTTCTGCGCCGGCTTCGGTGCTTTGAATGCAGTGACACGAACTTCCATCGGTACTGCTTGATCGGAGCGGGAAACAAATTTTGGCGGCTGCACGGCCGCCCCCAAACTCTTGGCCACCGCGTCCCAGCTCTCCCCTGCATTCAAGCGCCTCACGGCATCGGCCGCGGCAGCGGAGGCGAGTTCCACCCCGCGCAGCTTCTTCCAAGCCGCGATCACATCGGTGCGCACCGCTTCGAGGGGCTTCTGCTGCGGTAGCTTATGATCGGTGGCGCGTAGAACCACCCCACGCCCTTTCTCCACTTCGACAATGGAACTCAAGCGGCCGTCAAGTACGTCTTGACTGAAGGCGGCATCGATCACTGCAGGCACCTTGCCCAGCGCCCCGCCGCCGTCGCTGCGGCTGAATTCAGGAACATCTTGCACGGTCAAGCCGGCTTTTTTCGCGACCACATCAATATCCGTGGCATTTTGCAGGGCCGCGTCCGCCAGCTGATCCTGAGCGTTGTTGAACAAGCGCTCGGCTTCGTTGCGCTTGTACTCGGTTTCCAGTTCCGCCTTGGCCTGGTCAAAGGTTTTCTCGGCCGGCGGTTGAATGCCGTCGAGCTTTAAAATGTGATAGCCGAACTGCGTTTTAACAGGCCCGCGAATCTCATCGACTTTCATACCAAAGGCCGCGTCGGCGAACGGACCGACAAAAACCTTGCGTTCCGACCAACCCAGATCGCCGCCTTGCTGCGCGGATCCGGGATCCTGAGAGAATTCCTTGGCCAACTTGGCGAAGTCCTCGCCCGCCTGCGCGCGCTTTAAAATGCCTTCTGCCTTGAGTTTGACCGCGGCATCCTCTTTCGGATCGTTGACCGACAACAGGATGTGGCGTACCCGGCGCTGCTCGGCCTGCAGAAAACGCTCGGGAGTCTTGGTCTTCTGTTCGTCGTAATAGGCTTTGAGCTGTGCATCATCGACAGTGACCTTGGAGGCTAACTTCTCCAAGCTCAGTTCGACGTAACGCAAGTTGACCGTCTCCGGCGTCATGTACTCGGCCTTGTGGGCGTCGTAATAGGCTTTGACGGCCGCATCATCGGGCGTGGCGCCGGCCGCATACTTTGCCGCCGAAACCGTGAGCCAGGCGAGTTCACGCTGCTGGTGCGTGAGGGCGCGAAATTCCTTCAATTCGGTCGGCGTCGCAAAACTCGAGGCATTGAGTGCGGTGTCGAGCTGCCGCAGCTTCGCATCATGCCGGAACAATGCTTCGATTTCGGAAGGCGAACGGCCTTGCGCGTTCAACACCGCCAGTGCGTGGCCATAGTCGAATTTTCCGTCCACCTGCAGCGCCGGCACCTTTGCCATCTCCGCGAGCAATTCAGAATCACTGACCCGATATCCGAGATCATCCGCACGCGTGGCCAATGCCTCGCTCGCCACGTATTCTTCCAGCACCCGCTGTTTGATTTCGTTGCGCATGGCATCGTCGAGCGGGACGCTGCTCTGGCGCTCAATTTGAGCCAGCTGCTGTTGGTAGGTCTGGCGCACCTGGTTGGCGGAGATTTCGGTGCCGTTGACCTTGGCCGCGTAGGTGGGGGCGCTCAATGTCCAATTGATGCCCCAAAAAACGAATACCAAGCCGATGGCCCCGAGCACCACGCCGGCGACCCACCCTTTCAACTTATCGTGAATACTTTGCAGCATGATCCCAACCTTAAGTTCCTAACCTACCGCGTCACCGCAGCGCGGCCAAGCGGCTCGCGCAGGATCACTTCAGGAAATGGCGGAGTGGACGGGACTCGAACCCGCGACCCCCGGCGTGACAGGCCGGTATTCTAACCAGCTGAACTACCACTCCGCTGTTGGTGGGTGCTGAGGGGATCGAACCCCCGACCCTCGCCGTGTAAAGGCGATGCTCTACCAGCTGAGCTAAGCACCCCC